>Ga0302238_1000332_pt1 | contig 50119 bp, 54 predicted proteins | sample AAG_UR_Asn_MG_FD_193527 | JGI IMG/M metagenome (GOLD analysis project Ga0302238, IMG submission 193527) | Enriched activated sludge microbial communities from anaerobic digester in WTTP, New Holstein, Wisconsin, United States - AAG_UR_Asn | ecosystem: Engineered > Bioreactor > Anaerobic >... | reverse complement strand
TAACAAATCCATAGTTTTATTTTTTAGCAACTAAAGTTTCGATGGTGATAAAACAATTGTTTATAAGGCGAATTATTAAATAAATTCATATATTCGTTTCCATATTGCGTTGGATCTCTAAATAATTCAAAGTTATATTTTACAGATAAAATACTCAAAACTGATTGATCATGTCTATGATCTTTAAATTCAAAATGATTTGCCCCAAATATATTATTATCATCTGTGCTTATTCTCGGATCTCTTAAATATCGTAGCCATTCATTTAAAAAATTAACATTATTATCATTTTTAACCCAAAGAGAAATTGCGCCATTAGTCATCGGAACATTCCAGTATTTACTTTCATCTGCATTCATTAGAATAAAACAATCACGTTTAGTCCAAACTTTATTTAAATGATTTCCTGGGATTCTAAATAAAACTTTTCCATTATTGGGAAGGTTTTTTGCTAATTCGAATAAAGGCTTAAGGCTATCTATTACGTTAATGCCTGCGTCACTGTAAAGAACACAATCACCTTCATTTAATTGTTCAAACGTTTTAAGTATTATAAAGGGCTTCCATATCCAATATCCTGCACCACGTGGGTTTGATAAAATATATAAATTTTTTTCCCAAAATTTTTCTGTTTTTAGCCACTCTTGTGTATATCGTATAAATTGATCTACTTTTCCTATTTCTAAAGAAGTTTTTTCAAGTAAATCTAAGCTTTTATAATATTTTTCGTTTCCAAATGATATATGTACTTTTTCCATAACTGAAATTTAAAATATTTTATCTTTAAAATAGTGTCGAGATTCATTTTTAATATTGTGTCCTGCTGTTTTGCCCCAAATGTATGAATGATCCGAATTGGCATATGTCACAAAAGGATAATACGTGTATGATTTAAGTTCTTTTTTTGTTAACATATCGCTATAAATATCGTCAGTAGTTGTTTCAAATTTATTTAATTTCTCAATAATTTTATTATATGCAATTTCATTAATTATCATTGAATGCGTTTGTTGCATTAAAGTCGATTCAATAACATTGGGAAATAATAGTATAGTTGGCATTGGAATTATATGAGGTTTTCCCGATAAATACACATGTTCCCAATCTGAAGGTAATAATTTAAAAAGCAATTTTATTCGTTTTTTAAAATCTTGTGCTATTGTTATATCATCTTCAAGTATAATTACGTAAGGCCAATTATTATCTTTAGCATATTCTAATGCTTTAATATGAGACATTGTGCATCCTATTTCCCCTGGCATAAATTTTTCTCCAAATCGCCATCCTCCAGGCAATGTTAAGTGTTTATTCTTTTCTTCTTCAGAAAGATCTTTTCCATCTATAGCATCCATTATGACAGCATTAAGTCCTAAATTATTTATTTGGGCAATCATTTTTTCTCGTCTTTCAACGGCTCTTTCTAGTGATATTACAACAATGTTATCCATAGTTTTTATAAAAATACTGTTTTAAATTTTTGCATCACTTTTTCAGGTGTATATTTCAAAGAATAGGCATCCCAGTTATTATTTGATGGTTCAAATGACATTAAAATTTTATTCAAATCAGATATATTATAGTATTTAATACACTTATCTTTTAATATATCAAGATGGCATTGTTCAGGTGATAATCCATACGTAATTACAGGCTTATTTTTAATTGAAAATTCGCCACACGCAATTCCAAACGTTTCTCCTCTTCTTCTAGCGTGAAGCATAGCATCACACGTATTAATAAATTTAACTTTTTCATTTAAATCTACTATAGTGTCTAAGTAAATAACATTTGGTTCATTGCAAAACTTTTGAGTGTTTGCAAATAAGAAATAAACATTTTTTCTTGCTTTTGCCACATTCCTAACAGCTTCATGCGCAAAATCAATGTCAAATGTATTAAATCCACCGTATCTTCCAAAAACTATAGCATTACCAGGAATATTTAGTTTGTTCCTTAAATTATCATGTTCTTTAGGTAAATTTATCATATGCGGCACCCAAGGATGAATTCCGTACATCATTTGTTTTGAAAGCCATTCGGATATGTATGCATATACATCTCCATGAGGCTGATAAGCATTCCCGAATACTACGTGAATAACTGTTTTTCTGCCTTTTGAAATTATACCATCATATTCTCCCGATTTAATTACATAAAATACGTCTATTTTATTATCATCTAATATTTTTTCAACTTCAGAAAAATCATTGTACAAGAATACGGGAAAATGCTTCTTAAATTTTTCAATTACTGAAGGCACATTATCATTTCGATTTTTTGAAATAATAAAAGATTCATTATTCAACAGCGTTTGATTATAATAGGCATAGTCGAATACTGCTATCTCTGTTCCCATTACTGACATTTGATTTGTATGAAATGCTATTTTCATAATTTAATTTTTATCTCAATAAATCATAATAATAATTATCTAATGTTATTACTTTATCTAAAACATTTTTAAATAATAAATGTGTTGCTATATGCAGTTCAGATGATAATTCTCTATATGTTTCTAATTCAGTATTAGCTACAATATTTTTGTAATTTTGCGGCATATTAATTGCTTTATCATAAACTTCATCAAATTTTTCATACAAATCTATAAATACAAATTTATGATTTAGCCCAAATACCCAAAGATTATCATTAAAAATAAATTTTCTTCCGACGTGAAAATTGCTTACATAGATATTGTCTTTATCAAGTTCATTAAGATTGAGGAAATTTGAAATACCAATATCATAACGAGTTAATATTAACCAATCATATTCTCCGTTTATTTTTTCATGATCTTTTACAAGTGAAAGTACTTTATTTTGTGAATAATAATTTGACATATAAGAATCAAAGGATTTTTCTGGATCCCTTGGAATATTATAAGATCTTTTTGTTATAAAAGTTTTAGGAGACTCAAAAGTAATCGCTTTAAAATTATAAAGCGCATAGAGATTTTCTGGGACATTATCTTCTATTAAATATAGCTTAGATGCCCATGGAGCTGTTGAATAAGGCTTTCCTATCTTAGATTTATCCCACCAACAATGTGCAAAAATATCTACATCATACTTATCAAGAATTTCTCTTTTAATTTGTAAATACCCTTGATAATAATTGCGAGGTTGCCCTTTTAAACATAATGCTATTTTCATAACATTTCTTTAAATAATTTTATATACTTAATATATTTTTCCTTTTCGTTATGCAAAGGAATCAACGAAAAATATAAAGAAGCTGTAATTATACGAATATGTTTTAACTCTTTGTCATTAAATAAATTTTCATAATAAGCTAATAAATTTTCTTTATATGATCGTTTTATTCTTTTGTCTAATAATATTTCATCATATCCGGTTAATGACTGATATATTTTCGCATAATCATAAAGATAATGCCCATAAATTGTAAATGTATTTTTTTCTAATCCTCTTACGTCTACTAATTTTATATTATCATTTTTGTCTAATAGCACATTACTAAAAATCGGATCACCATGAATCATTGTTCTTTTAATTCCTTTCTCAAAAACGACTTTAAGCTTATTACTCAGTTCATTAAATAAATCCCAGTTTACTCCATAATTTGTATAATCAAAGGAATCCCAACGCTCAATCAGCTTTTCATTATAGTGGTAATAGTCATAATAAACGGTATCATTTTCTTTTATTCTATGAATATCTTGTAAACAATTTACTAATGTTTGTAAATGATTAATAGTTAAAATCCCATTAACATATAAAGAAGAAAATGTTAACCCGTCGATTAATTCAATTTTAATTGAATGTTCTTTTGAAGGATAAATTTTTGGGAAATATTTTTTAACATCATTTGGGGCAAAAGATTGTACCCATTCATAATAATATTTTTCTGCTTCAATTTTGTTTGAATTTGATTCTTTAATGAAAAAGTTTTCTTCTCGTCTTATCTGATTAAAATGTCGAGGCTTAGTGTTACTTAAATATATCCCAAGTTCTTTGTTAAGATCCAATTTAGGATTAATCATTAAATCGTCAATGTAAAAATCTGCATAAGGCTTTCCGAAAACTAGTTCATCATAAGGCACATCATATTTATTAAGTGTATCTATCGTTATTTTTCCGATATCTTTTATAATAGCTCCTACATTGCCGCTGTGAGTTTTCATTCTTCTAGCCGTGTAAATTATGATTGTATGTCCTTCTGTTTTTAGCTTTCGTATTATATTAATTACGCTCCAAATTGGTTCTACACTTGTATAATCTGCAGGAATTTTTGGATACGTAACGATTGTGTTATCGAGGTCAAAGCAAAATCTTTTCGGTGAAATTTTAAAAGTCTCTGAAAAATGAATAATTTGTTTTGGTGTGCCTAAAATATGAAACTTATTGATAGGGATAGCTATAAAGTTTTCATTATCATTTAACATTGTTTTAATAACATGGGAAATATATAACTCTTTTAAAGATGCCTTAAAGTCAATTTTTTCTAAATATTTAAGCAACTTTTCTGCAGATTTAAAAAAGTAACAACCTGTATTAGCTTTATTAGATATTTTTTCTTTTTCTCTTATATCAATAATTTTTAAATTGTCTGTTATGATATAAGAGTATATTGGGTTTGTTTCATCTGAATTAAAATATGTTACTGCATTCGAATCAATTAATTTTAATTTTTCAATAATATTGTCCTCGTACCATGTATCACCGTCAAGTAAAGCAACTTCTCCTTTAATGTTAAATTGTTTTATAGCTTCATATACTGTTTCAGCTGCTCCCCGGGTATCTTTAATAGCTTTTATTGTTATATTTGAATATTTAGCGTTAATATAATTTTCAAAATTATAATAATCAAGCTCTTCATTATACGGAATAAATATTTTATCGTTTTCATCGATCTTTAGACAATCAATGACCCAAAATAAGATTTCTTTCCCAAGAACTTTTATAAGAGGTTTTGGTTGTGTATATCCAAATTCTGAGAATCTTTTGCCTTTTCCGCCTAGCGGTATTATAATATTCATTTTTTAATTTTTTCTATTAACCAATGTTCAAAATTATCTACGTTATCCTCGTGTCTTTTTCTTTGTTCTTCTGTGAACACTGGTTGTTCGTACATATCTCTGAAGCGCCTTTTATCTGAGTCGATTTGTTTAACTATATCAACACTTCCACGTGTTACGTCAATAAAAGCTTCTTTGTTCCAGTCTTCGCTTACTTTCGGGTCACCCCAATAAATTGGCATTGCTCCAACAAGAAAAGCATCCATTAATTTTTCTGTGCAATAATATTTATAAGGCGTGTTTTCATAAGCAAACATGAATTTATGAGAATGTTTTAAGAAAAACTCGTCTTTAGCATCTCTCCAATATCTTCCTTGTGATGCCTTTTGTAATCCCATATCATTGTTTAAATGCCTTCCATAAGAATTAACACGTTTATATTGTGATAAAATACCGTATGCAGAATTTCTTATGAAATTGGAAGGATTTGATACTATATATGCGCACCATCTTTCAAATTCTTCCTCATTATAATTTAGTCTATTAAATAATCGGGTTTTAAATTCGGGACGAAGTATTAAATAATATTGCCATAATGGTAATCTATAATTTGTATCAGTATGTGGATCAAATGATATGCTATAATTTGAACCAAAATCTCCTGGTCTCCAATTTTCACCTAAATATAAAATTTTTTTACATTTGTATTTATGTGTTTCTTGCATTCGTCCAAATATCGAATGGATAATGACATCAGGATTTATACGTGTCACCTGAACATCAAAATGTTTTTGAAGTATTGGCAAAAAAATATTTTCCTGATCTATTTCAGGCCAAAAATCTATGAATGCTACTTTAAGAGTTTCCATTTTTATTTTATGGTTTTTCTATGACTAGGTTTTATCATTTAAAATTTTATAAAATCATTATGTTTAAATAAACCTTCACCGTGAGCTATTTTGAAATTTTGTCTTACCCACCAGTAAGATATTGCAGGCTCCAGATGTAAATCATCATTTGCAAATTGAGATACAGTATCAATGTAAAACTTAGTTTCATACATACATGGATTGTTTGTAAAATTGGCCCATCTACTAGATGCAATAAAATAACTATTTATCTTTTGAATTTTATCCGGAAAATCTATCTCAGGCGATTCTTTCCAATGAATACAATCTAATAAATGCGGGCTATATAATTGTGTAATTGGTTCATAGTGGTTTAATTCATTATTTTCATATACATTTTTAGAATATAAAGGATCTCCGGGATTTTTTCTATGACGGTATCGTACAGCTGATATTCCCGTTTTTAATAATTTAATTCCCAAGTTTAATCTATTAAATGTTACGTCTTCATTTTCTATAAGTTCCCAATCATGTTCTAAAGTAATAAAATAAGGCTGCGTAGATTTTTTTGCTAAATCAATAAATGCATTTCCTATGCCAACATTTTTATCGTATCCTATATACGATAATGAAAATGATTTAGCAAGTCCAATATCTTCTTTTGATATTTCCTGAAATGCTATATTCGCTTCAGACACAATATTAAATAACCCCAGTGATTTATACGAATTAAGTGTATTATTTAATATTTGGGGTGAATTCCAAGACAATATTCCGATTGATATGGGTAACTTTTTACTCATATAAATTTTATTTTAGATCTGCTATAACTTCTGGCAATTCACCCATAAAAACTTCACAATGAGTCCAAACCCATGGCCAAATAGGATGAAGATTTTTAGATTCTAAAGTCCAAGGCAACCAAACTTCATTATACCATTTATCACTATCAAAATCCATACTATGACCCCATGTTTTTATTTTTCTATAAAGCTGTTCGTCAGACAATACATATGATCCATGATAACAGATTACTTCTGGAAGCGTCATGTGATTACCACCATGTACGTTTCGTATATAATCATACTTATTTACTGTATGAAGATTGACAATTGTTTGGTTTGTTCCACCAATTTTTCCTTTATCATTGCTTATGATAATGTATTTAAATGATTTCCAAAATGCATAAAGATCAATAGCAAAAACGTCTACCTCAGGATTATCTTTTACAAGTTGGAGTATTTTTTCAAAATCTTTATGAAAGAAGAATTCATCTGCATCTTGAACCATTAAATAATCAAATCCATCTTCTTTTGCGCGTTGAAGACAATAGTTTCTTTCATCTGTATCACTCATCCAATCTCCTTCAATAATAGTAATTTTATCTATGTATTTTGATTGTTTAATGATATTAATATCAAATTTATTTTTATATGTAATTCTAGCACTTGGGTTATGTCCCCAGGGAAGTTCACTGTGCATTACATAGATATGATCTACATGTGAATATGCATTTTCAAGATTTCGCATAATCCATTGCCCTTGATCAAAGGTCATTACATAGGTTGCAAATTTCATATAGTTAACTTATTAATGTGTCATCAATTGACGAGTTTTCATATCCTTGGCCATATACTTCTTCCATTAACTCGATTAAATACTCTTGATCATTTTTGCTCAAGTTTGTATTAGTCAAAAAGAGATCTATTTTGTTTAAAAGACTTTTTGATAAATCTAAAAACAAAGATGATCTCTCAATAATTTGCTTATTAGACAATGTTTTCATAATTTAAAATCTTATCTTAGTCCATTTCTTTTCTTTTTTATCCCATTTTAACTGAAAATAAGGTGATACATCTGCAATAAATTCTTCTTCCGTATTCGTAGATACGTCTTGTGTTTTAATTTCTAAGGCTATTTTTTCTTTATTTATAGTCATTTTCATTTACACCTAACAAGAAAACTGATTTGATTTTTTCATAATTTTTATTTTCGCCCCTAATATTTGAACTTAAATTTTTTGAAGGAATGACAAGAGGCGGGCTTGCAATATAAAAATTGTACAACTTACTAGTCATCATTTCCCAAGAACCTCTATCGGCAATCATAGGACACTTGTCCATTAAGTCAATGTATCCTTCCATTGCTTTTCGATTTAAACCATACGCAATAAAACTCCAACTGGCAAAACCCTTTGTCCATCTTGGTTTAACTCTTATATTTTCAGGAAGTAAGCGATCCATAAAAGAATAAAGAAGAATACCATCTGCATCTTCTGGAATGCTATCTAAGTATTTTGGCAATAGTTCATTCCAATCTTTATGAAAAGCACAATCGTCTTCAAAAACAAAAATGTTATCGGCGCCTTCTAACAATGCAGTCTTAATAACATAGTAATGACTATGAAGAGTGCCGAATTCGTTGGGAAATGCTTTATTAAATCTTACGTAATTTCTTGATAAATCGTTGTATTTATCAGCGTATAAGTCTACGAAATGAGAAGCATAACCTAATATAACAGGGTGGAACCACTCAACATCAATACTATGTTGTTCAAATCTTTCAAGCATATATTCCCTTTTGTCAGGACGCTCTTTGAGATTTATGCAAACAACCTTATCGTATTTTTCGTTTATAAGACTCATTCAGATAATGGTTTTGTGTGTTCATGTTGAAGTACTTTCTCTTCAAGCCATCTATTTGCACGTTCATATAGGAGTACTTTCTCCTCGAGCCATCTCTCATAGCTTCTAAATCCTGAAAGCAAAGATTCTTTACCAGTGTCTTGTTTATAAGCTAATCTAGGGCCAATACAACTTACTTTATTTAGTAATTTAGAATAACGTTCTTCTAGCCATTTGACATAATCAGGCTTTAAATAACCATTATAATTACAGCCGCCCTGATTACCCGGAATGTTTACATTATATTTACCGAATGTGGGTGCACAACCTGTATCAAATCGATACTCAAGTCGTAAGTCTAAAGTTGTCATCATGTTTTAAAATAGTGATTTGGGTTTAACAATTTTTGCTTTTTCTACTTTTGCTATGTTCTCTATAAGGTCTGCATATATATAATTAATATCACAGTGATTCCGTGTTACTTCTAAGCTGCAATCTAAGTATTTTTTATGCAAAGCCTTGTTAGAATATATATCGTTTATTTTTTCAACAAGTTCTTTAACGTTTGATAAATCTTTTTTAAGAAATAGGCCATACGTGTCTAAGTCTATGTATTTCTTATCAGTTTGTTTTCCTTTTTCAAAAACCCAAGTATTTTCTGCCCAATGATAATCAAACATGGGAACACAACCAACACCAATAATTTCACACATGGCATATTCAATACTATTACCATAGGCATCTGCATTTAAGTGATAAAAATCTGCGCCAACTAAAGAAGAACTAAGAGTCTCCATTCCGTCTTCATATTCATAAGGACCCCAGATGTATATGTGTTTAAGGCTTCTGTCTTTATGATCAGCTGGCAATATGCCGTTTTCAATAGATTTTTTGTTAACTTCAATAATATCGTGCTTACGAATTTTTTTACCAATGTCATCATAAAATATGTGAAGAGCACCAAGAGATCTTTCAACGCCTTTCATTTCAAGATGAAGGTTATTTTCCTTGGCATACGGGAGAAATGCAAACAATCTCTCGGGCTGTTTAAATGTTGCAAATCTTCCAAGATACGTTATTTTCTTATAATGTTCTTTTTTTCGATATTGCACTAAATTATCAAAATTAAAACCATTAATTAACGGGATATAACGATCTCGAATATCTTCTCCAAAAAGCTGTACAAGTTTATTAAAGAATGGAGATGTGGCGCTAAAGCTTACAATTCCATCGCATAATTGGCAAATTTCAAAGAAATTAGCGTTTCTATGTATTGATGCTATTTTATGATCATTTTGAAAAATAATCTTTTTAGTTTTAAGATCTTTCATTATTTTTAGAAAACCGTCTTGAGCCCATTGTGAATGTTTAGTAGATGGAACTGAATGAATAAATACGTAATCAAACTTGTTCAAGACATCATCTGCAAATGTATCTATATTGTCTTTTGTAATATATTCATAATCGGGCATATTCTGGAATTTACCTCTTCCCCATTTTTTATCATCAACAACATAAACTTTAAAATCGATACCCGATTTTTTAAGATATGCAGCTAATTCAATTACATAACGTGTAATTCCAGCGCCTTCAACGCCTCGTCCTAATACTTGAGCAACTTTCATATAATTTATTTTTTATAGTTAAAATAGTTTTTTAACTTTTGGTTTTAACAGCTTCTTTTTTTCTCTTGGATTTTCTTTAAGAATATCATCTATATTTTCATGCACATAATTTTGCCCATTAAAATAATTATAACAATCTCTCATTAATGGAAATTTATTTGTAACACTAAAATGCACTAGCGGTTGTCTCGCAGGATATTCTTTCATTTTTGAAAAGTATTTCTCAATAATATCATGTGTTTTTATAGTGTTTAGTTTTTCTTTGATACCTCGTAAATGAGAATAAAAAGACAAATATATCTGTGATAATGTGTAATTTTCTAATCCTATTTTTGGGAATACAATATTTAAGAAGGGAGTATCAATGTAAAACACTTGTGCACTGGCATTTCTTGTTGATTTACTTTTTTCATTTAATTTTTGAATATACTCTCTATCATCATAAAGAATAGAAATGCATTCATCGAAATGTTTTGTAAAATGTTTTCGTAATTCAGGAATAGTATTTTTAGGAAAATAAAAATTTGTAGCACAAGCACTTAAAGTATAATCATCTCTATAGTTTTCATTTATCCAATTTTTTATTTTGGGCCATTCATTATAATATTCATGAATCTTCAAAAACATATCTTTTGCGTAAATTGCTTTTTCAGATTCAACAACTTTTTCAAATGAGTCATTAAAGAATAAAACATCATCGTCTGTAAAATAAAATGAATCATCTATAAGATTCTCTTTTAACAACATATTAAGAAAATATACCTTACTAAATGTTGTTAATGTTTCAAGATAATTTTTTCCATAATATTTCCTAAAATCATTTTTATCAAAAATTGTGGTAGTTTTGGGATCAATAATTTTACAAAATTCGCTAGAATCATCTTGATCTACATATAAGAATAAACGTTTATTGAGAAATTGATGATGCTTATGTGTATAAAACAGTTTAAAGATTTTAAAATTATGTGTGGTTACAACTGTAATCATACTATTCTTCTTTTGATAAATAATGTTTAAGTGCTTCTCTTGGTGTTGGTTTCCATTCTTCTGCTTCAATAAAAAAAGTAGTTTGTATGTCTCCAGTATCATCACCAAAGTCAGCATTTTGAAATCCTGATGTTACAACTGCCCAGTTTCCATTGTCATCATAAAGAAGATTGGGCGCATGTCCAAGTTTTGAAAGTTGCTCCATGATAAACTCAAATTCTAGATCATCTTGATGTTTATTAAGAAGGCGGATAATTTCTTCAGCAAGCGTATCAATTTCTAACATTAATTTATCAAACCTATCAATTTCATCATGATCTTCGGTTTCTTTAATTTGCGAAAACAGTTCATAACGAAGATTTTGCGTTTTTACAATGTAATCTTTGATTGATTGTTCCACGTTTTTAATTTTTTATTTGAATATAAACAAAATCTTTTATTTTATACTGCCAATTCTTGTTAAAGTTTTGTTAAATAACACACGAAAAGGGATTTTTCGTCCCTTTTCACAAATCATTTAATTTAAAGAATTTTGCCTTATATTTTATCCATTATAATCAAGACATGAATCGCTATTAATGTATTCAACTGCATCTTTTAATGTTGCGAATTCTTTATATTCATCGATTTCATAGTCTACATCATAGTCAAAATCCTCAATATTCCATTCATCTATGGTTAAATCTCCTCTTTCAATTTGTCGATTTTCTTCTCTTGAAAATTTTCCATTTCGTCTTTCGCCCTTTTGTTCAACTACGTATTTATCTGGAGCTTCTTTAATAAGAGTCACTCCAATGTTTAAATAGTCAAAGTTTCCTCCGTATCCTGACATAGGATGAATTACATTTCCATTCCAAAATACAATATTGTCGGTGTCTAAGTCAAATTCTCTAATGTCATCTAATCCGTAATCATTTTCATATAATTCGTCATTAAGTGATTGAAAAAGAGGTTCTTTATCGTTTTTTTCATTTTCACTAGTATCGTATTCATCATCGGGGCTATTCATCCATTCAATTACATCATCAAAGTATTTTTTAATACTTTCAATACTTTCATTTGTTTTCATATATTGCTTAAGCAACTTAACTACTTCAGTATGTCCATTTTCACTTGCCCATAGTAAAGCCTCATCGTTATAAGCATGAACATCGGCACCAGCATCTAATAAAAGTTTGACTATTTCTACATAACCATTACCACTTGCCCATCGTAAAGCTCTATCATTAGAAAAATGTATATTTGCGCCTGCATTTATTAGCGATTTAACTGCTTTTGTGTGACCACGTCTACTTGCCTCTATTAGAGCCATATCTTTTTCTTCCTGAGACATGTTTTTAAAATCTTTTGCAGAATTTCTTGACATATTTGTTCTAATTGAGCTTTCTCCTAAAAATTTTCTGAATTTAGAATTTTTATTAGCTTCAATTTTTTTCTTTTCTGATTTCTCAACTTCTTTTCTTTCTTTATCTTTTTTGGCTTTATATTGAAGTATGATATTTTTCATTGCTGCTTTAAATGTATCGTTATAAAACTCATTAAAAGCATTTACAACATTATTTGAACCACATCTAAAGATCTCTTCTCTTTCATCGCCAGATATGTCATACACAACAAAGTATTTTTGGGGTTCTGTGAAAGACAGCGTTTCCTCGCTTGGCATATCTCCGGCTATAGGTTCTCCTATCGGTGACATTTCTTCATCAGGACTTTGTTCAGGATCATTTGTAGCATCTTTTTCCGGAGAATCATCTAAATCTAATCCAAGATCTTCTTCACCATCACCTTCAGCTTCAAGAACCTTTCCTTCAATGATTTCTTCTTCTGGCTCATCTGTTGCTCCCATACCGCCATCTATACTTCCATCTGAAAGTGTTTCAGCAGGCAATACTAGAACGCCTACAACAAAATCACTATCAAAAAGTTTATAAACATCTCCGGTTTCAGTAAATCCTTCTTTCTTTTGTTTATTTTCTTCCCAAAATTCTTTGTATTTAAGAATTTCTCCTTTTGCATTTTTCTTGAAATCCTCAAAATTCTTTTTGATTTTTTCTATAACTGCTAAACCATCTTGTTCTTTTTTCTTAAGATTGGCTTTTTCATCTTTTTCGAACATTTTGAAGAACTTGTAATCATAATATTGATTAAGTGATTCACGAACATGTTTCATAAGTGTATTTTTTATTTTATATATTCAAGCTTTTTTGTTTTAAATATATATAAAAAATAAAAACTATAGCTATGAAGTATAGTGAATATTTACAATTACGAGAAATGTTAGATAATGCTGATATTTCCTGGGAAGATTACAAGAAAAATCCTAAGTTATATGAAGGCGTACTTTCAACATTAGGAAGAGGCTTATTACAACTTGCCAAAAAAGGAATGCAAGCAGCAGTTTCTAAAGGCATTTCCGTTAAACATAAAGATGAATTAAATAATACAGCAGAAAAAATACGAGCTTGGATTCTTAAAGAAGTTGAAATTGCGTCCACAGATGAAAAACACCCTTTATATAAAACTATTCAAAGAAAAAATGAAGCTAAGAAAATTGCTGGAGGTCAAGGAGAAAATGCAAGACAGGCTAAAAGAATAGTTCAATCAACTGATAGAGAAATAGCACAATTTATTCGAAAAAAAGTTAACTTACAAGTTAAAAATATTGAGAAAAAAATTGACAAAAACAAAGTTTTAACAGATAAAGATAAAGAAGCTTTAGGAGAATATTGGGATGATTTATCTATTAACTTGGAATTAGCTGTTTCTCAGGCTTTACATGATGCTGACATTATAGAAGAAGAAACTATGGAAGATTGGTTAAAGAAAATACGGGGTGAAGAACCCATGAGAAGAGATAGAAAAACGAGAAAAGGAACCAGCACATCAACTCAAAAGACTAAAGATACCGCAGTTACTCCTGAAAAAGAGCCTTTAATAAAAAATAATTAATTTATTATATGAGTAAGAATGCTGAAATACATATCAAAAAATATTATTTAGTAGCAAAAAATTTATATCCTTCAATAGTTGACGAATTTTATGAAATTGAAGAAGGTAAGAAACTTAACGTAGTTCAGCTAGAAAGATTTAATGAAAAAATTAAAAGGGCGCTTGCGTTATTAAAACAAATAGATACTTCAGCAATTGGCGCAGTTATCAGTAGCAATAAACAAAAAGAAATAATAGAAGACAACATTGCTTATATGTATGAAGAAATTCTAAACATAAAAAAACGTTTAGAGGTTGATGAATATGTTGAAAATTTGTGGGTTCCTGTTAGACGATATATAAAACAAATGAAAGAAGACCCAAGTAATTATAAGAAATGGGCAAAAGACGAAGAACAACTTACGGGTAAATTCATTGGCATGATAACAAATCCCGATAATTTTGATATGTATAAAAATCATATTAAACGTATGGCTTTAGGAACTATGAATCTCAAAGAATTTAAAAAAATATTTAATGCCGCAAAACATAAAATGATTCCTTTGCCGGAATATACATTCGAATCATTTAGAGAATATAAAAAATATAAGAAGCTTTAAGACAATGAAACATAAAATTAAATCACTTAGTGAATATTTAAGAGAAGAATTCTATAATCCTTTTGATGAAGACAATCCTGTTGAAACTAAGCCTTCTCATATTGCTGATAGGGGAGGTTTGCTAAGACTTCGCAAAGAAGTGTTCAATATTAATCGAGTCGAATATTCTAAAAAACAAAATGGCTCATATCTTGTATTAGCTAGAACACAATTTGCAAAAGGTGAAATAGTTGAAATATCTCCGGTTATTTTTGTTGGTCCTGAAACTAAAGCTGTTCCAAGACTTAAAGACTATATCTTTGAAATAGATAAGCTAAAACAAATATATGGCGTTGTTCTTGGCTATGGCTCTCTTTACACACATAGTGAAAACCCAAATATAACTTTTGCATATAATTCTAAAAACCGCCAAATGTACTTTATTGCGGCAAGAACTATAAATGCTGGAGAAGAGTTAACAATTAATTACGGAAAAGATTACTGGAATGAACGTTCAGGATTTGGAGCTATGGCACAACAGCAGCCAGTTCAATCCGATGAGGTTGTCGTTAAAGGAGAATCGAACGAAAGTTCAGTTCAACCAAACTCTGAAAATATCACAAACATGAGTATAACTAAACAATTTGCTCAACCAAATAACAAAGCAAATCCTGTTGTGTCTGGAGTAGCATTGAAAACTGTAGGGCAACAATAAAATTAAAATTAAAGGCATAAAAATTATAAATGAATTTTACGAAAATTGTCTCAATGACTTTTTCTCTTTTGAAAAAAACAGGAGAAGCACAAGCTAACAATCTTGTAGAATTTGAAAAGAAAAAAAGTGTTAAATTTATTTTGCCACAAGGTTTTCCGCGAACCGAGGAATATATTGAGGCTATGTGTGCAGATATGTATAAAGATTTAATGCAGGATTCACCAGAAGGCATAGATTCACTTGGACTATGGATTGAAATGGATTCCATTACTTTAAGTAATTCAATTCTCCTAAGCACTCTGGAGGCCATCCACGAATATTCTCTGGATAAAGATATTAATGTTGCTTACGAATTTTTCAAAATGACATATGTTGAAGATTAATGATCAAGACGGGTCTTATGTTTGATCACTCGAAGATGATTTGTAGTTTAATGAAAAAACAATAAGTCCAACTGCTTATTATGCGGGTTAAAGTCTCGCTAAGTCATCTTCATTTTTCTGACATAAATATATATAAAAAATGATATATTAGAATGAAAAAACTTGTTAACGAATCTCTTTATGATTTTCTTAATGAAGAAGTTCTTAAAAAAGAAAAAGAAGTAGGAATAACAGCTGAAGACGTAGATCCTAAGGAATTTCTTGTAGGTATTGAAGTTGAAAAAGAACATTCTTCAGATTTAGCAGTGGTTAAAACAATTGCTCTTCAACACCTTGCAGAAAACCCAAAATATTACAGCGAAGGAATGAAAAAAGGAATGTTTGACGAACCTTCTGCGATTAACCTTTATAAAAAATACTTCATAAATAAAGAAGAAATTTAACATGAAAAAAATAGCACGCATTTTTTTTCTCTTTATTATTTCTATTATTGTATCTTTTTGGTCATGCGATACAATGTCATACGTTTCCCAAAAGAATGATTATGTTTCAAATAATACAGTTACAATAGATATTTTATACTCATATTCAGCATTAAAGAAAAACATTGATACGAATAATACTACAAACGTTCAAGATATCACCGTCCAAAAATTGATAAAACCGATCGAAATTGATACAACATTTAAACAAAGTAACACTCAACAGGCGATCATGACAAAACAGGATAACATTAAAACACCCGAAGAAAAATCCTTTATAGTTATTTTCAACAAATAAATATTCATTTAGCATTCTTTAAGAGTGCTTCTTTCTTAAAACTTTTATATCTTTAATTACTATAATTTAAAGATATAGTTGTTATTTATGAGATACATTGCACACATTCCTTTAGCAGGCGGTTTTGCGTTAGGTAATATGAATATAATAGGTCAACCGCCGGTAGCTATAACTTCATATTCACCCTTTGAATCTAACGATTTACTTTATCGAAGATATCTCAAGAAAAAAGGATATGATGTCCCTTATTACGTATTAGATAAATTAACAGATATTGAAAAACAAGAACTCTCAAAATTATTTGGAACAATTGATTTTAGTTCGTCGGTTCCTCCGTGTTCAGGACTATCGCAAGCCGCTCAACGAAAAAAGGGAACTCGTGGAACTGCCGCACCAAATGATTGGATGTATGAATCTGCTCGTTTTTTAATAGGCGATATAGGTGTAACAGTTTATGCCTTTGAAAACGCACCCGGTCTTTTTACAGGTTCAGGTGATTTAGTACGGGAAAAACTCATAGAAATAGGAAAAGAATTCGGATACTCGATAACTTTTTATAAAACCAATACACTTAAGCATGGAATTCCTCAATATAGACCAAGAACATACGGAATATTTTATAAAGGAGAAAATGCACCTATTTTAGAAACATATAATAGACCTTATCTTAATTCTTTGGAATATCTCAAGTTAATTCCCAAAGATACTAAACATCAAGACGAATATGTCCATGATGAATGGGATATAACAAAATGGGAAATAACAAAATATCTTAAACAGCTATTAGGAGAAAACTGGAGACAAGAAATGGTTAATTTTCGTCCTCATATAACATCATATGATTATTTAGGTCGAAAAAATCTTCTTAATGATTTTCTTGAATTTCAACAATCACTACCCGATAAATCCGATATAGTGACAAAAAACATAAAGCATATTATTAAAAATGCTTCTGAGGGGCGTAATGCTCGAATTAATTATCGGGTTCTTGGACTTGATAAAGAATACATATATGCTGTTATAGGTGAAATGATGTGTAGACAAGTGCATCCTTCTGAGGATAGACTCATGAATATAAGAGAACATATGCATATGATGGGATTGCCCCATGATTATGACTTAGAAAGCCCTAAAGAATATGTTAAAATAACCCAAAATGTTCCCGTTAAAACTTGTGAAGACATTACAACTGAAATAGTAGAAATTATAAGAGGCAATCGTAGATTATCTCCTTATTCTGTTCTTATGCAAGACAATACAAAGGAAGTTGAAATTAAAAAGGTTAAATCTTTATTTTAAAGAAAACAAACGCCAAACATGTTTATAAAATATAAAATAAAAGTATGAAATTACTTATAATAGAGGGCGGAGATCAACTAGGAAAATCATCATTGATTAAAGGTTTATGTGAACATTTTAACTATGATAATGTAACTATAAGACATTTTGGAAAACCACCTAAAGACTTAACATCTCAAAAGGCATTGTCTTTTCAAATAGAATGCTTTCACGAAGAAATTGATTTATATAAAGCATTTAGAAGAAAAAGTTGGTCAAAACATAACTATTTTCCAAATAAACTGATATGGAATAGATCTCATCTTGGAGAATATGTTTATGGACAAATGTTTAGAGGTGTTAAAAAAGAAATATTATTACATGTTTTAGAAAATTTCGAAAGACATGCATTACATTGTTTAATTAATAACGATATCTATCTTATAACCCTTACAGCAGATCCAGAATTTTTTCATAGCAAAGAAGATGGAAATTCTTTTTCAAATAACATAGAAGATAAAACTAAAGAACTTGAACTTTTTAAAGAAATTCATAATTTTAGTTTAATACGTAATAAATGTTTAATAAAAGTTGATGATCAATTTGGAGAATTTAGGCCTAAAGAGGCTATATTAAATGAAGTAATTTATTTCATAAATGAATAAAATCTACAAAAAATTGTAACATACACATAAATTTTAATTATTATGATACCTAAAATTATTCTTTCAATCGTACTAACAATAATTTATATTGTAGCTTCTTATTTTACTGGAAACTATTTTCTGGCTAGTGTACATGACACAAAAATAGATAAATTTTGTAATGCAATATCAATGGGGCTGATTTTTATAATGTTACTTGTAATAGTAGGCTCAATCGGGTATGGATTTTATCTTTTGGTCAATTTTATATTTTAATGTATCGCAACGTTTAATTAAAAAAATAAAATAATGTACGAAAATGAAAGGTAGCAAAAATCTCCTAAGAGTATCCCCTAAAGAATACGCAAGGGCAAGAAATTCTGCAAGAATTGTGCTTAAAAAATCAAAGCTAAAACCTATCATGTTTAAAAACTTAAAATGAAACGATATTTCAATACAGAAGAAAAGGCATTAGAACATTTAGAATATAGACGTTCATGTGCTTATTCTCGTATTGAAAAACGTGGTGATAAAATTCTTGGAGATGCTTCCTTTGTGTATAAAAATAAATCGGGAAAATGGGTCGTATTTATTCAAATTTTAACAGAAAGTATGATGAAAGATATTGAAGAAATACAAACTTCGTTTGATCCAATTTGTCTTATTCCTCTTTCTCCTGCAGAAAAATATCTAAAAAGAGAAAAGAAATTACATAAAATAAAAAAGAAGTATAAAACTCTTGATGTCGAAAAGTATACAAAATTAAAAAGTCATGACTAACGAGAAACAAAATGACTACGTGAAATTAATTGATTCATTAACTTCTGCATTTAAGTTAAGGGAAATCTCATGGGAAAGTTATATATCATCTCTTGAAATTATAATCAAAAGCATTAAAAAACAAAATGAAAATTTATAAAGGAACATACATTGCACATATTTATAGAGATATTCTAAATGATCTTTTAAATAATCCTGAGTATATCTCAAATCCTCGAGACATGGAGGTTAGAGAAATTATTAACTGCATAATTGAAGTACAAAAACCAAATATGAATATGTATCATAATGAGATAAGAGGATCTCAACAACGATACATTGGGGCAGAATTACTTTGGTATTTTAGTGGATCAGATAAGGCGTCTTTTATCGAAAAATATGCATCAATGTGGAAATCACTTAAAGATGAAACTGATCATGTTAATTCAGCATACGGATATCTTTTATTTAACGAAAAAAATGAATATGGATTGACTCAATACGAATGGGTAATTAAAAGTCTTATTCAAGATAAAGATAGTCGTCAAGCAATTATGCATTTTAATAAACCGTATCATCAGTATCTTGGCAATAAAGATCAGGTTTGTACTTTAACTTCATTATTTCATATAAGAAATGACAAACTTCATATGACTTTAAATATGAGAAGTAACGATGTTATTCTTGGATTCATGACAGATTTTACATTTTTTAATATTCTTCATCAACAGGCATTTATTCATCTTAAGAAATATTATCCTAACTTGGAAATGGGTTCATATACTCATACATCACATTCGATGCATTTATATGAAAAGCATTATAAAAAAGTCGAAGAAATGTTAAAACATGATTTTATTCGCGATGGAACGCCGCCGTTGTTTACGTCTATTATTGATGAAAATGGCTCATATTTAAAAAAATATAATAATATTTTTAATCCCATAATTAATGGTAACAATCCTGAACAAGTAATTACAGACAATAACATTATAAATTGGTCACTTAAACAAATAAAATAACATTAAAAACTAAAACACAAATTATTAATATAAAAACAAAAACAATTATGAAAAAAGATTTATGCGAACTTATAGTTATCCTTGACGAATCGGGATCTATGTGTAATGTAAAAAACGATACGATAGGAGGTTTTAATACTTTTCTTGAGACGCATCAAAAACTTCCGGGTGAAGCTCTTTTAACGCTTATAAAGTTTGACTCTGAGTATGATATTGTTCATAATGGAGTCGATGTTCGTTCTGTTGAGCCGTTAAATAAAGATACTTATACTCCTGGTGGAATGACAGCATTACTTGATGCAGTTGGACGGGCCATTGATGAAGTAGGAAAAAGATATGATAGCGCAAAAGAAGAAGAAAAACCGGGCAAAGTAATATTTCTTATTACTACAGATGGCGAAGAAAATAGTTCAAAGGAATATAAACTTGAAGCCGTTAAAGAAAAAATACAAAGACGCCAAACAGAAAATGAATGGGAATTTATATTTATGGGAGCTAATCAGGATGCGTGGCGAACCGGCGGAAGTATGGGAATTGCAAGTAATGTGAATTATGTTGTAGATGATATATCTAAAACAATGAAAGGCGCAGCTTATTATTCTTCAAATTTTCGTTTGTGCCGTAACAAAGTTTCTTTAGATAATTTCAATCTTTCTGAAGAAGAACTTGACAAAGAATTGGATAAAATAACTAAGAATGCAGATAAAACAGAAACTGACAATGTATAAGTAAAACTATGAAACTTGATTGGACACATAGGGGGGTACGAATAGAAGACATTCGAAAACTTAATAAATTATACGTGATAAGTGTAGTATCAGAAGACGTGAAATCAGGAATGCCGTTATCCCCCCTATTTGTTAAAGGAACAATATTTGAAGAGAGACTTAAGGCATACTATTTATGCGAAATAGATAAAATTTCTAGAAACGATATCTTAAACGTAAAGTGGAACATGTATATAACGCAAGGCTATTATATTAAAATTAACGATAAAGGAGAAGCAGAAAAATATAGACAAAGCCCCGAAAAATGGTATATAAGTTATCTTGAAATAGAAGGAACTCTTGGAGAATTTTGTTCAGTATATAGTGGTGTAAAAGAAACAAACAAATAAAATAACATGGAAAAATTAAACATGAAAGGAGCACCTCGGGTAAATATAACACCTGAAATGATGAAAAATTTTAAAACTGTTACATGCGAATGCGGTGGAATGGTATTAGAAACAGCAATAATCTTAAAGAAAATATCTGCAATAATTTCTCCAACAGGAAAAGAAGAACTTTATCCATTAGAAGTATTAGTATGCAAAAAATGCGGTAAGGTTCCATCGGAAATAAACATAGATGATATGCTTCCGGATGAAATAGTCGCAAAAAAGAATTTAATACAAACTAAATAAAATTAATTAATTATGGACCAATATTATAGAGTAACGATTAGAACCTCATATGAGGACAAAAAAGGAAATTTAAAATATAAAAAAGAAAGTTACATTGTATATGCAATGTCTCCCACTGATGTAGAAACAAAGATGGCTGAACATCTTGGAGTAACTGATTATGAAATAATGGGAATAAATGTTTTAAACATAGTAGACGTAATTAAGTAGGTATATTCTAAATTTATAAAATGTGCTCTGGTGATATATAAAATAAATAATATGTCATTATGAGCACATTTAATTCAAAGAAATTCAGATTTGCAGAAACATTTACAAATACGAATGGAAAAACAAGTGGTTCAGGATTTATTGGCGTTATACTTGGATTAGTTGCAGCTATATCTTTTTTGGCTGCAATGGTTGGATATTTTTTAGAAATTCCCAATACAATAGATGTAATGGATCAAATGCTTAAACTTATTACTGCTTCAGCATTGTTATTAGGTGTTAGAAAAGTTACTCCAATGATAGGTAAGAAAAATGGACATGATATAGATAATGGACATCATGATAATCATGATCCCTATAATGAAATTGATCCCAATGATGAGCAGATAGTAGATTACTCTAAAAAAGGATAAAATGCCACACAATTTTGACTTTAAAGAGCTTGAAAATGTTAAGACAATTGAAGTTAATCCTGAAGGATGGATTTCCCCTTTATACGTAGAATATGGGATTGGAGAAGATCATAGCTTTGGTGCATTTTCATATTACTGGAGAGTTAAAGGAACTAAGCATACATTCGTTATCCCTGTTATACGTATGGATTTTTTAAGTGGAGGTGATTATAAAAAGCACTTTGAGTATGTCTTGGAAGGTTTTAGAGAAGATTATATTTCGTGGAAAGAAGAAGGATTCACTACCGAATGGTCCAAAGAATATCGTGATCAATACTCAGGATTCATCATTATATAACGTTAATATAAAAAATATAAAATCAGTAACAATAAAAATTAAAAAAGATGAATGAACAAAGATATTTCCAATGGATTGCCGGAGATCGTAGAGGCGAAATTCTGCTTTTAGATAATATCGTAGAAGAGGATGGAATAGTATATCTTTCATTTAAAGATGATTCTCGTATAAACGAAGAATTTGTGGCGCAATTAAATCAACGAGATCTGACAAATAAATTAATGGCTGAAATAGATAGTCCTCAAAATTGCTGGAAATTTAATGAAAAAGTTTCTCATGAAGATAAGCCTCGAATAGAAAAAGATGATAAGACAGGAATATGTTATGAAATACCTTCTGTTGAAGAAATGGTTAATGCGGATTTATCAGGACAAACAGGACAAACACGGCCAAACCCTAAAGCAAAAAAGACAATTGAGTTAATTCCTCCTGCTTTAACTGCTCCTACCCATTCAGCGTTTGGGCGAATTGAACGTGCCAAACAATCACCAATATCACCAGAACCTCAAGTTACAGTAGAAATAAAAGAAGAAGATTTTTTAGTTAAAGAAAAAGAAATAGAAAATGCGCCGATGCATCATAATAATGATTCAGATCCTGTATACATTTTAATGTCAAAGGCAAAGAAAATAGACACAGAAATTTGTATGGAAATGACTATTTCTCTTCCATTGCCAGCGCTATATCAAATAGCTAAAGATTCGTTTGAAAACGGTGATGAAAAATTCATTGATTATATTGTAGATGAAATTAAAGTCGATGAAATTAAAAATGCGCTAAAGAATGCAATTTTTTCTATGTACGAAAATGAAAATTCGGGAAATGAACACATTCAACCATAATATATAAATAAAATAAATTATGTCAATGAATGAAAATATTGAACGTAAGGTAATAGCAGAAGGAAATTTTGAAGATGTGGTTGAAATTCAAAATCATTTTTATCTTATTTCTAAAAAACACAGAGTAACCGTTCTTCCTTATACAATTGATAGTCGTGGCCTTCTTGATAAAATTGGAGTAATTAAAGACTATAATTATGTATTTGAAGAATATGACTATACTTTAATTAATGGCTATATTAACCAAGATGATGGTACAAACCTTGTTGCGGCTAATAGAGTATTGTATGAAGCAATCGGTTTAAATGTTACAAATGCAGATGATTGGATGTATTTAGGAGCTCTTTATAATAACTTAACATCTGATTCTGCAATTGATCTTTATTGTGTAGATTTAGGCGGAAAAGAAATCCCTGAAATACAAGAAATGGAGATTAATAAAAGTAAAATCCAATTTAAAATGATCGACAGTTCTCATGTAATTACGTCTGACGATACTTTATTATTAGCTTCTTATCTTAGACTTTTTAATTATTTTTATGTGAATAGTTTGAATGAAACTATAAAATAAATACATAACTTAAAAATAAACGACTATGAATAGACGTGAACGTAGATTAACAAGCAAAAGACTTGGAATCATGCAATACCAACAAAAACTTCCAAGAAAAAGAAAATTTGAATTAATGCGCGAAAACATTGAAGCCGGTAAAATAGCGCATGAAGAATTTTTAAGAGAAGTTGAATTACAACAAAACAGATCACAAGATGAAATAGACAGTGAAGCCATATCTTTTATAGCCAATAATCTCGCAAATCAAAAGAAAATAGCTTTAATTGATGCATTAGATGAAGCAGAAAAAATATACTACAAAAGACAAAGAAAAATAAAAACAGAGAAAGAATAAGCGTGAAATTTTATGTCACTATTGAAGGAACTCCACGACTTAAGAAATCGTTCCTAAACCTAAAATTATTTTCCATTATTTATATCCCTGAAATATTGGAAAAATATGGATATACATATTCTACTATTGATGAATATGGTTCATTTATTATAAGTACGTATATAGACGATTTAATACGAACATACGCAAAATCAAAAAGAATACGAGGAATAATTTACTCTAATCCTTCATTAACAGAAGAAATTTTGCCAAATTTATTTGATACATTAGAAAACATAGAAACTATTTCTGAAGTAGTTTTGTTAGATGATTATAATGTGCCCAAATTAACATATATTTACTCCTATTTTGATGAAATTGTATTTTTCCCGCTAGTTAAAAAAATAAGATTGATTGAATGTCAAAAAATAAATAACATTGAAAATATTAGGTGGAAAACATAACATTTCAATTTTATTTAAACGAAAAAGCCTGCAACGAGTGTTCAGGCTTTTTTATGAATATATAAAATAAAAAATAAAATGTCATTAACAATAGCAGGGCTTATAAATAAATGGGTTGGGTCTGTGCATAATCGTACATCTTTTATTAAATTGGCCACAGAAAACCCCCAGATAAAAAATTTAGTTATAAATGATTATAGAGCAGGACATCCTGCTGATACAGTATATAACACTAAACCATTGCGCTTTGAGGCGCTAAAAAATAGCACTGTAAATATTCCAAACAGTATTGATGATCTTAAACTATATAATAAAAAATTTTTAGGGGAATCGTTTGATCCTACAGATGTAAATCAAATTAGAGGAGCAGCAAATTGGGTGTATAACAAAGGGCCCGATTATATACGAACAAATATTTATGGCCCCGCAGCTGAACGTGAAATTGCTTCTTCTCGTGTAGATACAACTACAATTAAAAATAGTGAAACTAGTGAAGCAAATAACTTAAATATTAAGGGCTCTTCACCGTTTGATAGAAGATTATTCAGACTTGAACAAGCATATGAATTAAATAATGCAAAGGCGACAGGGCTTATGCCTTATTCAACGGACTTTGCTGAAATTTCAACTACAGGCTATTTAATGGATTATGCTACATTAAAAGATAAACCAGATTTTGATAAAAAAGGAGAAATGCTTGAGAAACTTAAAAGCGAACGTGCAGCAATGAGTAAAGATGATTTTTATAAAGGCGTGCCATCATTACAAAATTATTATGCATTAGTTAGATTATATGGATCAGAAGGCGGAAAATTACTTATTAATCAAAAGAATCAAAGAAAATGGTATGAATTAGATACAACCTCAGATAATCAACTTAATATTACAAGTACTCCGACTACTTCAGCATTAATATCCTGGGGACAAGGTGATCCCTACGGAAGAACGCCTTACCAATTTACAGACTTTGTATTCTCGAAATATTGGAATAAAATTCCTAATAATAGACTTATAACTCTAAGAAGATATGCTGCGCCTATTCTTGATAACTTGAAATTTCCGGGAATGAATGCAACTTCTGAAAATAATAGCCCTGCTACTGCATTTCCTCCTATGGCTACAGCAATTACATATTTTGGAGGAGATTCGGGAAATAATCTTAATAATATCATTAAATTTACTACGGGCGTCCAATGGGAAGAAATCCAGGGTGATGTATGGAGTGTAACTGCTGATACAGTTGATAGTCGTTCGGGACCAGGTGCAATATGGGGAGGTTTGGCATCATTTGCTGAGATATTAGGTGTAGCTTCTGGCCAAGTTAGCATTGATAATATCTTAAATCAAGGACAACTTCCCCCAGATCCTTATGATAATGGGCCTTATGAAAATAGAGTAATGGGTCCTATTAATAGGATAGATAAAGTCATGAAAAGAAAGGCTGGAATGGCATTTGAGTGGGATGGCCTTAATTTAGTATTTGAATATGTTGCTCGTCCTGTAGGCGGAATTAACCCTAAGGCTGTTCTTCTTGATATTCTTTCAAATTTTCTAGTCATGGGTTCGGCTTCAGCACAATTTTTTGGTGGCGCTCATAGATTTATGGCAAATCCTGCTAAATATCCTTTTATAGGTGGTCAAGCAGGTATCGAAAAATGGTACAAAGGAGATTTTCTTGGATGGGGCATAGAAACTATTAATCAGTTTACATCTCCAGGCACAGGTGTAAGTACAATTGCAGGTAACGTATTAGAAAATTTTCAAGCAGCTTTATCTAAAATATTTAGTGGAGATGGTTTTGATATTGTAGGGGCATTTAGTACTTTAATGTCAGGTGCTTCGGGAAAAATAATAGGTGCACAATTAGCCAGAAGATCTGGTGGACAAATTCCCTATCTTACAGGCCTTAAAGCAATATTAACAGGAGAACCAGTAGGAGAATGGCATATAACTATAGGAAATCCTTTAAATCCAATTGCAATGATTGGTAATTTAATATGTGAAGGCATAACAGTTGAATTTAATGAAGAACTTGGGCCCGATGATTTCCCAACTGAAATGAAAATAACTGTTAAACTAAAACATGCAATGGCTAGAGATAGAGATGCAATTGAATCTGTATTTAATAGAGGTATGGGAAGAATTTATAGTTTGCCGGAATCATTTAAGGGAAGTGCGGATTTTACAACAGGTGTCGATAAAGTTACAGAAAAAGATTTAAAAGATGGAACAACTGGTCAAGTTCCTAATCAAACGTTTGGAATAAAATACACTGGTCGTGGAGGAAGATATATTAATCCTAAACAAATAGAAGGTTCTAAACTTTCAATCGTAAGTGATGAAACTAGTGTATGGAATAGAGCATCGTTTAATTTTGGGATATCTGCAAATTCATCACAGCAATTTGTTAATGAATTAAATAATAACATAATTTATAGTTCATATAGAGCTGCAGATTGGATAGCACAAAGAGCATTAATATAATAGTAGAATAAAATCATGTTTGCAAACAGTTTAGATAATAAGCCTGTATTTACTCTTCCAGATGGAACAGAAATAAAAGATTTAACACAATCAATGTTTGATATGGGAGCACCCAATTATATCTCATATAATGTATATAAAATTCCACGTCAATATGAAATGCGCCCTGATTTAATTTCAACTGCTGTGTATAAAGATTCAAAATACGCAGAATTAATATTAAAATTTAATGGAATTTCAAATCCATTTACATTATTAGAAGGAGACTACATTTTAATCCCAAGTCTTGATTCAATACGTCCAATTGTTTCAACAAAATCTGGTTCTGGCGTTGATGCAGCTAAAAAATTAAGAGACACATATAGATACATTGATCCTATTAAAATTCCTAAAGCAAATAATGATTTTCAAAATAGGAATCTTGAAAAAACAATGCAAGAAGGCGCGTTACCTCCTAACATTTCAAAAGAAGGAGAACCACAAATTACATATAGAAATGGTAGAGTATACTTTGGACAAGGTGTCGAGTCTTGTCTACAAGACGGAATGACAACTAGTGGCTTTTTAACTAATGTTATAAAAAGTAGAAAATAATGGCAAGCAATCCTTCAATATCAACCGGGTTATTTACTTCAGCAGTAGATAACACGATATCTAGCAAAGATTTAATTCAAAAAAAATCTTCTGGAAAAATTGCGACATTGCCTATTTCTCCAGCAAATTCTACGGGGAAAAAAGAAGAACAGCAAACTATAAATGAAGAATCAGTTTCTCGAATACGTGTCCTTTTTGAAAAAACTATTCAATTAGACGAACTTTCAATACGTGGAGAAAAAACAAAATCTAATCAAAGGGCCGAAGATTCAATTTCTCTTGAATTTCCTTTAATAAAAATAAACAATTACACGTTAAATAAGACAGAAATTTCAAGTGTTACGATAGATAGTACAAATTTTCTTCCAACAATAACACTAAATGTATTATTTGGAAATCAGGAATTTTTGGCAAGAGAAATGCCTAAAGATGGCGACATTATCTCAATAGCAATTAGGAATAGAAGCGATTTACTTAAAATAATACGAAATGATTATGTCATAACAGGCGTTCATGTATTACCAAATACAACGCAAAGAAAATCTCCTGTATCAATGACATTTTTTGGTGAATTGTTTGTGCCTGGATTAAAAAGCCAAAAGAATGATTTTTCATATGTAGGCACTTCATTTGGAGCATTAATGGATTTTGCAAAAAGATATGGTTTAGGATTTGCAACAAATGAAGATGATACAGACGATAGACAAATATGGTTAAAGGCAAATACTACGGGCGATATATATGTTAATAATGTAATTTCTAGGGCTTGGAAAGATGACTCATCTTTTTATTCCGCTTGGATAGACGTTTATTATAACTTAAATTTTGTTAATGTGAATAAACAACTAATGTCTGCGGAATCACAAGTCGATATAGCAGTTTTATTAGATAATTTAGATAAAAACTATACATACGGGGCAAAAACAGGAGAAGAAGATACGAATTTAACTGTAAAAGTGTTTTCAAATTTTACACAAGCTTTAAATACATCTTTTTATATTAAATCGTGGCGTCCATTAAATCGCTCATCCGCTATAACATTTCAGATAGGAACAAAAATGACATGTGAAATGTTTGAACATACTGCAAATGTTTATATAAACCCTGATACATCAAAATATTGGGATATTCCTGTTGAACCTACCTATGATAGAGATAAAGCAAAAAAGATGATGTTATTGCGCGGAAGAGCCACATACGTAAGAGATAAAGATAATCCGGATTTAGAAAGAGCCAATTACCCGTTTGTTGATCTTTATGAAAAATTTCCTTGGCTTGGCATTCAATATACAATAACCAATTCGAATGAAGATAATAAGCAATGGGATGGCAATCATCATAAGCATTATCAATTGGCGCGAGTTAAAAATTTAATAAACAATAAAGAACTAGATAAATTAAACCTTCATATTGAAGTTATAGGAAATAACTTTAATATTATAAGAGGCGATAAATTGCCTGTTGGATTAATTCGTACAGATGTTATAGAAAACAAGAAAATTAATCCAGATAATAAAATTCAAGAAGCGTTAGATTTATTATATAGTGGTTGGTATTATGTTAAGGGATTTAAGTTATATTGGTCTTCTAAAAATTGGGGAACAATACAAAGTAATTTTGTTCAAGAATTTATATTAACAAGAAGAGAATGGCCAGCACCTATACCCGTAGGTTCTGTTAGTGAAGCTGACGAGTTATCTACAAAAGAGTTTAAATAAATAAATTAACATGAGTATTTATAATAAATTTCGTTCGATTGGTAAAATAGCCGATAAATATAGTTTATCAAAACGATTTGATGAACCAACATATTTTTCGTTTAGACTCATGTTTGGCACAAATCAAGATGAAACTTATAACTATGCAAATGAACAAGTTTCTTATGATGTAATGCCTCACCCTTTATTTAATACACTATCAAGAACATCTGCTCGAGGAGCCTCAGTATCTTTAAATTTGCCTGTTATACGTTCAATAGATATTCCAATGTATTCAGCAATAGAATTTCTAGAAAACTCTAATGAACCAACTCGAGCTAAGATGTTAAAAGAATTTATTGAAAAATTTAATGATTTACAAAATAATTATCCTTATTATTTTCAACAAATCGACGGAGTTTCAGATCTGTTAAAGATTGATACGACAAAAGGACAAAGAATTACAAATGATAAAAGAATAATAATCACGTGTCTTGAAGGATTAGACTTACGTATGACATATCTTATCAATTTGTATCGAAAAATAGTATGGGATGATACTTATCAACGTTGGGTTCTTCCCGATATGATGAGATATTTTACATTAAAAATTTATTTAGCAGAATTTCGTTCATTTCATGTGCAACAAGATTACAATGCGTATGGTATTAATCTTAAAGAAGTTGAAAGAAACTTTAACAGTAAAAACATTGAAAGTATGAGGCATGAATTAGCTGACATGAAAAATGTAAAAGTTAATTTGCCCAAAATTAGTACAAATCCGAATTCACCCCCAATGTATTTAAAAGTATTAGACGATATTCTTCCTACATGGGAAATAACGTGTGAGATGTGTGAATTTGATATATCTGATATTGAATATACGCATTTAACAAGTCTAAATGTTGCAGGAGATCCTCCACAAGGAGCTGTTAAATTCGGAATAAAAATTGGAAATATTAAGGAAACTCAAATATATCCATTATTTCAACATATGTATCTTATTGATAGAAAGATAAATGGCAGAGATAGAGCAAAAGAAGAAATAAGCACCACATTTGAAAATAACATTAAACAATTATATCCAACATATTTACAAATAGCCCAAACAAGAGAACAGGATCCTGATAATGATACACATGGTTCTGGTTTATCGTACAATGAAAGACAAAATTATGATACTACACAAGACACAAGGGATGCTATTCCTAAAATGGCACCTTCAGAAAGGTTAAATACACAATTTTATAATGATCGTTCAGGAGAAATGATAGATATTCCATTTGACCCTACTATCCCAGATACTTGGATAGGAAATGCAATTTCATGGGGGACTGGTTTTGCTCGTCATTTTATTAGAAGTAAAATAGATAAAGCAAAAATTACAACTATACCAAGCATTGGATTATCGTTTAGTGAAATTACTGCTGCTCTTCGAGCTAAAAATCTTGTAGGCGCTTTAGGAATGATTAGAAAAGGTGTTAATGAAGTAACAAAACAATATGAAAATGCTCCTTCTTCAAGATTAGAAGGCCCAATACAAACAGACGAAATAATGAAAGAGTTTTTAACAACTCTTGTACATACAGAAACAGATTCTATAGGAGATGAAGATAGCCAATTACTTAAAATGGCTGCTCAAACAGCTTTAAATGATAAAAAAACGTGGAATGACATAATTGATTATTCCCTACAAACAAATATAAATGAAAATGATATGGCAATAGGCGCACCAAAAACAATTGAAGGAGGAGGTTTAGAAGTGGTTCCTCCGTTCACGGCAACTAGAGGAAAAATAGATGCTGCTTCTTTATTAAGAGGAGATCCTACATCAAGCCGACTATCAGGAGAAATTGAAGCAACCGGATTTGGCGAAGATGCTCCATCTTCAAAATTAGAAGGAAGAATAGATTCCACATTTTCCATAAATGTTACAACTTCTGAAAAATTGGGAACTAAAATTGATGGAAATCTTGATAGCGGCGGAATAGCATCAGGTATGTTAGGATCTAAAATTCCTGAAACTGTAGGAAATCGTGGAAAAACTTCAGAAAAACTGGGAACTAGAATAGATGGAAATCTTGATAGGGGAGGTTATCCTTCAGATAAGTTAGGGACATCAATAGATGAAGAACTTAGTAGAGGTGGAAAACCTTCAGATAAATTAGGCTCAACTATTGATGATAATAGGCTTGAGAGACCCGCTCCTGGCATTAAAATGAATAGCGTAAAAATAGAAAACGTTTTGGAAGAAGCTCCTTCATCAGGCTTAGGTTCAAAGATAGAAGGCCAACCATTTAAACAACCAGATCCCAATGCAGCTTCTACGCAAGTTATTTAAAATTAAAATATGGCATATTCTTCAGACATAGATTTTGTTCAACACGATTTACGCAGTAGCGATTGGATTGGAGTGGTTATTAATTCTAATGACCCAACTTTTTCTGGACGTTGTCAAGTAAAAGTCTTTGGATTATTTGACGGCATTCAAAATGAACATTTACCTTGGGCAACTCCAATAAATTCAACGATATTTGCGGGCAATGGCGCAGGAAGTATTTCTATTCCTAAACCTGGGCATTTTGTTAGAATACAGTTTAATAACGGAGATATGTATGCCCCAGAATACACAACTATTCAAAACATAGACACAGATTTAATAAATCGAATAAAAGATGACTATCAGGGTACTCATGTTTTATTATATGATCCTGGTGAAGAACTAACTGTCATATATCAAAAGTTATCGGGTTTTCAAATTTTTTATAAAGAATCAATTATTTCGATAACACCCGATACAATGATAACTTTCCAGACACCCAATATGGATTCAATAATTCAAATGGATGGAGATGTTACAAATATTACAACAAAGAATGAAGTTAAAGTTGTTGCTGCAGCAAAGGCTGAAGTTGCTGCTGATGAAGTAGTTATTAATGGCGCACAAACGACTAAAGTAGGTGCAGCACCATATCAACACGCTATTCTTGCTGAACCGTTATGGGCGCTTATTTCGACCTTAGCAGCTGCATTGGATAGTAAGATGCCAGCAACACCTGGTGTAAATGTGGGTCTTGTCGAATCTGTGAAACAAGGCGCCACATCAACTAATGTATTAATAGGAGTTTAAGTTATGAGAGCACATTTTGTTAAAATATTTATAGTATAATATGAATTTTCAAAGTTATAAAAATTGGTTGTTAGAAAGAAAAAGCGAAAATCTTTCGTATGGATGTCTAATGTTATATGCAAAAGTTCCTGATTGGAATGATAAAATCCATATTGTTAATAAAGAAGATATTTATGAAAAGAACGATGATTATGGGTATGAAAAAGAACCCCATATAACAATATTATATGGATTTCACCATGATGAAATTAATAAAGAAGAATTATATGAAAAAATAAAAGAATTAATTTGTCCCGTTACAGTTAAAATTGAGAATATAGATATTTTCGAAAATGACGAATTTGATGTTGTTAAATTTAATGTTCCTGCAATTAATCAACTTAAAGAATATCATAAAGAGTTCTTAAAATTTCCTAACACTCAAACATTTTCAGGATATAAACCTCATATGACAATAGCATACGTAAAAAAGGGCGAGGGAAAGAAGTATAAGCAAAAATTGGATAAACCATTTGAAGTAACTTTTAAAAAAGCCGTGTATTCAGACCCCAATGAAAAAAAGAAACATTTTAACTTAGGATAGAGCCAAATACCTAAAACTGATATTAAATCGGCTTTATAAAAATAATTAGAAACAAAAATAACATGAAAAAAAGACTTATCATTTTTATTATCATTTTAATAGCCTGGATGTTTGTCTCATGCAGTAAAGATTTATGCCCAACTTATGGCGGCAGACAAACTAGCGGTATATATAGTAACAGCAAACCTGTAGTGAACAAATAATGATTGGAACTTTAGACATAAAAGGACGTTTAAAAAAAGCAATCAAAAATAAGGTAGATTCCGAAAAAACGTATCTCAAGTTCCAATTAAATATGGAACTTGAAGCGTTATATTTCAGCATCCCCAAGAAAAGAGAATTGATTGAAGCAGCAGCTATGCTTACTATTGAGCTTATCATTAATAAGCTTATTAAAAAACAAATGAGTAAAAATACGCTTAAATATTATTTAAGAAACGATCCTTTGTCTAAAGCCATATTGCAATATTCTTCTGATCAAATAAATAATGATTATGTTTCAGATATGTTACTTCAATGTTATAATGAAACAAATGAAATAAAAGAAGAATTAGATACTTGGGATGAAAATTTAGGAGAAGAAGATCTTTTAAAACGTATAGACGCAACTAATGACATTGATAAAAAAGTGCAAAATCTTGAAATTGCGAAAGGTCTTTTAATGGGAGCTACATCTTATCTTATAAATAAAGAACATACTAAATTAGATATATCTGCAAGAGTTGAAAAAATTAAACTTCTTCAAAAACAATTAATAAGTAAAACCTCTGAAAGCGTTAAACAACAGATAAATGCTCAAATAGAAGAAATTAAAAGCGAAATAGAAATTTTAAACGATAGAATATCTCAAACTATAGAAGATATTAAACAACAAATTAAATCATTCATTGCAATATTGCAGTATATTATTGAAATGATAAGAAATCTTTTTACAAATACAGATCATCCTTCAAAATACCGTTTAAAATATATTCAAAGAGTTATTCGAGTTACATATTCAATAATAAGAAATCAAAGCCTTCATATTTATGATGAATATAAGCAACTATATCAAGATATTTTAAATGCGCTTAAAAGCTTAGACAATATTTTAATCTTGATAGCAATGTTCACTTCGATTTATTTAAAAAATAGATTAAAACTTGCAAAAAGATCTCGTCAAACTTTAAATGAACAAATAGCGCCAAATTACATATGTTCCAGGCCACCAGAACCATTCGATGTATCGATTAATAGGATTCCATTACAAATAACTTTAGAGTGTCCTCGTGAACTCGATGATATTCAGGTGCCACATATACCACTATCTGAAAAGATGAAAAACATTGGATGCCCAACTGAAGGATCAATGCCTACAATAGAACAACCTAAAATTATTCCGGAGATAGCTACATACGCAATAATACAGAATAATCGTAATAAAGAGAAATTTATATCAGTTACAAAAAAAGATGATTATGTTACACAGGGTACAATATTTTCTTATTTAGGAAATATGCCCATATATAGTCCGGTTGAGGGTTATATAGAAGATGTTAGCGCAAATAAAATAATTTTACGAGATATCTCTGAACCTACGGATTTACTTTCAGATAAAATTAATTCACTTAATGAAAAATATCAAGAATTAAATGATATAAAGTTATTTTTAAAAACTCACATGGTTAATTCGCTATATCCTTCAATGTTATCAATTGCTATTGTTGATGATAAAACAACTAAAAATGTTAATAGAGGCGTTGATGATGAATGGAGAGATATTGTAAAAGAATATGAAAAAATCCAAAAAGAATATGATAAAAATATAAAAGATATAACTGGCAAAAACAATGTTGAAAAACATGCTAAAAATGAAACTCTTCTTACCTTAAAAGATCAAATAGAAAATGAAGAGAAAAAATTCAATAGTAGCTTAAAACGATTATATAATAAATCGCAAAATATTTCAAAATATACTAAAGCTCAGAAAAAAGAATATAAATTATTTGAGTATTATTTAATAGACTTAGGTCTTGAATTAAATCAAATTGAAAACCCAAGTAATTTAGAAATTAAATTTAGAGATAAAATTAATGAATTTCGAGATAGAAGATATGTTGTCGACAATTATAATAAAAACAAAATAGAAGATAAGTTAAAAGATCTTATTAAAAAAATCGAAAAAGGAGCAACAACTGCAAAACGTTGGTTAAATAGAATAAACGAAATTTATAACACGACTAAAGATATCTCAAGAGTAAAAGATTATTTAAAGGGATTAGCCGATCAAAATAATAAGCTAGACCCAATTGAAAAAACTTCTTATGTAAATAAAGCTGTTGCCTTATATGAATTTTATGTTAATATTGATAAAGTTGTTCAAAAGCATAATGTCCTAAAAAAAGAAACAACTCCTAAAAATGAAACAATAAAAGAAGGAGATTGGATAACTATTTTTTTACGTGATTTAATTAATAGATATAACGAATTAAATAAAGAAATTGAAGAAATACAAGATATAATAGAAAGTTTATCATTAATAAGCACATATTCATTAACTACTTATAACGATAAATCGGCAAGGTTGTATATTATTGCAGATGATTTAAGCTGTGATCCCGTATATAAAGATTATGTGAATCCAGAACCTAAGTTTGGATACGGTGATATTCAGTATTGGCTTAAATATTGTGCATTTGCAACATTAACAAGTGTAGCAAATCCAGTAACTGGGTGGTCTACGGGGTGGATTCTTCCTACGCCTATATTATTTCCGGTGATTTACATTCCAATAAAACCTATACAAACAAAATATGGATTTATTGTATTAGGTTTAACTGTCTGCGGTATTTATGTATTTCCCATGGTGATAATGGCAAATTTATCAAATAATTTCGTATTGCCTTTCGCTGATCCATTAGGTGCAGTTAAAAGAGAAATTGAAGAAATAAAACGTCAATTAGCAAAATCAAATGAAGAACTTAAAAAACTTGGGATTAAACCTTTATTGGAAAAATCAAAACAAAGAATAGAAGGGCATAAAGAAAATATTGAGAATTATAGAAAATCAATAATCAAAAACAAAGAAAACAAACCTAAGAGATATTTTTCACCAGAAGATAAAGAATTTAATTTAAGTAATATTCGAGCAGGTGTTCAGCAAAATATACATTATGTTGAAGAAATGACTCAGTGGACAACTCGTTTTGCAGAATATGAAGAACTTTTAATTGCAGAACAGGTTAAATTATGGAAAGAACAAACAATATATCAAGGGCTTTATAAGGCATATACGTTAGGGACACCTTTAAAAGGAATTTCAGATGAACTTTATAAAACTCAAGAATTTATTAATAATCAATTAGACAAATTATCAGGATTATTGGACTCGGCAAATCAGGCATTAGCAGCATTGCCTGTTTCAATTACTCCCATGACAGCAAATTTTGGATTTACTTTAAAAAATCCTAAGCCCGTAATAGATATAGACGATGAATTGGATGACAATGTAAATGAAACAATATTAAATCCTATAATAGAAAAAATTAGATTATCAAATACGTTAACTATGGCTAAAAATCTTGAACAAAAACTTAATTCATTACCCATAAACATATTTGATTTTAATGCATATCTAAATACAATAGTTCCTTTAATGAGTTTACCCGTAGGTGGAATAATCCAAAAAGATGCATTTCCGCATTATAACTTGTTAAAAGTTACTAATTTTGCGTGGTTAAAATTTTTAGTTAAATTTACAAGTGTAGGCGCTAAAACTTATGGATTTCCGGGACAATTGCCTTTGCCTATAGGATAAAAAATAAAAAGAGGGAAAAATTCCCTCTTTTTTATGATCTGACGATTTAAATTTTCGTTATTTAATTTTAATAGTATTTTTAACAATGGCCTTTTCTTCTTTCTTAGGAATTTGAAGCTTAAGAATTCCTTTGTCCATTGTTGCGTCAATCTTTTTAAGATTGTATTTATCTGAAAATTTCCAACTTAAACAGAAAGATCTTTTTGCAATACCTCTCTGAATATAATTAGGTTTTTCTTCGTTTTGTTCTTCTCCTTTTTCATACGAAACTGTAAGAAGCCCATCAGTTTCTTCAATTTGTATGTCCTCTTTATTAAGACCTACAGCAGCAATTTCAATAGTTGCTGTTTTATCATCTTCATAAATGTCTACAGGATAGCCCGGTTTTGAATTAATTGCGGGCAAAAAGAATGAATCTGTTTTAAAAAGATCTCTGAATAAAAGATCCCATGGTTCAACCTCATTGTGGTTTAAAAAACGTGCTAATTGTGTCATAATTAAATCCTCCTTAAATGAATTTATTTTAGTTTGATTGGTCCTTAGATCCAATCAGAGTTAATAATTGTCGTCAGATCAATTATTTTTCATAATTATTTATTCATGAAAAAAGAAAAAGTTTTGTTCAATTTTTGTTAAATTTTTGTTAAATTTTTATGGATATATGACAGCTCCTCGACTTACTTCCCAAACGGTTTCATAAGCAATATCAGCCGTATTTTCGGTGCGAAGGAAAGTTCGTCTTTCAAGTTTCCAGTTATTTATTGGATCACTTGCATCTGTAATAGTTCCTCTGTCTGCAAAATTAAATAATGACCAAGAACGTGGATAGTTTGGCATCATATTACTTGCATCGTATAAAAATCCATAAGATGATATATCACATATGTTATTCAGAAGCGCGTCATAAATATAATATGTATACCAAGTTTCTCTTGTTGTTTCATATAAAGAGGATGTAGTTGGCCATAAAGCTGAAACAGGACTTTGAGCCCGAACATTTGTTGTTATAGGAATAGTATTATATGTATTATTTTTCACAATCAACATACTATTGACTACACTGTTAACAATTGAGTAAGTTTCATTACATGATGCGGTAGATAAATCTATTATACTACTATGAATTGTTGGAATAGGCAATGTGAAACTTATTACTCGGGAGGTTGGATCCCAACTAACATCGCTTAATAGACTAACGAGTAATTGATAATTTGGCTGTGTATCTCCACAAGTAGACGCATTAAATCCATAAATTTGATAATATCCATAATATCTTGTATCTTCGCTGGTAAGACTTTCCCATGTTGTATAATCGGGATCGGCTTTAATAGATTGTATATTAGATACATAAGCATTATAGTCATCGTCGCTGGTACATGTTATTAATAAAGTCGAAACATCAGCGCCAGGATCATAAGATAATGTAATTGAACCATTACCGGCGCACGATACACAAGTATAAAGTCCTGAACCACTCCATATCCACGAATTTGTGCCGTTAGTCGTTCTTCGCATCGATATTTTAACAGGATTAATTAAACCACCCGCAGGATTGTAGGTATTCGCGGAATGTAAATCAGTATATCTCCATAACCATGGCGAGCTAATTGAGTCTTTACTTGGCATACTTGGAGTTCCATATGTAGTATAAGTTATTTCGTATCGGCAATTAGTGCCGCCATTCCATACCATCGATGGGTCGATCGCATAATTTATTTTATGTATACTAGCGTCCCACGGTAATTCGCAAGAAATTTCCGATTCGTATATGGACTTTAGTTTTAAGTCCCAATTTGTATTGTTATTATTTGGATCATATACGCTTCCTATAATTTCTATTTTAACATAATCGCCATCATTATATTCAATGCTATCAAAACGAGAAATATATCGCAATCCATACGTGCCTTTGTATGTGTGGGGCACGTATCTTGCGCTTCCATCCGGATAATTACTTGGATATAAACTTGTTGTTGCTGAACCTCCATGAATAAAATTATCAATTAACGTTCCAGCGCTATTTGATGATGTACAATAATATATTTTTAATTGTTCCGGCACAGTGTATCCAGTAAAACTCCACGCCAAATATTGAACTGGAATTCCAGAACTTGTACATATATCATATTTAAGAGTTCTTGATTTATTTTGTCCATAATCCGTAACATTATTATAAGTTAAAGAATATGGGTAGTTTACGTCCGAGCCTAACGACGTATCGCAATTTATTGCTTCTACATTAATAGCATCTAAACAATCTCGAAGATCTGGGCTATATCTAGCTCCGGAAATATTATAAGATGAATATTGTATAGAATTAATATAAATAGATCTAATTACAGGGTACAACGTTGCGCCAAACACTATTTCATTTTCAATTGGATGAATTGCTTGTACCGAAGGATCCGCGGCAAAACTTGAACCAGATACGAATACGATTTCTCCGTTTGTAGATCCGTTTCTCCAATCAATTACATATTCTCCAAGAGTTCCTGACGTTAAACTTACATCATCGCAATTTAAGAAGCCAGTTTCTTCATAAATATTTGGAAAAAATGGTTGATACGTTGTACAAGCTGTATATACTTCGGGCGTATAAAATTGAACATTATCACCATAATCAAATGATTCAGCGTTATATGCCCATGCTCTTACATAATAATTAGTTGAACTATTTAATCCCGATATATTTAAATAATAAACACCTTCTCCATAAGTAGGATATTGCAATGATGAATCGGAAATTGTAGGATTTGAAGAAGTACTCCAACATATGCCGCGCATTACAGTAGATCCACCAGATATAACGTTGCCGCCTCCTATTGCAGTATAACCTTCGATATTTGTAACATTAAGTGTAGTAACCTGAACGGATTCAAGAGGTGGTGGCTCAATATAGATAGAAGGAGAACGCAATATAAGTTTTCTGCTAACGTTAATATTATTTCTTAATCGCAATGTAGCAGAATTAATATTTAATGAATTATTTATAAATAATCTATTGTCCATTATTGAAAATCGCTTAAAGGAGTTCTTTTAATGATATCTCCTACTTTTATATATAAAAAATTTTCATCTGCGTGTATATTCATATTTAATAACGCAGTTATTTCTGGAGAATTTTGTGTCTCTTCTTCAAACTGGCCCTCGATTTCAAGGATTTTTTTGTCTATAGATAATGTAATATTTTCTATTTGTCTTCCGTTGTAAAACACTGTTAACTCCGGAGCGACAAAGGGCTGTGAAACATATCCTTTTTCTTTAACTTTTATTATCATATTAGAATAATTCTTGTATTAAATTTCCATAACTATCATAACTTTCTACGCCAATACTAAAGTTTACGCTATCCTTAAATATAATAGGAACGCTTTCATTGAATACGCGAAAATACATTGCGTTGTTATTAACGTACCTCGCTGTCCAGATATTTTTCTGATTTAGCATATAATTACTTGGATCATATTCGGCCCTTAATATAACTAATGTACTTGTATCAACCTCAATCGCTTTGTTATAATAATAAAAATTCGAATTTACTAAATATAATGAAGGGTCATACCACATATCATTAATTCGATCATGATCAAATTGAATATTTGTTAATGTAAATGTATTATCTAAATAATATTCTCTACAATACGAATCACTGTGATATATGCTAAATTCGTTGTTCTTTTCTATGGCACTTTCGGTTGTCATTATAAAATTAGTAAATGCAGAAAATGCATGTTTTGCTCGAATTTCATATATACTTGTATCTAAGAATAATTCGGGAAGTGGCTTATCAAAGGTGTGCCTATTTCCTGATACGTCTACTACTCTATAAGTAGCTCCCCATGAATATCCATTATTAATATCGGTGGCTATTAAAGCAACTGCTTGCTGTTCTTTGAATGAATAGTTAGCAATATCTGCAACATAAGACGTTTCATTATTGCTTACAGTTGTTACTTCTCTGCGAGTATCATTTAAAATGAATAATGCATTTGAAGCGTTGGTAACAAAGGAAGCAGGCAATGCATTTAATGTTATAGAAGCCGGATTAGTTAACGTTGCCGATACAATGTTTGCGCTTATTTCTTGTATTAATGAGTAGTTTTCTCTACTATATTGTAATATTTGAACTTGATCTCCTGTAATAAAATTTTGAAAATCTTTATCAACGGTGATAGTGTTTCCAGAACGAGTCAAAATACGTTCAGTTATATTTGTTATTCGATTAAGAGAATAAGGCTCCATAACATCTTGAAAATATGTTACAGAAGGAATTTTTATGTATGGACGTCCAGTGTTATCAAATTCTATTTTAAGACCTTGTAAAGAAATATAACGATCATAAATAGGATAACGATTTCTTGAAATTAGCGTATTTACTTCAGCCATTGACATGTACTTACTAACATCATAACCCATAAATGTAGAATTATCTACAAGCAGATAAATATTAGGTGATTTAACCCATACTTTATATGGCGTTAAAGCTTTATTGTATATTAATGTATTGTATCCGTCCCATGCTCTTAATTCTAATGTATAATCTCCTATATGATTAACATGCATTACGTGAATACTATTATCTATTTCATATATCCCTGGAGCATTTCCACCCGTGAATGCTGAAGGGTCACCATTATAATAAACTGTTGGGTTTATCTGCCATAAAGGTACACGAGGAGAGGTATATACAAAATTAGTAGTAATCATTTGTTCCTCTATGCTTGTATCATAATGCCAATTTATATAGCTCATTAGATTATCGGATGATGACGTTAATCCAGCATTCATTTCAATTTTGCCATCTAAAATATCGAGTATGTATTCTTTATTTCCAAGTGATATCCTATCCCCTACACCATCAATTGCATAGTAGTTTCGGAATTTAAGAAGAGGCACCTCATAATCATTATCATACACATATTGTAATCTGCTTCCAGGCTCCCAATGAAATGATACATAATCATAAAATGTGTTTATAGTGCCGCTCGAAGATTCCATCACATAGTGATCAATATAAGGTGTAATAATTACAGTTTCTTCTTCTGCAATTACAGAAGCATCTTTAGTTAATGTAAATAAATATGGCTTATTTACGATATTGTAAATTATAGATGAATCTTTAGTGACTAATATTCCTCTTCCGCTTGTAATTTTATACTCTCCCTTACTACGTAAATTTTTACTATCTGATGCATCTATTGTAATATGCGTGACAGGTGATATTGTATATGCTATTGAATTTGCCCATATATCATCTATGCTTGGATCTCTTAAATATGCTTTTTCAAGATATATGGTTAAATTACTTGAAACATCATAGAAAACTGATGATACATCAAGAATATTATAAAATCTTATATCATTTTCATATATAAATAAAGGATTTGTCACAAGCGTTGAACCTATAACACCTGCGTTATCTTTTTCAACTGATAAACGATATGAAATTTCATTTACGTGTTCAAGAGGATATCCAAAAGTTGCCCCAACTAACATGTAATTGCTGGGATTAGCGAGATAAGACGGATCTTGTAAAGAATAATATACGTTTGGAGTATTGGGATTCCACGCAGAATGAGCCATGTCAATAAAACGACATGTTAAATTTTTTATAGTTAAATCATTTATTTCTTTTATAGATAAACGAATACTTGCATCACCTTGTACTAATTCAGAATTAACATCTAAGGCATAAGGAGTTAAAGGTTGATGCACATTATAATTAAATCCTATATTATCTGTTGAATAAACAAGATTTTTAACTCTTTCAAAATATACGCCTTCTCCTGTTATATCAATAATACGACAATTAACACCTATAATGTATTTTTCAAGCCACTTTTTAAGGGCATTTAATTTAACAAAAACCTCTTTTAAATTATACGCATAACAATTTTCAGTTAAAGGTGTTCCATAATCGTCTAAAAAGCCCGTTTCTCTTGTTATACAATAAAACATTGATAACTGATTAAGCTTTTTAAGAGTTTGTCGTTGTCTAGGGTCAAACATCTGAATAGTTTGAGTTCTGCCTAAAACCTTTTTGCCTGTAATGTAATCAAATACATCAGGTGCACTGTATGAAACTAAAAAAGATAATCTTGTCTTTCTATGTATATCTTTTACGTCTAAAAACCATTCGCGAAAATAAATATCATCATAACCTAACCATTTAACAGCATTTATTAACGCCTTATATGTTCCTACGTATGGCATGATTTTATCATGCTCAAGTATCATATGTTTTGATTTTTGATTAAGTAACTTCCAATCGGGGTAATCTTCGTTAATATCCGATTCTTTAAATAATTGTAGAATATCTTTTGGGTCAGGCAATCCAAAATTTCCTAATAATGTTCGATGTCTTTCATCTTCTCCAATCGATTCTGCGTTAACAACAATATCAGCTATAATATATAATGTGTCATCAACAAGATGATACATTCTTAATATTCTTTCAAAGACACCTTCAACGTCTGATTTGAATCCTATATTTACTTGTAAGGGCACATTAGGTGCATAAGTACTAATGTCAAAGGCAATAACATTTGTCCATGTAATTTCATTTGTCCATTCATTAACATCAAAAAACTGAATTTCATCTTCTTCACCTACTAATTCCATAATTAAAATATAATTACTGGCATCATAGGGACGAATATATGAACTACCATCTTGTTCTAATATGCTCAAGTGTTCTGTTTCAACTAAACCTTGGGATACTGGTTCTAAAAACACTGCGGCAGCATATGTAACCGAAGGATACACAAATGAGGCATCTAATGTAACATTTATATCACTTATAGATTTAGTTGTTATTCCCTCGGGATTAAAAATTGATATATCTCTTGTTATTATTGTGGCTTCGGTAGAACTTAACGGAAATACACCAGTAGCATAATCATATGTATAAAAAACTGATACGTCATTATTATCGTACAAATATCCTTCATTAGTAATCTTTGTATCCACTACAAACCCTGAAGGATCTACGATTAAAAATCCTTCGGCGTTTTTCCCTGTAGGCGATTCAATCTTTAAATTAACAGTTGAAAGTGGTATCCAATTAAGATTAGAACCTTTTTTATCAAATATTTTCCAATTTTGTATGTTCATTATGAAATATTCGTTGTATTTTTATCGTGTGCAATACTAAACCATTTCTTTATCAATTTTGAATATTCTATTAAGTTGTATATCATACTTTCGAGAGCACCATATAAAGAATGTTGTAAAGGATTTGCCCAAATTTCGGGTGACGTTCCCTTTTTTAAAATTTTTCCTTTATATCCAAAACCAAGATTAAGAAACACATCATTCATATGTTTTGCTTGATAAAGATAAGAAGGCCTTACAGTATATTTTTTTCTTCTTTCGTCAGTATTCATCTTATAAATTATTTAAAACTACAACATTATTTTCAGAGTTAATATCTTTTGATGTATATCCTCTTACTTGAATGTTAATTGATGATAATTTATTTTTAACTATGCTATCTTCGTAATATGTTCCATTGGCGTTTTCAAAACCTCCTCGAATCAAGGGATAAACGTCTTTAATTGGAACTTTATTGCTAAATGCATCAATAACATATCTTTCAAGAATTATGTCTCCGTATTCATCAATACCGTAATGATTACCGTATATATTTTTATTGTTTTTATCTGCATCAAACCAAACATTAACAGAGTCTACTCCATCTATATCTTCAATAACTTTAACAAGATCAGATGCAGGTATTCTATCTCTTCGTGTATTAGTTAAAAAGTATTCAGATGTCTTTGAAATTATATCTTGACGAACAGTGTCATAAACGCTTCCTTCCCATAATATCAATGACATGTTTAACGTAAATCGAGGATATTTTAAATCTAATATTACATTGTCAACTGTTAACACTCTTTGCCCACTTTGTTCAATTAAATCTAATATTGCATATTTTTCATCAATTGATAATTCAAATGCCTCTTTGGGACAAGTGTAATAGTTATAGCCTCCGGTTAATCTTTTTGTAATATCGGGGATTAAAAATAAATATACGGTATTATCATCTAAACGGTGATAATTTATTTCTTCTTGCCATTTAATCAAATTATCATAGGCATTATTGAGTTCTGTTTTTTTAGCAATTGATTTTTCAGAATTTGCACCGTATGTAGCAAGCAATTTTCGATATTCAAGATTAAGATCTTCATATATTGTTTTTGCTTGATTATACTTGTCTAACACATATTGATCATCATATGTCTGAAATCCTGGTATAGCATCTATAACAGAAAAGATATTTAATTTTCTTAAGAAATATATGTAATTGTTTGCATTAGCAAGAACAAAACTTCTTGATGCATGAGGTGCTAATAGTCGAGTAAGATATAAAGGTTCATCACTAGTTCCAAACATTAATTGGTTTTTGATTGTTACAGTTATGTATTTGTTTAAATCCATTTTATCACCTTTAGGTGAATATCCCGATGTAGTAAATTTCCAATTTTCTTTTGCGTTATTTTCCATTGCATTTAGATTACCGGCAGGGCCATCAGTAATTAAATATTCAACTAATATTGTTGATCCTAAACCGGGTATTGCACCATTGTATCCATTCCCAAAGAATACATCTATGCCACCCGTTTGTCCAGTTTTAACCATTACTGATTTTTCATTGAATCCCATATCTAAAATAGAATTTACAATTTCCCATTTTTCACCATTTACAAAAATGCTAATGTAATAATTGTCTATGCTAGCACCCTTTTTATTTTGAAAGTTAAACGATTGCAAGGGATCTCCTGAACCAGTCGCTTGCTGATATTCTATTTTTCCTTGTACAACATTAACTTCTAACGTATTTGTTATGCTTTCTAAATTATATAATGCTTCTTCACCAGGTAATATTATTGTATATGTTAAACCATTTTGATTATTAACTAATGTCGTATAATTAGGAATAATTAACATTGTTGTATCTGTAGGAAGTTTTCGGCCAGAGAAGGAAAATTTTAAAGTTCCACGAGCAGCCATGGCTCTTGATGGATTATGTCCCGTTAAACTTGCTAATCCTTTTATACTTTGAGGTCGAGTTGCTGTTTTAAGATTTAATTCTGTTATGGAATCTTCGATATAAAATAAAATCATTCTTCCGTAATGAAGTATGACTTGAAGTAATTGTCCCATCGGAGAAGCCATTGTAAAATATTGGCCTAATTCCCCGTATGTCTTTTTAATGAAGGCTAAAGCATCTTCATAAAGTTCTGAAAATTTTATTCTTGTTGTTGTAAATATTTCCATATTTTTATTTATTTTATAAGTAACCCGATAGCTCTTTGATCATTTATAAAAAAATCAATAATAGCATAATCATAATTTTCGGCTTTTCCAAATGAAACAACTGGACGAATGTCATAATCCTTTGTTTCATTAATGTATCTATTTATTTGATCTTTAATTTTTTCTTCCAATTGATTTTTGTTTATACGAGATTCAAACACAAGATCATCTATTCCTACACCAAACGCGATATCTCCTAATACTTCTCCGGGATGTGTACTCATTATTACTTTAATCTTACTAATGATCGATTCTATAGCATCACGATGTTCTAGAACGCCATATTGAAAGTTAGGATCTTCGGGATTTCTTATGTATATGTCTTTTATCATTATAATATTTATTTATGTTTGCATTTATCACCATGAGATCTACTATAATGCCAGGGATAAAAACTCTTTTTGCAGTATTGGCATTCAATTTTAGGCGTATTTTTTAAAGTATTACTGATTTTTTCTTTTGATTTTTTAGAATGATGTTTTTTATACATTCCGTTTTTTTCGCCAAACATAGGGGATTTATTTTCCTTTTGTTTTTGTTTAACTTCAGGACGTTGCATAGCTAATCGCGTATTAGCTTTTATACGTTTTATAGTTTCTTTTGATCGATGTTTGCCTTTATTCACAGCTTCTTTTCCAAACATTCCGTTTTTTTCTCCGCGAGTATAATAATGCCGTCTTTTCTTTTCGTCATCTGATGCGTTATCTTTTGTTTTTTTTACCGATATGCTTAAATTGTGTTTATGTTCTTTTGAAAATTTTTTTCCTTTATGAGATTTACTTTGTTTTTGTCGGGTTTCTTCGGATACAGGGACAGTCATAAACAATTCTCTCGCGTATTTGTAATCATATGATTTTTTTATACATTTATTTGAATTCCCAAACGTCATTTTATGAAATGCGCAGGCGATTTTTCGGTTGTTTTTATGGATATACGTTAGCAATTTATGACAAACAAAGTGTTCTCTTGCTGTTAATAAAACTAAATTTTCTTCATCATCGTTTCCGCCTAAACACTTTGGAACTATGTGATGATTTTCATAATAAATATATCCCTTTTGGTTTTTACGCAATTTAGTTCTGTTTTGAATTTTAGCGGCAAAAATTATATTATCATATATCTTAATATAATTCATTTACTTTTTATTTTATATATCTTAAGAAAACAAAGGAGAGTCATTGCTCTCCTTATATAAATTATTCGTTTTCGAAAAGTTGTGGATAATATGGCTCATGTTTGCTTTCATCTCCTACCGTGGCCATTTGCCACTGTCTCTTTCTCTTATATCTTTCGCTGTTTGAGCCCCAGCCTGCTTCCACCTTTTTCTTAGGCTTTAATAGTGGAGATAAAACATGTTGTTTAGCTCTATCTTCTTCAGGAACATCTTCGCTTCCGACGTAATCTTTAGGATTAACCAGTTCGCCTTTGTATTTAAATGCACTGCTCCACGAGCCGTTGGCGTTATCTTCTACAAAGTCTGTGTCTTTAACTATTTCTTCACCATCAGCCGATTTAAGAATTTCTACATAACAACGTGGATCATTCATAAGATCTGTTTTTAACTTTAAATTTTTAGATAATTCTGTCATCATGTATTTAAACGTTTTAACATCAGGATATGTCCAAAAGGATATAAGTTTATATTCTTCTGCAATCCATATTCGGCCCGGATATTTAAATTCGAGTCTTTCACGAGTTTTTGGCGGTGTCTCGGATACGATTATATCTCCATGGGTTTTTCCTTCTTTTGACATATAAAATTTTCCATCATATAATCCAAACGAAAAAGTAGTTCCTTCATACCATGCTAATTTATCGTTAGAATTACTACTATTAGGTTGTAAAGCAAAGTCAGGCGTTTCAAATAATCGAGGGTAGTTTTCTTCCTTCTTACTTTCATCCCCAACTCTGGCCATTTGCCATTGTCTTTTTCTTCTATAGCGATCACTGTTTGATCCCCAGCCAGGTGGTACTTTTCGTTTTTTCTTAAGAAGTGGTGATAGGATGTGTTCTTTTGCCCGATCTTCCTCAGGAACGTCTTCACTTCCAATATAATCTTTAGGGTGGATATGCGATATTTTAAATTTATCGCTATTATCAGTATACATAAAATCCCATTCGCCAAATTCTGAATTATGCATCATTTCGCCTTTTTGTATTTCTCCTGTATCTTTTTTCCTGATTATTTCTACTAACCATTCAGGATCACCCATAATATTAACATCTAATTTTTTAGACAATTCGTCAATAATTTTTTTAAAAGTTTGGGCATCTGGGTATGTCCAAAACGATATAAGTTTTTTGTCTTTCCAAATTCTTCCAGGGTATTTAAAAGAATTTCTTTCTATGTTATAGACTATATTATTTTCAGGATTTTTAATCACAATGTTAAAATGTGTATTTCCTTTTTCGGAAATATATAATTTTCCGTCAAATACCCCAAATGCATAATTTTCACCATCTGCCCAGATAAACTTTCTAAAATGTGTAAAATTTCCATCATAATACATAGGATAATTAACTACATCGGGATTTTCAAATAATTTTTGACTTTCATCTATTTCTCCGAAATCTTCATAGCTAAAACGATATTTAAACTGAGGATTTTTCTTCTTAAGAGTTTGTATTAATTTTTCTGTTGAAGGCCCAAAATTCTCAAACGTATCACTTGCAACAAAAACATATTCATCATAAAAACGATTAAGTAATAAGAAGTTTTCTTGATCTTCATATACGCCTCCGACATTTGCTATTTGAGATGCATATTTATTATAGTAATCTGTATTAATTACTTTAGCATCGATTAAAGCATTAGCCATTAAACCATGATTAAAAGGCATATTATACATTGCAACATATAAATTTCCGTCTTTGTCTGCTATTGCACGAACCTTATTATCAAATCCGTCCAAAGAAGGCGGGTTAATAATTATAGGCGTTTTTGGCAATTTACTATTCCAAGAAGGAACTTTTGTAACTATTTTATAATTAGAACGTAATTCAACAGGTTTATCGGAAGGCATAATACCAAAACGATCTTGATAAAATTTAGCCATAACGCTATTTCCTTCATTAACTTTAGATGTTTTATTTTTTGCCCTAATCAATTCATCCCATAAATATGGATAAAATTTATACTGGGGGTTAACTTTTTCTGCCGCTTTAATAAATAGAACATATGCTTTACGTGCTTCTTCGATATTTGGCATCTTATATTTTATTTTATACCCACCACCTTCAAAATTATAATCGCTATCTAATATAGAATTTGATTCTCCTAAAGCAAATTCATTTTCCTCCCAAATTCTTTCAATTGTAACAAATTTTTTCGGAATATTCATCCACCAAAAATCTTGAAATTCTATGTATCCAGCATCTGAAAGTTCTTGAATTAAACTAAAATGAGTAGCTTCATCATTAATAAAAAGATATAAATTTCCTTGAGGATCAATTAGTCCCCTTGCATTTTTACAAATATGTCGAAGACTCGAAGGATTTTTTATAATTCCTTTTTTAAATGATTTAGTTGAAATAATTACATCTCTATCAACTTGATCTTTTTTAATATTTAATACTTGTTGTTTAGCATATTTTTTCTCAAAATCTGAAAACTCTTGAGGAATATAAAACATACGTTCTTTTGCAATATCGGCGACATCTTCTTTTAATCGAGGGTAATATTCATTGCCAAATGATTCAAATAATTTATTTATAGGAATAAGCATTACATATTCATTATATTTAGTTAATGATCATAAACCAATCGGCTGTACTATCAGTTTTGAT
>Ga0302238_1000320_pt1 | contig 50860 bp, 31 predicted proteins | sample AAG_UR_Asn_MG_FD_193527 | JGI IMG/M metagenome (GOLD analysis project Ga0302238, IMG submission 193527) | Enriched activated sludge microbial communities from anaerobic digester in WTTP, New Holstein, Wisconsin, United States - AAG_UR_Asn | ecosystem: Engineered > Bioreactor > Anaerobic >... | reverse complement strand
AACTGGCTTCCCAACCAACGACCCGGTCCTTGCTGATCGGCAGGTGCGCTGGTTGTGCGACAAGGTGGAGCGTTACACAGACCGTCTGGCCGAAGTGGAGATGATTGGCGTCGAAGATGCCGATATTCTCCTATTCGCCTACGGTGGCGCCGCCCGGTCGGCCAAAGGGGCCTTGAGGTTGGCACGTGAGAGGGGGCTCAAGGTTGGCCTTGTGCGCCCTGTGACTCTCTGGCCATTCCCCGAGAAGTTGATCCAGCACGCCGCTCGGAACTGCAAGGTCATTCTGGCAGCAGAGATGAACCTTGGGCAGATGGCTCATGAGGTTGAATGGGCCATTTCCAGAAGCAAGCCGGTGCTGCGGTACAACAAGGTCGGTGGAGACCCCATTCTCCCGGAAGAGCTTCTCGAAGTCATGGAGGGGGTGTAGCCATGGCAAGGGTCAACTACGACGACTATCTGCGTTCTGAGAGGATGCCACACATCTGGTGCCCGGGGTGCGGCCACGGCATCGTGCTCAAAGCCATAATCCGCGCCATCGACAAGGAAGGGTGGAACAAGGACGACATCGTCATGGTGTCGGGCATCGGCTGCTATGGAAGAATGCCGGGCTATCTGGATGCCAACACCCTCCACACCACCCACGGACGGCCCCTTGCTTTTGCCACCGGCGTGAAACTGGCCAACCCCAAGCTCAAAGTCATTGTGGTCACCGGCGACGGAGATGGAATCGCCATCGGGGGCAACCATCTTATCCATGCTGCGCGCAGAAATCTGGACATCACCTGCATCCTGCTGAATAACTACATATACGGCATGACGGGAGGGCAGTGCAGTCCAGCCACTCCCGTGGGCGGATTGGCCACCACCACGCCCTACGGCAACTCGGAGCACCCCTTCGATATCGCCGGCGTGGTAGCAGCGGCCGGGGGCAACTTTGTCGCCCGCTCGACGGTTTACCATGCCGTGGAACTGGAGAACGTCGTGCACCGTGCCTTGACCAAGAGAGGCTTCTCCTTTGTTGAGGCCATTACTCCTTGCCCCACGGCGTACGGGCGCCGCAACAAGCTCAAAAACGCCCTGGCAATGATGCACGACATCAAGAACCGTACGGTATCCGTTGCGAAGGCCCATGGCCTTACTGACGACGAGAAAGAGTCAAAGATTGTATTAGGGATTCTTCTCGATCGAAATAGAATAGAGTATACCGATCTCTATTCAGAACTTGTTAATAGAGTAAGAGAGGTCTAGGGCATCATGCGCCAACGTTTTGAGTTACGTCTCAGCGGATCTGGTGGTCAGGGGCTGATTCTCGCGGGGAAGATCCTCGCCGAGGCCGCCGCGATCTATGAGAATCTTAACGCTACCCAAAGCCAGTCGTACGGACCGGAAGCCAGGGGCGGGGCCAGCAAATCCGAGGTCATCATTGCCGAAGGGGACATCGACTTTCCCAAGGCAACGCGCCTCGACCTGCTTCTCTGCCTGACCCAGGAGTCGTGCGACAAGTATGTTGCCGATCTCCGGCCCGATGGCACCCTCATTGTGGACGACAAGTTCGTGAAGAGCGTGCCTCAGTCGACCTACAGGGTTATCGGGGCTCCCATCAGCGAACTGGCCGAGACGAAGATTGGCCGGGCCGTGACCACCAATATGGTGGCCCTTGGCATGATCGTTGGGGCGACAAAAATTGTGAAGGCCGAATCCATGGAGAAGGCCATTACTGCGAGGGTGCCCAGGGGCTCTGAGGAGCTGAACATCCGGGCCTTCCGTCTTGGTTTTGAGCTGGGCGGAGCGGAGGCCGGCAACTCTTAACCACCACGCCGGAGGGCGCGCCGTGGAAGAATCCCCCATCCAGTGGCTTGAACGCCGCATTGGCCACCTCGGCAGACACTACCAGCGATACCTGGAGACCATAAGAGCTAACGTTGACCTGCTCACCGAGAGGCTGGAACAAGGCTCATTTCTTGAAGACGTCGATCCTTGGGCATACTCCTCCACGCCCGATCAGGCCATGGCGCTGGCGGGAGCAGCGGGCAGAGACCAGGGCGAGAAGCTCGACTTCCTGGCCACCTACTACTCCCTTCAGTTCCTCCACATGAACGTGCTGGCCATTGACCGGCTGGAACTTGGCCTTGCTGACATCGAGAATCGAAGCCGGGGGTTCCGACGATTCATCTCGTCTCAGGCCCGGCGTTATCAACGCCTCAACTCGTGCTACGTCGACAACCTGCTGCGAATCTTCATGGGCGATGAGCCGCTTCCTGAATTCGCAATCTGTGTCGTTGGTACACCGTGGGACCAGGATGACGTGGACATCGTCGTGCTGCGAGAGGAGGGAGAACACCCTCGCTTCAACCATGCCCTTGGCAAGACCTGCGCCGAGTTCTTCAAGCGGGCAGGCAGACTCCACCTCTACATTGCTGAGAACATAGGACTTCCTGGATACTCCGGCACCGTTCGTGAGTATAATGATGTGCTCTGTTGTAATCTGAACGATTTCGTCATGATATCTGAGCTGCTGTCAGCCGAATTGCTGTTAGGAAGCCAGAGATTGTTCGATGAGTTTCATAAGAAAGTGGTGAAGCGGTTCTACGAGGCTCGCGGCAGCAGTCGCAAGTTCCATGAGGCCTTCCTCCGAGGCCTGCTTGGGGAGATTCACGCACAGTTGGTGCACGACGTCCATCGCGACAGCATCGATTTCAAGAAAGATGCCCTGCGGCTCATCAAGGGTGCTGCCCAGGCAGGCAGGGTAGCTTCGGGGCTGAAGGATACAGACCCCTTCGTTGTGCTGGACAAGCTGGCCCTCCTTCGCCCCGATCTCTCAGAAACGTTCGAGACCCTTGGCGAATGCGCCCTCTTCATCGAGGTGTTCAGGCTGCTCTACCAGATGCTGGTGGTGCAGGAAGAGACCGTTGAGCTCTCCCGTGAATACGATCCTCTCCTGGAGAGCGTGGCCAATGTCATGGGCTATTCGGAGAAGGGGGGAATCTCCGCGGCCAACCACCTCATCGTGAACTATTTCGAGGCCGTCGAGCGAGCCAGATACTCTTGCCGACGTCTCCAACTACCCCTCACTGACTATGTTAAACAGATCTCCGGTTACTCATACGCAACGGATAAGTCGGCCAGGGTGAAGCCCCGGAACATTGCTGTAGAAATCGCCCATTCAGTGAGGCTCTTTCGAGGCCACATCTTCTTTGACGACGTCCTACAGGCCCTGCGCCAAGACCAGTTTGCCCTGGCCCGACGCTTCATCACCGACGCCATGAGGCTTACCAGACGTGCCCACAAAGAGGTGCTTGAGTCTCTCGCCGCCTTCGCCTCCTCTGACCCAATGACCCTTATAGAACTCATGCTGGTTCTGAACGGATCGGGCCACTCCGAGGCCAAGCGACTCTTCGATGCCCTGCTGGAGACCATCTTCCAGCGCATGGAGGAGGAGGATGGGTTGCTTCCAGGACTGATCTCAGTCTACAGCACCAACCCACACATCATGAACCGCTTCATCGAGGCCCTCTCACGCTCTCAGAGGCAGCGCTTCGAGTCCTTTTTGCAGGTTACCCTTTGGGAAGAGGAGGAGCAGCAGGCGCTGGAGAGGCTCAGAAGATACATCTGGCTCCGCACCGCAGGCAGTGAGTTCTATAGGCGGGTCTTCCGCCGAGTGGTCACCAAGAATCCCCAATTCATCCACCATATCCTCGACGTTGACCGGCTCACAACCTTCGCTTCTGGCTTCCTGGCTCTTCCCGATGCCGGAACCTCACGAGATCTTCTCGAAGCGCTCGGGGACTATTATGACGTATCGTATTTGTCTTGCGCCATTGCTGCCTTGAATGATGCTGAGTTGGATAAATACCGGGTGCCTTTTGTCGATTTTGTGTATACATATATTACATCGCTATACTATCACTGTAAGAAGCAGGTCGCTTCTCAGACCCCTGGCTTTGACAAGACATTTCGTGACCAGTTCTGTCTCTTCGCTACGGGGGGGTACTCCCGAGGGCAGGCCTTTGACGATGACTACGATCTCATCCTGCTCACGTCGACGGATGAGCCCAGGATGCTGGAGTTCTACTCTTCGGTAGCTTCGTGCATGCACCGAGAGATGGTACGTCGGGGCACAATCCCGCAGTACCGTTTTGCGGACCATTTCGGCACATTTGTCCAGCCCTTCTGCCAGTTTCGTGACTGGTTCCTCAGCAGCGAAGTGGATACCGTCGACAAGTCTCAACTGCTGGGAGCAAGGCTGGTGCTGGGCAGCTCCAAGTTCGCCACGAGACTTCACGACGAGGTCATTGCACCACTGGTCCTTGCCAACTCCGCAGCCTTCCTGAAGGAGCTCCACGACGAGATGGAGCAGCGCCACGAAACCTTCGTGCCCTCCTCGGGGGTCGTGGACGTCAAGGAGAGCCCTGGTGGTTTGCGCGATGTGGAACAGATAATGCTGATGCTCAAGGTTTCGCTGCGAACCATGGGCCCGGTGGGAGCTCCCTTCCTCGAGAGGGTCAAAGATCTTCGCCCTGACCTTGCCGCAGACGTTCAAGACCTAAGGGAGTGCTGGGATAAGCTTCGAAAGGTCCGTGACCTCTTCCGCCTGCTGGTCGCTGCCCAGGATGAAGTCTCACCGGAGGATCTGGTTCCCGTGGCTGGCGTCTTGGGACCCTTCTTGCCGGATCGACGGGGCGATGGTGCTGGCCTCTTTGACCAGACATGCGCTACCATGGAGCGGATTGTAGCTGTGGGGCGGCGTCTGAGAGCGGCCCTCAGCGGGTGACCCGATTCCTTGCTGCCCCGGAGAGGGCCCTTCACGAAGCAGCCTTTTGCTGCCCGGCCGCCCAGGGAATGGAAGTTCTGGTGGCTCACCCGTACGAAGCGCCGGCTCTCACTCATTTCCCCGCACCCCGTCGCCCCGACTGGAGCTTGCTGTATGCTGAGTGCTATACTCCGTTCCACTATCCCCGTTTGCCTGCTGGCCCTGATGGCCTGCAGCCGGACCACACCCAACGCTGCCGATGTCTCCGCCCCCCAAGGCCCCCCAGCGGAAATCAATGTGTCGCCAGATGGGGCGGCCAAGGCGAACAAACTGCTCCAAGAGCCTCAGGTGCGCCCATATGACCCAAGAAGTGAGTCTGGGGAAAAGGAGAAACCACCCCCCGTTGAACCCAAACGGCACGTGGTGGCGCTGGGAACGCCGGTTACCCAGGCCCAGATTGACAAGGCCCCGCTTCCTCTCCCAACCCCCGAACTTCCGAAATACCCTGATGGGAATTGGAAGTTCCTGGCCGTGGCCGACAGTTTCGGCCTGCCCCTTGGGATCAGGCGGGTGGAGCCCGGGGCAAAGCTGATGCGTGAACACTTCGAAATAGCGGTTGAGGGTGACCGCATCATCTCGCTCAAGAAGCTGGACGTTCAGGGGCGTCTGGTCTGGATGCGCAACTACAGCTACCAGCCCGGGCAGACCATCCCTTCGGGGTTCTCGGAGTTGAACGCCTATGGAGCCCTTGTTGCCCAGGGAAGCTTCGAGGATGGGGCAAGGCTCTACAGGTACTCGGCCTCCTCCGGGGCCTCACTGCTCGATGGCTGCCATTTTCTCAAGCGGGAACTCTCCCCCCTGGGCTTCGTGGTGAGTCAGCGCTGTCTCTCCCGTGAAATGGAGCCAATCCCCAGCAAGAGTGGTGTTCATGAAGTAAGGTTCGAGCGCACTGATGTGGGACTTGCGACTAAGCGTTATAATATGGGGTCCGACAGCACACCAGTTGCTGATGTGAATGGTGTACACCTTCAGGAGTACGATTACGACCTCGATGGTGCATTGACAAGAATAACCTATCTCGGTGTCGACAAAACAGCCATTGTTCATGAAACACACAGATGCAGCAGGATCGACTACTCATACACCAGCTCTGGCCTCCTGGCGTCGGAGAAGTACTTCGGCATCCACTCGGAGCCAACGGCCGGGGCCTTGGGGGTCTTCGGAATTCAGTACCTCTATGACGACAAGGGGTATCTTACCCAAGAGACCACCGTGGGAATTGGCGGCGCTCCCGCACCTCCCACCGGCGCCAAGGCTTCGAAACTTGTAAGGGCGTATGACGATTTGGGGCGTCTGCTCAGGACCGAGTCCTTTGCCCCTGATGGGCAGCCCGCCCCGCGAGGCACCGGGTTTCACCTTGAGCGTATCGAGTATCCACAGTCGTCGGAGCAGATAGTATCGTGCTTTGACGTCAGGAGTCGGCCCACGGCCTGCTCCCACGGCACACCAATGCTTCGCCGAGAGCTGGATGCGCAAGGACGCATTGTTCTCGAAACCAGTCTCAACTCGGATGGGGAACCGTCGGCCCCGCGAAGCGACAAGCTCAGGAGCTGCTATACCAGCCGCCAGTGGGATCCCGAGGGGCGGCTGCGGCGAACGCTGTGGCTGACCTGTTCCAGACGGGCCGTGGCGGCCCTGGGCGGGCCTACTGCCGTGGCCAATGAGTACAACGCCTTCGGCGACGTGACCGAGCAGAGCTTCCGGATGCTTGATGGCTCCGTAGGCAACGCCAACTGGGGGTTCGCCCTCTCCCGCACTAAGTTCGATTCGTGGGGAAGGCCCGTCTCCGTATGTGCCTTCGACCCCCTCGGTGGCCCGGCACTGGCGGCACGGCCCTCCAGCCCCTTCCAGGGTTTTCATTGCATCTCCTTCTCCTACTCTAACTCTTGGAATCCCGATGAAGTGGGCTTCTTCGATGCGGCCATGAACCCTGTAGCGGTCTCCTGGGGTGCCACGGGGCTCTCCTCGCACAAAGCATCCCTGCAATGGAACCCCATGGGCAAACTCTTACGTATCGTGCCGGCCCTACCCCTGCCGCCCCCCATTGAAGAGGCGGGCGCCGCCGCTGCCGACCAAGCCGACGTCCGCTCTCCCGACATGGTGGCGCAGCATAGCGACGCTTCGGCCGACTCAGTAGCCAGTCCGCCTTTGCCACTAGAGCCTCCGCCACCGCTGGATTGCCAGGTGTTGGAGTGCCCCAATCCAACAGAACTCAACAAGGTGATGCTCCTATGATGACTTTGCCCCGGAAGCCACGAGATTCCAGTCTCCACGCAATGCCTGCGCCAAGCGGATTTGCCCAAGGCAGCGGGCGGGCCGCTCTCCTTCTAATGGGTCTTATGCTGGCCCTCTCGTGCCAGAAGGGCGGGGAGGAGACCAGCGGCCTCTCCCAAGGCAAAGCCCAGCCCGATTCTGTCCAAGTAGGACCCCTTGCTGCCGGAGACGGCGATGTGGCTCAAACTCCCTTCCCCGGAGCAGTGCCCCAGCAGCTTGGTGCACCGGACTCCGGAAAGGAGTCAGCCCAGCCGCCTGAGCAGAAGAGGTCAGCACCCGACGCCCGGAGGCATCAACCCTTCAAACCCTCGTGGGAGCATCGAACAGACAGAATAGTCGAGCTCTCTCACGCTTGGGCACGGCTCTCCGACGGGGATCGCCAGAGCAGGCTTAAGGACGAGCTTAGTAATGTTATTAATAAGCATAAATGCAACCTGGTCATGGGTTGCGTCCCGGAAGAGTTTATTATCGGTGCCGGCAGGGATGCGGTGATGCCCATAATAGAGCTATATAGTAAAATAAGGCGAGATTCGTTTAACAAATTTCATCTGATTCGCATACTTGGAGAAATAGGCAGCGAGGAGGCGGTTCCGTTCCTCGTGGGGCTGTTGGATGCAAAGGAGTGGTTCGCCAGGGCCAACGCTGCCTTTGCGTTGGGGCTCATGGGGCAAGCTCCGGAGCCTGCCGGCCTTGCGGAGAGGTTCGATGCCGTACGTGACAGTGCTGACGCTGCTTACGCCTACGCTCTGGCATATGCCCTTGCCCGCAGTGGAGACCACAGAGGCAAAGAGACCCTCTTGGGGGCGCTGCGTACTGAAGCGGTGAAGAACGGTAACTGGGGATACACGCGATACGCCGTGGAGGCCGTTGGGCTGTTAGGTTATTCCGAAGCCTGCCCCTTCATGGTTGACGCATTGCGTCATGCCGACCTGTTCCTCCGAAAGGAGGCGTTGAGAACCGTAGCCCGTCTGTCGTGCAGGGAGTTGCCTGTGCTCGAGTCAGTGGTCCAGTCGTTGGACCATCCCGCCCGGTCCCTTCGTGATATGGCAAGTGAAACGCTCAAGGTCGTGCTAAAAGTAAGCATAAGTTCGGCGAAAAGCTGGTCTGATTACAAGAAAAACGTGTTGAAAGTGGAAGAATGAAATTTATGTCATTGATAATGTTTATGGTTCTCCTCCATGCCCCCGCTACCGGCTATTCCGAGCCGTGCCCGCTGGACAAAGGGCCCCCGACGGTGCAGGTCGACTTTGTACTGCCCGGGCTTACACTGCTGCTTCCAGAAGCGTGGAGAATTAGCAAGGAACAGCATTCCCGTGGGGCCATTGTGGCAGATACCAATACCGGGTGCCGTGTGGAGGTGGCCCGGATGCCAGGGGCGAGAGTAGACCAGGTGGTAATGCTCCATGAGCGTCTCTATTGGGGCCAGAACGTACTCTCCCAGGAGTGCCGAGCAGCAGTGGCGGCGGAGCTTCCTTCAGGCAGGTCGGTCCACGTCGGGCGCTACGAACCTCGCACGTTCGGTTACTATTGGCTGGTAACGGCGGTAGAGACCGAATGTGGTTGTGTGGAAATGGTGACATACAAATGCCCAACAGGGCGTTCTCGTTATCTAACGCTTGATGTGTTATCCGTTATCGCATCCAGTACCAAATGGAATTAGCACAATCTGTCGTCTGTTTAGCCTATAACTATGATGTTGTGGTTTGTCTATAAGGGCTACTTCTTCTTGTTGAACATTCCCCTGAACTTGAGCCAACCGCCGGGGTCACCCGAACGCTTCTCCGAGGCAATCTTCCGCAGTCGCTCCAGGGCTTCAGCTGCCTCTTCATTGCCGGGGTCGGCCTTCTGAAGACGGGAGTACCAGGCGAGGGCAGTATCCAGATTGTTCTGGTCATCCTCCATGCGGGCCATGAAAAGCAGAGCCCGGGTGTGCCTGGGCTCCAGAGTCAATGCTGCCTCCAGATCGGCCCTGGCCCTGGTCACGGCGCTGGGGTCGTCCCAAATGCCAGACTTCGCCCGCTGATAGGTTGCGTAGCCACGCCAGGCCACGTAGTCGGGGTCGTTACCATTGGTGGTCACTGCCCGTCCAATGAGGTCTACGGCTCTGGCGAACTCCTTCTCTTGCAGCAGCTTCAGGCCGAACTGGAAGTCTCTCTCGGCATGGAAAAGCTGGTGTAGCCAGGCATTGCGCTCCAGTGGATATGTAGTGGAGGCCATCTCATCGTAGTACTTCCTGGACTTGATGTGGGTCAATACCTGCTCAGCCCTGTCAACGGCCTCCCTGACCAGCTTGAGGATCTTGTGGGCCCGCTTGGACATCAGAAAGCCCCGGTATTGGGACGGAGCGTACTTGTTACGAAGCCTGTTCGCAGCGTCTCGCACAGCGCTCAGGGGTGCCATAGGTGTCACGTTGAGCATCTCATAGAGGTTGCGCTGGGCGAGAGACTTGTAGACCTCTTCCAGGATGCGCTCGATGCTTTCGTCGGTGCCCAGTTCCGATGGCTCACTTCTGGCCGGTAGAGGTGGAAGCCCTGCCAGCAGCACAGAGAGGGCCTGCTGGTCTTCAATACCTTCGCCCGTCTTCTCCCTGCCTTCGGTAGTACCGTGGTCCACTTCCAGGGCGAGTGGCTCGTCCATGGGTATAGCGCCGCGAGTGGCCGGAATGGGCGAGTTGACTGCAAGAGCCGCTTGTGCCATTGCCTGGTCAATCATGCGTGCCAGGTCCTCTGGGTTGGGCGGTGCGGAAGGTTCTTCTTCCTGCTGCTGTGGGAGGCTCTGGGGCGCAGGCTGCACCTGTGCGGGGAGAGGCTGCGCTGTGCCTGGAGCTTGCTGGACCTGGGCATATGGCTGTGGTTGCTCCCGTTCAACCCTAGGTGCCTGCCCCACGCTGCTTGCCGCTGCAGAGCCATCGAACAGCGCCGACCCTGCCCACTTGGGGAATCCATCGCTATCTTTAGGCGCAGGGGCCTGTTCCGGGCTCACACCAGGGGCGTGGGCGGCCACGGGCTCTTCTTCTTCGGCCTCTGCCTCGGCAACCCCCGTGGTGCTTGGCTCAACGCCTACAGTAGCTTCTATCCCCGAGACTGCCTTGCTCACCATAGCAGCAGGGTCTGGGCCAGTCTCCAAGGGGATCACCAGCTCTTCCAGTTCCTCACCCTCCTGGTCCGCAGGAAGCTCTGACTTGCTCTCTTCATCCATTGCATCCAGCAGCTGCTGGGCGCTGCTGCGCACCTCTTCTTCGGCCAGTTGACCATCTGCGGCGCCAATTACGATGGGAGTCGCACTGGCTTGGGCAGGCCCATCAGCTGCTTCTCCCATCACCGGGGAAACTGCCTCTTCGGGGTGGGCATCATTCGCCGCCTGATCCACATCCGGGGAAACTGCCGCTTCAGGCTCCTGCTGTGGGGCCGGCTCGGCTGGGGCAGGGGCCGCCGACAAATCGCTTTCGGGCCCATCCAGGGGCACTCCAACCTCCCTCAAGGCGTCAACCAGACCAACCAGGGTCTCTTGACCCGGCGCTGGTCCCAGGGCCGCTTCGGAGGCCTGATTGTCATCAATAGGACCATCCCCTTGTGGCCCAAGCGCCTCAAGGATCACCTCCTTGGAGACACCGAGACTCTCTGCCTGTCGAATGATCTCCTGACGCACCACCTCTATGCCCAGCCGGTCCTCGGTAACAGAGGGTTTGGGCCCCGTGCCGCTGGTAGCCCTGCCAAACGCAGCGTCGAACTGCTCCTTCGGTCCGCGCCTCGCAGCGGCCCTGGCCAGGGCGTGAAGTTCCGTGGTCACCGGTGCATCCTCGGCCAGTTGCGTCTTAGGGCTCAGCTGGTCCGTGTTTACCTTGCTCGGCATCGGGTCGTCGGAGCCGGTGAAGGGGCGAGGCAGCACTTCGGCCCTGGGAGCTCCGTGGAACGCCAACATACCGCTGTAGGTCAAGGCGAAGAGCTTGGCCAGTGCCCCCTCTTTGTCCTGTACCACCCCGAGCACCTTGCGGGCTGTTGGTTCACCCTCCATCAGGTGGACCACAATATCTTCACCGTAAGAGACTGCTCGAAATCGCAACATGTGCCTGTAGAAATCCGCCGTCTTCTCCAGGACCTCGTCCCAGCGCTCTCGGAAGAGCCTCATGAAGACGTTCCGGTCTGGTTCACCCAGAACTGCCCTGAAGAGCGTCTCGTAGACCTCCAATTCGGCACGGGCCATGGAGGCCTCCTCATCGGAGACTTCGCCCGCAATGCTCCTGATCGGAATATCATCCAGGCCGAAAGCATTGAGAAATACCAGCGAGCTGAGCTCCCGCTTCGTCTTGACCACCTCTTTCGAGGTCATTCTTCCCTGGTCAACCAGCAGGTCTTCCAGCTTCACATGATTCTCGATGCTCAGTTCCAGCAGGCTCTTCAGCGTCGAGGGGTCCAGCACCGACCTTCGGATCAAGAGGCCAGCAAAAGAGAGGGTTACATCCTCGCTGGAGGCGAAGAAGGGCTCACCACCATCAAACCGTATGGCGGTGTTGCCCTCGGCCCGCTCGAGCACGAGGGTGCCGGTAAACCCCTGGGTCTTGAGCCGAAGACAGTGTTTGAAAAGTTCATACTTCCTGAGCTTCTCCACCTTGCACCCATCGAAGTGAAAGCCCGAGCAACCCCCAGAGAATAAGGCGCTCCGTGACGAAGTGTCAAGGAGCGTCATTTTCCCAGCGGTCCTTTTTTCCCAGGCCTGCCAAAATAATGTATCGTACCCCCGTCACCCGGAGGGAGGCTCATGGTCCAACACGGCAGTCTTTTGCGCCTGGCTTCGACCCGGACCCGGGCAACCTCCACCCTCAGGTCTCTACTGCCACTGCCCCTCATGCTGCTTTGCACCGTTGCCTCGGCGGCTCCCACGGACCACTGGGACCCCGCTGCACCTTCGAAACTCCTTCAATTCAAACTTGGGCTGGGCCTCCATGGGTTCAATGCACCCGAAGAGAACAGCATTAAGGAGACATACCCTCAGTTCGCAGGCTCCATCGGCGTGCAGACAGCTTTCTACCCCGTGGTCGTGGAGTTCACCTTCTACACCCTGCTCTCTATGGACCTTGCGGTGGGAGCGTACCACCCCCTCCTGGTGACCAACGCCGGGGTTCTCTGTGCGGGAGGTGCGGCCCTTGCCAGACTGGAGAGCTTCACCAAGGATGGAAGCCGTGGGGATAACGCCGAGATGTCCGGGACCGCAGGCGTGGCCGCCTTCGTGGAATGGTTGTGGGCCGCAGGCTACCTCGGGGCCTTCATCGAGGTGCGCCAGACCTTCCTGACGCCAACAGCGACGCAGGTTGTAGTGGGCTTGGAGGTAAGCCCGATGCTAATATACTTCCTCAGACAGTAGGTCGTGTTGGTTGGGCACAACAAAACACAGCTATAATAATTTTGGATGGGGTCAACACCCCCGGACGGTGGCGCCCGCGCTGATTCCCATGGTTTTGCTGTCGTTGGTCGGGTTTGACATGAAGCCGGCTCACGCCTAACGTTGAGCGGTTCCAGGAGGCGGCGAGGCCTTCACCTGGGTGTTCCTGTTGCCAAAATCTGGAGGAGTCTAGATGAGTCTTCGTAGCGATCTGTTTCGAGTCTCTGTGGTGCTGTGTGCCGTTGTCGCCGCAGCTACGATCTCTCCCTCCCCTGCGACGCCTCATACTATCGAGGTTGATGGAATACCGTCGGAATGGTTCGGGGCTCCGCCAATACCCAGCGTCTCTGGGGTTGGCAACGCAGGCCGCCTTGCGGCAAATGCTATCTGGCAAGGGGAGTATTCCTGGACTGACCAGCTTTGGGACAGCAGGACCGACCTGCAGAGCCCCGAGAGCGGTGCGGATCTGTTCCAGTTCTCGGTCACGGCAGATCGGAATTACCTCTATTTCAAGGCGGTCATGACCGACATATCGGCTTCGGAGCTTACGGGCTACGGCGCCCCCATGGTGCAAATCGCGGTGGATTTGGACCGAGAACCGGGCTCGGGACAGACCTACCTCAGCGGCTTCTCCGATACCCAGGTCTCAAGCAACGCTGCTTGGGAATACCTCGTTCAGACCAGGTTCGGCACGGCGGTGGTAGCCGGTGATTTCTCCACGGCGGACCTATATGTGTTTGACCAGGCTTGGAGTGACACCTCACAAGTTGAGGATTTTGCTGTGGCGGACTTCTACTCGAACTCGATAGAGATGCGAGTTTCCTGGACCTCCTTGGGACTATCGGCGGGTCCTACCGGTCCTGTTCGTTTCACCGTGGCAACTTTTCGCTCCACCGAGGCCGACTTGACCATAGATTTGGGCGGCCCCGGAATATCTAACGTACTCGACTGCGTGACCAACTACGGCGACCCGGGCGCCGTTGAGGGGGCAGCGCCCAACACCTGGGCCGAAGTCTCCGATCAGGTGGTCGATTATTATTTCGACGTCTGGTTCCACCTGCTGCCGGGTTTCGACCCCTCGGCTCCCATCGTGGTCAGCGAGTATCACTACAACGCCGGCTCGACGGCCGAGGAGGAGTTCATTGAAATCTACAACCGGTCAGACCGGACCATTGAGTTGGAGAACTGGGCCCTGGGGGACGAAGAGACCCCCGATTCGGGCGAGGGGATGTACAAACTGCCGGCGTTCCAGCTTGCCCCGGGCCAGACGGCGGTCATGGGCAACAACGCCACAGCCTTTTTCATGCGCTGGGGTCTCGCCCCGACCTTCGAGACGGCCAAGGTGGACCCTGCCGTGCCAGATGCCTCACGCTGGAACCTCTGGGCCACGGGGGTCTGGAATCTGAGCAACAGTGGCGACGAGGCCATTCTCCTCGACCCACACTCAACCATCGTTGATTTGGCATCTCACGGCACTTCAGCCTATCCGGGGGTCACAGCCAGCCCTACAGGTCCCGCAGGTGAAAGCCTCCACAGGGTCAACGTCATCTCCGACACCGACGTCGTTCCCGTGGACTTCGCCCACGGCGCTCCGGCTCCGTTCCAGGTGGTGAGCTCTTGTGGTGACGACCTCATCGATGTTGCGCTTGAGTTCTGCGACGACGGCGAGGAGAACGGAGGGTATGGCTTCTGCAAGGCTCACTGCCTTGGGCAAGGCCCCTTCTGTGGTGATGGGGTTAAGGATACGGGTTTCGAAGAGTGTGATGAGGGCAGTGCCAACTCCTTTAACGGCGCATGTCTGCCCGATTGCACCGTGGCCACCTGTGGCGACGGGCAGCTGCACCTGGGTGTGGAGTTCTGCGACGACGGAAACCTGGACGACGGCGACGAATGCCCAACATCTTGCTTCCCGGCCTTCTGCGGCGATGGCTTCGTGCAGGATGGCGTGGAAGAGTGTGACGACGGCAACAGCAGCGACACGGATGCGTGCCTCTCTGGTTGCATTGCCGCACATTGCGGGGATGGAATTGTCTGGGAGGGAGCCGAGGAGTGCGACGACGCCAATGACAACGATACCGACGAGTGTACCAACGGATGTACCGTAGCCGTTTGTGGTGACGGAATCGTGCAGGATGGGGTGGAGGAGTGCGATGACGGCAACCTTGACTCCACTGATGCCTGCACCAGCCAGTGCAAGCCCGCAGCCTGTGGCGACGGTTTTGTTCGAGCTGGTATTGAGGAGTGCGACGACGGCAACCTTGTGGGAACCGACTCGTGCACTATCCTCTGCAGAGCGGCCACATGCGGTGATGGTTTCGTCTGGTCCGGTGTTGAGCAGTGTGACGATGGCAACAGCAGCAACACCGACGGCTGCGTCGAGGGATGCAAGCTGGCAACCTGTGGCGACGGCTTCGTTTGGTCCGGCATCGAGGCCTGCGATGACGGCAACTCCCTGAACACCGATGGTTGCCTCAACACATGCGTCGCCGCCATTTGCGGCGATGGCTTCATCTTCGCTGGCGTCGAGCAGTGCGACGACCAGAACGCAAGCAATTTGGACGGCTGCCTCAACAACTGCTCACTGCCCCGATGCGGTGACTCCGTTGGCATCTACTGCGATGATGCCGATGCATGCAATGGTCTGGAGAGCTGCGACCCGCTTGTGGGATGCATCCCGGGAAGCCCCCTGACCTGCTCGGACGCCAACCCCTGCACCGACGACGGCTGTGACATGCTCGTCGGTTGCACCTTCACCCCTAACGCCAACGCCTGCAACGACAACAACGCCTGCACCCAGGATGATGTCTGCCAAGAGGGCATATGCGCCGGCACAGAGCTATCTTGCGACGACTCAAATTCTTGCACCCTGGACCTCTGCGACCCGGACCTAGGCTGTCTCAACGCACCACAGGCGGGGCCATGCGATGATGGCGACCTCTGCACCCTGAACGACATCTGCGTCGGCGGGGTCTGCGCCGGCGAGGCTCGCTCCTGCGACGACGAGAACCCATGCACCCTCGATAGTTGCCAGCCGGCCACGGGCTGCCAGAATGCACCTCAAACTGGCGCTTGCGATGATGCCAACGCTTGCACCACTGGCGACACCTGCACCGCAGGAGCGTGCGTTGGACAACCCATCGATTGTGATGATGGCAACATCTGCACTGATGACTATTGCGACTTAGCAACCGGATGTTACAGCCAAAACAATAGTGTTCCTTGTAGTGATATGAATACATGTACTGTTAATGATACATGTAAAGATGGTGGTTGTATGGGGACGCTAACCAGTTGCGACGATGGCAATCTTTGCACCGACGACTGGTGCGACCCCGTCGAGGGTTGCCTTCACGGTGACAACGAGGCGGCTTGTGACGACGGCAGCGTTTGCACCCAAGGGGACCGGTGCAGTGAGGGAGCCTGTGTTGGGGAGGATGTCGTATGTGATGACGGCAATTCATGCACAGATGATTACTGTAACCCTGTATCCGGGTGCCTGACCTCCTTCAACAGCCAGCCGTGCGATGACGGCAGCGCTTGCACAACCAATGACCAGTGCTACGGGGGGGCGTGCCAGGGCTCTCCGGTCTTCTGTGACGATGGCAACCCCTGCACAGACGACTCTTGCGACCCGGCTCTGGGTTGCCGCAACCAGAACAACGAGGTCGCCTGTGATGACGGTGATGTGTGCACCACGGTGGACCGTTGCGAAGCGGGTGCCTGCGTGGGCTCCGCCCCTGCCCAGTGTGATGACGGGAACCCCTGCACCGAGGACTCCTGCGACCCCGAGCAGGGTTGCGTCAGCGTTAACACATCGGGCCCGTGCGATGACTCCAACCTCTGCACCCAGAACGATTATTGTGCCGATGGAACTTGTGTGGGGCAGAGCATTGTCTGCGACGACGGGAACCCCTGCACCGACGACGATTGCCTGCCCGCCTCGGGCTGCGTCTACCCGAACAATTCGGTGGACTGTGACGACGGAAGTGCGTGCACGGGCAACGATGTATGTCAAGATGGTGGTTGCGTCGGGGTCCCTGTTGATTGTAACGACGGGAACCCCTGCACCGACGACAGTTGCGACCCAGAGGTGGGGTGCACCTGGTTGGCAAACAACTCTCCCTGCGACGACCTCACGGCCTGTACGAGGGATGACGTATGCTCCCAGGGCGTCTGCTCCGGGGAGGCGATAACATGCGACGACGGCAACATCTGCACCGACGACATCTGTGACGCCCAGCAGGGCTGTCTTGCGGCTCCCAACCAAGCGCCTTGCGATGATGGCAGCGCCTGTACGAATGGGGATGTATGCTCAGAGGGGGTCTGTGTGGGTCAGACCGTGGTTTGCGACGACCTGAACCCCTGCACCGACGACAGTTGCGACCCGGTGAACGGCTGTATCTCGGTGAATAACAGCTCCGACTGCAACGATAACGACCTCTGCACGCAAGGGGATTCTTGTGTTGAGGGCCAGTGCCAAGGCGTTGCAGTGGATTGCGACGACGGCAACCTGTGCACGGACGATCTGTGTGCTCCGGAGTCGGGTTGCATCAACCAACCCAACAGCCTGGCATGTGATGACGGCGAAGTCTGCACCGGCGACGATCGCTGCGCGGCTGGGGCTTGCGGAGGCACGCCGGTGACCTGCGACGACGGCAACATTTGCACGGACGACCTATGCCAGAGCGGAGTGGGATGCTCCAACACCAACAACAGCGCAGTGTGCGACGACGGCGACGCCTGCACGGCTCAAGACGTATGCAACGGTGGGGTCTGCACCGGCACCGGCGTCGATTGTGACGATTCTAACGCCTGCACCGACGACTCCTGCGACAAGGAGCTTGGGTGTGTTGCCACGCCGAACAACGCCGCTTGCGACGACGGCAACGCCTGCACGCAGTTCGATGCTTGCAGTGATGGAAGCTGTTCGGGTGCACCTCTGGACTGCGATGATGGCAACCCGTGTACCGACGACTCCTGCGATCCAGAGCAGGGGTGCAGCAGGGTGGAGAACACTCTGCTTTGCGACGATAGCAACCCCTGCACCAGCGGAGACAAGTGCGAAGCAGGGCTCTGTGCCGGGGAACCCTATGAGTGTAGTGACGCCAACCCGTGCACTCAGGATAAGTGTCTGGGCGACGGGAGTTGTGCCTTTGAGAATCTCGATACCACGTGTGATGACGGGCTGATCTGCACCGTGAACGAGAAATGCGTCGATGGCTCCTGTCTGGGTGACTACGTCGACTGCGATGACGGCAATCCGTGCACCGCTGACCAATGCGACGAGACTCAGGGGTGTCTCCACACTGACCTGGACGGAACCTCCTGCGTCGATGAAGATCTTTGCACGGTGAACGAAGTCTGTGTTGCCGGCGAATGCACCTGGGAAGCGGCCACTTGTGATGACGACAACGTCTGCACCATAGATCTGTGCGATCCTGTGGATGGATGCTCCAGTGAGCCCACCCAGGGAGCCTGCGAGGATGGCAACGTCTGCACCGAATCGGACCTGTGCGTCGATGGACTTTGCGTGGGTCAGCCAGTGGACGGCTGCTGTCGCGATACCTTGGATTGCCAGGAACCCTTCGAGCGATGTAACGAAGAGAACACCTGCCAGCCGGTGCAGTGCCTCGCTTGTGAGGGAGACGCAGAGTGCGGCTCCGATGCTAACGTTTGTCTTGCCCTGCCTTCGGGGAGCTACTGCGTTGTGGCCTGCGAAATTGCGGCCGCCGACTGTCCCGAGGGCACTCTCTGCTCGGAGGTGGAGGGGGTGGCGCTGTGTGTGCCCACTCAAGGTGACTGCGTTTGCGCGGCGCAGCATTCCAAGGCCTGCTTCGAAGGCGACCTGGTCTGGGTGGACTCCTGCGGCGTCATGAGCGACGAGGTGGCCGAGCTCTGCGACCGGGGCTGCTCCAAAGATACCTGCTGCGCCGAAGGGACCTTCGAACAGTCGGGGGAGTGCGTCCCAGTGACCGTGGAGCCTGGCCCGGAGGTCGACGACGTGGTTGAGCAGGACATGGCTGAGGAGGTCGTGGAAGACCTGGAATCGGATTGGGCGCAGCCCGATGTGGGGCAGGATTCTAGCGGCGATTCGGCCCAAAGTGACGTTCCCACCCAGGCAGATTCCGCTCAGCAGGAGGTTCTGGGGGACAGCTCTGGTGAGGGGCCCTCAGGCGGCAGCGGGGGCGGGGGATGTGCAACCTCACAAGCTGGTTCCCCGGGTGCTCTTCTGCTTGCGGGGCTGCTACTTATGATGCTTGCCGCGGCCAGGCGGTTCAGGGGGTAAGTTGGAGTTCAACACATGCCAGGAGAGGCTCTTCGGGGTGCCGGGAGGCCTGGGAGCAGTTGGAGAACCGGGCGGGGTAGTGGTCTTCGGGGCCCCGTATGAGGGGGCTTCGTTCAACCCGGCGGGGGCTGCGCTGGGGCCTGGTGCAATCAGAGCCGCTTCGTTGTTGGCCTGGTGCTACCGGCACGACCACCACCTTGATGGCTGTATGCCCTTCTTCGCCCCGGAGGATGGTGGTCTCTCCCCTCTGACCGGAAACAGAATCATTGACGTGGGCGACCTTGCTCTGTCGCATGAGAGTCCCGAGGAGGCAGCGGAGGTTGTCTCTGCGGCGGTGGGTCAGTGGCTTCGGGGGGGCGCCGGGGTATTGGGGCTGCTTGGTGACCACTCACTGACTTATGGCATGGTCTCGGCCTTGGCAGCACAGGGCAAGGCTGGCGTTATCTTTTTTGACGCGCATCTCGACGCTTCGCCACTGCCTTCACCACCCCTCTCACACGGGACATGGGCATCGTGTTGCCGGCAACTGCCGGGGGTTTCGTGCGTTGCTCAGGTTGGACTGCGCTCTCCACAGCCGTGGCCCGAAAGCATGGGGGAGCCGATGCGTGGAATGCCTTCCAGGGCCTTTTCTACCTGGGGCGTGGATCTCGTTCTGCCTGCAGCAGAGTTCTCTGACCGGGGAATAGATGCCTTGCTGGACCAACTGCCGGAAGGCCTGAACTGGCACATATCGTTGGATGTGGACGTGCTGGACCCGATGGTGATGCCGTGCACCGGTGTTCCCGTACCGCTTGGGCTCTGGCCGCAAGGGGTACTCTCGGCGCTGAGGCGTCTGTGCGCCAGGTTGCCGGTCGCCTCCATGGACATTTGTGAGTTCGCCCCGTCGCAACGACCGGCCTTTGCGGATATGGCTGCGTTGACACTCTCTGGACTAGCTGTTGGGATGGTCAGCTCGCTTGCGGGTTAGGCCGGGTCTTCAGGCGGTGGCGTCTGATGGGTACCGGGGTGCGAAGCCGCCGGCCGGAAGAAGCTTAGAACCTGTACTTGACGAAAGCAAAGGGCTGGAAGAAGTCGAACACCGAGCTGTCGATTGTGTTGCATGTCTTGGTTCCGCCGCTCTCGCTGCAGAGGCTCCAGTCGCCGTCCACGTTGTACACCAGGTTAACCTCTGCGCCGACGTAGAGGTTGGGCCAGATCTGGATGGCTCCGCCGGCCAGGAACTTGATATTGCTCCAGCGGTCGGCGTAGATCTCCTGCCCGTTGCCCGTCTGCCCGAACCTTGCATAGCCTGCCCCGATACCGCCGTAGACTTCGGCGTCCCGGAGTACGGCGAAGAAGCGGGCCGTGGGCATAACGCTCATGGAGTAGTAGTCCTCTGGCTTTGGGCCGCTCCAGTTGGAGGGGACGTCAACGGAGAGGAGGCCGTAATTCATGTCGATGAAGAGGCCGAAGAAGTTGGAGAAGCGGTAGCCCACGGCCGCCATAATGGCAAGGCTCGGGTCGAAGCCGTCGCACTTGGCGTCGCCACTCTCCAGGCAGATATTGCCGCCCACGCCGCCTTGCACTTCAAGGCCCTTGGTGTGGCCCGAGCGCCCGGGACGTGATCCCCACTGGGCCAGAAGTTCAGGAGAGAAGGAGAAGAGCGCCGTTACCAGGGATAGCACAAGAAGACGTCTAAACATGTGACCCTCCAAAAAAGAATGCTGCCAAGATAGGCTGTAGGCTGGTTGAACCCAAACGAAGCGGCCCTTGGACGGTGGATCGGGCTGACTATTCAGAAATCAGCCATTATCTTGGGTATCTACCCCGAATCACCCGGCCGGTCAAAGGGTGTGTCGCTCTGGAAGTCCGGATTGTAGGTCTCAGAGCTCTCCAGTTCCTGAACGAAGATGTTCTTCAGGCCTATCCCTTGGGCTACCGCCAGATAGAAGTCGTACTCTTCGGCGGAGAGCTTCTCGCTCAGCTCCGGATAGAGGCCCGTGCATGCCTGGTAGGCCGGTTTGTACTGGCTCATGAGGGAGACTGCAACGTCGGTGCCCAGGTTTCTGCCCAGCCACTCAAGCACCTCCACGGTGTCAGAGAGTCCCCCAGGCAGCACGAGGTGCCGCACCAGAAGCCCTCGGGTCACGATGCCGCTGCTGTCAAGCTGCAGCCCATTGCCCACCTGGCGGGCCATCTCCAGCACGGCCTTGCGACTGGTTGCCACGTAGTCGTCAATACCGGAGTAGACTCTGGCCATAGAATCGCTGGCGTACTTCATATCCGGAAGGTAGACGTCGACGAGCCCCTCCATGGCCCGCAGCGCTTCAACGGAATCGTAACCGCTGGAGTTATAGACCACGGGAACTCTAAGCCCCAAAGACTTGGCTCGGACAAGGGCCTTGGCGATGGTGGGGAGGTGGCTGGTGGGGGTGACCAGGCCCACGGAGTGGACCCCCGCCTCTTGGAGGCGCAGCATCTCCCAAGCCAGGCTCTCAGCGCTGTGCCGGGTCGATGGGACCGAATCGCTGTTGCTTATCTGCCAGTTCTGGCAGTAGACGCAGGCCAGGCAGCAGTGCTGGAAGAAGATATTCCCGCACCCACGCTGACCTGAAATGGGGGGCTCTTCTCCTTTGTGCACTCCGATCCAGGCCACTTCGGCCTCCAGCGCAGCGCCGCAAACGGTCTCTTCACCGGTGATGCGGTTTGCGCCGCACTGATTTCCGCACAAGGCGCAGCGGTCAAGCTGCTGGTCTAAGTAGGTGTATCGCTTTGACGGGGGGCTCAATGTCGACTCCGGGTCAGGTTCACGGGGAATAATGGTCACAGGCGCCCCTCAGTTCAATCGTTTTGGTGGTGGCCAGATAGGGGATGTCTGCGTGAAACAAGGGCTTTGCGCAGCTTATGGAGCGGCCAGGTGTTCACCACCTGATGGGGCTCCAACCCTGCAACACGGGCCTCTTGGACTCCCCAGCGTATTTGTCTGAGGTCATCGGTATTGTGAGCATCGCTGGAAATCATTACCGGGACACCCAAGGAGGCACAGGTGGCCACGCCGGAGGCGTCGAGATCGAGCCTCTCAGGATTGGAGTTCAGCTCGATCCAGACTCCGTGTCTCCGGGCGATCTCTACCAAAGCCCGTTGCGGGATGGGCAAGCCGCTACGTCGGTGAAGCAGGCGTCCGGTGGGATGGGCCAGGGCGTTGACCAGTGGGTTCGAGAGGGCCAGGTCCAACCTTCTGAGGAGTGTCTCCGTGGGGAGGTGAAAGTCGGAGTGGATGGATGCAATTACAATATCAAACTGGCTCAAGGCGGAGTCCGGAAGGTCCAGGGAACCGTCGGAGAGGATGTCTACTTCGACTCCCACGAGCACTTGCAGGGCGCTCTGGCCCAGGGAGAGTCTCCTGATGGCGGAAACGTACTCCGACACATTTTCCGGTGCGAGTCCACCCGCTGTCCAGGTGGAGTGGGAGTGGTCCGTAATGGCCAGATAGCTGTAACCCAGGGTACTGGCGGCCGCAATCATCTGAGCGGGCGACGCATCGCCGTCGGAGCAGTCGGTGTGAGTATGGAGGTCGCCCTGAATGTCCTCCAGTCTGATGAGAGGGGGCAACACTCCTTGGGTGGCACGAGGGACCATGAGAGGGTCGCCCCGTCGTTCGCTGTCAATGAACTGCAGGCCGGCCACTGCAAAGATGTCTTGCGGGCGAGAGAGCTCCAGCGGCTTGGCGTCGCCCTTGTCGTTGCAAAGGCGGTCGTCCCTGACTGAGTATCCGACGTTGTTGAGGGCGTCGAGCAGTGCCAGCCAGTGGTCTGGAGTCGACGATTCGCGATATGAACGAATGGCAAACTGCCCTGGCTCGCAGAAGCTCACTTCCATGGGGATGCCCCGCACCAGGAGGTTCAGCGTGGTCGGCGCACCGGGATGGTTTGTCTCCGGCGTCTCACCGCCCATGAACTCCAGGAGCTGGTTCGTGGCGAGGGTGCGGTGGTGCGTGCCTACGAGAAGCTTGATGGGGGGTACCCCCGGAACGCCTCGGGCCGGTTCGCCGACGACTTCCACCATCTCAGCCCCCTTGACGACCAGCAGCCGCGATGCGATGGAGGCCACGGCCGCCTCCAGGTCCGGGCGCAGGATGAACCTGGTGCAGCTCTGGAATTCGACGGCAGTTCGTTTCATGTTCTCAGCGGTCAGAGGGTCTAGAACGCCGTTGGTTACCAGGGAGCCATCGTGGAGTCGGTCAACAAGCCTCTCCAGCGAGGTGACACCAAGTTGTTTCCAAGCAGTGTGGATCTGCCGGGGCCCCATTCCCCGGATTCGGAGCAGCTGCACAACGGGTTGAGGCAGCTCTTTTCGAAGGGTGGAGATGATTACGCCAGTTTTTCCATCAAGGGCCTCTTTGGCCAGAAGCCATGCCTGGTGACCGACAGAACCAGGAGGTGATTCCGTTACTCTGGATTCCAGCCAGGCCGCATCCTTCTTCTTTGGCAGGTGGGCCAGGAGAAAGGCAGCGGCTGCGTTGAACTGGTCTGCTGTGGCGCTTTGACCTGCAATGGCCAGGAGCACGGCCGCTTCTTTTAATCGCCCCACAACCGCGGCCCGCATATCTCTGCTCACGCTTCCAACCCTTTTGGAGGACCTGAACGGCGGCACAACCCCCAAGCGACGGCCATTATGGCGGCAAGCCACTGAGGGCACAACGGATTTCCTGAAGGATTTCCTCTTTGAAGGGAGGGGAGTTTAGGAGGGAAAATGCGCTTGACTGCCCCCCCGGTGCGTTCTACCATTGCGCCCTAAGTTTTGCTGTGGCGTGCGATATGCGTGCTTCTGACTGCTAGTAAACGAGGGTGCCATGGACGAAGAAAAGAAGGTCTCGGGTGGGAACGAAGGCCGGAACAACGACCGCATGGAAGACTTGAGGTCAATGCTGGCCTCATCGGAGGTCGAATCCAACGAAGATCCGTTCCTCAGCGGCGTGAGGCTCGAAAGCGACGATGTCACGCAACCGAAGCGCAGCAACGTCTCGCTGTTCTTCTTCCTGGCCGGCATCGTTGTTATTCTCGGCGTGCTCGGGTACGTGGCGGTGGACGGCAAGGTTCGAGCCAGGGTAATCTCCTTCCTGAAGGGCGAGCTTGGCAAAGCCGAGAAGGCCAGGGCCGACGACCTGGTGAAGCTCTACACCGACAAGATGGACCAGATTGCGCCGAAGTATGGCTCGGTCAGGCTCCAGTATTTCCCGCAGGATGCCAAGGTTCATATCATTCGTCGTTACATGCGCTACGATGATGTCTCCGACACCAAAGAGCCCAAGCAGTGGGGCGAACCGGCGGAGATTCACAACGCATCTCTAGAGCTGAAAGAGGGGGAGAAGCTTCCTTATCTCAGCATCGAGAACTTGCCCGTGAGGGACAGAGGGCTTTTGTGCCCGCTGGATGGGAAGTTCTATCCTCCGGGCCAGGGTTTCTGCCCTGGCAAGGAGTTTGAGAAGTGCAAAGAGTCCGAAATCGTCGAGCAGGACGATGCCCAGGCGGCGGCCGCTGATGATGCGGCCAAGGACCAGACAACCAAGAAGATGGAGCTCTCCGAAGAGTGCGCCAAGGGCGTCCTGAAGCCGGCGCAGTATTGCCCCGTGGACCAGAAGTACTACATCGAGACCAGCAACGTGGTCATGCTCTGCCCCGATGGCGAGACGCCCATGGATCCAGGTGCAGTGCCGATCTTCACGGTTCAGTATGACTTCCTCTTCGAGGCCAAGGGCTGGCTTCCCAAGGTGGTCTCTTACTCTGAGCAGAACTGGGAGCACCTCAGCTCTGGCCAGTACTTCGTCCGTTGGCCCAACGACTTCGCCCTGCTGCGCTCCTGGGGCGCCGCCAAAGAGAAGTTCGCCAACGTCTTCCGCAAGATCAAGTGCTGGGAGCAGGAGTGGTCCAACAGTTGGGAAGAGATCAAGCGGTCGCAGGCCGTGAAGAGATACGCCGAGATCGCTGCCGAAGAGGACAAGAAGGCCGCAGACCTCATCGCACCGGTGGCCGCAATCCGTGCCAAGTACGCCGACGCCGTGGCCATCGTGGATGCCGTATCCAGAGTCAAAGGAATGGCCACCACATACCGGGGCCTCAGCGAGATCTATGTCTATTGCTCGGAACTGGGCAAGTGCGACCCTGCGAAGATGGCGGAACTGGCCAAGTACATGGGCAGTACCAATCCCGACCTCTCTGACCTGACCCCCATTGCCAGGGCAATTTACTGGGGCACCATGGAAGCCATGGGCGTCAAGAAGTGGGACGGCATGGAGGAGTACTACGCCAGCAGGCCTGCGGAGAGGGCCGGCATGCTCTGCATCGGCAAGTGGATGCTTACTCAGAAAGAGGGCCAGTTCAGCCCCGTGACCGACAAAGACTGCCTTGCCGCCATCGAGAGCGTGAAGGCGGCCAATGAGATGGTCTATGATGCATACAGGGTCATGTTCGTGGACCAGAATGCCGGCCAGGCCCGCCTCGCCGCTTTCAAGAACGACATCGACCAGTATCTGCTGTCAGAGGCCGAGTACAAGGGTGAAGAGACATATGCCAACCTGGTCTTCAGGGTGGAGTCCACTGGTAAGTTCGTAGAGTATGTGGTGATGAATCACCTCTTTGCTCCCGAGAACGTTGACAAACTCCTGGCAAAGATGACCGAGTCCCGCCAGGCCAACTATCGGGCCGATTGCCTCAAGCGTAAGGTCGTTCCCACGGAATACCGCGGCATCAAGCAAGCCGTTGAAGTGGCCTGGGGTACGGGCAGCGAGATTGTGTACGGCAAGTGGTTTGACCGCCTCTGGGGCGTGGATGTGCAGGGCTGCCTCATGTTCGCCAAAGACCACGGCGACACCGTCCGCTATGAGCGCTACCTGAAGATCTATCTCGACGCCATGATCCGGGACCAGAACATTACCAGGGACTCCATGCGCTTCCAGCGTGAGGCCCTCGTCTCCATCGAGAAGTTCCGCTCGCTCAGGGAGCAGCTCAAGGCCGCCAACGCGCTATACAAGTCCGACCGCAAGGCCTTCGAAGCACAGTATCCGGCCTCTGCCATGGAGAACATCAAGGCCACGGACCCCGACTTCCATCTGGGCCTGCTGCTTATTGCCCAGCCCGCCGATGGCAAGGCCGCTATCGACGCCATGATGAAGCTCGAGACCAGGCCCGACGGTACCGTTGTGGGCAAGGACGGCGACCAGCCCAACTTCCACAAGGTGCTCTTCTACAGAGAAATCTTCGCCCCCGCTGAGTTCCAGCAAGGAATGGCCATGCTCAAGGCCAGGGTCGAGCCCTACTTCTTGACCAGAGACCAGTTCAACGCTCTGCTCGAGACGCAGCCCGACCTGCCCACGCACTACGACGCCATGCGGGAGATCCGTATGGGCCTCCTCCACATGAAGTACTTCTGGCTCATCAAGCTCTATGAGAGCCCTTCCGTGTTCGAATCAGAACTGGCCCGAATTCAGAACTCTCAGCAGGTTATGGACGTGGCCCGATTCTTCGACCCCCAGCGCTTCATCTACCTGGCCGACCTGGTCTGGATGAAGGACGTCATCGAAACCTACGACCGCTACGATGCCATCGTTCCGGCCATGACCGAGGCCCTCAACACCGGCTATCCCGTCTACCTCTATCAGAAGGCCAAGCTCGAGTCCTGGTGCAAGAACCGCTCCAGAGTGCTCAAGGGTGGGTACAAAATGGCGGCCCTTGGTGACTCGTACCTTCGTGAACCCGAGATGATCGACGTGGCCCTGACCAAGGTGCTGCGTGGGCAGAATCGCGTGGGACAGCTCTATCAGGCCCTCGCCGACTTCGGCGCGGCCGTGCAGGCCGACGCCATGGGCCGTGCCATGGATGATATCCGTGACGCCGTCATAGCTGGCGAAGAGAGCAGCAAGAGCGAGCACGCTTACCCCAATCTGCAGGACATCATCATTACCGGTGAGTTTGCCAAGGACGAATTCGACAGCCTGAAGCAGGAACTGGAGAAGACTGCCGCCCACGCCGACTGGTACGGGACCCTGGTGGACGAGATGCGCAACAAGCGCTGGAACTGCAGCCAGGTGGACTTCAAGAAGCCCGCAGGCTGGGATGAGTACGTGAAGAGCGAGAAGGGTATCTCCGGCGAGGAGCCCAAGGAAGAGCCCAAGAAGGAAGAGAAGGCCGAGGGGAAATAGCGCCCCCGTGGCCCCCCGGTAATTGTGCGACCCAAGAATTCCCCCCACAGATGTTCCTGTCCTCCTGGTGAGCCCCAGCGCTCTTCTCTGGTCTGGCCCTGGGCAACGACCGCTGCAGGTTCTGGCCGAAAACCGGCCAGCTTCTCACTTCCCGAATCTTTTGTACTGACCGGTCAAATCAAAAGCCTTGACACGCCGCGGCACCATTTCTTAGGCTCTGCCCGGTGGGGGCGAATTACCCGCTTGCGGGCCAAAACCGGGGGGCGTTCATGGACGAGCATCTGTCACTCAAGGAGAGTGTTCTCTTTGCGACAAAGGCGCTGTATGACAAGGGTTATCTCACGGGTACCGGGGGAAACGTGTCGGTTCGGCATGATACTTCGGAACTCCTGGCCATAACACCCAGCAGTACGCCATATGAAGTGGTTAATTTGAGCAATATCTGCCTGGTGGACTTCGATTTGGTCCCTCAGGGGTGCACCATTCCCCCTTCGGTGGAGACGGCGATGCATGTGGCCGTATATCGGAACCGCCTCGATGTTGGGGCCATAATCCACACGCACCAGACCTACGCCAAGGTGCATGGGCTGCTGGGCCTCTCCATTCCGTCCCTCACCGACGAACAGATGACGACTTTGGGGTATGAAGTAGCGCTGGTGCCATACTCTGTGTCGGGCAGCAGCGGGCTTCTGGAGAGGGTGGTGGAGAAGGTGGCCAACGGATGCAATGCGTTCTTGTTGGAGAGCCACGGGGCGCTTGTCATGGGGCGAACCATGGAAGAGGCAATGCGCAACGTGGTGATGCTCGAGAAGGTTGCCGAGGCCCACTACCTGGCCGTGGCCACGGGCCGGCCTGTGAAGACTCTGCCCGAAGAGATGGCCCAGGGGGGATTCGAGATGCTGCGCACCGGACAACGTGCCGAGGCCCGACGAAGAAAGAAGGCCATACGTGGCTGATGGAGGCAATATGACTCAGTACGCAATCTCTCGCTGGCCCGACACCGACGATATCATGAAGAGGCTGGATGCCCTTATTGCCAAGCCGGTGGTGGGTCTTACCCAGCAGCGCAGGGAGAAGGTGCTGGCCTACTTCGAGCAGCGCTGCAGCGGATCGAAAGAGCTCAACGACCGCGCCAGGAAGCTGATCCCCGGTGGTGTTCAGCACAACCTGGCTTTCAACTATCCCTTCCCGCTAGCTGTCTCCCGTGCCGAGGGGGCCTATCTCTGGGATGTGGACGGCAACCGCTATATCGACTTCTTGCAGGCAGGGGGGCCCACGCTTCTGGGCAGCAACTATGCCCCGGTGAGGGAGAAGGTTGTGGAATTGCTCAGCTCGTGTGGGTCGGTCACGGGGCTCTTTCATGAGTACGAGCTGTTGCTGGCCGAACTCATTAACCGGCACATGCCGGCGGTGGAGATGTTCCGGATGTTGGGTTCGGGGACGGAGGGTGTCATGGCCGCCATCAGGGCCGCCCGGACCTTCACCCAGAAGCCGAGGATTATCAAGGTTGGTGGGGCCTACCATGGCTGGAGCGACCAGATGGTATTCGGCCTTCATATCCCGGGCACCGGCGCCCTTGAAGCCCATGGGATTCCTGCGGGGTGCAATAGAGATACCCAGGAGTTCTTCCCCAACGACCTTGAAGGGCTGGCCCACCTGCTGGAGAAGAACGAGAAGAAGGGGGGCACTGCGGCTGTCATTTTGGAGCCGCTGGGTCCTGAAAGCGGCACAAGGCCCGTCACCAGGGAGTTCAACGCCAGGGTCAGAGAGCTTTGTGACCAGTATGGGACGCTGCTCATATTCGATGAGGTTGTGACTGGCTTCCGTGTGGGTCTTGGAGGAGCTCAGGGCTATTTCGGCGTGAAACCCGATCTGACGGTCTTCGGCAAGTGCGTTGCTGGCGGCTATCCCGCTGCGGGAGGTGTCGGAGGTAGCAGGGAGGTTATGTCCACGCTGGCGGCCGGTCTGGAGGCAGGCAAGGCCCGGGCCTATGTTGGTGGCACCCTGTCGGCCAACCCGTTGAGCTGTGTGGCAGGCTACTACTCCATCCGGGAGATCGAGGCTACCGGCGCCCACATCAGGGCCGGTGCTGCCGGAGACAGACTCTGCGACGGCCTCCAGAAGATCATTGCCGAGAAGGGACTGCCCTACGTTGCCTTCAACCATGGTTCTATCGTCCATCTTGAGACCTCGGCTCCGATGTTTGTCAATGTCATGGAGCCATCGGCAATCGAGGATGGAAAACACAGGAAGCATGTGATGGAGGAGATGGGCGCAGCATTTATGGCTGAAGGAATTGTCTCACTTGCTGGAAGTCGTTTATATACCAGCATGGCTGATACTGATGAAGTTATTGACGAGGCACTTGAAGCCTTTGAACGAGTTATGGCTGATTCAGAGGGTGTTTGCCAGGTATAGCCTGTTAATTATCTTGATTTATGATGGAGAAGACCATGGATGAAAAGCTAAGACAGGTAATGGTTGAGAAGCTGGAGAGTGGAGAGTTCGAAGTAGGTGATATTCCAGCATATCTGCAGCTATTTGTTCAGCTTGGTAATGAGAATGAGGATGTGAAGGACGAAGTTGATGGCTGGAACAAGACGGTGGTGCTCTCTTTGGCCGAGGGCGCTTCCTACTGGATTCGTATTGCCGATGGCAATTTCGAGACTGGGGAGGGCAGACCGGAAGACGTGGGCCTGGTTCTCACGGCGAAGGCCCAGATAGTGGCCAACATTCTGTGTGGGGACCAGGATCCCACTGCGGCTTACATGAGCGGGGCGCTGAAGATCGAGGGCGGGATCCCCGATGCGGTTCGAATGAGGGGGCTCATTGCCCTGGTTCGCGAGGAGATAGTGGGCTGAACCAGATATCCGGGCGTTGTTTCGAACCCTGGGGGGTAGAGTGGCACAATCATCGACACTGGTCGTGGCCTGTGACGTAGGCACTACGGGGTGCAAGACCCGCCTTCTTGGTCTTGGCGATGGTGTCGAGGTTGTGGCGGAGCATTACGGAAGCTATCCGCTCTACACCACCCCCGATGGGGGCGTTGAGCAGAACCCCGACGAGTGGTGGGCGGCGGTGTGCGCCACGATCATGGCATTGGGGAAGGAGCACCCCGAACTATTAGGCAAGGTGAGTGGCATCGCCTTCTGCTGCCAGATGCAAGGGTCCATTCACGTGGACCGCTCGGGTCGTCCGCTGCGGAACGCCATGATCTACATGGATGGGCGCTCTCGGGAGCAACTGCGCAAGGGGCTGGCCTCGGGGCTGGTGAGGGTGCAGGGGCTAAACCTCTTCAAGACCCTCAGGTCGCTGCGGGTTGCCGGGGGGGTCTCAACCTCGGCCAAAGACCCGGTGTGGAAGTACCACTGGGTGCGTGACAACCAGCCGGAGCTCTTTGAGAAGACTCACAAGTGGCTGGATGTGAAGGATTATCTTCTGCTTCGCCTCACCGGGAACATCGCCATGACCCGGGATTCGGCCAACGCCACATTTCTGTTCGACACTCGGCCCAAGAACCTGCGCTGGGACGAAGGGCTCTGCAGCACCTTTGAAGTCAACATGGAGCACCTACCTGAGGTTGTGGGTGCCACGGATGTTGTGGGCAGGGTGACCAGGGCAGCGTCGGAGGAGACCGGGCTTCCCGAGGGAACGCCGGTCTTTGGTGGGGGAGGCGACGCATCCTTGATCCCCGTGGGGGCCGGCTGCAGTTCCCTTCATGACACTCACGTCTACTCGGGGACCTCTGGATGGGTCATCAGCAACGTCGACCGGCGCATAGTGGACCCCATTCGCTTCGTGGCCTCCATCTTGGGGGCGCAGCCCGGGCGCTACAACCTGATTGCAGAGCAGGAGGTATCCGGCTACTGCCTGGAATGGATTAAGAATCTGGTGCTGGGCACAGGTTTGGGGCACCCCGATGCCAACCGCTTCAGCTACGACGACCTGGAGCAGGCCGTGGCCAGCGTGAAACCCGGGGCCGACGGGCTAATCTTCGCGCCTTGGCTCCACGGACTGCGTGCTCCCAATGAGAATCCCCTGGCACGAGGGATCTTCTTCAACATGGGGCTTCGCACCTCGGGGGCGCATATGGCTCGCGCAGTGGTGGAAGGCATCGCCATGCAGACTCGATGGATGCTGGAGGCCGTTGAGCACCACGTTCCCCGAAACAAGTCCCTGAAGTTCGTTGGCGGTGGTGCCAGGCTTCCCTCCTTCGCCCCAATTCTGGCCAATGTCACCGGGCGCACAGTGAAGGTGCCGGCAAGACCTCAAGATGCCGGCGCACTGGGGGTTGGGGTGGTCTGCGGTGCGGGGCTTGGGCTATGGTCTGTTGAGGACTCGGGGCAGATTCTCTCCTCCGTCGTCGAGGTTGAACCACTTAACAATCTGGCCTCTATGTATGACGAAAAGTTCCAAGTCTTCAAGAAACTGCTGCCCAGGAACAGCAGGGCCTTCGGGAGACTCAACGGTGGAGAGAGCTCATGAGCAAGCCGCTTGGCCATCAAGGGGAGTCTGCCCCTCCCAGCACACGAGAACGCATCTTCAAGGCCGCTATCGGCATCTTCTCCGACCGTGGCTTTCATGACGCCACCATGGAGGAGATCGCTGCCCGGGCCGGAGTGGCCAAGGGCACCCTCTACTACAATTTCCCGTCCAAGACGGGCCTCTTCGTAGAACTCATTGCCGATGGAATGGAGAAGTTCCTGGCTCGCCTGGAAGCGGAAGTGATCTCAGATGTTCCCTTCAAAGACCACTTCCGTCGCTTGGTTAGAGTGCATCTCGATATGCTTATTGAACATCTTCAACTTCTGACCATAGCCCTCAATCCAACTGTCTATGGTTTTGAAAAAGACACCGTTAATGTTATACATAAATCTTGGAAAAAATACCTTGACTTTCTTGCTGCTCAACTGCTCCGGGGACAACAGCAGGGACACATCAGGGCCGGGGACCCGGTGCTCATGGCCCACGAGGTGCTTGGTGCCCTGGGGGGGCTGCTCAGGTACTACACCTCTCATGCTGAGCCTGTAAACGGGCAACCAGGCATGGGCGTATCAGGGCCAATGCTGCCTGGCCATTTCGCCAAGGAGTGGCTGCTTGAGGAGCTGCTACTGCTCTTCTCTCGGGGGATTCTCGCATCGGAAAGCGATCATGGGGGTGGTTTAGACGAGGCGTAACAGGGGTTCGAATCGGGTTCACCGCACCAGGGAGGTTGCGGGCCCGACTGGCATATCAGGGAGGAATGGAATGCGCATGGCGAAGAAAGGGACCAGATGGTTGGGAGCGCTTCTTGGGGTGGTGCTCGGGCTCTCGTGGGGATGTGGTGGTGACTCGAAGAGCAACACCACCCAAGAGGTGGTGGCCGACAACGGCCCGGAGACCCCCGACGGTCAGGAGGAGACGGGGCAGGATGTCGAGAACCCCGACCCATGTCACGCAAGCAGCGAGTACCTCGTGGGCATGGGCGTCTCCGACATCACGGGTCCGGCAGCGGACGCAGGCTTGATGGGCTATGCCCAGGGGTCGCAGCACGCAGCGGGCCTCTTCATGCGACAGTGGGCCAAGGCACTGGTGGTGGTCTCGCCGTGCAACGGAAAGCGGGTACTTATCGTGGTGCTCGATACCCAAGCGATTTTCCAAGACATTCACACAGAACTTGTGACGGCATTGAAGACAAAATACGGCGATTTGTATACGCTTGATAACGTAATACTCAATGCAACTCACACGCATAGTGTTCCAGGCGGCGCCGGGAGGCATTCGCTGTTCAACTTCTCACCCATCGGGGGCTTCTACAAAGAGGTGCTGGACGGCATCCTGTACGGCACCCTGGAGGCCATTGACCAGGCCCATGAGAGCCTGGTCCCCGGTGGCCTCGAGTTGGCGGTGGGCGAACTGACCAACGCTTCGGTGAACCGTTCGCCGGACTCTTTTGCTGCTAACCCTGAGTGGATCACCTCGGCCCTGCCCGACAAGATTGACCCGACCAACACGGTTCTGAAGGTAGTGTCGGCCGAGGGCAAAGAGATTGGCATGTTGGACCTTTTCGCAGTTCACACTACTTCGGTAGCTGCAAGGAATCTTCTGGTAGGTCCCGACAACAAGGGCCTCGCTGCCCACTGGTTCCAGGAGGAGATTGCCCGCAGAAATGGCGGTGAGGAGGGCTTTGTGGCTGCATTTGGCAATACCAATGCTGCCGACATGAGCCCCAATGTCGACGGGTTCTCCTTCGAGCACAAGGATGGCGTGAAGGATTATGAGGATCTCTGGAAGTCGGCGCAGAAGCAGTACCAGTCGGCCCTCGATCTCTACGACCAAGGCGGCGAGCCTTTGGTCGGGGGCATTGATTATCGTTTTCGGTACGTGAAGTTCGATGAGTTCGAAATCGACCCCGCCTACACCGACGGCAAGCCCCGGAAGAACTGCCCGCCCATGTCGGGGCTGGCGATGATGGCGGGAGGGAAGATCGACTGGCCCGTGATTGAAGACATGCGCAACTAGACCTGCGAGAAGGTCAACAACGTTGGCTGCACTGCCTGCCAGGGCGAGAAGCCCGAGGCGGTAGCCCTTTTCGATTCCGTGCCTCCCAAGGTGCCCATGACCCTGCCATTCCACGTAGTCAAGATTGGCCAGTTTGCTTTTGCAGCTATCCCGTTCGAGGTAACCGTGGGGGCTGGGCTGATTCTTCGCAAAGCAGTAATGGACGAGTTGGCGGGGCATGGCGTTACCCACACGGTCTGCCTGGCCTATACCAATGCTTATGCGGACTATCTGGTCACCCGCGACGAGTATGCTTTGCAGGACTACGAGGCTGGCTTCACCATTTTCGGGCCCTGGTCTCACGCTGCCACGGTTCAGATTACTACAGAGCTGGCAAAGGCCCTGGCCGTGGGCCAGACCGTGGACCACGGGCCCATGCCCGAGGACAACACGGCAGTTACTCCGGTGGAACCCCACTGGAACAAGCTCGATGAGGTGCCCGAGGGGGTTCAGTTTGGGGAGGTTGCCGTAGATGTCCCGGCTCAGGTGGTTGCGGGCGACACCGTCAACGTCACCTTCTGGGCCGCACACCTGGCCAACGACTTCATGCTTGGCAAGAGCTTCTTCCTGGTGGAGCGACTGGAGGGCGACGCCTGGGTGGCCGTGGCCAACGATAACAGCCCAAGCACCAAGCTCTTTTGGGAGCGGGTCAAGTGCACACCGGCAAAGAGCTGCTCCCAGTCTCGCGTCGAGTGGAAGGTGCCGGAAGCAGTTCTTCCAGGAACTTACCGAATAAGCTACAAAGGGGTTTGGAAAGCCGCTGACGGTATCCTGACCCCCTTTGATGGCATGTCGAGCGACTTCGACGTGCAGGCGAAGTAGCCCCCGCAGACCGGATAGCGCAACTGTGGATGATGTTGGCAGTAGCCGGTGGCCACGCAAGGCTGTGGCGCCGATTCAAGGAGGTGACGATGAAATCTACGAGGCTGTGCCTGGCCCTGTGTCCCCTGGTGATGTCGTTGGCTTGTATGCCCGACGTGGGCCAGGACCCCGTCCCCGCTGCCTTGGAGTTCGATCCCACGGGCGAACCGGCGCGGGTTCCGGCGCCAATCGACCTGGTCATCAATCCTGAGACCGGCTTCATCGACTTCTCCATGATTGGAGTAGACGTTCCTGATGTCTGCGACGGTGAAGGAATGGCCGTGGCCAACTGCGAGTTCCTCCAGTACCTCGAATCGCTGGATGGATTCCCAACGGTGCTGCCTGCTACGGCCCCGGTTTCGGACGCTGTTGACATGGCAACGGCCATTCTCCAGACCAATGTCATCCTCATCGATGCCACCGCCGGTGAACTCGTTGACAAGAATGGCCTTACCCTGGCCTTCGATGAAGTCACAAAGCAACTTATAATAGACTCGCCTACAGGTTGGCAGCCAGGTGTTAAGTATGTACTGGGCGTAAAAGGTGGGGCCGATGGTGTGAAGGCCCAGGGCGGTGTGGAGATGGTGGGAAGCCCCATCATGTTCCTGCTCAAGAAAGAGGAGTCTCTGCTGTGCGGAGCTGCTGACGCCGAGGCCATCAGCGAGGATTGCCCCTACTACGGTCTCCTCTTTGAGATGGGTATGAACGACGCTGAGGTGCGAGAGGGCCTGGTGGTCCTGGAGGGGTTGCGCCAGATGATCGAGGGTTCCGGAATGTGGCAGGCACTGCAGGAGGTCGCCGGCATGACCAAGGCCGATGCTGCCGTGGCATGGTCTTTCCCCACTCACAGCGCATCGGTAGTAGAGATTGACCCCTCCAAGCCCATTCTGCCCGAGGTGGTCTCATCTACGGAGATTCGACTGGGGTTCAAGGGGGGTATAGACAGTGCCACGGCCAAGGTCTGGTCCATGGCCAAGCCGGGCAACATCTTCGTGCTCGACCTCACCGAGTTGGAAAAGGGCGATCTGGCCAAAGGGCTTCCCAAGGCCACCGCTGCCGTTGATGGCGACCAGATCGTGCTCACCCTCGATGCTCCTTTCACCGATGGACACACCATGGGCCTGCTCATAAGCAAGGGGCTGACCGACGAAGAAGGGGTTGCCTTTGTGCCCTCTCCTGTGACGGTCCTGCTGAGGGCCTCGGGTCCGCTGGTTGACGAGAGTGGTAAGAGCCTGGTTGACGACATATCCGACGGCGACGCGGCGATGCTTGAGGCAGGGCGAAAGGACCTGGCACTGCTCCTCGACGACGAGATGTTCGCCGGGTTCACCAAGCTCTCAAGGCCGGACCTTGTCTATGTCTACGCTTTTGACTTCCCTAACCCATAAACGGAGGCCGAAATGAGAAAGACCATTTGTGGCCAGCTTCTTCTTTCAGTCTCCCTGCTGGTAGCCAGTTCCACTGCCAATGCAGGCGGGTTCCTGGTCTATGAGCCCTTTGCTGACAGCATGGGCCGCGGCGGGGCCAGCGTGGCCAACGCCGACAAACCCACTGCTATCTGGTTCAACGCTGCCGGGCTTGCCTTCCAGCCCGGGTTTGGGATGACGCTTGGGGCCGTGTATACAACGGCCAACAACAGCTTCACCCCGGAAGGCGGCGGCCCGAAGGTGGATGCTGTCCCCGGCGACTACGTTCTTCCGCACCTCTTCGTGGCAGCGGCGCCCGTGGACTGGCTGGTTGCCGGTATCGGGGTCTACACCGTGTGGGGTCTCGGGACCCAGTGGCCCGACGATTGGATGGGACGGGAGTTTGGCATCTTCTCGGCCTTGACGACCATGAGCATCAACCCAACGGTTGCCGTGAAGGTTCATCCCAACCTGGGTCTGGGTTTGGGCTTCAACATCATTCGTGGGTCGGTGGAGACCCGCATGGGCATCCCTGAGCCCGTGGGTGGCGAAGCGACCTTTGGCGGTGAGGGCTGGGGATATGGTTTCAACGCCGGCGCAAACTGGAAGGTGCTCCCCGAACTGTTCCACGTTGGGCTCTCTTACCGAAGCCGCGTTAGCATGGACTTCACCGGGCGAATCGACTACTCCCCCCCCACCAGAGTTTCAGCGTGACCTCATTGACCAGGATGGCGAGGGCGGACTGGTTATGCCCGACATCGTGGCTCTGGGGCTCTCTTTCTGGCCACACCCCAAACTGGAACTGGCCGTAGACGGCGTGCTGGTAATGTGGAGCACCTACGACGTCACCAAGATCCGCCTCAAGGACGGCACCCCCATGGACCAGGAGCACAACTACAAGAACTCCTGGGTCGCACGGCTCGGCGTAGAGTGGGACTCGCCCCTCCAAGGGCTGGTGGTCCGCGGCGGGGTCATCTACGACCAGTCCCCGGCCCCCTCCAACCGTCTTGAACCAACCCTTCCCGATGCCGACCAGATCGACTTCACCGCCGGAATTGGCTACTCCTGGGAGTGGCTGACTCTGGACCTGGCCTACCAGCTTGCCTGGTTCTTGCCTGCTGAGGCTGAGGGCGGGGTGGTTGGCCCCGAGGGCACCTATGACACCCTCGCCCATATGTTCGGCCTGGGGGCAACTGTCAGGTTCGACTGGGATGCCAGGGACGAGGCCGCTTCGGTTGCCGAGTAGAGCGAAACCGGGGTCTTAGGGATCCCATTCGATATGCCCCTGACGCCCAGCCCAAGAAGTGTTGGCTTGGCGTGACCGGAGGTGAATATGGAGAAGGTGTGCGCTAACGGATCATCCTGGTTCATGTCCCGGTTGCTGGTAGGCGTGGGGCTTGCCTGCATGGTCTTTGCGGCTCAACCCACGCCCGCCTCGGGGGCGGAGCAAGAGGAGCCTGTGTACAAAGGCCCCGCAGTGGGGCGCAGGGTCTTTCTTTCGAGCGACCTGATAGCCTCCTACAACGCCTTGGGGCTGGGGCTCTTCACCACCATCATCGACCGGCGTGTCTACGATGTGAGCGAGGAGATGGGCATCGAATGGTCCTACCTCCAAACCGGGGCTGGATTCATGGTCAGCCCCGCCTACGCCCAGGGCTCGGTGCACGTTGAGTGGCAGCCTGCGGCGTTTCTGCAGCTTCGGGGCGACTACACCATGTTCGGTTTCTTCGGAATGCAGGGCGGCCTTCGTGGCGTCGATTCCCCCGATTCGGCCTACGATTTCGACCGGGACTCCTCCCTTCCTGGAAGTGACAAGCCATCGCTGGGCCACCGGGGCTTGTTCCGACCCGTGCTGGCGGCCCAGGTGGGACCAGTGGTGCTGCGCAACCAACTGGACCTTGCCCTCTTCTCTGTGGACACAAAACAGCCTCTCTTCTATGAACTCGAGTACGACTACCTTCTTGAGCGCACGGATCTTCTGATTTTCAACCAGACTCAGCTTCTCTTCGAGCTATGGAAGGCGCCACGGGAAGCGCTGCTGCTGGCGGGTGCCATCTACGACGTGACCCACAGCGTCGAGACCGCCATCGACCGGCAGCGGGCGGGGCTTGTGGTGGTATGGCAGCCCAGGGACCCTTGGGGCCCTCTGGACCGCTTCCGCCTGTTTCTGGTGGCCGGGTGGATAATCGAAGACCGCAACAGGAAGGACGAACCCTTCTTCATTATCGGCGTTGGAACCGACAAGGACCTTATCCAGAGACCGTAGCGCTACACCGCCTCAGCACCGAAGGCTGGCCGCATGGGCGAACAGGTACAACCTGGTTAACATACGCTTGTCGAGCAGTCGACCATTCCCATTCCCACACCAAGGCGCTGCTTTGTGCCGAACAGCGCTGCCCTAAGGGTTGATGGTGATAGAATGAGAGAAGGTCCTGGACTCTCCGGGCTCGATATGCAGCTTGCCCGTCCAGACCTCTGCCTCCAGTTCGTTCTGTGTCACGGGGAAGGAATAGAGCCAGGCATGCTCGAACTCTTCCGGATCCCAGCTCTGTGTGACCAGCAGGCCCTTGTCTCCGCTGAAGGTCCAGCTACCCGCCGGTGCCTCCTCGTTGTAGAAGTACTGCCCTTCACGCTGACCGGCGATGATGTCGTCGAGGGAGGGGGTCACTTCGTTGCCGGCCAGGTTGGTGAATAGCACCTGGGTCTCCTGCAGCGTGCCCAAATCCCACTCCACGTGGTAGCGGAACCGGTCAACCCTGGCTGAGGGGTTGTCGTTGCGGACCGTGGTGTAGAAGCGAATCTCTCTGCTGCCTGGCTCCAATTGCACCGTTCGCTCCACATGGTATCCATTGAGAGTGTTCTGCGTGGTCGTGATGCTGGTTGCATCGGCCGAGACAAGAGTTCCCGGCTCGGCCCAGCCGTAGGCCTCCAGTTGGCCGCCGATTCTATCTTCTACTCCTCCGGCGAAGGGGAAGAAGAGGGCCTCAACGACGTTGTGGGCCGTGACGCAGTGCCCCGTAGTCTTGTCCAGGATACGCAGAGTGCGGCATCCCAGCGTTGGTACCACCTCAACCCGAACCAGGCCGTTGTCAAGGATCGCCACATCCAATTCCTTGTTGAACATGGTGAAGAGCAGCATGAGCAGAGCCACGTCACCTCCCACCTCTCGAACAAGCTGGAAGCCGTGGGCCTTCATGCGGTTCACGAAGCCCATGAATTCCGATGTGGTGGGGAACTGCCCCCCCCAGTGCAGTTTGTCCCCTGCTACGGTGTAGCCGTTTCTTGGGAACATGCGTGCGTAGGTCATTGGCATGCGGGCCACACGGACTCGCTCAAGCAACTCCGCATCGCCGGCAACGGCCGCTTCTGCTTGATCGAAGAATTCCATGCTTTGTGAGATGATCTCATCGGGCAGGTATCCTTGGCCCGGGTTGGTGTAGAGGTGCATGTGCACGTCGTCGTCGTCAACCTTTGTTTGAAGCAGCTGGATGTAATTCCATAAGGGCTTCCAGGCGTTGCCGTAGTAGCCTTTGAGGAAATCCTTTATCACCCCCTGGGGCTCCAGGTCCGGGTCCCACAAGAGCTTAGCTCCGTAGTAGGGGCGAAGCAGCGACCACTCGCCGCCGCCACCGCTTTGTCCCATTCCTTGAAGAAAAATGCCTTCTACCCCAATATCCCGATAAAACTGCATATCCGATGCCATTGCCCCAAAGTTTGGAAATGGATTGTAGTAGTGGCTGAAGTCGACTATGTAATGCCATATGTAGAGATGCTGAGTTATTGCAGACCACGCCTCTGCACGCTCTTTGTACCGGGCGTTGTGGGGGCATGTGGCGATGGGGTGGCTGTCGCACGAGGGATACATGTGGCAAAGCCAGACGGCGACGTTGGGGTGCATCTCCATGCCTTGGGGCGGAGGCTCGGTATACATGTAGGCCAGGGTCCCGATGAGTTTCTCCGGGTATACCTGAGATGTCCTTTTTGCCAGCTCGTTGACGAACCAGAACTGGGTAGCTCCCGCAGTGCCATAGAGTTCGTTCATGGCCCTGCACTGGTCGCACTGGCAGTAGTTGTAGCGGTCCATCTGGGAGAAGTTGTGCTGCGTGGCGTCGGGGTTTGCCTCCATGCGCTGCAGCATGCGCTCTGTGACGATGTCCAGCACGTCGGGGTTTGTGAGGCAGAGTTGGGTTTCGTCCCGGACCCTGACTCCGCCGATCTCTGAGAAGTACTCGGGGTGGGTGTCGTAGAACTCGTCGGGATTGAGGTACCAGAAGTAGCTGTGGGCCTGGCCATCGTTGGAGTATTTGGCTCCCCAGGGTGAGTCGGGGCCAGCGTGGCCCGAGTTTTCTCCCTGTCTGGTCAGGAAGGGTTCGTCGGCACCGGGCCAGGCGTAGTAAACATCGCGCCAGAAGAAGGCCGGCTGGACTATCTCATCCACTGGGGGTACGAACATGAGCGAAGAGGCGGGGGTCACCGTAACGCCAGGGGCCAGCCAGCGCACGCCGAGGTGCTGCTCCAGCAACCTGTGTACTCCGTAGAGGGTTCCTGCCTTGGGCGTTCCGGCGATGAAGAGGTGGGGCCCAGCGGTGCGAATGAGATATCCCTGGTCCCCCAACTGCTCCTGGGTTGGTGCAACACCGTTGGCTTCTGCCCACGGGCTCATCCCAAGGCTAATGACGGCCCCCTGGTCAGTGGGGGGGGCCGATATGATTGGCAGTAGTACGCCGGTGCATTGTTCCACGAAACTCTGCAACTCCTGGGCTGCGGTCTGTTCCGACGGGCTGGCTTCAGCGGGAAGAAAGATCACGAAGTCGCTGTGGCCGTCCTTAACAATGAAAAGGGAGCCCTCGGGCGGGTCGGGGGGTACCACCACCTCCTCCTGAAGCTCGAGCCCGTCGTTGAGGTCCAGGGGGATATCGCCGCTCAGGAAATCCAAATCCAGCTGATCCACGGCGTCACTGAGTTCAGGGTAGAGGTCGGCAATCTCGGCGCTGTCTGCGCCGAGGAGCTCAGCATCGGCAGGGACTGTCTCCGGCAGACTGTCTGCTGGCATCTGGTCGGGCTGGAGGTCCGACGTCACCTTCCCATCGGAAAGGTCACGGGAATCCCCGACAACGTCAGAACCGGCCACGTCCTCAGCCGCCGGTTCACCCTTTTCAGCGCCACCGCAAGCGGCCAACAGGGCAACAAGGGAACCCAGCGCCAAGGGGCCCCAGATACCTCTGCTGATGTTCGACATGGTGTTGAACCAGACCTTACTATTCATTGCGCACCTCCACCAACTCAAGAGACCCACCCATGCGCGGCCAATTGACCTGCCACAGATTGAACGGCCGCGGCCAAGTGGCCCGACTATGCCAGAAGGGGAAACAGGCGTCCATCTGAACCGGAGGGCTCACAAGGTGCTCAGAGATCGGACCTCTCCTGGTCATGCATGGCTGCCTTATGCCTGGGCTCTGAACCCCATGCCATTTTTGGTCGCCGTGGCACAAAAAGGCTTGATACTGTTGCGAAAATCTGGCAGTAACTGACAACGAACGACAGAGTTCTTCTCAGCGGGCTGACTCTACTCGTTCCGGCGGGTGCCTGGGTAGGGCGAGAAAGCCAGTTTCGGGCCATCATTCCACCCCTTGACGCCTCCCGAGCTTTCGTTCAACAATCGGCCGCCGTGCGGGGCGCATCCGCACAGGGAGGTTCCCGTATGTCCGACTCCGCGCATTATCTCGTGGGCGCCAAGACCGTCGATATCACACCATCCTTAGACAAGACCGTGTTTCTGGCAGGATTCGGTCAGAACCGCCGGGCCACAGGTGTGCTGCATCCCCTTGCGGCCTCAATACTTTATGTAAAAGATGCCGGTGGAAGTGCCGTCTGCTTGGTTTCAGTGGACCTTATTGGATTGTTCAAGACATATGTTGATTCAATACGTTCATTGGTTAAGGATATTATAGATCCTGCAAGAGTGTTCGTGTGTTCTACTCATACACACTCCGGACCGGACACTATGGGGCTGTGGGGAAAGTCGCTGGTGGGGTTCCCGCTCAAGAGCGGCGTGGATGCGGGCTATATGGATTGGTTGGTGGAGCAGGTTGCCGAAGGTATTCGCAGCGCTGTGGCGGCTGCGGAGCCGGCGAGCCTTGCCTCGGTTACCTTCGATACCCCCGACCACTGGGTCAGAAACGACCGCAAGGGCGGTGGAAGCTACCGGCGAGCCGTTGCCCTGGCGGCACGTATCGGCGACAGGATTCCAGCGCTGCTTGTAAACTTTGCGGCGCATCCCGAGACGCTCTGGGACAAGAACCACCTCATCAGCCCCGACTATCCGGGCCCCTTCCGGGCCAGGCTCAAAGAGCTGGGCGTGGAGACTCCCATCTTCTTCACGGGTCCTCTGGGGGCCATGCTGACCCCCAATGTCAATCCCAAGGGCCACTTCGAGGAACGGCGGCAGTATGTCGAGAACCTGGGCAAAGAACTCGCCGAGCTCTCGATTCAGCAGGTCGAGAAGGCAGAGCCGCTGGCGGGGCCGATTTTGGCAACCCACAAAGACTTCGTGGTGGCCAACCTCAACTGGCGATTCAACTTCGCCAAGAAGCTGGGAGTCTTCGAACGGGAAATCCCCAATGGATTCATCAGCACCGAGATGAACCAACTCTCCCTTGGCCAGTTGACCATCGCCACGGTTCCGGGCGAGGCTTCACCGGAAGTGGGCGAGATGCTCCACGAGGCCATGACCGGCAGAGACCGCATGATCTTCTGTCTGGGGTGCGATGAATTGGGCTATATTATCCCCTCGACATTCTGGAACAACCCGGAATATAAGTACGAGACGACCATGTCACTGGGGGCTCACATGGCGCACCTGGTCGTGGCAAACGTCTTTGAGCAGCGACTGGGCGGGTGACGTCACGGCCGCCTCCACCCCTGGGTAAAAGGCCTCTCCGGCTCCAGAGGTAGCGGTATGTTCGGCGCCACTCTGGAGATGGAGCAGTGGCCGGTGCCAGGCAGCACCGGGCAGCGACCTGCAGAAGGATCTGCGGGCAGGGGAGGTCTCAATGGGTAAGGCGAATTGGCAACTCACACGAGGACAGCGGCTCAGCTACAGCGTGGGCATGTTCTCCTCAGCCATCGTAACGGCAAACATTCTGGCCTGGGTGCTCTACTACTACTCGCCCCCGCCAAACAAGGTCGACGCTGGGATGATCTTCTTCGGCGCAGCCCTGGCCGTGGGCTTCGCCCGCCTCTTCGGCTCCGTCGTAGACGCAATCACCAACCCCCTCGTTGGCTACTGGTCCGACCGCAGCCTCAACCCTGCCGGCCGCAGAATCCCCTTCATCCGCCGTGGCGTGATCCCACTCATGGTCCTGGCGGCACTGGTCTGGTTTCCTCCCGTTCGTGGCGCCAGCACCCTCAATGTCGTCTGGCTTGCCGTAACCCTTGGCGGCGCCTGGTTTTTCTATACTTATGTCGTTGCTCCCTATCTCGCTCTTATGCCAGAGATAACAACTGACCCGGAGGAACGTGTCAGTTTAACTGTTACAATGTCTTATTTTGAGGTCATTGCCAATCTTATTGCCGCTCTTGCGATACCACCCATCATCGAGCTGCTCAAGGATGGGGTGGACCTGGGACCCATATTCGTCCCCGACGGCTTCAAGTTCACCGCTGTGATCCTCGCCGTGCTCGGCGGCCTTGGTTTCTACATCGCTATCAAGTGGGTCAAAGAGAAGCCCCAGGCCCGTGCGGCCAGTCAGGACATGTCTCTGAAGAACGCCGTGCTGGAGTGCTTCCGAAACCCCTCATTCCCCCCATACCTTGTGGCCGTCTCCTTCGCCAAGATTGCCAACAACATGATCATGATAGCGGTGCCCTTCGTGGCCGTTGCGGTGCTCATGAAAGGAGAGGGCTTCACCTCGATCCTACTTATCCCACTCTTCCTGGCGGCCATCCCGGGCTTTGCTATTGCCGAGAAGATCGTGAACAAGGTGGGGCTCAAAGCAGCGTTCCGCGGGGCCGTGCTGGTGGGTACGGTAATCGCTTTTGCGTTCCTGGGGGCATGGTTCATCGGTGGGCAGACCAAAGAGCTGGCTGGCGCCACCCGCCTTCAGAACGGGGACGTGGTGCTGGCCTTCGATGCTCCGGCATCGGGTGATGTCTCGAGCGCTTCAATGGGTGTAAGCTCGCATGGCGATGCAACGCTGCTGCGCTACTCACCGGTTCAGTGGCAATCGCTCTTCTTCGAGGCGGACCTGGACGGGTTCAGGACCAAGGCCGCCGGCTTCTCGCCCGAGCAGGCCTCAGCCTGTATCCGCGGCGACGCCTTTGAACTGCCGCCCGAAGCGGCCGATGCTCCCAAGTGGCTTGCCTCGGCGGATCTGGATCAGCTCAAGCTATACATGAGCGACGCCCCCCACTGCCTTGAAGCGTTGATGCCTCCCGAGAAGGCAAAGCGCATCTTCGACGAGGGGATATTCGTCAAGGCGCCACAGGTCCAGTTGAACCCCGACGGGCTGCCGGTGGTCTCGGGCAGCAACAGGGTGCGTGTTGTGGCTCAGCTTGGCACGGTCACTGAACCGCCAGAGTCCAACAACATAGATGGCTGGCGGGTGCTTGTTGCCCAGGGCGAGGAGCGGGAGAGGCTGCGCCGTCCGGTTCCACCCACCCTGAGCCAGGGGGCAACCCTGACCTTCGAGGGCGAGATGAAGTTCTCCGACGGCTCGTTGACCCTCTCGGGCTTCAAGAAGATCTCGGGTGACCTCTCGGCAATCGGCGCCGATGCTGCGGTCATTGAGCCCCTCGAGGCCGTGCTGGCCGACGAGACAGAGCTCAACAACCTGCTGGCCCGCTTCGACCTTCGAATGGAGTACTCCTGGAGCCTGCGTATCTACCTGGCCATGCTGCTCTTCTTCGCCCTGGGCTTCCCGGCAGCGATTCTCATGAGCATGTACCGTCCCATCGTTTGCGAAGTGGTGGACATGGACGAGCAGCGGGTGGGCACCAGGCGCGAGGCGATATACTTCGGCGTTGAGGGGTTGCTGACCAAGTTCGCTGACGGCATCTCGGCCCTTCTGGCACCGGCCCTGATGCTCCTTGGCCACTTCCTGCTTCCGGCACCGCTGGGATACGTGCTGCCTTTTGCCGGAGCCGGAGTGTTCATGCTCCTGGCCTACATCGTCTTCGGGAAGTACCCCTTGGGACCCAGGCCGCAGAAGTTGGACAAGAAGGACTGAGCGGGCGCCCACGCCCCCTGTCCACCACCGCCCTTATCCGAGAGGTGAGAAGTGGCCGACCTCTCCAACCTCGCCCAGACCGTGGCCGACCTTGCCCAGGCGGGCCAGGGACCGGCCCTTCCAATCCTGTTTGGCTCGGCCATGCTCGAGTACATCTTCCCGCCATTCCCCGGCGATACCGTGACTCTGGCCGGGGCCGTTCTTGCACGAGCTGGCCAGTGGAGTTACTGGTGGGTCTTTGTCTTCCTTACAGCGGGTAGTGTAGCGGGAAGTATGGCTGCCTGGTGGGTGGGCGCAAGAGGGCTTCCTCAGGCTCGCCTCGAACGCTGGTTCGGGGGCAATAGCGGTGCCCTTGACGGCATAGAGCGGGTGATGGCCGGCTTTCGACGCTGGGGCCCCGCTTTCTTGATGGTGAACCGCTTCATGCCGGGCGTGCGGGCATTCTTCTTCGTGGCTGCGGGCATAGCAAAGCTTCCCGCTCACTGGGTTGCGCTCTACTCGGCGGTGAGCGCTGCAGCATGGAACGCCCTGCTTATGCTGGCCGGCTACTTCATCGGGGACAACCTCGACCAGCTCCAGTCGTTGCTGTCGACCTACATTGCGGCAGTTTGGGTCATCCTTGGAGTTGTGGCATTATGGGCATTGGCAGCCTGGTGGCGACGCCGCTCCAGCCGGTCGGCAAATTGACTAACACGAGGCAGCGCGTATCCTCACCCCCGAAAGGGAGTACCATGGCGGCCAGGCGACAAGCACAATCCGGTTCAGATACAGAGCAGCGAACCCAGGCACGGACCAAGGCCACCAAAGCCAGGGGCACCAGAGCCAGCGAAGGTAAGACGCTGCTTCAGCGCATGGAGAACGGGCTGTGGGGACTGGGCGTTATCGCCATGGCCCTGCTCATTCTGCTGGCGTTGGCTTCCCATAATGCCGCTGATGTGGGCTCAACGGAGGGCACCAAGAACTGGATTGGGCCCGTGGGGGCCTGGGTGGCGCATATTCTCTACTCGGCCTTTGGGTTCCCGTCCTATTTGCTTGCTGCAATGACATTGTATGTTGGAGTGCTTGTTGTTATTGGCAGGTTGCTTACGCTTCGCCCCGGATCTCTAATTGCAGTGTTGCTCATTATTGTGCCCTTGCAGATCCTGCTGCAGCTTGCTATACCAGAGAGGAGCTACCTGCCGCAGGGTGGTGGCGGAATCGTAGGCATCGGGCTGGAGGGGGTCCTGGATGCGACTATTGCCCGCACGGGCACCCTGCTTGTCGCCATTGCGATGCTGCTGGCCGGCCTCTCAATGCTGTTCAGGATTCACGCCAGGACCTATCTGGTGGTGCCGTGGCGGGCCATCAAGACCTTTGGCACCGCGCTGGCGGAGGATTGGCGGGCATGGAGGGCGACCCGGGCCGCAGAGCGCTTGGCCAACGGTCAAGGTGAACGTCCCATGCAGCAGGCCAACAGGCCCGACGAGCCCAAGCCGGTGAAGGTCAAACCAAAGCCCGTTGTGGAGTTGGGGGTAACACCCATCGAAAGACCCGCCCTTGTTCAGCCACCTTCGGACCCCGTCGCCATCCCTCCGCTGCTGGACAAGACCAAGGTTGGCAAGCCCGGTGCGGCACAGCCCGAGCTCAAACCCAACTCGACCCTGCCCGAGACCAAGCCCGCGACTACAGGAAGCAGCGTGCCGGTCATTTTGCCGCAGGCACCGGTAACGGATATGCCCTTCTTGGAGGGGGACGAAGCCGACGAAGTGGTCAGGCCCTCGGCAGTGCCCGTGCACGCTCCCAAGAAGGAGTTCGAACTGCCGGACTTGTCGCTGCTTGACTACCACCCCCCCGTGCGCCAGGACATCAACAACGAGGCATTGCAGGAGTCGGCCCGAGTTCTCTCGGAGAAACTTAAGGACTTCCGCATCGACGGCGAGGTTACGGGGATCCACCCTGGACCGGTCATTACTCTCTTTGAGTTTCGACCAGGCAGGGGCATCAAGGTGGCGCAGATTGCCAGTCTCTCCAAGGATTTGGCCATGGCCCTCTCGGCTGAGCAGGTTCGAGTCATTGCCCCCATCCCCGGACGAGATGTGGTTGGTATTGAAATTCCAAACAGAGTTCGTGAAACAGTATATCTTAGAGATTTGATCGCCAGCAAGAAGTACTCGGAAGGCAAAAACAAATTGCCGATGGTTATGGGCAAAGATATTGCCGGCTTCCCCGTGGTAAGCGACCTGGCGAAAATGCCCCACCTGCTCATCGCCGGAACCACGGGTTCAGGCAAGTCGGTGGCTCTGCACGCATTCATCACCTCTATTCTCTTCAGGCGTACGCCGGCGGAGGTGAAGTTCCTCTTTGTTGACCCCAAGATGCTGGAGTTGACCCCCTATGCAGAGATACCCCACCTGCTGCTGCCAGTGGTCAAGGAGGCCAAGGAGGCGGTGGTTGCATTGCGGTGGGCCGTGGGCGAGATGGAGCGGCGAAACAGGCTGATGTCTGTGCTCTCGGTGCCCAACATCTCTGAGTACAACGACGCGGTGAGGGCGAAGAAGGCCGCTGGCGCCGACGCCACGTCACCGGCCAGGGCGCTGGGCCCGGGCAAGGCGCTGATACCTGCGCCAGAAGACCTTGAAGAGCTGCCTTTCATCGTCGTGGTAATCGACGAACTGGCGGATCTCATGATGGTTGCGGGCAAGCAGGTGGAGCACTGCATCTCCCGGTTGGCCCAAATGGCACGTGCAGCGGGAATCCACATGATGATCGCCACCCAGAACCCCACGGTGAAGGTGGTGACGGGCATAATCAAGGCCAACCTCCCGGCCCGAGTGGCCTTCAAGGTGCGCACCATGCAGGACTCCCGGGTGGTTCTGGATCAAAACGGAGCCGACGATCTGCTGGGCTTCGGTGACATGCTATTCCTGCCCCCTGGCAGTTCAGCCTTGCAGCGAATCCACGGGGCGTTTGTCTCCACCGAGGAGCGCATGCGCCTTGTGGAGTATCTGCGGACCCAGGGCGAGCCGGAGTACAACTTCGACATCATGCAGTCGGCTGCAGAAGGCGAGGAAGGGGCCGAACCCGACGACATGTTCGGTGATGCCAAGGATGATTTATACGAACAAGCTAAGCGAATAGCGATTTCCGAAGGCAAAATATCAACATCAATGCTACAAAGAGAACTTGGAATCGGATATAATAAAGCAGCGGTGATGATGTCGAAGATGGAGAAGGAGGGGTTGGTGGGGCCGCAGGAGGCAGCGGGCAAACCCAGGGTGGTGTTGCGTTGAGGTGGGCTAGATGCGTCGAATAGTGGCACTGACAACCATGACCGTAGTGTTTTTGGCCGGGGTCTCAGGGGCTGATGCCAGGGGGCGAGGCCCGAAGAAGGGGGCTGCAGAGGAGAAGTCCCAGCTTCCGGTGCCCGGGTTCAGCGAACCCACCTTCGACGACGTGATTCAGGAGCTGCGTGCCCAAACCAGGGGTGTCTCTCTGGGCAGGGCGAACAAAGGCATAGTGTACGCCACAGTGGAGATGCCGCTGGCAGGGCCCACATGGCGGTTCATGTCGGTGGTGGCGTCGAGGAAGACGAACTTCGGTACGGCGGACCTGGTGGCCATTTTGATGCGGGCTTCGGCGGATGTGGCGGAGCAGTTCCCGGGCTCGGTTCTCACGGTTGGGAACATGGGGCTGGCGGGGGGCGGCAAGATAGTGCAGAGCAAGTCCCACCAGTCGGGCAGGGACGTCGATGTTGCATTCTACGCGCTGGATCGGAAGGGAACCCCCCTGGCCACGGGTACCTTCGTACGCTTCAACGCCGAGGGGCGCGGCAGCGGTGGGTTGACTCTGGATGTGGAGCGCACCTGGGCTTTTGTGCGGGCCATGGTCTCCTTCGAGAGTCCGGCGGTGCAGTGGATGTTTGCATCCAGGGGTGTGGTGGATTTGCTGCTGGCCCACGCCCGCGAGATCGGCGAGCAGGATTGGGTGGTTGACCGGGCCAGGCAGGTGCTGCACCAGCCGTCGGACTCAAACCCTCACGACGACCATTTCCACATCAGAATCCACTGTTCCGAGTACGACATGGCCTTGGGGTGTGAGGAGTTCGGCACGCAGCGACCCTGGTTGATACGAGACATGAGTGTGGTTGAAGCCCATGTGGTCGAGCTGCGTGATAGGGCCTTGCGCTCTGAGGGAGTGGATGCGGTGGCGGCGTTGGAGCGGCTGGCTCTCATCAGGATCCCCTCGGCGGATCTGGCTATTGAGGCGCTGCTTGCTTGCGACCGTGAGGATGTGGTTTCTGCTGCTCTCGGGGTTCTGCTTTCCAGGTTGGGCAAGGCCGAAGTGGAGAAGAGAGCGCTTTCGAGGCTCAAGGGTTTGAAAAATCCGGTGGTGGCCGGCGTGTTGATGGAGCGCCTGTCGGCGAGCCTTTCGGAGGGCGTGGTGAAGGTGGCTCGGCGGCTGATGGGGGCACATTGTGGGGTAGGGGATTATGGTCCGACCAGCCAGGTGTTGTGCCAGCAATGTGCCGGAGTGGTGGGGCGATCGGGAGATTTGGCCTTGGCGGAACTGCTCATCAGCTATCTTGAGGCGCTGCACCCCGACCAGGCGAGATGGGCCGAGGATCCTCTATTAGTGCTCTACGTTGGGGAGAGCCAGGCGGAGCTTCGCCATGCGTTGGAGCTGGACGGCAGGGAACGTGACAAGAGCCATGAGAAGGCGGCCAAAAAGAAGGGGCGGCGCAAAGGAGACAAGCAACGCAGCGCTTCTGGCGAGGCTTCGGGCGAGTTCGGGGCCAAGGTGACGGCATGGAGGGCCATCGCTCAGAAGGTGGGGCGTTGTGATTGGAAGGAGTACGCCAGGAGCAGGCTGGGGGAGAGCGGCGGTCCTCTTGCGGGTAAGTCGACGGGAAGAAAGTCTCTCAACGCTCTCTACACCCTGGCCCGGAAGGGGAAGAGCCCCAAGGCGCACGCTGCGGCGATACTGCTCTCCGACGCCCTGGGGGTGACCATGACCCACGTGGTAAGTGGGGAGGCAGCGACCGCTTTGTGGGGGCCGCATATGCCCAAAGCAACAGTGGCAGCACCCAAGAAGAGGGTCAAGGATCGTACGGAAGAATATACGGAGCCTTGATACTGAGTACCCGTGGTGGGCCGCTGGGGCCGCCTGCCGCATTTTTACCGAACATACATTTGACATGGGCAGGTCACAAACGTAACCTTTGAGCCGCTTCCAGGGACCCGGCCATTGCATCTTTGGCCGCCGGCCCGGCAGCAGGGGCTATGTAACGTGACCGTTGGTCCAGGCAGCGCAAACTCGTTGTCAAGCGGGCCGAGGACGTGTATGGTGCAGCGAGTTACGGAGGAGGTGCGCGATGACCGTTCGTAGTATTTATCGGAGAGCAGGGCTTTTGCTGTTGGTGGCGCTGGTGTCGATTCTGCCCGTAGCGTGTGGTGGGGACGACGGTGGCAACACCGACCTGAGCACGTACCCGGAGTTTGAAGTTGCGGACCCCCTGGGTATCTGCACCGTTTCTGGTCAGGGGGGAATCACTGGCTGCGCCTACAACTTCAACGTAGCAGAGCTGACACCCGGCAACTCTGTGGGCAAGGTGTTCCGAATCGTGAACACTGGCACCGCAGTGCTCACCATCAGGGGCGTAAACCTGGCCTACCAGGCAGAGGCTGGCGAGGATCCGCCGGCTTTTGATGCCTACGTTACGGACAGCGCAATGCGTGACACTTTGGCCAGCGGCGGTACGCTGAGAATTGCCCCGTCGGGCAGTTCGGGAAGCGACCCCACGGAGCTCAACGTGACGGTGAAGTACACCAAGTACGACGATGACAAGAACCGCACCGCCACGCTGACCTTTCTCACGGATGCTTACAATGCTCAAGATGGCACCATCAACGTGGCCCTCGGCAC
>Ga0302238_1000317_pt1 | contig 51372 bp, 38 predicted proteins | sample AAG_UR_Asn_MG_FD_193527 | JGI IMG/M metagenome (GOLD analysis project Ga0302238, IMG submission 193527) | Enriched activated sludge microbial communities from anaerobic digester in WTTP, New Holstein, Wisconsin, United States - AAG_UR_Asn | ecosystem: Engineered > Bioreactor > Anaerobic >... | reverse complement strand
GAGTTGCGGCCCATCTATGAGAGTGCCGAGCGCGTGCGGGGGTTAGTCTCTCATCCTTGGCTGGTTCAACAAGTAAACGCTACCGCAGCGGAGAATAGTGCATTTACGTGCCAGAAGTGGTATTAGCATTTCCCGTCCGCTCCGCCGGCAGAACTCCCAAAGTAGTCTTGCCTGAAAGCTTTCACCGGTGCATTTTCGCACATCGAAAACATCGCGGCCACGAGAGCAGCAGACCTGAATTACAGGTGTGATGATGATTGACGGCGTAGAAGCGTACCGCCGTTATTTGGCGAGTCTGTACCGGCAGAAGCTGGGGTATGAGCTGGTCGATAGGGCGCAAATAGCGAGACCACGCCGCCGACGATCTGGCGGATCGTGTCAGAATGTGATTTGACTTGTTGGATTGACGCGCAAAGGATAGCCGTACAGCCAGGCTCCTGATGGATTACGAGGTAGGGATTCCACTTTACCTTCTTCCCTTCCGGGATGGCACTGACATTCAGAACCAGATTACACAGGCGCAGGCAGCCAGAGCCGTCAGGTGGGCAACGTCAACCGCCGTAGCCCTTCTCGCGGAGCAGCTCTTCAGCCACCTCGTAATCGTTGAAATGGATGGTGCGGTCCTTGAGGATCTGAGAGCTTTCGTGGCCTTTACCGGCCACCAGAACCAGATCGCCAGGCTGGGCTTGGTCTAAAGCGTGACGGATGGCGTCGCGCCGGTTGTGGATTACCTCGTGTGCCCCGCTCTGCTTTTTTTGCAAGCCGGCCATGATGTCGCCCACGATTTGGTCGGGGTCTTCGGTGCGGGGGTTGTCATCGGTGATGATGAACCGGTCACTGTGCGCTTCGACGGCGGCGGCCATCAGGGGGCGTTTGGCGCGGTCGCGATCGCCGCCGCAGCCGAAGACCGTGATCAGGCGCTGGGGGTTCATAGCGCGGGCGGCCCGCAGCACCGTTTCCATCCCATCCGGCGTATGGGCATAATCTATGATGACGGAGAAGGGCTGCCCGAGAGCAATCGGCTGGAAGCGGCCAGCCACGGCGATATTCTTTTCCAGGCCCTGTTTGAGTTCGGCCAGCGTCAGCGGCGTATGCAGAACTGCGGCGACACCCGCCAGCATGTTGTAGAGGTTGAATTCGCCGCGCAGCTTGGCCTGAACCTCAATCTCACCGCGGGGCGTGACCAAGGTGAAGCGGGTGCCGTCAGCAGAGAAACGGTAATCGCGGGCGGTCACGTCGGCCTTGTTTTTGAGGCCATAAAGCACCTTCTGCGCACGCACGCGCTCAATGAAGAAGGGGGCGCTGGGATCGTCATGGTTGAGGGCCACATGCTGCTGCGGGCCGAGGCTGGACAGCCAGCGCAGCTTGGCGTGACGGTAATTCTCCATCGTCTTGTGCCAGTCGAGATGATCTTGCGAGAGGTTCGTCCATGCCGCGGCCTGGTAATCAACGCCGACCACGCGGTGGAAATCCACAGCGTGAGAAGAGACTTCCATGGTGCAAAAATCGCACTTCTCGTTGACCATTTCCGTGAAGATGGCGGCCAGATCGGGCGGTTCAGGGGTGGTGTCCTTTGAATTGCAGATGCGACCGTTGATTTTGTAGTACAACGTGCCGATAAGGCCGGCGCGGTAGCGGGTCATCAGGAGACTTTCGATGACGTGGGTGGTGGTGGTTTTGCCGTTTGTGCCGGTGACGCCAATAAGTTGGAGGGACCGGGCCGGATGCCGATAAAACTCCACCGCCAGCAGGGCCAACGCATAGCGCGAGTCGGGCACCAGGATTTTGACCACCCCGGCAGGGACAGGCTGATCCTGCTGCAGGACGACTGCCACCGCACCTGCCCGCACGGCATCCGGCAGGAGGGGATGTCCGTCCGGAATCTCAATCTTGTCCAACTGCGTGTAGATATTGATGGCGACGTACAGGCATCCGGGGGTGACTCGGAGAGGATCATAAACCACTCCTGTGATTTCAGGGGCCTGGTTTCCGAAGACCTTTTTCTCCGGCAGCACGGACAGTAGAGCGCTTAACTTCATAGTATGAACTAGTTGTAATAAATGCCGCGCCCGGCAGCGCCGGAACGCGGTGACAGATGCAGGCTTAGCAGTAGCGACCTCTCAGGTCAAGCACGCGGTTAACCGCGTTCGTCGGGCGTCCTTCGCGACGTCGGCCAGTCGGCTTGGGAGGAGTTCGGAGGCGCTGGGGACGGCGATTTCACGGTTAGAGTTGCTATGCGTCAGGTTCCCAGCCAGGCCGCCAGTTCCATCCGGAGGCGTTCCAGGGGGAGGCCGACGACATTAGTGTAGGAGCCGGCAATCTCTTCAATGATCAGATCCCCATGCTCCTGGATGGCGTAGGCACCGGCTTTATCCAACGGATTGACCCGGCTCAGGTATTGCCGGATTTGGTAATCTGTGAGACGGCGGAAGGCTACAGCGGTGCTCTCGGTGAAGAGCACTTGGCATTGCGTTCGCCAGTGCAGGAGACAAACTCCAGTCACGACCAAGTGAGTGCGCCCTTGCAGTTGTCTAAGCATTTTTCTGGCGGCCGCTTGCGTTGCTGGCTTGCCCAGGAGTGTTTCCTCCAGGGAAACCAGGGTGTCTGCTGCCAGCACCAGGGCGTGGGGAACTTTCCTAGCTACCCAGCGCGCTTTGCGGAGGGCATTGATCCGGCACAACTCGCAGGCGCTCAACTGTGCATGATGGGTTTCCGACGCATCGGCGGGTTGAACCTCGAACGCGAGGCCCAGTGATCGCAGCAATTCCGCTCGCCGCGGGGAGGCGGAAGCAAGGATCAGCCGGGGCCAGGACCGCCGCGAGGTTGGCATAATAGCTCGCGATGCTAAGGTTGGGGCGACGCTAGCCAGAAGTTGATGGCGCTGGCCTGCGGATGCTGCGGCTCCAGTTCGATCACCTTCAAATAATGCTGGCGTGCCCGGGTCGGCTGTTTCAATTGCTGTGCGTAAAGATTGCCCAGCGCCAGGTGGGCACGGGTTTCGTTTGGAGAGTGAGCGACGATCTTTTCCAACTCGTTAACCGCATCGCGTGGGCAGTTGGCTCGTTTGAGCACCAGCGCGAAGTTGTAACGCGCATCATTTGATGACGGTTCGAGGGCCAGCGCGGTTTCATAGGCACGCAGAGCCAGGGGCAGATTGCCGGTTTCGGCTGCCACCAGGCCAAGATTGTAATGTGCTTCGAACAGGCTGGGATCGAGTTGCACCGCTTGCTGGTAAGCCTGTTTTGCCTCCGTCCAGCGCCGCGTTTGTTGTGCTCGAACTCCCCGGGTAAACGCTGCCTCGGCTTCGGGGCGATTGCCACGGGAGGGAACCGCTGGCGAGTGGTAGGCATAGCGGCTCAGTTGGTTGCCGGGCTCTGGCGCGGTGAAGACGCCCGGTGTCGGCGCGGCTCCCGTCGTAACCGTCCCGGCCGATTCCGGCAACTCGGTACCTGGGGTTGGCCCCAGGGGCGTTGGCTGCGGGGGTGTTTTCTCTTTGCTGCGAACTAGGTTGAGCGGATTGATGCGCTGGAAGAAACCACGTTTGTCCGTTTGCGAAGCTGTCACCCGGGCTGGCACCGATGATGTGATAATCAAGGGTTCTGTGGGCGAACCTTGCGCCGGGATTGGCCTCGCGACAACTGGCGGGCTAGGTTGCAAGGCGGATTCAACGGAGGGGCGCACTATTCCGGTGGTAGCTGGCGGCGGCGGAGGGATAATCGGAGCGGGCGACGGCACGCTGGTCGGACTGGCTTTTGCCGCACTAGCGGTGGTGGTTTTCGGGGGCTCGAGGATCGGTTCTGGTTTATGGGTTGCCACAGTGCTGGTTACGGGAGGCGCAACCGGTTGCGGCGGAGGGGTGACTTGGATTGATGGAACTGTGGGGCCTGTGGTTGCCGGCCGCGCAGGAGAAGCAAGTTCCATTTCAAGTTGTCGTATGGTTGCCTGCACGGCCTGGGCATTGGCGGGCACTGGCTTTAATGTGGCATAGGCCCGGTATTTTTCCAGTGCCACCTGGCGATTACGCAGGTGCTGGTGCGAGACGATGGCCAGATTCAAGAGCGCGGGGCCATAGTCAGCTTGCTGTTTGAGCGTAGCTTCAAAGCAGTGGGCCGCCGCTGTTGCCTGCCCGCGCCCGAGCAAGGTCAGGCCCAACCCGTTGAGCGCTTCCGGGTTTTGCCGCTGCAGCCGAAGTGCCTCACGGAAGCTTTTCTCCGCAGCGTTTAGCTCCCGAGCTCGCAATTGGGCCGTGCCCAATTTCAGGAACCCCGGGGCTTCGTTGGGGCGGCGCAAAGTGTAGGCGGCGAATTCAGTTTTGGCGGCTTCGAGGCGATTTTGCGACAGCCAGAGGCAGCCCAGATTGTAGCGCGCTTCGCTCAAATCCTGGTTCAATGTCAGCGCTCGCCGGTAGGCATGCTCCGCTTCGACCGCCTCACCGGCATGATGGTAAGCCAAACCCAGGTCGTTCCAGGCCAGTGCATTGGTGCCGCCCAGCAGGACGGTTGCGGCGCGCAGCTTTTCGATCGCCTGCTGGTATTCTCCCCGGTTCATCAAGCGGCGGCCTTCCAAAAAAGCGTGCGGACCTGCCGGGGTGCAGCCGGCCAGCAGCGCCAGCAGGCCGGCCAGCCCGGCTCTCCAGCACCGACGCGGCCCGCTGACCGCCATCCGCGCTCCCGGATCGCGGGCCGCCGCATTTTTTGTGGTCAGCATTGGTCAGGGTGGTATCATTCAAGGCTGGAAGTGTCAAGTAACGCACAATGCCCGGAACGTTTGATCTTTGCCGCCACCCCACGCTGGCGGCCCGGCGCCTTGCTGGTCTTGTTTCTCGGCGGGTTGATGGGGGGGCACCCCCTGCCGGCACAACTGCTTGCACCGGCTTCGCCCGGCAGCACCGCTCCCCAGGCTGACATCTTCGTGGTTCAGGATGACACCGCCACCGCGGCCTTTGCGCCGCGCTGGGACCGGGTTCGACTGATGGTCAACTGTGCGATCACCAACCTGACCCATTGTGCCACCATGCCAGAAGCCTGGCGCAGCCTGATCGCAACCCAGGATGTGGTTGGCATTAAGGTGTTTTCAGCACCTGGTCCAAATAGCGGCACGCGACCGGCGGTGGTGGCTGCGGTGATCGAAGGTTTGCTCGCAGCGGGGTTGCCGCCCAAACAGATCGTTGTCTGGGACCGCCGCCTCACCGACCTGCGCCTGGCTGGCTACGGCACGCTGGCCCAAAAGTATGGCATTCGGCTGGCTGGAAGCATCGAAGCGGGTTGGGATTTGGAGGTCTTTTATGATCCTGACAGTCCGATCCTGGGCAACCTGGTCTGGGGTGACCTGGAGTTTGGCCGGAAGGGCGAGAGTGTGGGGCGCAAGTCGTTTGTCTCACAACTGCTCACCCGCCAGGTTAACAAGCTCATCAATGTGACCCCGCTGCTCAATCACAACGCGGCCGGCGTTGCGGGCAACCTCTACAGCCTTGCGACGGGTAGTGTGGATAACGTGATCCGTTTCGAGTCCCAACCCGAAAGCCTGGCTACTGCGGTCCCGGAAATTTACGGCCTGCCCGTGCTGAGCGACCATGTGGTGCTCAATATCACCGATGCGCTGATTTGCCAATACGAGGGCGGCGAGCGCGGTCTGCTCCACTATTCGACAGTGCTCAACCAACTCCGCTTCAGCCGCGATCCCGTGGCGCTGGACGTGCTTTCGCTTCAAGAACTGGATCGCCAGCGCCAGTTTGCGGATGTTCCTGCGGTTAAACGCAACCTTCGCCTCTATAATAATGCTGCTCTGCTCCAGTTAGGCGTAAGTGATCTCAGGCGCATCCGAGTGGAGCGGATTCCCTAGTCGGTGGAAGCCGTGCCGCATTGGCTCGTGCGTCCTCTGTTTCAGTTCCGGGGGCTTCTGTGTGGAGCGGCTCCGGGTTGAACTTGGCCATCTGCTGTGATGGTTAATTATTGGGAGACGACGGCTTTGGTTGCTTGGACTCCGGCTGGCTTCCCTCATTCTTCAGCAAGGCAATGATCTCACTGGCTGAAGCGGCCAGGGTAGCTTCGACTTCAGATCCCTGCTGCTTGAGGTTGATCGCGCTAATCAACCGCATGGCGCTCGCCGCATTCGGTTGCAGCTTCACCAGCTTCAACAAGGCCTGGCCAGCCGACAAAATTTGCGTGGCGGTGGCATTACCGTCGGCTTCGAGTGAGAGCGTTGCCGTAAACCGGTCTGACGCTTCGCTCATTTCCAACCGTGCCGCCCGGGCCAGGCGGAGAATAATGGTGGCGGGATGCACGGGAAGCGGTTCCACTTTGGTCGCGGCGGCCTGGAGGAAGACACTGCCCGCCTGGTTGCCGAGTTGTGCACACTGGCCGCTTTCCCTGAGGCTGCGCACGGTGCAGTCCAGCACATCCAGCGCGTGCGCTACGTTCGTCTCCTGGCGGGACAGGATTATCACGCGCTGATGGTGCATGGCTCCATAGACGCGCTGATCGGCGGAAGGATTGCGGTTTCCGCTCGTGTCAAGCCACTGGTGGATTCGATGCTTTTGGTAAGGTGTGGTCAGGTGATCTTTGGCTGCCCGGGCGGCGCGCTCGAGTTGGCCGGCTTGGAAATCTCCATAGACCAGCAGCGTGCCGTCTGCCGGGGCGTCGGCGCGGCCGTACAGGGTAAGGCCGCGCAAATGCTTGCGCGGGTCAAGTTGGAGCGCGGCCCAGAAAGCGCCCAGGCGAGCTCGGATTTCGGGTTTTTCCATTCCCTCCAGCAGGTACTGGCCCATTGCGCTCGGACGCAGTTTGTCGCAATCCACATGCAGCACCCAGGCGGGAGCTGCAGGCACGTCGGCGCGCTGAAGCGGCAAGGCCGATAGCGGGCACGGGTCGTTCGCGAGGCAGCCGGCGAGCAGAATCACCCGAAGCAAACATGCGTTCCTCATAACGGCGGCCCACTGTGCCACAGGAAAATTGGTATTGGAAGGGCTGTAAGCCGAATTTTGTCTGCGCCCGTTGCCGGGCGGAGAGAATCATTTGTCTCAGCAGCCAGAACCCGGGACCCGTTCCGCGGTTCGGAACCTGGAGCGGGCCGCTCCGGGGTCCCCTATTTGGCCTTGCACCCGATGGGGTTTTCCGTGCCTCCGCGCTTGCGCTTGGAGCGGTGGGCTCTTACCCCACCTTTTCACCCTTACCGCAGCCTCGTTGCCGGGGCTACGGCGGTTTAATTTTCTGCGGCACTGTCCGTCGGGATGCCTCACGGCATCACCTCCCGCGTGTATCCCGCCGTGAGCCAGGTTGGCCTGCCTCCATGCTGTTCGCACGGGGGGTAGCGCCCGGCTCCGGCCGGTTACGCGGCATCGCGCCCTTTGGTGTTCGGACTTTCCTCCTTCCCCGGATTCATTCGGGGAAAGCGATTCTCCGCCCTTCCAAAACCAACTTGAATATACTCTTGCCGCCCCGTGCGAGCAAGCCCGCGTAGATTCACGGGGAGCGGAAATTGGGGTTGGCGGCCCAGGCCGGGAAGGCCGAGAAGCAACGCCCAGATGAAGGCCGCATCCTATTCGGTCACTGCCAAATCCATATCCGGGGTGTAGTAGAGCATGCGGCCGCAGTTGCTGCAGGCAACCAGTTCTTTTTCGGCCTGGCAGGTTACCAGAAGTTGGGGCGGCACTTTCATGTGGCAGCCGCCGCAGACGCCGTGCTGCACGCCGACCAGAACATTTTCACCCTTGCTGCGCAGCAGGCGCTCATAGCGCGAGCGCGCGGTTTGTTCGACGTTCCCGGCCAGGGTTTCCCGGCGGGCGCGCAGTTCGTCCAATTCCCGGCGCAGGTTCGCCTCGCGCGCGGCCAGTTGAGCGAGTTGGTCTTCGACCAATTTGCGGGTATCGCTGGCGGTTGCGGTTGCATGGGCAATCTCCTTCTGGACCGCTTCGGCTTGTTCCATTAACTCGATTTGCTGATTCTCAAGCTCGAAGATGGCGCTTTTACAAGTTTCTATCTGGGAGGCCAAAGCGCGGTATTCATCGTTTTTTCGGGTCAACAACTGCTGATGGGCGTAACGATCTATCATCTGCTTTTTGACCTGGGCTTCAAGTTCAAGGTCCTTGCGAGCCGACTCGATCTGCTTGAGGCGTTGCCGTGCGTTTTCCAGCGCTGACTGGGCGGCCGCAGCTTTGGCGTTAAAGGTTTGCCGTTCCGGTTCGATGCGTGCCAGTTCACCTTGCTCACGCCGAATTTTGCGGTCGCAATCTTGCAGAATCAGGAGTCTTTCGATCGTCTCGAGCATGTTTTTAGCTTCAGCCAGGGGACAGAGTACTTGGCGCAGCGGCGCAAGTCAACGTGTGGTCTTTTCATTTTAAGGGCGCGCTTATCCGGTTGCGCTTTGGCGTTCGCTGCGCTACCAAGCAGATATGCGATTCATTAGCGGCGTGATCGAAAAATTGCAGCGTCACCCCAAGCGCATTGTGTTCCCGGAAGGAACCGAACCGCGCGTGCTGCTGGCGGCCCGCCAGTTTTACGCGTTGCGGCTGGGGGTGCCAATTCTGCTGGGCGATCCGGTTCGCATCCAGGAGGTTGCCCGCGACTTGAAGGTCGCGTTGAACGGCATTCGTCTGCTGAATCCGGCCGACAGTGAAGAGTTGGACAACTACGCCAGCCGGTTCCGACGGTTGCACCAGTACCGCGGCAAGCGCATGAAAATGCTCGAAGCCCGCGACGCGGTTCTCCAGCCCAACTACTTTGGCGCCATGATGCTCGCCATGCATGCCGCCGACGGCTTTGTCGCCGGCGTCCGCCAGGTGACCGCCGGCGTCCTGCGGCCTCTATTCCAGACCATTAAACCCGCCCCGCACTCCAAAACTGTCGCCAGTTGCCTGATCATGGAGGTCGAAGATTCGCGGTTGGGTGAGCAGGGCGTCCTGTTCCTGGCCGATTGCGATGTCATCGAAGATCCCTCGGTTGAGCAATTGGCGGACATCGCGGTTTCCACGGCCCAACTCGCCCGGCATTTGCTCGGGGCGCGTCCCCGGGTGGCTTTGCTTTCATTTTCCACCAAAGGCAGTGCGGCTCACCCCTCCGTGGGCAAAGTCCAGGCGGCCACCGCACGTGCCCAGCAAAAGGCCTCCGCCCAAAAGCTCGATGCCGACTTTGATGGCGAGCTTCAGGTGGATACGGCGCTAGTGCCGGAAATCGCCGCCCGCAAACTGCCCGACAGCAAACTCGGCGGCCATGCCAACGTTCTCATCTTTCCTGATCTCAACTCCGCCCAGATCGCCAGTAAACTGGCCCGTCTCCTGGCTCGCGCCAACGCTTACGGCCACATCCTGCTGGGCCTGGACCGCCCGGCGGCTGATGTTTCCCGCGGGTCCACCACCCGCGACCTTCTCGGTGTGGCCGCCATCATTGGCGTCCAATCGATTGATTACCAGGCTCTGTACCCTGGTGCCGGCCAGCGATTACCCGGAGATCGCGTTCGCTGACAAAGGGATCGGAAAAGGGACGGAGCCTCATTGCCAGAAGTTGCGAGATTCTACGGGTACACTAAAAGGCCGGGTTATTCACCCGGTCTTTCTGCCACATTTCTACATTGAGAACCGATTAAATCTTCACCGATGCCACACACCAGCATCGTTAACACACCCCAAACTTACCAGGATCCCAATTTGCAGCTAGTCACCAGTTCTGGGGACAAGCCGGGGGAGGGCGCAAGCGGGATGGCGCGCGGATATTGCCGCCGTTCGAAGCGGCGGCGGTTGGCGGAAAGAAAAGCAGGCGCACCTCCCGGGAGTTTCGCCATGCGCGCGCTAACCGGGAGCGTCTTAACCGATTTGCTGCCGGCTTGAGTTTGGGGAGGTGGCGCGGCATTCTAAGCGGAAACGATCATGGAAACCATGTCCATAGCCTATGTGTTGCTGGCGTATGTCCTGGCCGTGGGGGGCGGCGCGTTGGGGATACTGCTGGGCAATTCGCATGAGCGATTGTGTGCGCTGATCAGCCTGGGCGCCGGCACATTGCTGGGGGTGACGCTCTTGGCGATTTTGCCTGAGAGCTTTGCGACCCTGCGCTGGCGGGGAGTGTTGCTGGCGGTGGGGTCGGGCTATGCGGTGTTTGCCGTGATCAGCAAATACATCTTTCATATCTGCCCTGCCTGCGCGGCCAGCCATTTCGACGAAGCCGCCACACATCGTTTCGGCGAGATTGCCACCGCGATGATGGTGGCGCTGGCGATTCATTGCCTGGCCGACGGTGTGGCGCTGGCTGCGGGGCACGAAGCCGAGGCGTCCCACGCGCACAGCAGCCGCGTGCTGGACTTGTCCCTGATCGTTGCCATTTGCGTGCATAAAGTCCCGGAAGGATTGGCGCTGGGCGGGTTATTGTTGGGCGCCGGCTTTGGCCGGATGCAGACGTTGCTGCGGGTTGCGGCGATCGAGGCGACCACCTTGGTGGGAGGCGTGCTGGGTTGGTTCTTTTTACGCGAAGCTTCGTTGTTCTGGCTGGATGCCGCGGTCGCCCATGTCGGCGGCGGGTTTCTCTATTTGGCGGTGCATGCGGTTTTGGGCGAAATCCTCAAACACCACAAAGCGCTTGTGCTAACCTGTTTTGCGTTGGGCTTTGGTATTATCGCCGCGTTGGTTTGTTTGCTTCGGCTGTTGCACTGAACCCTGCCGGGAAAAGCAGAAATCGCGTGGAAAGGGTTGCAGCGAGGCGGGGGAGGCAGGGAGGGAATTGGCTTCCGGGCGGAGTGTCTCATAATGGGGCAGCCGGTTTCGCGCCGGGCGGCTAAGTGTCCAAATATGAGATAGAGCGCGGGGAGCTTTTTCCCTAAACCCGGGATTTCAGCGGCAAGCGTGACAGGGCACGCTGCTTGCTGGAATGGGGGCATGGCTATGGCGCTTATTTCGTGGTTTTGTGTTTCGACGCTGACGGGTTTTGCCCTGGCTGCGGCGGCGGCGCGAGCAACCCCACGCCGACCCGGACAGTGGCCGTCGGTTAACGAACTGACGGAGGAGACGGGCGTTGAAGGATTGCCCGTATTGCCGGGGTTGGATGCGGCAGGAAAGCGGGCGGCTTAGGCGCCCGGGGGAACGCACGAGGGAGCCCGTCATGCGAGAAACCGCCACAGCACAGGGCAGGGCAGGCGCGGCGGGAATGGAAACCGGAAGCCGGGCTGTCGGTAGTTTCACGGAAAGCCACTCCGTAATGAGCGGAGTTGCCGATTTTGGAAGATGGGGGAAGATGTCTGAGCATGATGATAAGCTCAGAGATTTCGGCTGGTTCGGCTGGAAAGATTCTAGGTGGATCGGCAAGTGGACAAAGTGTGGCGGTTCGGCATGGGGCGAAAGGGTTGCCGATGTGGAAGCGGGCGCTAGACCTGGCGCTGGTGGTGATGCTGGCGCCGGGATTGTTGGTCATCGGCGGGGTGGTGGCTCTGGTGGTGGCGTGCGGGTCGCGGGGGTCGGTGTTTTTCCGGCAACGGCGGGTGGGCTACCAGGGGCAGATTTTCGAGTGCTACAAGTTTCGGACAATGCAGGAGAATGCCGACACGCAGCAGCATCGGGCGCATGTGCAGCAGTTGATGGAGGCGGACGTGCCGATGACGAAACTGGATGCCAAAGCGGATCCCCGGCTGGTGCCATTGGGCCGGTTGCTGCGGGCGACGGGGTTGGACGAGTTGCCGCAGGTTTTGAACATCATTCGCGGCGAAATGAGTTTCGTGGGGCCGCGCCCTTGCATTCCTTACGAATTCGAGCACTACCAGTCATGGCAGCGGCGGCGGTTTGCCGCGGCCCCGGGGCTGACGGGATTGTGGCAGGTGAGCGGAAAGAACCGCACGACTTTTAATGAGATGATCCGGCTGGACATTGAATATTCGGAGCGCCAGAGCCTGGGGCTGGACTTGTGGATCATTATGAAAACCTTCCCGGCGCTGCTGCAACAGTGCGTGGATCTGCGGGCGGGAAAGCGCCGGCAGCCGTCCGCGGCAGTGGCGGTCAGCGTGGGATAAACGACCGAAGAACAACGAACAAGAATTATGAAGCAAACCATCAAGGTGGGAGTGGCGGGTTGCGGCTACTGGGGCCCGAACCTGATCCGAAACCTGCGGCAATCGCCGGACTGCCAGCTCAAGCTGCTATGCGACCCGAGCGAGCAGCGGCTGGCGCACATGCGGCGGCTGTATCCGGAAGTGGCCACCACACGCCAGTTTGATGATTTGCTGAACGGCGCGGACCTGGACGCCTTGGTGATTGCCACCCCGGTGCGCTATCATTACGAGATGGCGATGGCCGGGCTGCGAGCCGGCAAGCACGTATTCGTCGAGAAGCCCATGGCGCGCACCGAGGCGGAAGCCGAGGAAATGGTGGCCCTGGCCGAGCGCGAGGGGCTGGTGCTGATGGTGGGGCATACCTTCCTGTTTTCACCGGCGGTGCGCCGGATGAAGGAGATCGTGGACGCGGGCGATATCGGGGAAGTGCAATACATCGCGGCGCGGCGGCTGAACCTGGGACTGTTCCAGAAAGACATCAACGTGGCGTGGGACCTGGCGCCGCATGACATTTCGATCCTGCTGCATTTGCTGGAAGAGCATCCGGTCAGCGTTTCCTGCCAGGGAAGCTGCCATGTGACGCGCAGCATCGAGGACGTGACCATGATGTACCTCACGTTCGCCCGGAACCGTTGCGCCATGATCCACAATAGCTGGCTGGATCCCAAGAAGGTGCGGCAAATGACCGTGGTGGGCTCGCAGCGGATGATTGTATATGACGACACCGAGCCGCTGGAAAAGCTGAAGATTTACGATGCGCGGGTGGAAGTGCCGCCGCATTACGACACCTTTGCGGAGTTCACCTATTCCTATCATTATGGCGACGCCTACGTGCCGTATATCAAGCAGGACGAGCCATTGAAGCTGGAATGCCAGCATTTCCTGGAATGCATTCGCGCCAAGTGCACGCCGATCGCCGGGGGCCGCCTGGGGCTGGAGGTGGTGCGGATTCTGGAAGCGGCGAGCGAATCGCTGCGCCAGCAGGGGGCCCCGGTGTCGTTGGAAGCGGTGACCCAGTGGAACAACGGCCACGACGGCAACGGCAAAGGCAGCGAGTCATCTGGCCGAGTGGCCGCCAGCCCGGCTCGCCGCATACTGGCTGCATGAGCGGCAGCGAGCAGCTCTACCAGCGTATAGCCGCGGATGTGAAGCTTGGCCAGCGGGTCAAGATCTTCGCCTTTACCAACCTCTACGGCTGCGAGATTGGGGACGATACCAAAATCGGGACGTTTGTTGAAATCCAAAAAGGCGCGCGCATCGGCCAGCGGTGCAAGATTTCCAGCCACAGCTTTATTTGCGAGGGCGTGACGATTGAAGATGAAGTCTTCATCGGCCACGGCGTGACTTTCATCAACGACCGCTTTCCGCGGGCGACCAATACGGACGGCAGCCTCCAGACCGAAGCGGACTGGAAATGCGTCCCCACGACAGTCCGGCAGGGCGCCTCGATCGGTTCGGGCGCAACCATTCTGTGCGGAGTGGAAATTGGACGGCGGGCGACGGTCGGCGCGGGCAGCGTGGTCACGCGGAATGTTCCGGACGGCGCCGTGGTCGCGGGCAATCCGGCGCGGTTGTTGCGCGCCGGGGCGGCGGCGTGAGGCCCGGGGCGAAACCCGGCAAGAGCAATCATAGCATGAAGACAGCCGTAGTGGGATTAGGTTATGTGGGGTTGCCCCTGTCGCTCCAGTTCGCGCGTTCCGGGGTGACGGTGCTGGGCCTGGACGTGGACCCCGCGAAAGTGGAGGCTTTGCTGGCGGGGCAAAGCTATATCAAGCACATTTCGTCCGCGGAGGTCGCCGCTCTGGTGAAGTCAGGCCATCTGTCGGCCTCGACCGATTTCGGCCGCATCCGTGAAGTGGAAGCCGTTATCATTTGCGTGCCCACGCCGCTGAACAAGAATCGGGAGCCGGACCTCTCGTTCATCCTCGAAACCGGGCGGAGCATCGCGCGGCATTTGCAAAAAGGGATGCTGGTGGTGTTGGAGTCCACCACCTATCCCGGCACGACCGACGAGGATCTGCGCGCGGTGCTTGAGAATGGGTCCGGCCTGAAAGCAGGGCAGGATTTTCATCTGGCCTTTTCGCCGGAACGCGAGGACCCCGGCAATCCCGCCAGCCAGGTCGCGTTGATTCCGAAGGTGGTGGGCGGCTACTCGCCGGCCTGCCTTAAAAAGGCGGTGGCCCTGTATTCGCGGGCCGTCAAGACCGTTGTCCCGGTGTCGTCCTGTCGCGCGGCAGAGGCGGCCAAGCTGCTTGAGAACACTTTTCGCGGCGTCAATATTGCCCTCGTCAACGAGCTTAAGATCGTTTACAACGCCATGGGCATAGACATCTGGGAAGTCATCCACGCGGCGAAAACCAAACCGTTCGGGTTTATGCCGTTTTATCCGGGGCCGGGCCTGGGGGGACACTGCATCCCGATTGACCCCTTCTACCTGACCTGGAAGGCCCGCGAGTTTGGCCAGAATACCCGCTTCATCGAATTGGCCGGGGAGATCAACACCTCCATGCCGCTGTATGTGGTGCACCAATTGGCCGACGCGCTGAACGCCCGCCAAAAGTCCATCAACGGCAGCTCGGTGCTCGTGTTGGGGCTGGCCTACAAGCCGGATGTGGACGATGAGCGCGAGTCCCCCAGCTATGTGTTGATGGAAATGCTCAAGACGCGCGGCGCCCGGGTGGCCTACTACGATCCGTACGTCCCGGTCATCAAACCCACCCGCGAGCATGCCCATTGGGCGGGCACCCAGTCGGTGGCCTGGAACCAGGAAACCATCAAGGCCTTCGATGTGGTGCTGATCGCGACAAACCACTCTTGCGTCAACTACCGGGAGTTGGCGGAGTGGGCGGAGTGCATTGTGGACACGCGGAATGCGATGGGCGGCGTTCCCACGCTTCCCAATCAAGTGTGGAAGGCCTGAGCGGCCGCGGCGGCGCGGTCACCGGATTTCGTACCAGAGCGTGCGGTGCTCCGGGCCGATGGCGAAGCGTGAGATGCGGCCATCAACGCGAACGGGAACGGCGGTCTGGGGCTGGCCGCGGCTGTCCAGCACCCGCACTTGCTTGACGCGAAACGGCAGGCTGACCTCCACCGGGATGCCATTGACCCGCGCCGGGCCGGAGCCCCATCGGTTGCCGACCGACGTGCGCGCATCGTTCCAGACCATGCCCTGATTTTCCGCGGACCCGACCGCCGTCAGCAGCATCCGGCGCGCTTTCTCCAGCGGTTTTCCGTCGAGGCTGGTCAAAACCAGCGCCGCATAGTTGCGATCGGCCGGGCCCAGTGTGAGTTGGACTCCGCCCAGGTCGAACGTTTGCCCGGCAATCAGGCCCCACACCGCGCGCGAGTTGGGTGTGTTGATTTGCACGTGAGCCAGGTTGCGGTCGCGGGCGTCCCATACGACCCGCCCGTCGGGGCTTGCGAGCAGTTGCCCGGCCGGCGCGTTTGCCAGGGCAGGGGAGTCCGCCGCGGGATCAATGCCAATGCGCTGGCTCAGGGCAAGCGCCGCCGGCGCCATCTGGCGCAGCGTGCCGGCGGCCACCGCGGGCAGCGGCTGGAGATCGCCGCGCCGGTAGAGGTTGGCGCACGCGCTGAGCAGGGCCAGTTTCACCGGCTGGCCGTTGAAAGAAAAATACCCCTGCATCCGCTCGGCCTCCCATTCGGTTGCGCGGCTGTGATAATCAAAGAAGAAAACCCCGTCCCAATCCTGCAAGGCCGCCACCATCGCCGCAAACGGCACCGCGCTGGCAGCGTAATCATTCGGGTCCGGGATATTCCATTCCGAGAGCGTGAAGGGCCGATCCAACAGCCGCCACGGCGCGCGGGTCAGCAGGCTGTCAGTTCCCGGCGCCAGTTCCATCGGGGTATTGCGGATCGTCCAGTCGGCCGGGTCCCAGGGGCGGCCGGGAAAGTGCGGGTGTTCCCAGTAAGCATGGATATCGGCGTAATCGCAGGTCGCGGCCACAATTTCCGCCCCGTGATACGTGATCTGGGAAGCCGTGATGGGGACGCGCACGCCGAGATCCCGCTTGAGAAAGTCCGCCACCTCGCGAATGAAGCCTTTTTCCGTGTCCACCATGAACTGCTGCGCCTCCCGCCGTGCCGCTTCGCACCAGCCGGACTGCGGGATTTCCACGTTGCCCTGTTCGAGGCTTTGTCCGTCGGGCACGACGATGAATCTGCCGCCGCGCTGCAAGCTCACGGCGGCCAGCGAGAACGCCGTGGCATCCCGGCCGAACTTGAAACAGATGCGAACTTTGTCCGGGACCTCGGCGGCGCTGGAAAACACATGCTTTACTTGCGTCCAGGCCGGCCCGGCTGGCACCGTCTCCGCCAGCCCCACCGGGTTCCAATCGTGCGGCCCTTGCCGGGATACATCCACATAGAGCGAGCGGACGGCTTCAGCTTTGATCCAGAACGAAAGGGTATAGGTGCGGGAAGGTTCAAGACGCAGGCCCGGGAATTGAAGTTCCTGCCGGTGCAACTCCGGGGCGGCTTTCGGAATCTCCAGGCGCAGCGCCGGGAGGCCAGGCTCCGGCCCGGGCTGATCGAGCACGGCCTTGACGGGGAACTCCGGGCTTTGGTGCAGCCACCAGCCGCCAAGGTTTTCCCGCCATTCCGCGGCGGCGAGCACATACTCTCCGGGCGGCTCGACCGTCGCGCCCCAGGCCCGTTTCAAGGCTTCCGTCGAAGCGTGCCGGGAGCCCAACCAGCGGTTCCACTGCCGTTTGAACTCGCCTCGATACGGCTCCGGCAGCCGTGCGGCCAGGCCCGGCCCGAGCTTGCTAAAGGAGTTTTCATTGCTCAATTCAATCAGGGCGATGCCGGGGTCGGCTGTGCGCGGCAGGCGACGGTAGCGGTTGGTGTGCGTCAGGTAATCGCGGCAAAACTCCTTGAATAAAGCCCTCATGCGGGGCTCGTAATAGATCAGGTACTTGTTATAACGAACCGCGTCGGGAAGGTTCGAGGCGACGAAACCTTCGGCGGCCGTGAAAGTGCGCCCGACGTGAAGGTTCAGGTTGGCATAGATCCCATGCCGATGAAGCTGATCCAGGAAATAATCCTGCCGATCCAGCATGTCCGGATCCAGCGTGCGCCGCCCGCCGACGACCGGGCCCCAAATCCCGCTGGGCGCAGCGGCGGTGTCGTGGTGGTGCATGCGCACACCGTTGACGCCCAGCTTGGCCAGGTGCGCGGCCGCTTTTGCGGCATCCTCCTGCGCGGGAAAATTGCCGCCGAAGCACAGGTTCACCCCCCAGATTTTCAGGCGTTTAGGCCCGGTGTAGAAGTGACCGTCCTGAATACGCACAAAGCCGTCGGCTCCCGCGGCCTTGGGCGAAAGCCCCGAAAAATCGGTAGCTGACCTGCTGGCATCGTCGCCCGGAATAACAAAAGCAAACCGCTCCCCGGTTGAGGCGCTCCAAGCCGGGAACCCGAACGCGCATGCGGCCAGCAACCAACTGAGACGGATGAGGGGCAAACTGGGGCTGGAGATTATTCTCATACGCCAGGGGTTCTATCATATCCGGGCCCAAAGCGCCAGATTCCTGCCCAGGCACGCCGAAATTGCCCAGGATGAACTTGTGACAAGGGCACCCGAGGACCACTCCAGCCAGGCAAGTCCGAGCGATTCGGCTGTATTGCCAGCCCCAGGAATGGAGCCTCATAGGTCGCCCGGGAACAGAGGACATGAGCCTTCCTCCTCCCCAAGCCGCCCAAAAACATTAGGCTACTCCATACTGAGAGAACAGGTCCCCTTGTGAACCCTGGCTTCCCGAGGCCCCAGAATCATAGCTCTCAAAGGCGTCCGCCTCCCTTGCCATACCCTTCTTTTGCCGTCCCAAATAGCCGTGTACAAGGGGTGTACAAGGGATGCTCCCCGGGAGTTCATAGGATTTTAGTTAGTACATCCGATGAGCATCCCTTGTACACCCCTTGTACACGGCTTGAGGTTAGCTATAGATGTGCTTGAAATGATAGGAGTTGAACGGGTTTGGAGATGACAGTGACTTTAGGAGGCGCAGGAGAGCCAGGAACGTACTGCTTGGGGGTGTCCAAAAATTGGACACTCCTGAAACGAGAGGTAAGAATCAGGGGATGCTGCAGGCTTCTGGCGGTTGACTTCATGGGGGCAAGATTGTTGACTGTTTAACCAATGATAGTCGGACGCACCCCAAGGCATTTGGCCGTGGCGGCGCTGGTTTTGCTGATGCTCCTGGGCGATGGAGGGGGTAAGGGCGCGGCGGCGGCAGCCCCCAAGCAGCGGGCGCTGGACGAGTGGCGAAGCCTCACTGGTCCCGGCGCGCCTGCGCCGCGGGTGTTTGTGAAGGGGGACCGGGTGCGGTTTTATTTCCAGATTGGCTCCCATATTGAAGAATTCACGGCGAACTGGGATCGGCATCGGCTGCCGAGCGATGGGTATCGCGTCAACTCCGCGGTGCTGCGCTTGAAGCAGCGGATGGCGCACATGCCGGACGGCGAGCGCGGTTGGCGCGAGGCGACGGTGATTTACGGGGCGGAGTGGGCCCGCCTCACCACGAATTTAGTGGAGGCACTGGCGCCCGCCACCGCCGGGCAGGGGATTTATTGCCAGGGGTTTCTTGCGGATCGGCTCCTGTATCGTGATGCGCAGGGGACGCCCCGGTTTGCCTCGCTGGACGAGGCGCCGCCGGGAGTGGTCGTGGCCCGGCAGCTTTCTTTTGAAGAAACGCTCTCGACGGTGGCGCGGATGGTCGAGCAGGACCTGGCGCGGAATCACCCGGGGGAAACGCTTTTTTTGCTGCTGGCGCCCAATCCCCGGCGCTTTCCGCAGCCGCTTTTGCTGGATCGCCAGCAGCGGCAGTGCATCTGGCTGATCCCGGCGTCGCTCTATGACCGGACCGAGCGGGGCCTGGGGCTTTCGACGACGGCGCAGGGATTCAGGGCGCTGTTGTTGGAAAGCCACGGGCTGGCGCTGCTCAAGAACCCGATTTCCAGCGTGGCCCGGCTTGCGGATTTGGGGGTTCAGTCAGTGGTTCGTTTTGTGCGTGTGCCGTTCCCCAAACCCGGCACGCGCTATCCCGAACTCAGTTCGGGGCCGGGAATGGATTTGCGGGCGTGGGAGGAATGGCTGGATCGCTACACCGGCACGCGGCAGGAGGAAGGCTCGCTGGACCTGCTGATAGACGGGGTGCAGTTCTTCCCGCGGCTCAAGCAGGCAATCGCCGATGCGACGAACCATATCCATTTCAACATCTACGTTTTCGACAAGGACGATGTTGGCATCAGCGTGGCGGACCAGTTAAAGCAGCGGGCCAGCGAGATCGAGGTCAAAGTAATCTTTGATCGGCTGGGAGCGATTGGGGGAGGAGGCGCCCCGCCCAGCACGCCGTTGCCGGCGGACTTTAGCAGCCCTTCCTCGATCTATTCCTATTTGCGGCAGGATTCCCGCGTGCGGGTGCGCCCGTTTCTGAATCCGTGGTTCTCGGCGAATCATGCGAAGGTGTTATTGGTGGACGGCACCCATGCGTGGCTGGGGGGAATGAACCTGGGGCGGGAATACCGCTACGAATGGCATGATTTGATGGTCGAGTTGCAAGGCCCGGTTGTGAGCACCCTGGAGGAGGAGTTCCGGCGGAGTTGGGCCCACGAGGGCCTCCTGGGAGATTTTGCCTACGTGGTGGCGCTGGCCCGCGGGCCGAGACCGGACGCGCCGCCGTCACCGCCGGGAGACTGGATTAAATTGCGTCTCCTGCCCACCCGGACGGCCTGGAAGCCATTCAGTGCCGCGGTCCAAAAAGCCATTGGCGCGTCCCGCAGCTATGTTTACCTGGAGAATCCCTACCTGTTTGACAAGCGCGTGATTGTCAGCCTGGCGCGGGCGCGCAACCGGGGAGTGGATGTGCGCGTGGTGTTGCCGCGGGTGAACGATCTCAAGATTGGCGGGCGAAGCAACCTGGTGTTGGCCAATTATCTGCTGGAACACGGGGTGCGGGTTTATTTTTACCCGGGCATGACGCATGTGAAGGCCCTGCTGGTGGATGGCTGGGCCGCGGTGGGATCGGCCAACCTGAACCACTTGAGCCTCCGCGTGTGCCAGGAGCAGAATGTCGCAACCTCCGACCCCGCGTTTGCCGCCCGCCTCAAGCGCGAGCTCTTCGAGGAGGATTTCTCCCGCGCGTATGAGCTGACCGAGCCGCTGTCCATCGAATGGATGGATTTCCTGGCTGACTTGCTGCTTGAAGGACTCTAAGCTGTCGTCATGGCTGGCCAGCTTTCCCGGGCGACCCGCGAGCAAATCCGCGCTGCCAATGACATCGTGGAGGTGATCGGATCGTACCTGCCGCTCAAACGCGCCGGGGCCAACTTCGTCGCGCTTTGCCCCTTCCATAAAGAGAAGACGCCCAGCTTCAACGTCAACCCGCAGCGCCAGGTATTTCATTGTTTCGGCTGCCATGCGGGCGGCGACGTGTTCGAGTTCGTCAAACAATACGAAAACATAGATTTCCCGGAGGCGGTGCGGCGGCTGGCGGAGCGGGCGAGGATTCCGCTGACGTACGAGAAGAGCGACCCCGGGTCGTATGGGCGACCGCTGAAGGAGCAGTTGTTGCAAATCCATAAGCAGATCGCCCAACGCTGGCAAAACGCCCTCGCCAGCGAAGCCGCCGGTCAGTTGGCGCGGGATTACCTGGCCCAACGCGGCGTCTCCGCGGAAGCCATCCAACTCTTCCGTTTGGGCGCCGCGCCGGACTTGTGGGACGACACGGTGAACTGGGCGAAGAGCAAGGGCTACGAACTGTCTTTGGTGGAGCAGGCTGGCCTCATTTTACGCCGCACGGAAGGCGACGGGTACTATGACCGCTTTCGCCGGCGGCTGATGTTCCCCATTTGCGACGAGCAAGGGCGGGTGATCGGCTTCAGTGGGCGGGTGCTGCCCGGGGATGAGAAGGCGCCCAAATACGTCAACTCGCCCGAGACACCCATTTTCACCAAGAGCAAAGTCTTCTTTGGGCTGGATAAGTCCCGGCGCGCGGTGCTTGATGCCGGATATGCGGTCATTTGCGAGGGGCAGCTTGATCTGATCGCCGCCTATATGGCCGGGGTGCAAAATGTCGTGGCTCCCCTGGGAACGGCTTTCACCGCTGACCACGCCCGGATTCTGCGGCGCTATGTGACGGAGGTGGTCAGTTGCTTCGACTCGGACGAGGCCGGTCAAACCGCCGCGGTTCGGTCGTTGGATTCTCTCCTGGAGTCCGGCCTGGCGGTGCGCGTGGCCGTGGTGCCATCGCCCCACGACCCGGACAGCTTTATCAGGGCCTTCGGGAGTGCCGCCTTCAAGCAACTCATTGAAGGTGCCGAAGGCTTCTTTGATTACTACTTGCATCGCCTCTGCGCCACCAACGAGGTTGCCTCCGATAAGGGGCGTCTCGCGGTGCTGCGCAGCATGGCCGAAGCCGTGTATAAGACTGGCAACGCGGTGCTGGTTGATAAATACGCGCAAAAGACCGCTTTGCGCCTGGGGGTGACGCCAGACGCTGTCCGTGCCGAGTTCGGGAAGTTCTCCCGATCGAAAACCGTGAGACCGGAAGCCGCCGAAGAATCGGCCCCGGAAACTGCCGGCCCGCAAAAGCCATCGCCTTCGGAGTTCTGGCTGCTGAAGATCCTCCTGCTGCACGATGACCTCGTGGAGTGGGCGGCGGCGCATTTGGATCCGGCCTGGGTGGAGCACCCGGTGGCAAGGCAGATCATCGCGCAGCGCCTGGCCGCTCAAACGAACCAGACCTGGCTCAGCCTGGCAGACTTCCTCGATGAGTGCGACAGCCCGGAAATGCGGAGCCTGGTGACTGAAGCCACGACCGAGAACCGTGCCATTCCCAACCCATCTCAGCAGCTCAAAGATATCGCCACGCGGTTGCGGAACCAGAGCATTGACCGCCAGCTTGTCGCCTTGATGCAGCGCGCTCACCAGCCGGAAACCAATGAAGCCGACCGGCTTGAACTGTTGCGCCAGCAACAGGAATTACGGCATTGCAAGCGTCAGCCAATCCAGGGGTAGCCGCTGGCACCCGGGCAACGTGCCGTCGGCCGGCCGCTCGGTTGTTTTTGGGGTGCGTTGACGCCGTTCCTTGTTGAGAGCGAGGGGGACGAACTTCCGTTCGAAGCGGTTCCGTTTGAGAGTTTCCTGAGTCACGCAAGCGCTTTTCCACAAAGGGTTCGCAGGTGTGTTGCGCAGTGCTGGCTTCAAGAGGGATGCAAAGCGCTTTCCCTGAGCAAGGGAGATGAGGAATTTCAAATCCGTATTGACTCTGGGCGGGCGCGGCGTTAAAGTGCCAGCCATAGACAGGAATTAACGAACCTGAAAGCCAAACAAACAACGCAAACATAGAAAGGGCGGAGTATGAAAATTAGTGCATGGATATTGACAGCAGTAGTGGCCACCACGCTGGCGCTGGTGGGGTGCGGTAAATCAGGCGGCGGCGAAAGTGTGGATACGTCAGCCCTGCAAGCGAGCTTCGAGTCGGCGGAGGCCAGCGTGAAGGAAAGCGCAGAGAAGGCGATCGCCGCCGTGAAGTCCTCTGATTGGGCCGGCGCCGTGACGGAGTTGAAGAAGCTCCTTGAGGACGCCAAGTTGACGGCCGAGCAGCAGCACGCGGTGAAAGACACGCTGGCCAAGGTGCAAAGCGCGATCGGCAAAGTGGCGGGCGAGGTAACCGAGGGAGCCGAGAAGGCGATTGATGACGCGGCGAAGGCAGTCAAAGAATTGCCGAAGCCGTAAACCGCCCCGGCCAGCCGTTCGTTGGACGCAAATCATATCTTCACCGTGGCGCGTGGCGTTTTGAGGTCACGCGCCACTTCTGTTTACGGATTTGCTTTCACGCGGCCGCCGGACCGCAAGGCTTGGGGAAGATGACCCGGGATTGCTTCCAAGCCCGCTCGCGCCGGAGGGATGCTGCTTGTCTTTGCGCCTGTCGCGCCCGGATACTCGCGCCATGAACCGAAACGCGCCCGTGCTTTCGAATAACCTGGATGCGTTGTTTCTCGAGTCCAGGAAGTGCCAGGCCCGTTATGATTTTGCGGGGGCCATCGAGGTGCTGCAGCGCGCCCGCAGGCTTGAGCCGGCGAATGACAAGATTCTGGTGGACCTCGGGGCTGCCTGCGCCAAGGCGTATGATTTCGCCGCCGCGCAGCGCTGGTTCGACGAGGCTATCCGCGTTACGCTCACCCCCGTTCCCGCTCTCAACGCCATCGGCCATGCCTGGCTGGAGGTGCGCAATTACGAAGCCGCGCAAGCCTGTTTTGAACGGCTATTTAAGGAAAAGCAGGTTCCGGTTGTCGCGTTCATCCGCCTGTCCGAAATCTATATCCGGCGCCGCCGTCTGGCCGATGCCGACGAAATTACCGGGCGCGCGCTGCACCTTTACGGGCCCTTGGACGCCGTCTTATTAGCGCGCGGCAATGTGCATCGCCAACTGGGGCAGTTTGACCTGGCGGAAAAGTTATACAATGTTCTCGTGAGCCGCCCCGCGGGCGATCCCCTGGTCCGCGCCTTTGGCTATTACGAGCTGGCCAGCCTTCACGATCATAAACGGGAATACGATAAGGCGATGTCCGCTTTGCTGGAGGGCAAGGCGCTTATGCGGCAGGGAGCCGCGCAGCCGTTGAAGATTCTGCGGGAGAAGCAGGCGCATCTGAAAGAGATGCAACAGAGCGCCAGTGAGCAGGCGGTACAGCGCTGGCGCAAAGCGGGAACTACGGATCTGCAACCTCCGCGCAAGCTCGCCCTGCTTTGTGGTCATGCCCGCTCCGGAACCACCCTTTTGGAGTATGTGATTGATGCGCATCCGGGCGTCGTTTCGGCCGAGGAAAGCACGGTCTTTCACAACAAGGCCTACTACCCGCTTGGCCGGGCGGTCTCCCGGAACGCGACCTTCGTCTCCTCCCTGGACTGGTTTCCCGCCCGCACCATGCGCCAAATCCGCTCCGAGTATTTCAACGGGATTGAATCCCTTTTGGGCGAGCCCATCGGCGACCGCCTTCTGCTGGATAAGAATCCAGCGAACACCTTTGATGTGCCCGCCATCGCTCGCATTTTTCCGGAGAATAAGTTTGTGGCCGCCTTGCGCGATCCCCGGGATGTTTGCCTGAGCTGTTTTATGCAGCCGGTGAACATCCTGCCTGATACCGCCGCGTGGCTGAGCCTGGAAGAAACGGTGCAACACTACGCAGCCATCATGGGTTTATGGGCCGCCTGGAAACCCTGTCTTGGGGAACTGGCCATCGAAGTTCGTTACGAAGATTTGGTGGACAACCTGGAAGCCAGCGCCCGGCGGGTGTTGGCATTTCTGGACTTGCCTTGGGATGACCGCGTTGTGCGCTTTCACGAGCATGCCAGCAGCAAAGTGGTTCGTTCGCCTACCTTTGCCGAGGTTACCAAGCCGCTTTATCGAGCATCCGTTGGGCGCTGGAGGAACTACCAGAAGTATTTTGAGCCACATCTGCCCAAACTCGCACCTCTGCTGCGCGCATTCGGCTACGAATAAGGAAGGACGGTTTTCCATGGGCGGGTCGTTTGGTGCAGGCCGAGGAGGAGGTTGGCTTGCGTAAGGTTGCCAGTTCGCGTCGGAGGGGTGTTCTTCCTTCATCACGGGTTTCTGCGAAGCGTTTTGGAAAATCTTTGGCGGTACGGACTCGGCCCGTCTGGTTCTTCAGACAAAGGCAAGCGCGGTTCCAGGTTTGCGCGTGCCAGGAACAGTTCGCAATGACTGGGTTTTACGAGAACACTCCATGCTGTGAGCTTGCAAGGGTTGCGGTGGCTGGCTAATCTAAACGCGTGGACGCCAGCAAACATTCAGTCCCGCAGCCCCGAAAGTTTAAGGTGGGCTTTTGCGAATGTTTCGGGTGCTCAGTTGAGGCCTTCCCAAAGGCGCCCTTAAGAAAGAGCATCCATCCTCCTTTGCGTCCCCTGGCTTGGTTGGTTCGGAGCTTGTCGCCCAACTACTTCCGCCCGGATTTGGAATATGCGGAGCGAATCGGCGAAACCAGAGACTGGGAGGCATTCTGGACGCTGGCCAATGGCATTCGCAGGGACATGAGCTTAAATCACGGTCTTTTGCGCGCGGGCCTTCATCTGCGCATTTCGGGGTATCGCTTGATCAAGGTCTATCAGGAGATCACCCGGCACCGACGCGAGTCTTTCCTTTAAAATCCGTGAGACTCGTCATTGTTCACCACCATTTCCGGCCTGGAGGGGTGCGGCGTGTAATTGAATTGGCCACGCCGCATTTGGTGTCGCACTGGCCGGAGCCGATTCGCACGGTAGTGCTGGCCGCGGGCGAGGCTCCGGAAGCTGCCTGGCTGCGCCGTTTCCGTAAGGAGCTTCCGGACGTGCGCGTTCAGGTCGTCGTGCAGCCATCCTTTGGCTACCGGTCTGAAATGATGGAAACGGGTTCGGTTTGGAAGCGGCGCGTCGAGGAGGGCATTAGCGCTCTGGTCCGCCTCTCGATGCGTGAGGATTGCCTGGTCTGGGCGCATAATTTGGGGTTGGGGCGCAATCTGGAACTGGCGCATAAGTTAACGCAGGCATGCCATAGCGGGGGCATTCCGCTAGTGGCGCACCATCACGATTGGTGGTTCGAAAACCGGTGGCACCATTTTACCGCAAACCGCAGTCCCGGTTTTCAAACATTGCCGGCTGTCGCGAATGCGGTGCTGCCTGCCTCCCCGTATATTTATCATGCGGCCATTAACCGCGCCGATGCCGCAGTGCTGCGGCGGCACTTCCACAACCAGGCCGATTGGCTACCCAATCCGGTAATGCCGCCCGCGCGAGTGCCCGCCCGGCGCGTTGCCGCTGCCCGTGCCTGGCTTCAGCGTCAACTGAATGACAAGGCTCCCGTCTGGCTGCTGCCTTGCCGGTTGTTGCGCCGTAAAAACATTGGCGAGGCCTTGCTGCTCACCCGCTGGTTGCGACCCCAGGCATGGTTGGTCACGACGGGCGACTGCAGTTCGACAGAGGAAACCACTTATGCGCGGACGTTGGCTGACGCCGCGCGCAAAGGCCGCTGGCGGCTGCGGCTTGGAGTTTTGCGGGATAGAAAAACTACGAGCCCTTCAGTGCCGGAACTGTTGGCCGCCTGCGAAGCGGTAATGTTCACCTCGCTTCAGGAAGGTTTTGGTTTGCCGTATTTGGAGGCGGTGGCAGCTCGCCGCCCTCTGGTGGCGCGGGAATTGCCGAACATAGCACCGGACCTGGCAGAGTTTGGGTTTGCTTTCCCGCAATCCTATCGCGAAGTATACGTGGCCCCGGAGCTGTTTGATTGGCGAAGCGAACGGGAACGGCAGGCCCGCAGGTTTGCGCGATGGATTCGTGTGATGCCTGATGCGGCTGCTCGCCTGGCCGGCAAACCCGCCGTGCTGGCTGGCGGGAAGAAGCCGCGGCCAGTGCCATTCAGCCGACTGACGCTTGCGGCTCAACTCGAGGTATTGGCTCAACCGATTGAACGGTCGTGGGAGCGTTGCCTGCCACTTAATTCGTTTCTGGAACGGTGGCGCCAGCGGGCGGCCGCCGGGGATTTGGAAACTGCACCCTGGCCGCCTCGGGCGGAATCCTGGCTCAGCGGGCACGCCTATGCCCAACGATTTCTGTCTCTGGTTTCGCCGCGGCGCGGAGAGGTTCCGGAGCCTGGAGCTGGCCAGGCGGCGCAAGCTGAATTTTTGCGGCGGAAATTACATGCCGATTATCTTTACCCCCTTTTATGGAGCTAGCAGATGTGAATGTGCGCGCGGTTATTTTCGATGTTTATGGCACCCTTTTGGAGATCGGCCCGCCGCCGGTGGATGCCGATGCGCGTTGGCAGCAGCTATTTCAAGAGATGCTGCACGCCCCTCCTTTGTTGAGCCGCCTGGATTTCTATGTGGCCAGCAACAAACTCGTGGCCAAACGCCATGAAGCCAGCCGGGCGCGCGGCATAGCCTGGCCGGAGGTGCAGTGGCCTGCGGTGGTCGCGGAAGTACTGCCGCCCTTGCGCCGGCTGCCGCGGGCGAAACTGGACGAATTTCTCTATCGTCAAATCCAGATAGGCCACACTCCACTCCTGAGTGATGCTACGGTAGCGGCCTTACGCAAACTCAAGGCGAGCGGCTGCCTGTTCGGCATAGCTTCGAATGCCCAGGCATACACACTGCGCGAATTGGAAGAGGCCCTGGTTCGCCATGGGCTTGGGATGGACCTGTTCGAGCGCGACCTTTGCTTCTGGTCGTTCGAGCATGGCTTTAGCAAACCAGACCCGCATGTGTTCCAGATTCTCAGCACCCGGTTGGAGGCACGGGGCATTTCCCGGGCCGAGGCGCTTATGGTTGGCGATCGCCTCGATAACGACTGTGAGCCGGCTCGCGCCTTTGGCTGGCAGACGTGGCTATTGAAACCGAAAGGCGACAGCCGCATTCCAAGAAGCGGAAACTGGCAGGATCTGCTGCATCAGCTCGCCATAAAATAAATCAGGCCGACTTGACGGAACCGGCTATTTGCCGTCGGAAATACGGTAACTATTCCGCGCCGGAGCTTTGCGTCAGGCTTGAAGTTCCGAGTAGTGGCGGTAGCATCGACTAATGTCATTCTGCATACTTACGACGGGCGCGCCTAAACGCATCGGCTTCATCTCCACACGGTTTCATGGTACGGACGGTGTCACGCTCGAAACGCGAAAATGGGCGCAGATTCTGACCGGGATGGGGCACTCCTGTTTTTGGATGGCGGGATTGCTCGATGCCCCGCCGGAGGCGAGCCATGTTGCACCGCTGGCCTTCTTTGGCCATCCGGAGGTTGCCGAAGTGCAGAGCAGGCTTTTTGGCGTGGCGTTTCGAAGCCGGGCTGTCACCAATCAAATCCAATCCATTAAAGAACGGCTGAAGGATGAGCTTTATCGCTTCATAGAGAAGTTCCAGATTGAAATCCTTCTGCCGGAAAACATTCTGGCCATCCCGATGCACGTGCCGCTAGGGCTGGCCATGACCGAGGTAACGGCCGAGACCACCTTGCCCGTCATCGCCCATCATCACGATTTTGCCTGGGAGCGCGAGCGCTTCACGTTGAATGCCGTTAGCGATTATCTGCAAGCTGCCTTCCCGCCGCTATTCTACAAAATGGAGCACGTGGTGATCAACTCGATGCAGCAAAAAGAACTGGCCCGGCGGCTCGGCATTCCTTCGCAAATCATCCCGAATGTGTTGGACTTCGAAACGCCCCCTCCGGGTGTTGATGACTATAGCCGGGATCTTCGCCGTGAGATCGGCTTGGAAGAGAGCGATTGGTTTATTCTGCAGCCCACGCGTGTGGTTCAGCGCAAAGGCATCGAGCATGCCATCGAACTGGTGCGCCGCCTTAATAATTCGCGGGCCAAGCTCGTCATCTCGCACCCCGCAGGCGACGAAGGGAACGCTTACATGGCCATGCTCAAAGACCGTATTGCCGATGCCGGCATTGACGTGCGGTTCATTTTCGATCGGGTAGGCGAAACCCGCGGCACCACTCCGGAGGGAAAGAAGATTTACACCCTGGCCGATGTCTATCCGCACGCGGACCTGATTACCTACCCCAGTCATTATGAAGGATTCGGCAACGCCTTTTTGGAGGCGGTTTATTTTAGCAAGCCGGTAGTCGTAAACACTTACGCCGTGTATGCGCGCGATATTGATCCGCTGGGGTTTAAAACCATCGAGATGCCACAGTTGGTGACCCGGGAGGTGGTCGAACAAGCCCGGGCCGTCTTGGAGGACCAGGCGCTGGCGGCAGAGTGGGCGCGCACCAACTACGCTCTGGGCGTGAAATACTTCTCTTATTCTGTGGCGCGGCGCAAACTGGCTGCCCGCATTTCCAACCTGTTTGGAGAAGGAGTTTAGCGGGCGCGATTATTTGTCTTCCGCGCGCAGCCAAAGGGTCTGGTATCCCTTGAGCCGTACGTTTGCCGGCTGATAGCGGTCGCCGGAGATCAGTTCAGTCCAGAAAGGGGCGCACTCAGCCGCTTGCACCAGGCGAGAGGCGGAAACCGTTTGGCTGGTAACGTTGTGCAAACACAGCAACCGTTGACGGCCATCGAGCGAAGCCCGATACACGGCAAACAAACGCCGATCGCCCGCCAGCACCCGCTGCGCCGCCTGGGGGTGAAATGCGCGGTGTTGGCGGCGAATACGCAGCAGCTTGTTCAATCCGCCAAAAACGCAGGCTCGCAGGGAGCCTGCTTCGGCCAACTCGCTTTCCAATTGCGCGCGAGCCAACTTCTCGCGGTTGATGCGCCGTTTCAAGCCGCTGGTTTCCGCGCCGGCCCGGTCGCCCCGTGAACCCAGAAGCGAGTGGAAATAAATGCCCGGCACTCCTTGCAGGCTGAGCAGAATGGCATGCGCCGTGAGAAACTTGCGGGCGGCCAATTCGGCAGGTTCACCTCGCCGCGGGTTCGACAGGGCATCGAGATAATTAATATTCAACTCGTAAGGAACCTGCGTGTGATCCGGCAACTCCTTGAATGAAAGGAAGCCGCCGTGCGCCAGGGCGCGGCTTGCCAGTGCCTCAATTTCTGCCTTGGTGAGGATGCCTTGCACTGGATTCAGGCCGATGCCGTCGTGCGAGGCCAGGAAGTTGAAGAACGCCACCCGGTCCGACGGCAACGTTAGTGACTGCGCCCAGCGAGTCAGTTTCACCGCGTTGCCGGTGGCGAAACTATGCAGCACCAGCGGCGGCAGAGCGAAGTTATAGACCAACTGTGCTTCGTTGGCGCCGTTTCCAAAGTAAGAAACATTTTCAGCGTGCGGCACGTTGGTTTCGGTGATGAGCCGCACATGCGGAGCCGCTTTATCCAATACCGCCCGCATAAGCTGGACGATTGCGTGTGTTTGCGGCAGGTGCAGGCAAGTTGTTCCGATTTCCTTCCAGAGAAACGCGATGGCATCCAACCGGATGAACCGCGCCCCGCGTGCCGCGTAAAACAGCAGCACTTCCAATACGGCCAGCAGTACGCGGGGATTCCGGTAATCCAGATCCACCTGGTCGGCGCTGAAAGTCGTCCATAACCGGCGCCGCCCGCGCGCAGTGGGAAATTCCGTAAGTAACGGCAGGGTGCGTGGGCGCACGACCTGCGACAAGTCCGGCTGTCCCTTGACCGTTATAAAGAAATCCCGGAATTGAGGATCATCGCGCTGAAAACGGCGGAACCATTCCCCTTGCGCCGAAAGGTGATTAACGACAGCGTCGAACATCAAATCAAACGACTGCCCAAGGCGCGCCACGTCATTCCACGAGCCGAATGCCGGGTCCACCGCGAAGTAGTCTTTTACAGCAAATCCATCATCTGATGACGCGGGATAAAAAGGCAGGATATGCACGCCGCTAATCAAACCTTGCAAATGTGATTTGCAGAAACGAGCCAGCGTCCGCAGCGGCGCTTCCCCGGGTTCTCGCAATTGGTCAGCATAGGTGATAAGCAGGATATCGTGCTCGGCGAGTGGCTTTACCGTGCGGCGGAATCTGCCGAGCGTCTGTCGCGGCCAGGATTTTAGCAGTACGGACAGTTGCCGCATGGAAGCAGCGGCGCCCTCCCGTCCATAGAGGAAATCCAGATACTGGCGGAACTGTGAAGTCATGCGCTACGGCTTACCCAAAATGCCGGCAGGTGCGCGCTGGTTTGCCGCTGCCAGTTGAACGGTCGAGCATCATAATGCCGCCATTCAATGCGTATTATCCAGCCGAACCGCAGCGTTCAACCCATCAAAGAACCTGGGCAGGGCGGATTGCACGCGGTTCCAGTTGGGAATCAGCGGAGTCGACAGCGGGTCCTCCAGGAAAGCCTTTTCCGCAATTTGGATGCTGCGCACGAATGTGGCCACCGCTTTTTCCTCCTCATGCCGCGGAAACGACAAGCCATTGACGGCGGCATCGGCGCCATAGAATCGAAGCGAGTCTTCGGCCTGGCGCAAGTAGGCGCTCAAAAGGGTGTCAAACAACCCCACATCCAGTTTGATGCCTTCGGCGGCCATCCGGCGGAAGAAAGATTTGGTGATATCCACCGCCATCTTGTTAAGCCCCTTGGCGGTGTCGCGCGGCGAAAGCTCCTGATGTTTGTGGTCGTAATTCTCGCATAATTCCGACTGGCAAATCGCGCGGGGCGCGGCGTTGCGAAACACCTCGGCCAGGGTGCCCACCTCCACCGCCCAATCGTAGGGAATGCGCACGCGCCGGACCAGGTCGGTATGGATTGAGAACTCACCGGCCAGCGGATAGCGGAAGGTATCCATATAGACCAGGTAGGGATGCTGGCCGATAATGCTTTTGAGCGCCCGCAGAAGCGGCGTGACCAGCAGGCGCATCACGCGGCCATTCAACTGGTGAGTGACGCGGGCGTAATAGCCTTTGCAGAAATCAAAGCCCAGGCTGGGGTGCGCCACCGGGTAAGTTAGCCGGGCCAGCAACTCCCGGCTGTAGGTCAGGATATCGCAATCATGCACCACGACCACGCGCGCCTGTTCGCTGGCCAGCACATAGCCGAAGCAGATCCAAATATTGCGCCCTTTGCCGCCCGGCCCGGCGCTCAACTCGGCTTCCTCAAGTTTTTGGAATAGCGCTGACAGCCGAGGCCCGTCGTTCCACAATAACATCGGGCGTTGCGGCAACTGGGCGAAGAATTTGCAGGCTCGCTGGAAATCAGCCGCGCGGGTCGCGCCATCGATGCCCACCACAATTTGCTTGAGGTAGGAAACGTTCTTGAGTTCGCGGACAATCCGCGCCAACGCGCGCGTGCCGAGTTCTTTGATGTGGCACGGCAATACCAACGTAATCGGCGATTCGGCTGCAAATCGCTCCAACTCATGCTCGAGCCGGGCAACGTCGGGGCGCCCCAGCCGATGCAGGGTGGCGATGGCGCCGGTTTGAAAAAAGTCAGGCATGGTTGTTTGCGTTTTGCGTCTCTGCCGCGGGCGCGCGCTGTTTGCGGCCGCATCGGCGTCGAGTCGTCTGATTATCCCGATGGCGGCCCGACCATTCGGACTTATCCTCCGACGGCACCCACCGTCGGACCCTTGCGCTCAAAGTCAACGCTTATGCGTTTGCGTTAGGAGCCTGATAACTATGCCGCTGAATGGCCAAAGCCGTCAAGGCCGCGTTATTATCAATTTTTTTGAGGAGGCGGTTCGTCGGGGATTAGCATCGCACGAGGAGTATTCTGAGCCCGGCCAATCTCATCTCGTTCTTGCCGGAGTCTTTTCGCCGTAAGACCACACGCAGGCGCTTCCGAAAGAGACTTTGGGCTTTGGACTTTGGATTATAGCCGCTAGCCTGTCTTGAATGATCGGCACAGCTCTGAATGTTGCGGGGATTCTGCTTGGCGGCGCGATTGGTTTGGCGCGGCGCAAGCCTTTCTCCCCGGCGCGGGAATCCTTTTTCAAGGTTGCGCTGGGAGTCTTCGCCATTTTCTATGGTCTGCGGCTGACCTGGACCAGTCTAAATGGGTCCTTGTGGCAAATCCTCCGGCAGCTTCTCATTGTTGTGCTGGCGCTAATGCTGGGGAAGTTAACCGGGCGATTGCTGCGTCTGCAGAAGATGTCGAACCGGGTGGGGAAAAAGGCGCGCGAGAGCATAGCCGCGGCCCGACCTGCCGCGCCGGGCCGCCTGGGCGAGGGGTTCAAGACCTGCGCCGCGCTCTATTGCGTCGCGCCATTGGCCATCCTGGGTTCGGTGCAAGACGGTTTGAGCGGCTACTATTACCCCCTCGCGGTGAAGGCGGTAATGGATGGCCTGGCCACGATGGGGTTTACTCTCGTGTTCGGCTGGGGGGTGTTGCTGGTTGCCCTGCCGGTGCTGGCTTTTCAGGGCACGATTACGTTGTTGTGTCTGCATGGGCTTAAACCTTTTCTGGAGGCCCACAGCCTGGTGGACCCGGTCAATGCGGCAGGCGGACTGCTGGTCTTCTGTGTGGGAATGGTAATCCTTGACTTGAAGAAAATCGAACTGGCCGATTACCTGCCCAGCTTGATTTTTGCCCCGATACTGTCATGGCTGATGTGACCGGCATAAGCCCGGCACGGATGCGGGGGCCGGGCCGTTGCGCGCGCCGGGGCTTACACTATTTCACTCGGCAAGCGGCAATCCTGTGTTAAGCTCTTTCGTATGAAGCACGTGCGCTTGGGACTTATCGGGTTGGGCAACATTGGCCAGCACCATTTTAACTATCTTACCGCCGGCAAAATCAGCCGGGCGGAACTGGTAGCGGTGTCAGATACCGCCTCGGCCAAGCTGGAGAAATACAAACCGCTGAAAACCTTCATCGGCGGGGAGGAGTTAATCCGCTCCGGCCTCGTGGATGCGGTCATCATTGCAACCCCGCATTACCAGCATACCACCCTCGGGATTGCGGCCCTTAAACAAGGGTTGCACGTGATGGTCGAGAAGCCCATCTCCGCCCACAAAGCCGACGCGGAGCGGCTGATCGCCGTGCATAAGACAAAGCCCAGGCTGGTATTTGCCGCCATGTTCCAACTGCGCACCGAGCCGCGTTACCTGAAGATTCGCAAGCTCATTCAGGACAACGAACTGGGCGAGATCGTGCGCATGAGCTGGGTCATGACGGATTGGTTCCGCACCGAGGCCTACTACGCCAGCGGCGGCTGGCGCGCCACATGGAAGGGCGAGGGAGGGGGCGTATTGCTCAACCAATGCCTCCACAACCTCGACACCCTGCAATGGCTGCTCGGCATGCCGGCCCGCGTGCGCGGATTCTGCCAGCTCGGCCGCTTCCATCAGATCGAGGTCGAGGACAATGTCTCCGCCTACCTTGAATATCCGAACGGCGCCACCGGCACGTTCGTCTCCTCCACCGGCGAGTCCCCCGGCACCAACCGCTTCGAGATCGTTGGCACGCGCGGCAAACTGCTGCTCGAAGCGGACAAGCTCACCCTGGAGCGCAACGAGGTGGATATGATCGAGTTCAGCCGCACGGCCAGGCTCGGCTTCGCCAAGCCCGAGGTCTGGCACGTCGAAATCCCCTTCGGCCCTTCTCCCAACGGCCACGCGGTCCTGATGCAGAACTTCATCAACGCCATCCTCGACGGCGAGCCGCTGATTACGCCGGGCCCGGAAGGCATCCATTCCGTCGAACTGGCCAACGCGATCCTCTTTTCCTCGCTCCTGGGGAAAACGCTGGAGTTGCCCATGGACAGCCGGGCCTACGAGAAGAAGCTGAACCAATTGATCGCAGCGTCAAAGGTGAAGAAGAAGGTAGTGGCAATCGCTAATGAGGACTTCACCAAGTCCTTCCGGCGGTAAGAAAACAGCTTGTCAATCGGGGCAGAGGAGTTAGGGTGTCGCGCATGAGCATCCCGGGAATCAAAGCCCGCATGGGCCGGGCGGCAGAAGCGGCGCGATTCTTCGCATCCGCTTGCTTGCCGTGCGGGGCCGGGGCTGATGATCCTGCCTGTCGGACCCGGTGGCCCGAATGGATGAAGCGCCTGGATGACGGCGAAAGGTCAGCCGGGATAAGGCCCAATACATTCGCGAGGTGCTTGGGCCTGAGGGCCGCCAGGGGAAGCCTGGAAACCGGTGCTCGACGAAGCCGTATTCCTGGGCTTTGTGCCCTATCGCGCCCGCAAGGCGCAAGTTGCTATTGGTCTTTGAACACTTGAGGGTCAGCCCGCGGCAGCGGCCGGATTATCATATAGCGGACGCAACTGGCCGCCTATCGAACCGGCTGGCTGTTTGTTCGTTTATGATGCGTTCCGGCGAGATTCCTTCGAGCCGGGGTGCCGATTGCGAATACCCAGCAGGTTCGTTTTCAGAGTGTCCGTTTTAGATTCGTAAATGATATGAAATACATGGGCATCGGCGATGAAGCCGCTAACAACATAGACGGCCAGATCCAGGCCACCCAGGAACTGGGCTGGAAACTCCTTGAGCCCCGGGGCGTCGAAGTCCCTGGCTTTGCCAAGGCCAACTTCCACGACATACCGGACGAGGCGTTCGACCTCGCCGTTCGCAAGCTGGAGGCGGCGGGCATAAACGCCTATTGCTTCGGCTCCACCATCATGAACTGGGCCAAGAAGCTGAGCGATCCCTTCGACATCACCCTTGCGGAAGTCAAGCGTGCCATCCCGCGCATGCAGCGCGCCAGGGCCAAATACGTCCGCATCATGAGTTTCAAGCCGGAAGACGACGCGTGCGTGATCCCGGCCGAGGTCTTTCGCCGGGTGAAGGAAGTGACCGACCGCTTCCTCGACGCCGGTCTTCAGCCCGTCCACGAGAATTGCATGAACTACGGCGGTATGAGTTGGCAGCACGCCCTCGAACTCCTCGACAAGTGTCCCGGCCTCAAATGGGTCTTCGACACCGCCAACCCCATCTTCAATCCCGATCGTTCCAAGCCAAAGCCCTGGCCCAAACAGGACCCGTGGGAGTTCTGGACGCACGTGCGCGATCATGTCGCCCACATCCACGTTAAGGACGCCACCTGGAATCCCGCAAAGGACGACGCGGACTACAACTGGCCCGGCGAAGGGCGGGCCCGAGTGCGCGACATTCTCAAGGACGCCCTGTCGCGCGGCTACAACGGAGGCTTATCCATCGAGCCGCACATGGTTGTCGTCTTCCACGACGCCCAGGCCAAGGCCGCCAACGAAGCGGCCATGCGCCAGAACTACGTCGAATACGGCCGCCGCCTGGAGAAGATCGTTGCGGAGGCCAGGAACGAGTTGAAGCAGCCTGCGGCGTAGCCGCCCGGTATAAGCCGGGGGGACGGGAGCCTTGCAAAACAAGGCTCCTTGAGGGCCAAATCGGCGGCTGGCGCGTGTTGCTTATTTGGCGGGGATGCCGGGGGCCGGTTGGTCCGTGTCGCGGGTGACTTTCACATGCAGGGCACCCTGGCTGTCGAACCACAGCGGATCAAGCGCCAGAAAGCGGCGCCAGTTCACCTCGGTATCCCACTTCTGGTGGTAGAGCATCCAGAGCTTTCCGTCCGGGCCTTCCACCACACAATGATGTCCCGGCCCCGACACCTTGCCGCCGCGCTGGGCGATGGGATTGCCCGCGTATTTCACAAACGGACCGGTGGGCGATTTGGACGTGGCGTAGCCAATGCCGTAATTGGGAGTGTCGGCCCCGGAGCCGGAATACATCAGGTAGTAGATTCCATCGTGCTTTAACATGAACGGCCCCTCCGTCACCTCGCCGCTGCGCCTCTCCCATTCCACGGTTGGCCGGATTACAACTTTGGGTTCGTTTACCTTGCGGATCGGGTCGGCCATGGGCTGAACCATAATCTTGAAGCCTTCGTTTAAATCCACGTAGTAAAGGAAGAGCCTGCCGTCATCGTCCTGAAACAGATGGGCGTCAATTGAGTGCGTGGCCAGCACCGCCTGATCAATAAAAGGGCCGAGCGGGCTGTCTGCCACCGCCACGCCAATCTGCTTTTCCAGCGGACCGCGCCTGGGGCCGCCGATGTTGTCGGTGTAGTAGAGGTAGAATTTGCCATCGCCGCGCTGGTTATGAAACACCTCCGGGGCCCAATTCCCGCCGCGCGGGTCGCGAAACACGCGCCCCTTGTTCTTCCAGTCCACCAGATTTTCGGACACAAACACCTCGTAACCCCGGCTATCGGTGGTCGAATAAAGATAATATTGGCCGTTGAACCGCAGGACAAAAGGATCGGCTATTTCGCGCTCGGGCAGCAGCGGGTTGCGATAGGTCCTGGCAGGCGCGGGGACTTGGGCGGCCGCCTGCGCCTCGCGGCCAAAGGCGCAGAGCGCCAGTGTCGCTAGAACCAGAAAGGTTGTCAGCGTCTTCATTGAGGCAGGATATTAGACAGGGCTGCATGGCAAGGGAAGCCTTTCACGAAAGAGTGACGCCCTTGCGCTCGAAACGGGAGGTCAAGCGCGGTGTTAGCCGCCGCGTGGAGGCAGGGGAAGGCCGGGCGGGATGATGGCAGTTCCTCGAAAGGCGGGAGACGTTCCCGAACTGGTGGACGAGTCAGTATAGTCGAGGCTGGTCAGGCTTGGGGGATTATTACGGCGGAAACTCGCCCCCTGCCCAGTCCATCCCAGGTGATGCGGATTCGGCTGCGGCGCTTTACAGATTGCGAGGTGGGGGCGCAATACCCGGAGAAACGCCAACCATCAGGAGGCCGAGGTCAGGTCTGCTTTCGTCGTGGCAAAACCGCTTAGGAACCCCTCCTTTCCGGGTCAACTCCCGGTTTTGGGATATTCCAGTGAATATCCGCCCCAATAGGCTCGATTCGCTTCCGGCCAGCGCAACCCCCGGTTTTCCTTAAATTACCTCATTCCCAGGCTCATTTAGGGCTCCCAATGCGCCGTGTACAAGGGGTGTACACCGGATGCTCAACGGGTGTACCAGCTAAAACCCTATGTGCATCCGGTGAGCATCCGGTGTACACCCGTTGTACACGACATATTGGGGCGGGAAAATGACGGGAAATGGAGGGAATTGGAGAGCTGGCAGGGGAAACGCTGGTTGGGGAGGGTTGCCGGTTTGGTTGGTTGGGGAAAGGGCTTGTTTTCGCCTTTGGAGGGGGGCCGTACGAGGGTGATTACGGCCATTAGCGCCAGGGCTGAAGTGTGCCAAAATGGCACAGTTCGCCGGAGGGCCGGGAATGGAGCATAAAAGTCGGCGAAGAGGGTAGCCAGGCGCGCTTTAGCCGCGCTTTTGGCCGTCTTGCCGTTTGACAGGCGGCCCAACCCGGCTTACCTGTTTATCCAATAGATAAACTCAATCATTAACAAAGTATAAATATGCCAATACCAGTAGGTTCCAAAGCACCTGATTTCACGCTCAAGTCCAAGCAAGCCTCCGGCCTGGTGGATGTTAAGCTCAGTGCCAACTTCGGCCGGAAGAACACCGTGCTGCTCTTCGTTCCCGCCGCTTTTACCGGCGTTTGCACGCAGGAACTGTGCGACATCACCAACGGACTCAATGCCTATGCCAGCCTCAACGCGGACGTCATCGCCATTAGCGTGGACACGCCCTTCGCGCAGGAGGCCTGGGCGCAAAAGGAGAAAATCGGGCTTACCCTGGCCAGCGACCTGAACAAGGAAGTCACGAAGAAATACGACGTCCTGTTTCCCATGCTGCTCGGGATAGGCGACACCTCCGCGCGCGCGGCCTTTGTTATTGATAAGCACGGCGTGGTGCAATACAGCGAGCAGACCCCGACGCCGAAGGACCTGCCCAACTTCGATCGGATCAAAGAAACGCTGGCCCGGCTGAAGTAGGCCCGCCAGGGCGGGAGCGCGGACGCCCCCGGCAATCCAGGCTTTCGGAGAGCGCAATCTTTGTAAGGTGATCCCCGGGCGCGACCCGGCGGATCAGGCAAGGCTTGCGTACGGGCGGGTTTTGGCGCCATGCTGGCGCATGATTAAACTCAATACAGTAGCCGCGGCGGCTTTGCTGGCGTCGCTGGCGTTTTGCCCGGCGGTTTATGGTGAGGGCCTGGATCATTTGCTGCGGGTGCAGGATTACACGGCGCGGCGGGTTTCGAGCGCGGACCCCAGCGGCGGAAACCTGGACATGCGCCGGGTGGAGGCGGGCAAGTCGCTGACGCTGGCGGAGTTGCCGGGGCCGGGGATCGTGACCCATATCTGGTTCACGCATTTATACCCGTCGCGGAGCGGGCTGCGGAAACTGGTGCTGCGCATCTACTTTGACGATTTGCCCGAGCCGTGCGTGGAGGCGCCGCTGGGCGATTTCTTTGGGCTGGGGCACGCGCAAACTTATGCCTACGCCAGCCAGCCGCTGGCGGTGGGCACGCATGGCGGGCTTAACTGTTACTGGCCCATGCCGTTCGCGAAGACGGCGCGGCTGGTGGTGTCCAACGAGGGGGCCCAGGATTGCAGCGCGCTTTACTTTCAGATTGATTACCGGACGCTGGCGAAGCCGCTGCCGGACGATTTGCATTTCTTTGCCGCTTACCGGCAGGAGTTCCCGCCGGTGAAAGGCAAGCCTTATCTGATTCTGGAAACCGATGGCGGGCGGGGCCATTTCGCGGGGTGCAACCTGTCGGTTGAGCAGCGGGACGAAAGCTGGTGGGGCGAGGGCGACATCGCCATCCATGTGGACGGGGAGGCCCGGCCTTCGCTGGCCGGCACGGGTTCGGAGGACGATTTTGGCGGGGCCTGGTGCTATAGCCACGAGTTTTCGTATCCGCAGTTTGGCGCGCCTTTGCGGGCGCGGTTCAACGCGCAAGGCGTGCTGGAGCATTGCACGCCCGATTTGAAGGACAAGGCCCTCACCCAGTGGCGCTGGCCCGAGGCCTGGAAACCGGGCGACCTGTGGAACGTGTATCGTTATCACGTTGCCGACCCGGTGCCGTTCCGCAAGTCGGTGCGGGTGGAGATCGAGCATGGCTGGCAGGGGAACGAGCGGGCGGATTGGTATTCCAGCGTGGCGTATTGGTACCAGACGGGGCGGCCGGCGGTCCGTGCGGCGTTACCCGCGGTCAAAGACCGGTTGCCGTACTATTTGCGGGCGCGCGACCAGGGCGGGGGCCGGTGGGAGGCCGAGAACCTGGTGGACGACGCGGTTGCCACGGGCGGCACCGTTCAGGAGGCGGGCATGGAATTCTGGGGCGACCTGTTTAGCGAGCGCTATGCGCTGCAATGGGAAGCGGGAAAGACCAACGACATCCTCACCGTGCCGTTCACGGTTTCCCAGGCCGGACGGCACCGGGTCACGGTTCGGCTGGCGCGCGGGGAGGCCGGCGGGGCCTTCACGCTGCAAGTGGATGACCTGAAGCCCGGCGAGCCTGTGGACTTGTTCCAGGCGGGGGCGATTCCCGGGCTGTTCGAGACGCTGGCTGGCGAGGGCAACCTGGCGGCCGGGGCGCATGCGCTGAAGTTCACCTGCCTCACCCCGGACTCACGCGCCAAAGGAAAACGCCTGCTTCTGGATAAGCTGCAAGTGAGCCCGGCGGGCGAGTAGCGGGATCACGAAGGGCCGCCAGCCGCGAATTTGGCGGCGGTCACGCGCCAACCGGCGGGCGTTCCCGTTGGGGGCCCATTCAGGCGCGCTGGCAGCGCGGGCAATAATAGGTGCTGCGGGCCGCTTGCACGCGCCGCCGAATGGGGGTCTTGCAGCGCGGGCAAGGCTGGCCTGCCCGGTCATACACCTGCAAACGCTCCTCGTAGTAATCCGGCGCGCCAGGGGCGCGGCCAAAGTAAAACAGCCGGTCGGATGCCCCCTGGCCGGTGTAATTGAGCGGCACGGTGCTGCCGCCGGCAATGGCCTGCCGGAGCACGGCGCGAATAGCGAGCCGAAGCCGCCTGACCTGGCTTTCGCTCAGGCGCCGGGCCGGCAACGCCGGCGCGATGCCCGCGCGAAAGAGAGCCTCGCTGGCATAAATGTTTCCCACGCCGGCAAGCAGCGATTGGTCCAGCAGCTTGACCTTGATGGCCTGCCGGGACTGCCGCAGAGCCGCGACGAAGGGCCGCAGCGCAAAGGCGCTTTCCAGAGGCTCCGGCCCGAGGTTCCGCCGCGGGGCCGCCGCCAGGGTCAACCGTCCGAAGCGGCGCGAATCCTCGAAGATAAAGTTCTGCCGCCCCAGGCCCAGAACCACCGCCGCGTGCCGCGGCAACGGCGTTTTGGCTGGCAGCAAATACATTCGCCCGGTCATGCCCAGGTGACCGGTCAGCGTTAATGCCCCGCCTTGCCCGGCCGGCCGGAGGTGGAACAAAAGGTATTTCCCCCGGCGTGACACCGCGCGGAACCTGGCGCCACGCAATGCCTGGGCGAAACGGCGTGGAGAATCCGGCCGCACCACCTTTGCCAGGCGAACCTGGACGGCGTCAATCCGGCGTCCTTTCAAGAGCGGCGCCAGGTGGCGAACCAGCACCTCAACTTCGGGCAACTCAGGCATAATGAAGGACGGCCGGTTTGCAGGGGCGGAAGCGAGGCATGGGCGGGTCAGCGCGGATGAGCTTGCGTGGCGGCTCGCAGCACGGCCAGCACTTCCTCGTCCGTGTTTTGCGCAAAGGACTCATAGTACTGGCCCACGGCAGCAAAGTCCGGGGCCACATGCAGCACGCGCACTTCGTCGGCCACCTGGGCGAGGCGGTTAACCGCACCGGACGAAGCTACGGGCGCGGCCACGACAATAAAGCCGGCCTTGCGCGCCTTGGCTGACAAGACCGCGGCCTCGGTTGTGGCGCCGGTCGCGAGGCCGTCGTCCACGAGCAGAACGGCCTTGCCCGCCAGGACCGGGGCGCCCTCGGGATGGAATTGCGCCTGGCAGGCGCGGAGACGTTCTTTTTCCTCTTCGAGGACGGCCGCCAGCTCCGCGCGAACTCGCGGGTTGGGGCCGACTGCGCGTTCATCGAGCAGGGTTATGTCGCCTTCGGCCAGCGCGCCGACGGCAAATTCACGGTTCCAGGGGTGCCCGATTTTGCGGACAGTGATCACGCCCAGGGGCCGGCGGAGAGCTTGCGCCACTTGGGCGGCCACGATTACCCCGCCGCGAGGCAGCCCCAGTACCAGGTCGGCTTGAACTGCCTGCGTTTGCAGCAGATTTGCCAGTTTGAGCCCTGCGTCTTCGCGTGAACGAAATATCATTTTTGCGGGGAAAGGCAGGGAAGGGGGCCGGATGTCGCGCCGGGGTGGAGCCGGCGCCGGGCGGCCGCGCGCGCTCAGTCCGCCACAAGGGTGCCGATTTGTTCGCCCAGGATAATCCGCTTGAGGTTGTTCGGCTGGGAGAAGTTAAACACGATGATCGGCATTTTGTTGTCCATGCACAAGGAGAAGGCCGTGGAGTCCATCACCTTGAGCCGCTGCCGCAACGCGTCGGAGTAGCAGATTTGCGAATAACGCTTTGCCTTCGGATTCTTCTGGGGGTCGTCGTCGTAGATGCCGTCCACCTTGGTGGCCTTGAGCACCACGTCAGCGCCGATCTCGTTGGCGCGCAGGGCAGCCGTGGTGTCGGTGGAGAAATACGGGTTGCCGGTGCCGCCGGCGAAGATGACGACGCGGCCTTTTTCCAGGTGGCGCACGGCGCGACGGCGGATGAAGGGCTCGGCGACCTGCGAGATGCTGATGGCGCTTAGGACGCGGGTGGGCACCTTCAGCTTTTCCAGCGCGTCCTGCAGCGCCAGCGCGTTGATGATGGTCGCCAGCATGCCCATGTAATCGCCGGTGGTGCGATCCATGCCGCGTTTGCTGCCGCTAAGCCCGCGAAAGATATTTCCGCCGCCGACAACGATAACGATCTGCACCTTGAGCTTCCGCACGGCGCGGATTTGCCCGGCCATGCTCCGCACCGCTTGCGGATTGATGTTCAGGCCGGTGGGGCCACCCAGGGCTTCGCCGCTCAGTTTCAGAAGGATGCGCTTATATTTAGGGCGTTTTGCTTGTTTCATAGCTTCGATTTATGTGGCCGCAGTCAATCCGCGCAGAATTGTTTCGCTCCCGGGCGGAAAAGTCAAATCAAAGCCCAGGCCGCGGCGCGGCGTTTTCAAGCGGCCCGGCGAGAGGGATTATTTCGCAGCCCGCTTGCCCCGCCAGGAACCGAGGGGCAGAACATTGGCGCGCGCGGCCCAGGCCTCCCAGCGGGCGGATAATTCCTTGACCTTGTCCGGGTAGCGGTCGGCCAGGTCGTTCATTTCCGTTCGGTCGGCGGTGAGGTCGTAGAGTTCCCACGGCTGGCCGGCCTTGGCCACGAGCTTCCATTGGCCGTCGCGGATGGCGCGGTTGCTTTCGTGTTCCCAGCAGAGGGGCTGTGCGCGGTGGAGGGGTTTTCCGTCCAGGGCCGGACGCAGGCTGACGCCTTCCAGGGGCTGGATTTTCTGGCCGTCTTTTTCGGCGGGGTAAACAGCGCCTGCCACATCCACGCAAGTGGCCATGAGGTCAACCAGGTGGGCGGGCTGGGTGACGAGTTGGTTGCGGCGCGAGGAAGCGATGCCCCGGGGCCAATGGACAATCAGGGGGGTGGCGATGCCGCCTTCGTGGACCCAGTGTTTGTATTCGCGGAAGGGAGTGTTCGAGACATTGGCCCAGCCGCGGCCATAGGCGACGTAAGTGTCCTCCGGGCCGGGCATGACCTCCGGGCCGGTGCGGACGGGGCGCCCGTCGCGGGTTTGCATCGGCGGCCAAATCTTTTTTTGGAGTTCATCCGGGGCCATAGGCTGGCAGGTCATGGTTTTGATTTCGTCGGCGTTGGATTTGCGCCCCATGGGTTCGGCGCAGCCGCCGTTGTCCTGCAGGAAGAGAAGGAGCGTGTTGTCGAAGCGATTTTGCCGTTTCAGCTCGGCGACGATTCGTCCGATGCCCTGGTCCATCCGATCCACCATCGCCGCATACACTTCCATGCAACGGCTTTCCCAGGCCCGGTTGGTGACGGCATCCCAGTCTTCGGCCGGCGGCGGCAGTTGCCAGGCCGGGTCAATCAGCCCCAGTTCCTTGAGCCGGGCAAAGCGCGCGGCGCGGATGGGGCCGTAACCGCCGTCGTAGAGGCCCCGGTATTTGGCGATTTCCTCGGCGGGCGCGTGCATGGGCCAGTGCGCGGCGGTATAGGCCACGTAGAGGAAAAAGGGCTGGGCCGAGTGATCGCGGGCGTGGTCGCGGATGAAAGTGATGGCGTTGTCGCTGATGGCATCGGTGTAGTAGAAGCGGGTGGGGCGATATTCGGGATCGTTATCGGGGGTGATATAGGTATTGCCGCGGCAGAGCGTGGTGGGATCGTAGAAGCTGCCGCCGCCGGTAATGGTGCCGTAGAAGCGGTCGAAGCCGCGCTGAAGCGGCCAGGTGTCCTTGGGGCCGGTGGGGGCAATAATGTTTGCCACGTGCCATTTTCCGCTCAGGTAGGTGCGATAGCCGGCCGGGCGCAGGGCTTCGGCGATGGTCACGCATCGCCGGTTCAGGTCGCCGGCGTATCCGTCTTCGCGCCCGCTGCCATGCCCGGTCATGTGCCCCATGCCGGCCTGGTGGGGATAAAGTCCGCTTAGCAGGCTGGCCCGGGTGGGGCAGCAGCGCGCGGTGTTGTAGAACTGGGTGAAGCGCAACCCCTCTTTGGCCAGGGCGTCCAGATTGGGCGTGCGAATCTCGCTGCCGTAGCATCCCAGGTCGGAGAATCCCATGTCGTCGGACATAATGAGGACGATGTCCGGCTGTGATGATTGGGCGGAAGCGGAGGCGGGGCGGGGAAGGGATTTTCGCCATTCCAGAGCCTTGGCGCCCAGGCGGTCGGCCAGGGCCGAGTGTGCGGCCGCCTGGTTGGTCGTTTCCCCGGGATCGGTGGCCACGTTGTAGAGTTCGCGTTGACGGCCATCGGCGTTGAGCAGCAATTTCCAGTCGCCTTCGCGGATAGCCACATTCGGACTGCGGTTGGTTCCTTTTGGATAGGCGAAGGCATGTTCATTTCGGCCGTATTCCCAGAAAAGCGCCTTTGCGCGGGCGGCGACCGGGCGGCCCAGCAAAGCCGGGCTGAGGTTTTCGCCGTCCAGGGCAGCGCCGGCGGGCAGAGGCGCGCCTGCCAGCGCGCACAGGCTGGGGAAGAGGTCCCACGCGCTCAGCACGGTCTGGTCGTCAGTGCGCCCGGCCGGGACTTGCCCGGGCCAGCGCACTAGAAACGGCATGCGGATGCCGCCTTCGTAGAGGCTGAGCTTGCTTCCGCGCAAGCCTGCCGTGCGGCGGCCCCGGAAAGTGGGCAGGGGGCCGTTGTCGCTCGTGAAGATGAGCAGCGTTTTTTCGTCCAGGCCCAATTCCTTCAACCCGGCCAGCAACCGCCCAATCTGGCGATCGTATTCAGCCATCACGCCGATGAAGTTGCGCTCGGTCTGGGCGCCGTTGGGAAATTCGCTGAGTCGTTCCCGGTTGGGCACCCAGGGGGTGTGAACGTCGTCCGGCCAAAGGTTGACGTAGCAGGGTTGGCCGCGATGACGGTTCAGGAAGTCCAGGGTCCGATCCACGAAGTAGGCGGTGCGGTCCCAGCGCTGGACTTTGTCCTGCGCCGACCAGATCCAGTTGGTAGCGGTGAGGTCTGGATGCGGATCCGGGCTTTCGTAGGTGCTGGCATGTTCATCAAAACCATAGGCTGGGAAAGGGGGGGCGTTGGTCACGTCGCGGCCACCGCCCATGTGCCACTTGCCGAAGTGGCCAGTGGCATACCCGGCGGCTTTGAGAGCGCGCGCCAGCGAAGGAGCACTGGGGTCCAGGAAATCCGCTTGTTCGCAGGCGTGGTTGCCCTGGCGTGTTTGCAGGAAACTGGTGATGCGCCAGCGGGCGGGATGCATTCCGGTGAGCAACCCCGTGCGGGACGGCGAGCAGATGGGCGAAGCCGCGTAGTATTGCGTGAAGCGGATGCCTTCCCGCGCCATGCGATCAAGGTTGGGCGTGGGAACCAGGTCGCCGCCATAACAACCCAGATCGCCGCAGCCCATGTCGTCGGTGAGGAGGACGATGATGTTGGGGCGGGTGATGGGTGGGGTGGCGGCTTGCACGACGCCGGGGCTTGGCAGGTAAGCACCGGCCATGGCGGCCAGTATCATCAAACGTAGCAGAAAAAGAATCCCGGCGCGCATCTGCTGCCGGATTAGCCGTGGGCTTGGAGTCATAGGCATGTTGGGCAATGGCGCAACGGGCAATAGACTAAAGGCAACCGGGGCCAATTAACAGCAAATTCTCCAGCGCAACTGGTTCCGGCGAGTGGGGAAACAACCGGCCGGGTTTCAGAGGCCGGGCGTGCCGCCCATAGGCGGGTTTGCCTCTCATGGGGTGAACACCCCATAGCCGCCAGAGGGCTTATAGTATAGATAGATGCATGAAACGACTATGGCTCGAATAGGAGGCGAGCCAAGTGGCACTACGCGGAGCGGCCCGACAAAGGCCGCTCACTTTTTTTACCCATAGCGCATGAATTAGGGGCGATTCGCCCTTGCCTCGGCTCCCGCAAGCCAGGCAGCACCGCTGATACGAAACCTCGGCGTTCCCGATTGGGGCGGTTAAGGCAACCGCTGCACGCGGTAGTAGCGTTGGCTCAGGTTTGTCTCGGCATCCAGGAATTGGAAGGAGGGCCCGGCGGTGGTCAGATTGGTTAACGCCTCCCAGTTCACCAGGTTGGTTGTCACCTTAAGGGTGTAGTCGCCCGGGCCGCCGCTGACCTGCAACTGGATTTGGCCGCCGGGGGTCAGCCGGATCCAGTCAATTTGCAACGGAGCGGATGGAATGAGAGTGAGTTCCGCTTCGGAGCTGGCCACGGTGCCGGCGAGATTGGAGACCACGACAGAATAGCTGCCAGTATTTTCCGCCTGGACATTCCAGCAAGTATAAGCACTGTCGGTAGCGGCGGCCAGGTTGGTGCCGTTGAAACGCCATTGATACTCCAGCGGCACGGTGCCGGTAGCGATCACGGTGAAGGTGGCGTTGCTGCCCGCCGCGACGGCGATGCTTTGCGGCTGGGTGATAATAACGGGCGGCACCAGGACGGTGAGGAGGGCGTTCGAACTGGTCACGCTGCCGGCCACGTTCGTGACGATCGCCGCATACGCGCCGGCGTCAGTCGGTTGCACGTTGATCCGGGTGTAGCTGCTGGCGGTGGCTCCGGGGATGTTGGTGCCGTCGAATATCCACTGATAACTCAGCGGCGCGGTGCCGGTGGCGGTCACAGTAAAGGTGATATTGGTCCCGGCGATCACGGTCGCGCTTTGCGGTTGGGCGATAATGCCCGGAGGCACGCTAATGGCGAGGGTGGCGTTGGAACTGGTCACGCTGCCCAAGGCATTAGACACGACGACGGCATAGATGCCGGCGTGCGCTGCCTGCACCGGGGAACGCGTGTAGTGGCTGTCAGTGGCGCCGGCGAGGCTCACGTTGTTGAACTGCCATTGATAGCTCAGCGGCGCCGTTCCGGCCGCCGTGACGGTAAAGGTGGCGTTGCCGCCTTCATTTACCGTGAGGCTTTGCGGGTGCTCCAGGATGGTCGGCGGCGCCAGTACCGCGAGCGCCGCAATGGGGCTGGTGGCGCCGCCCAAGGCGTTGGATACGATGACTGCATAGTTCCCATCGTCCGAACTTTGTACGCCGGCCAGGTGGAGCGCGGACGTGGTGGCGCCGTCAATATTCGTTCCATTCCGCTGCCATTGGTAGCTTAGCGGCGGGGCGCCCGCGGCCATGACGGTCAGGCTCACGTTGGAGTTCGCGGCGGCGACCTGGCCGCGCGGCGGCACGGTGATATACGGGCGGCCGTCGTTTACCAGCGCCAGGTTGTGATAGCCGCTGCTTGAGATACCGATGACGTTGGCCACACTGTTTGGCGTGGAAGTTTGGCCGTAGCTATTATCGCCCCAGGCCACCACCGTTCCGTCTGCTTTCAAGGCGAGGCTGCAGTAGCGTCCCGCGCTAATTGCCACGGCATTAGTCAGGCCGGCGGGGACATTGGTTTGGCCGTAGCTGTTGTCGCCCCAGGCCACCACCGTTCCATCAGCTTTGAGGGCCAGGTTGTGGTAGCCACCGGCGGCAATCATCGCCACGTTGGTCAGTCCATTGGGGACAATCGCCTGGCCATAGTGCGGATTGCCGGAAGTGGTAGTGCCGGCTCCCCAGGCCACCACGGTGCCATCTGCCTTGAGGGCCAGGCTGTGGTAGCCGCCCGCCGCAATGGAAATTACGTTGTTCAGGCCACTGGGAATCATCGCCTGGCCATAGTGCGGATTGCCGGAAGCAGTAGTGCCGGCTCCCCAGGCCGCCACGGTGCCATCGGCCTTGAGGGCCAGGCTGTGGTAGCCGCCCGCCGCAACGGCGAGGACACTGCCCAAGCCGCCGGGAATCATTGCCTGGCCGTAGTGCGGACTGGCTCCCGAGTTATTCGTGCCCGCGCCCCAGGCGGCGATGCTGCCATCGGAGCGGAGCGCGAGGCTGTGGAAGTAGCCAGCCGCAATCCCCACCACGTTGCTGAGACTGTCGGGAACCACGGCCTGCCCGAGATGAGGATTAGCCCCCGCGTTGGTCATCCCGGCTCCCCAGGCGGCGACAAGGCCGTCTGTCCGCAATGCCAGGCAGTGGTAAAAGCCGGCGGCAATTGCCGACACGGTGTTTAGCCCGGCAGGAATATCCGTCTGTGTGTAGTTATTTCGGCCCCAGGCAGCCAGTGGCGCCAGCCCCACCAACGCATTTGAGCTGGTGGCGTTCCCGTAGGCATTTTCGACGAAGAGCGAGTAGTCTCCGCAGTCGTCAATCTGCATGTCGGAGATTGTCAGGGTTGCTGTGGCGGCGCCGCTGATTTTGCCGCCATCCGCGAGGTTAATTCCTCCCTTACGCCATTGGTAAACGAGCGGCGCGGGACCAACCGCGGCGGCAGTCAACTGCGCGGAGGAGCCCGCGACGACTTTCTGGCTGACCGGCTGGGATACTATGACCGGCGGAAATTGGCCGAGCAAGGTGGCGTTCGAGCTGACTATCTGGCTGTTAGAGTTGCTCACCACGACTGAATAATTGCCCATGTCCATCGCCTGCGCATTGGCCACAGTCAGGGTGGGTGTTGCCGCCCCGCTGATGCGTCCGCCGTCAAACAGATCCACGCCTTCTTTGCGCCAACGATAACTCAAGGTGGGCGAACCCACCGCGCTGACGGAGAAGGTGGCGGTGGCCCCCGCCGCCACGGATTGATTTTGCGGCTGGGTGACGATGAACGGGTCCATCACAGTCAGGGTTGCAATCGAACTGATGACGGTGTCATACGGATTGGACACCATCACCGCGTACTCGCCCGCCGCCGTCGCCTGGGCGTTGAAGATTGCCAGGCCGGCAGCCGTTGCCCCGTTAATATTGGTGCCGTTGAACTGCCATTGGTAGCTTAACGGCGCGGTGCCGCTGGCGGTCACGCTGAACAGGGCAGTCATGCCGATCCCGACCGTGGTATCCACTGGCTGCGTCGTAATTTTCGCCGGCAGGGCCACCACCAGAATTGAGGGACTGCTGGTGACCGACCCGGCCGTATTGGTGATCACCACCGTATAAGTGCCCGCATCCGCCGGCTGCACATTGTTGCGGGTGTAGGTATAGAGTATGGCATTGGGGATGTTCGTGCCGTTGAGCCGCCACTGGTAATGGAGCGGCGGACTGCCGGAGGCCACCACGCTAAAGGAGGCGGCGCTGCCTTGCAGGTTGGTCTGTGTGGCCGCGGGTTGGGTCACGATGGACGGCCCGACTGGCGGCGGCGGTTCGTAAACGAACTTGTAACCGTCGCTATACATCCGGGAACTCGCGCTGAGCGTGCCGCCGGACTTGGTGAAGGTGATGGTTGGCATTGTCTCCCCGGGGGAGAGCGTCATCTGGCCAACATAGCCCCAGGAGTTGGCATAGGACGACTGGAAGACCGGGGTGGTGGCCGGCAATCCGGAGCACCCGCTCTGAGTTATGCTCGCCACCAAATCCGCCGAACAACTGGTAGCGCAATGCGTCACGTAAACCTTGTAGGCGCCACCCGCGATGGGCAGAGTGGGCCGCAGCGTGACCGAAGGGGTTCCACTGCCGCCGGTGGCATACTGAACCTTCGCGGGTGCGGTAAGGCCCGGGGCAGTGCTCTTGCAGGTTGAAAACGCCACGAACCCCGCATCGGTGTACGGCGGGTTGGAATTCAGCGCGCCGTTGGGCAGGTAGCTTTCCACAATTACGTCCGGCGCCGTAACCGCCGTGGTCGCAAAGACATTGACACCGGAGACGCCGGTTTGGTTATTGGCGTTCTTCGATTTAACCCGGTAATAATAAGTCGTGTAGGGGCTCAGACCGCTCAGGGTGACGCTGTGGACATAGATGGGCGAACTGTTCGTGACGCTGGTGCCGTAGTTCGTGTCCAGGCCGTATTCGACCACGCTGTCTGATTTTTGATCGGTCGTCCAGGTAACGGTGGCGGACGTGGAATTGATATTATCCGCCGAAACATTCGCCACCACCGGCGCATTGGTCCAGAGGGTGATCTCGTTAGTGGCGATGCTGGGCCAAATCGCCGCCGGATGCAGTTCGCATACCCAGTAATTCACTCCTTTGAACCCTCCCGCGGTGGCAGGGTTGGCGACGTTCTTGACCGCGTCGACAAACTCGGTGATAAGGGCCGGGGTAATTGTTCCCTCCCCGTGCCAGCCCTGCCCGAGCGGCACAATGGGCTTGATGGAATTACGCCATTGCCCATAGAGGCCGTTTTGCCAGTTGCGGAAATCAGTGTTCATTTTGTTCACGCATTGCGTGGGCGTGACGCCAATCTGGATGAAATAAACCTGCGGCATGACGGCGTCGCAGTAGTAGCCGAATTCCTTGTACGGAAAAGTGGAATGCACGCTGATATAAGGGAAAGGCGCATGCGCCAGGAATTTGTTGGGCCAGTTCGAGCGCACCATGGAGCAGAGCTGGATCGCCTTGGCGGTATTGTTGGGCAGGTTATGGGACTCCCACTCGATCTCCGCGTCAAAGACAAAGCCATCGGCCCCCTGGTTGAACACCCAATCAGCGACGGCGCTTTCGCCGGGGATATCCAGCCCGTCCGAGCGCGTGTAGCCGAAGATCTTCAACCCGGCGTTGTGGGCGGCGTCCACCAGGCTGCTGCTGAACTGGGGGCTGTAGCCCGGAACCGAGAAAAGCGCCCCGCCCGTGCCGGCTTTGACGATGATATATTGCATGCCCTGATTCTTGAGGTAAGTCATCAAGCTGGGCACGTCGGTCACCGACGGCACATTGCCGTTGCATTGGGCGACTGCGTGGTGCAACTGGTAAATCCAGTCGCCCTTCCCAAGGTTGGCGGGGTCAATTCCTCCATCCCGGATTACTCCGTAGGCAGAATGGGTTAGTTGGCAGGCTATGAGCAGAGCCCCAAGGCGGGGAGCAACGCGAATGGCACGAGTCAACAGGCGCATAATTGCGGAGCAATATCACGCAATAAAACCGTGCGGTCAATGCCTTTGTGCGGAAATCCATTATGTAACAGGGTCTTTGGTTTTGTAGATCATAAGCCGAGGCGGTCGAGGCTGCGGATTGGGCGGCGGTTAAGCGCTTTGGGGAGGATAACTGGCCGTGCGCCAGGGCCCGGGTTGTTGGAAATAGATAAGGCTGGCTGCTTTGCGCGGAAGGAGATTGTTGCCGCCCTTTTGCCTCGATTGTTTGGGCCAGTTTCTGCCGACCGTACAAAGGATCAGCGGTAATGAGCTTGCTATTGCAGAAACTCAGGCGCCGATAACGAAGGATTCTGCCCGCCACCGCCAACCCCAAAAAATTGCCCTTGCGCGAAGCCTCCCCGCCCGCCAGCCTTCCCGCGTGGGCTCGGGGTGGCGGCGGCGGGGACTTCCAGCCCAAGGAATGGCAGGAAGCCGAGTCGCCCTCCGAGGCGATGACAGAACGACAATAAAAAAACAACAAAAAGGAAC
>Ga0302238_1000294_pt1 | contig 53008 bp, 37 predicted proteins | sample AAG_UR_Asn_MG_FD_193527 | JGI IMG/M metagenome (GOLD analysis project Ga0302238, IMG submission 193527) | Enriched activated sludge microbial communities from anaerobic digester in WTTP, New Holstein, Wisconsin, United States - AAG_UR_Asn | ecosystem: Engineered > Bioreactor > Anaerobic >... | reverse complement strand
GCTCCGGGACCACCGGCTTCGGCGGCTCTGGTGCGACCGGCTCGGGGACGACCGGGACGACCGGCACGACCGGCTCGGGAGTGACCGGAACGACCGGTTTGGGTGGCTCCGGCGTGACGGGCTTCGGAGGCTCCGGGACCACCGGCTTCGGCGGTTCGGGCGCGATCGGCTCAGGAATGATCGGCACGACCGGTTTGGGTGGCTCCGGCGTGACGGGCTTGGGAGGCACGGGGATCCCCAAGTCCTCCGGGTCGAACTCGTCAGGCGGCACTGGCTGCACGACCTTGGGCGGCTCCGGCGCAACGGGCTTCGGAGGTTCCGGCACGATCGGCTCAGGGGTGACAGGCGTCACCGGCCTGGGCGGCTCCGGTAGGACCGGCTTCGGAGGTTCCGGAACCACCGGCTTCGGCGGCTCGGGCGCGACCGGCTTGGGGACTGCGGGCGTCACGGGCTTGGGCGGTTCCGGGACGACAGGCTTCGGAGGTTCCGGAACCACCGGCTTCGGCGGCTCGGGCACGACCGGCTTGGGGACTGCGGGCGTCACGGGCTTGGGAGCCACCGGGCCGGGCTCCTTGGGGCCGACCGGGGTAGCCGGAGGCGGAGCGCTGATCTCCACCTCCACCGGTCCGGTGGTCGCCTGCCCATGCCAGTATGGACACGGGCGGATGGCGGGGCACAGGTTGTGCCGGTAGGTGGCGGTGACCGTGTAGCGCCCCGGCGGCAGGGTGCGGGACGGAGCCGCTCCCCTGGCGCCCAGCGGGCGGAAGTGCCACTTGGCGTCGGCCGAGAACGGCACCATCCTGGGCGCCTCGAGATGGAGCACCGGCCAGCTGCTCGCCGGTGTGGTCCCGTCACTCGCCGCCGGTGCGGCGATCCAGGAGACTCCGCCGGAGTCCAAGGCGGCGAAGCGGACCGTCCAGCCGATTTCCGGGTCGACGCCGATGACCTTCACTTCGGAGCTCCCGGCGGGGCGCAGCCACAGCTCCAGACTGAGCGGGCGCCCGGCCGAGATCCGCATCCGGCCGCCCATGGCCGCGCCGCAGATCTCGCAGAGTCCCTTCTGCCGGGCGCAGGCTCCGCAGGGTTTCCCCGCCGTCTGGGACCGGTTCTCGCTGCAGGACGGGCACTTGGCGGTACCGCCGGGACGGAACGCGCGGGCTTCCAGCTGCCTTGCGCAGGCTTCCGAGCATACCGCGCGCCCGGCCTCCAGACTGCGGCCGATTCCGGCCTGCAGTCCGTCTGACGCCGAACCCCACGACACCGCCGGGGATGTCCCGGGCGCGGTCGCACCATCGCGACGGAAGCAGCCGGAGAGGAGCACGCCGGCCAGGATCGCCACCGCAGTCACGCGCGCAGCCATGCTCATCGCCATCCGTCCTCCGCGAGCCCCGGTGCCCAGCCGCCGCGACAGGGTCCCGGTTCCGTTATCGGCCGTGGCCGGCCGAATCCGCATATTCTACCCATCCCCGCCGGTTGGCAACCTCTCAACCGACCCGGTCGCTGCCCGCTCGGCGGCGTCGGCCAGGTCGCAGAGGAGGTCGAGCGCTTGAAGAACCCGCCCGGGCTCGGCCATCAACCAATCCGCGCCGCAGCCGGCATGCTTCTCGTTCATCAGAACGCTCGTCGCGAAGTCCTGCACGACCGAGCCGATTCTATCGGCCAGCCCCGAGTTGCCGACTGTCATCTCGGCAATTTCCCTGGAAGAGGCTGCGACGTGAAGATGATGCGGGCCGAAGGAATCCTCGATGTAGAGATCCTTGCCCTTCGGCAGATGTCGTAGCGCGCTTGCGAGATACCGGGGCTCGCCCAACGATGGGCGCACAACCTGGACGAACTGCCCTGCCGGGCCAGAACATTTCACGCTCAGCCACGCCAAGGACGTGGGCCAACACTCATCGTCAGATTCCCAGCAGAGCTCAAACGATCTTAACCGATGCGTTCCCTCAACCATGGGCAACGTGCCTGAGTAGGCCCAGCGCGGCTTGGCGTTTCGCACGGAGAAGCCCCTGGCCGAAGCGAACGCCCGCCAGTTGGCCTCGGCTCGCTTCCTTCTGCGCCGATAGAGGAAGTTCTCCAGGAAGTGATAGACAGCAAGAACTACAAGGAACGCTATGAGAGCCACTGCAACCCAACTGAGCCAACCACGAACCGGCCTGAGCCAATCAAGCCATTCGTGCAGCGCCGTTTGGCTCATACTCCGCGTCCCTCCGCGTCCTCTGCGGTAAAAGCCCCCGTCACGACATCCTGAGCTGCTTTCGGATGATCCACTCCGCCCCGGCCGCCACGATGAAGAGCGCGACCATCAGCCAGTTCTTCCAGGCCTGGTCCGGGTAGAAGGCGATGACCTGCGCGGTGCGGGTGGCCCGGACCTCGCCGGTCAGCGCCGCGGTAAGCTCGTCGAGCCGGGCGAGCTCGAAGTAGCGACCGCGGGTCTCGTCGGCGATGCGGCGCAGCAGCCGGTCGTTGAGGTCCAGTTTCTCGAACTCGAGATTCGGCTTGCCCACCCGGAACTCGAGCGTCACCTCGCCGAGCGCCCTGCCGCCGTCGGCGGCCGAAACGAGGAGCTTGTAGCTGCCCGGTCCTGGCGGGGTCCAGGAGGTCTCGAACTGGCCGGGACTCTCGGCGACGGCGGCAAGCACAACCTTGCCGCCGGGTGTCGGGTTTCGGGTGTCAGGCGTCAGGGGAGGAACGGGCTCTTTGCCTGACACCTGAAACCTGACACCTGACCCCTCTATCCTCGCCTCGACTCTGGCGTTCGGCGCCAGCCGCCCGCCGTCGCCGTGGGCCTCGGCCCAGATGCGGACCTTCTCGCCGGGCTGGTAGAGGTTCCGGTCGATGTGCGCGGTGACGCCCGCCGACTCGCTCTGGCGCTTGACCTCCTCGCTGGCCAGCCAGCGGACCAGCTGGCCCCAGAAGCGGGCGTAGGGGGTCTGCCGGCCCTGCCCGCGCAGAAGCTCCCACTTCCAGGTCGGGCCGGCGGCGAAGACCGCGCTGCGCCCCTTGCCGTAGCGCTGGACGGCGAGCACCGTGCGGGGCTTGCCGGCCGCGTCCGGGACGTCGGGGGCGACGGCCAGCACCTCGGCGCCGGGCTTGGCGGCGCCCAGGAAGTTCAGGAACTCGAGCTTGGGCAGCTTGCCCGCGTCGGCCGCCGCGAAGAAGTCCCCGCAGCCGGTGAAGACGGGGTGGGCCCGGCCGGCGGCGGTGAGCTGCAGGGGGAAGGCCCCGGCCCGGGCCTCCGGGGGCGCGATGTCCACGGGCAGCAGTTCGGCGAGTTTGGAGCCAGCCCAGCCGCCGGCGCCGAAGCTGGCCTGTCCGGAGAGGCACAGCAGCCCCGCGCCCTCCGAGACCGCCCTGCGCAGGGCCTCCAGCTGCGCGTCGGAGAAGCTGTCGCGCTCGATGTCGCCGAGGACGAACACGTTGAACTTGCGGGCCTCGTCGTAGGACTCCGGGAAGAACTTGCCGGCGACGCTCGAGCGGGCCGCGCCGGAGGGCGGCTGCTCCACGAAGGTCCCGGGCTTCAGGCGGTAGACGCCGGTGACCTCCACGGTGGGGTCGAGCGCCCAGTTGCGGCGCAGGAAGCCGTACTCCGGCCGGACCCGGCCCTCGACGTAGAGCACCCGCAGCCGCGGTTCGGTGACGTTGAGCAGGAACTCCTGGACGTTGTTCTCGCGGATGCGCTCGGCCTCGTCGAAGCGCGCCGAGACCTTGGCGCGGAAGGAGCCGGCCTTGCTGGGCGTGAAACGCAGGACCAGCTCCTGGTCGCCCCTGCGGCCGTCGAGCGGCGGCGACTCCTGTTGGTCCTTGACCGGCTCGCCCTGGCCGTCCTCGACGATCAGGGAAACCGGGATGCGCCGCCCGCGGAAGCCGGTGGCGTCGATGCCGACGCGGACCTCGCAGACGTTGTCGACGGCGGCGAAGCGCGGGGCCTCGACCGAGTTGACGGCCACGTCCTTGAAGTCCTCGCTCTCGGACAGGCGGGTGCCCGCGCCGACGGTGTAGACCGGGAAGCCGAGCTTCCTGATCTCGGCCGCGGCGTCGGCGCCGGAGTTGTCCTCGCCGTCGGTGATGACCACGGCGCCGGCCAGGCGCTCGCCCTGGAGGTCGGCGGCCGCGCCGGCCAGGGCCGCGGCGAGGTTGGTGGCCTCCCCGCCGGCCGATTCGCTGCGGAGGTCCTTGTCCTCGGCGAGCCTGTGCGGAGCGCCGTCGAAGGACCACAGGCGCACGTCGAAGTCCGAGCCGAGCTCATCGAGCGCCCCGCCCCGTCCGGAGAGCAGCCCCCTGGCCCGGTCGAAGCGCGCCGGCAGCCCCGGCGCGTCGGAGATGCCCATGCTTCGGGAGCGGTCGAGGCACACCAGGAGCACGTCGCGCTCGGCCCGGCCGGTCTCGAAGCGGCAGGAAGGTCGGAAGAGGACGGCCACCACCATGAGGATGAGCCCGATGCGCAGGGCGATCATGGCGACGAGTGCCGAGCGATGGCTGCGCACGGCGGCTCGCCGGTAGAAGAAGATCACCGCACCGGCGGCGAGGCCGGCGAGGCCCAGCAGCAGCCACCAGGAGTAGCCGCTGTCCAGGGCGATGCGCAGGTGGCTCATGGCCGGAGATTATAGGCCGGCCCATCCGCGGACGCCAGTTCCACGGAGCCGAGGCTAAGTCGTGTATAGCCGCAAGAAGGCGCAAGATGCGCAAAGGGTTGAGAAGCGTCCACACCAAGGATGCCGCATGCTCTCTCTTGCGCCTTCTTTGCGCATCTTTGCGGCCAAGGAATCTTACCGGGATTTCCCATGGCGGCCAGCCGGGAGCGGTGTATAGTTGTGTGTGGCACCAGTAGGCACGAAAGGCACCGCATGGCAAGTCGCAGATTCAGGTCGGGCCCGGACTCGTCCCGGGTGGCGCGCGAGCTGCGCTCGGCGATCGGCGCCGGGCGCTTCCCTACCGGGCAGTTTCTGCCCTGCACCCGGGATCTCGGGCGCCAGCACAAGGTCTCGGCCGAGACGGTGCGGCGGGCGCTGAAGGCCATGGAGGTCGAGGGCCTGATTGCTGCCGAGCCGCGGCACGGCTTCCAAGTCATCCGCCGGCCCAAGGACGCCAAGGCTCCGGCCGTGGCCTACGTGCTGGCCGAGTGGGACCCGGAGAAGCCGCACGGCTTCTCGGCGCTGATGCTCTCCGCCTTCCAGCGGGCCTCCGGCCGCGGCGGGACCACTTTGGTCGGCCTCGGCGACAGCGGCGGCGACCCCGGGCCCCTGGTCGAGCAGCTCCGCAAGGCCGAGGCCGGCGGCATCGTGCTCGACAGCCCCAACGCGGCGCTCTTCGAGTCGCTGGGCAAGCTCGGTCTGCCCATGGTGGTCGCCGAGAGCTGGGACCCGGCCCGCGGGGTCGACTCGGTGATCCAGGACAACTTCAGCGGCGCGCTGCAGGCCGCCGAGCACCTGGCCGCGCGCGGCCACAAGCGCATCGGCTGGGCCGGCCCGACCATCGAATCCATCCAGGCGGTCGAGCGCTGGGGCGGCGCGGTGGCCGGGCTGCGCCGGCGCGGACTGGAGATCCCGGCGGAGCTCGTGGCCGGGGACGTCAACATGCGGAACATCGAGGCCGCCCAGGCGCTGTTGGCCCGGCCGGATCGTCCGACCGCGGTGATCGCCCTGTGGGCCAACGTGGCCACGGCCGTGGCGCGCGCCGCGGCCAACCTCGGACTCGAGCTCGGCCGCGACCTGGAACTGGTCGGCTGGGCCACCGAGGAGGAGTTCGAATCCTACCAGGGCTTCTTTCCCGGCGGCCGGGCTCCGGCCACGGTGACCTGGAGGATTGAGACGCTGGCCGAGATGGCGCTGGCCCGGCTGGCCGAGCGCCGGGCGAATCCGCACCTGCCGCCGGCGCGCATCAACGTCGAGGCGCGGCTGCGGCCGGCGGACGCGCTGCCGCCGGCCGGCGCAAATGGAGGAACTCCATGAGTCGGATATTGCCCATCGCATTGGCGCTAATGGTCGGTCTGGCCGGCTCCGCTCCGGCCTCAGACTGGCCGCAGTACAAGCGCGACGCGGCCCGCACCGCGGACGCCGCCGACGAGGCGCTCACTCTGCCGCTCCAACGGGTCCTGGCGATGCAGTTCCCGTCGCCGATCTACGCCTCGGCCGCGGTGGTGGGCGGGAGGGTATACGCCGTCGACGAGCGCGGCCTGGTGGCCTGCATCGAGATCGCCGGGCCGAAGCTGCTCTGGACCGCCGAGATCGGCGGCGTCTCCAACCGCTCCTCACCGGCAGTTTCCGGCGGGAAGGTCTTCGTCGGCTCGACGGCCGGGCATCTCGTGGTGCTCGAAGCTGCCACCGGCAAGGAGGTCGCGAAAGTCCCGGCCGAGGGCGGAGTCATTGCCGCGCCGGCCGTCGCCAACGACGCCGTCTACTGCCTGACCTTCAACGGCAAGATGCTCAAGGTGGACATGTCCGGCAAGTTGGTTTGGGCCTTTGACGGCGGCAAGGTCGCCAACGGCGAGTTCATGGTCCAGGGGAAGCTCGTGAGCTTCCAGGCCGGCCCGGTCGACGAGAAGGGTCCGGCCGAGCCCTATGCCTGGCACGTTCTGGAGGATCTCGGCGACAAGGCCGAACGCCGGCAGTTCCTGCGCCGCGGAGACCTCGAGGGCGGCAAGGTCAAGCTGCCCAAGAATCCGGCGGAGTCGGATACCGGCCTCTACCAGCGCGACGGCTGGGTGCCGCAGCTCGGCGCCACGCGGCGCGGGGCGGTCAGCGTCTTCCGGGACCTCGACATGCTCAACTGGGCCTGTCCTGGCGGCGGCCGTGCGGCGGTTAGCGGGCACGTCTCCCAGCCGGCGCTCGGCAAGGACCACGCCGTCGTCGGCGACGCCGACGGGCGGGTCAGCTTCTTCAACCTGATCCCCGAGAGGAACTTCGCGGGCAAGCCGCTCTGGAGCTACGAGACGAGCCGCCTGGGCAAGCCCAACGGCGGGATCAGCGCAACGGCCGCCATCTCCGGCGGGGTCGTCTACATCGGCGGCGAGGATGGGATCCTCTACGGCCTGGGCCGCGGGGCCGAAGCCCCGGTCGGCTCCGTCCGCCCGCAAGTCAACAGGCCGCCGGTGCCCCGGCCCGGCGAGGAACTCAAGGGCCCGGAGTGGCCGACGGTCGGCGGGGACATGAGCTACGCCGGGCTCTCCCCCGAGAAGAGCCTCAAGCCGCCCTTCAAGACCCTGTGGAAGACCCGGCTGGCCGGCTGCGGCGGGCAGAACAACGTGGTGGTCGCCGACGGGATGGTCTTCGTGGCCAGCTTCAATGGCCACCTTGAGGCGATCGACGCGGCCAGCGGCGAGATCGTCTGGCGCACCTACCAGGCCGGCATCCGCCGCTCCGGAGAGTACGGCAACGACGGGCCGGTCACCTACGCCGACGGCAGGCTGCTGATGATCCGCCGCAACGGCCTGTGGTGCCACGACTCCCGGACCGGCGACCTGCTCTGGAGGAACCCCCGGCCGATTCTGCCGGTCCCGGGCGGAGCGCCGCAGGGCGATGGCCAGGTGGTCGTCGACGGCAAGGTGCTCATCGCCTGGCAGGAGAAGGGCGCGGGCATCGAGACCGCGGCGCTCGATCTCAACACCGGCAAGGAAGTCTGGCACACCAGCCACGAGTGGGCTGTGCCCACGGCGCCGGCGGGCGTCAAGAACGTCTCCGTGCGCGTCTGCCAGGGGGCGCTCGGCGAGAAGACCTGGTTCGTCTCGGCCGGCGCCTCCCGCAACGGCGGCGAGGGCGGGGCTCTCGGCGGCATCACCATGGCCATCGACCCGGCCAGCGGCAAGCAGCTCTGGAAGAACGAGGAGGGCGGCATCAGCGGCTGGGGCGGGGTCAACTGTCGCAACGGCGTGGTGGTCGCCTACCACACGTTCGGCCGGGGGCTAATCGCCTTCGACGCCAAGACGGGCAAGACGCTGTGGGACCGCCGCCACGGGGTCAACCAACCGGGCCCCGGCTGCTGGCACACCATGCCGCTGACCGACGAGTTCCTGGCCAGCCAGTGCCAGAAGGGCAGCCTGGGCGGGTACTGCACCGACACGGTCTGGGCCAACGGCTTCTTCTACGGGCCGCCGGGCTGTTCATCGCACGTCCTGTCCGCCCGCAAGATGGACGGCGGCGAGGTCTGGCGCCACGTGGTCATTAGCCGCGGCTGCCCCGCGCCGGCCCCGGCCTACGGGCGGCTCTACTACGCGGGCAACGGCGAGGGCGTGGCCTACTGCTTCGTCAACCAGGACTTCGTAAAATGATCCGCGACTTCGCAAAGGACTACGCCGTTCTCCAGAAGGAGTTCGGCGGGGTGCTTTGCCTGATGGACATCGAGGGCAAACTCATCCTCCTGGACCGGCAGCATGGCGAGTGGTTCGGCTACTTCGACCGCCAGGGCAACTGCACCCACACCTGCAAGGGCGGCAACCACAAGGGCTTCTTCCACCTGCCGCGCTTTCTGATGATGACCGCGCAGAGGATAGAGCGGGCGGCGTGCCGCGCTTGACAAGGCCCGCCCCCCGGCAACAATCGGCTGCCGCGTTGGACAGACGGCCCAGGAGCATCGCATCCGTGGCGAAGGCGAAAAGACAGCGCTCAGACCGCGCACCGCAGTCGCGCCGGAAGCGCCGCACCCACAGCGCGGACGGCGTGGACCTCACGCTCATCAGGTGGATGCTCTCCCTGACGCCGGGGGAGCGCCTCAAGGTGTTGCGGAACAACATGCGCGCCATGATGAGGCTGAGGAATGGAACCGTCGCAACCTGATCCGCTTCTGATCCTCCAGGCCATGTCGGAGCATGGGGTGGAGTTCATCGTCGTCGGCGGCGTGTGCGGCGTCCTGCACGGCGCGCCGATCACCACGTTCGATCTGGATCTTGTGCACTCCAGAGAGCCGGGGAACGTCGCGCGGCTGCTGGCGGCCCTGAAGGAACTGGACGCGCGCCACCGCGATCCGGGCGGGAGGACCATCAGGCCGACGGAGGCGCTGCTCCTGTCGCCCGGGCATCAGCTGCTCATGACCAGGCACGGGCCGCTGGACCTGCTGGGGGAAATCGGGCGGCATCACGGCTACCCGGAGCTGCTGCCGGACACGGTCACGGTGACGGTGTCCAAGGACCTGCGCGTGCGGGCCCTTACGCTGGCCGCCCTCATCCGAGAGAAGGAAGCGGCGGCTCGCGCCAAGGACAAGGCGGTCCTGCCCATCCTGCGCAGAACGCTCGAAGAGAAGAGCCGGTAGGGGCGCAACCAACCCTACACGAATTTGTGAATTAGAGCACTAAGGCCTGGCGTTCTTCCTCACATCGCCTGGCATCGTCTGATCGCGGACCGGCTCAACCGAACGGCCCTCGCGTTTGTCCAGGTACTTGCGGAAACGACGCCAGGACCTCAGATCCTGCCAGGTGATGCCGAAGGTAACGACGGACCAGGATCCGGGCAGGAAGATCTTCTCCCCGGTGGCGCACAGGGCCGCGACGCAGCTGATCATGAAGACCCCCAGCCCCACGAGCATCCACCGGGTGACGGCGGTAATGCGCTCCAGGCGCGCCTCCCGGGGCAGACCTCGCTCGGCATCCCTCTTCAGCGCAATGATCGCCAGGGGCACGAAAGCCAGGAGCTCCGCAGCCATGCCCATATGCACGACCTCAAAGAGAGGGGCGCAGCGCTCCCCACGGCACCAGGCGGCGACGACCGGCCTGGCCAGCACAACGGCATAGATGATCCCCATCACAAGAGTTGCGACCAGGATTCCCCCGCTAACCTCTGAGAGCGAAAAGGGCTCCCGTGGCTGCCGTCGTTCCTTGGCCGACGGGTAGTCGTCCGAGTCGAAAAGCACTGTGAGCTACTCCTCCTGACCGGGACCACGCGCCGCGGCGGAATGGTACCCCGACCGCGGACAGGATCAAGGCGCCTGCGGCGCGAAGGCGCGACGGCGCGGCGACACGGGGACACGGGGACACGGGGACACGGGGACACGGTGACATGGTGAGGTGACGTGTCTCGGCGTCGTCCCGTCGTTTGTCTTCGTGTCACCGTGTCGCCGTGTTCTCCACTTGGCGCGTGTCTGCTTCGTTGAGATCATGGCAGACAAGCAGCCCCCAGAGGTGTATACGTACACATGCAGCACACGACAGCTAACAGTCGGCGCACAGGCGGCAAGGCCAATGGCGGGCGTTCTGTGGCCGAGTTCGGCGCCAGGATCCGGGAGGCCATCAGCCAGGGCGACTACGGCCCCGGAGAGTACCTGCCGACCGTCCGGGAGCTGAGCCGGCGCCACCGGCTGGCTTGCAGCACTGTCCACCGGGCGCTCCAGACGCTGGTCGACGAGGGGCTGGTGGCCGCCGAGAACCGCCAGGGATACCGCGTCCTGCCCGGCGCCGGTGACCCGCTGCGCGGCTGCCCGGTGGCCTACGTCTTCTCGTCGACCGAGGAGCAGGAGCCGCTCGCCTCGTCGTACCAGCGCTCGCTCCTGGCCGCCTTCCAGAACGCGGCCGCCGCGCGGGGCTGGACGCTGCTCTCCACCGTGGCCGGGCCGGATGAGGCGGGGACGGTGCTCGAGAAACTCCGGGCTGCCCGCACGAGCGGGCTGGTCCTCGACATGCACGACCTCGGGCTCATCGACGCGCTCCTGGCTTCTGGCCTGCCCGCCGTGCTGGTCAACAGCTGGCGCGAGGACGTGGCCATGGACACGGTCATGCAGGACGGCCAGCAGGGCGGGCTGCAGGCCGCCGCCTACCTCGCGAGCCGCGGCCACCGACGCGTCGCCTGGTTCGGCCCGATGGCCCAGACCGGCCACAGCCTGGACCGCTTCGGCGGCGCGCTCTCGGGGCTGCGCCGCGCCGGGCTCGCCGCCCCCGAGGAGCACATCACCACCGACGACGAGGGCGTGATCGCCGAGCAGGCCCGCCGGCTGCTCTCGGGCCGCGACCGGCCCTCCGGGATTCTGGCCCTCTGGCAGGCCAACGCCCTGGCGCTGGCCCGGGCGGCGGCCGAGCTGGGCCTCGTTCTCGGCAAGGACTTCGAGATGGTTGGTTGGTGCCGCGAGGAGGAGTACGCGGAGTCCTACGCCCCGCGCTTCCGGCCCGGCGAGGTGCCGCCCACGGTGGTCTGGAGCGCCGCGGCCATGGCCGCGGCCGCGCTAGACCGGATCAGCCTGCGCCGCTCCGATCCGGCCAGGGCGGCCCTGCGCATCAAGATCCCGACGCGGCTGAGAGTGCGTCCGTAACTCTGGGCGGGGCGCGCCGGCGGGCGGCCGGGCGGCGTCCCCAACGCGCCCCACCCAGGGTTGCGGAGGCACTCTAAGGATGCCGGGATGAGGAGGGGAACGGTGTCGGCAGGACAACGAAGCGGAAACATGCAACACGCAACATGCAACACCCAACATGCAGCGAATCAGCGGAAGGGGCCGATTCATCTTCATGTTGAGCCAACTTCCCTGTTTCGGACACTGCCCGTTGTCTTTCAATCGAAGATACTTCCTCAATTTCATTGCGTGTTGAGTGTTGCCCTTCGACCATGCTCAGGGCCCCGAGCGGAAGTGTGTCGAGGGGCATGTTGGATGTTGCGTGTTCGCCCCTACCCTCTCAAAAGGAGAGTCACCATGCGATTCGCCTTGTGCTGTGCCGTGGTCTGCGCTCTGGCATCTGCCGCCCCCGCCGCCGAGCCCCCGCCGCCCGCCGCGTCGCCCGACGCGCTCAAGTCCGCGCCAGCCAACACCTGGGTCAAGGTGGCCGAGAGCAAGACCGGCTGGCGCGAGCAGCCGGTATTCGTCTACGTGCCGGGCGTCAAGAAGTTCGTGATGGCCAGCGGCATGCAGTCGACCGGCGGCGTGCCCCCGCGGCACTACGACACCGAGGAGTTCGACTTGGCCGCCGGCAAGTGGACCAACGCCTACCCGCCGGCCGTGGCCGCAGGCCGGCCGGAGTCCGGCCCGGTGGGCGAGGACTACTCCAAGGCCCGCGAGAGGATGTGCCACAACGGCCCGGAGCTCTTCTACAAGGACGGCGACCTGATCCGTCCGGGCGCCGGCGGCCAGTGGCAGACCACCAAGCTCAACTACGAGTTCGCCTACGTGCCGGAGAACGGCAAGGTCTACGCCTATCTCTACGACAAGACCCTGGCCTACGATCCGGCGACGCGCCTCTGGCAGGACCTGGGCGCCAAGCCCCGTCCCAGCTGCCGGATCTGGGGCTCGATGTGCTACGATCCGGTCAACAAGGAGATCCTGCATTCGGGCGGCGACGGCGGCACCGCGACGGTCGGCACCTACGCCTACAGCCTCGAGAAGAACGAGTGGCGCCGGCTCGAGTTCGGCTCGGCCAAGCAGAAGGATCTCTCCGCCAAGGCCGTGGCCCTCTGCTGGCAGGCCAAGGCGCTTCTGGGCGCGGCGGCCAACCGCTTCGCCATCAGCGAGACGCCGGCCGAGGCCAAGGCGGACCTCGCTGCCAGGGCCGCGGAGCTCGCCGCCGCCGCCGAGAAGCTCGTCGGCGAGGTCAAAGCCGCGGGGCTCACTGGTGTCGAGAAGACCGGCGGCGAGGTCGCCGCGCGGCGTCTCGACGCGGCGGTCGCCGCGCTCAAGGCCGCCGGGCCGGGGCTCGCCGGCAAGATCGCCGCGGCCAACGTCCAGGCGGTCCGCGGCGTGCGCGTGCTCTGCGAGCAGGCCATCGACGCGCTCGCCGCCGAGCCGCCGGGCCGGGCGCGCTCGCAGACCGCTTACGACCCGGTGCGCAAGAAGATCGTGCTCTTCGGCGGCGACGGGCTCGACCGCGTGCTCTCCGACACCTGGCTCTACGACTGCGCGACCCGCACCTGGGAGCAGAAGTTCCCCGAGAAGTGCCCGGCCCCGCGCGCCGGCCACGTCCTGGCCTGGCTGCCCAAGGCCGGCAAGGTCGTGCTGGCCGGCGGCTACAGCCGTGACTGGCTGGCCCAGGAGATCTGGACCTACGACGTAGCCGCCGACGCCTGGAAGCTGCTGCTCCACGTGCCGCTGGTGGCCGAGGACTGGGGCCGGCAGAAGTACAGCCAGAACTGCCCGCGGGTGACGGCCCGTTCCAACATGGTCGGAGCGGTCGACGAGGACGACGTCCTGGTCTGCCCGGTCTCTCAGGGCGGCGGCCTGGTCACCTGGGCCTGCAAGGTCGACCCGGCCAAGGCCGACGAGGCCGGCACGGCCGCGAAGGCCTCGACCTCCGGCACCTACACCTTCAACCGCATCGACCCCGCGCTCTGGGAGAACGCCGCCAAGCCCGAGCCGGAGAAGACCAAGGCCTTCCTCGACGGTCTGCCGGCCAACCAGTGGACGGCGCTCAAGTTCCCGATGTACGCGCCGGGGGCCACCAACCGCTGGGGCACCACCGCCTACGACGTCGACCGCCACCAGCTGCTCTTCTGGGGCGGCGGGCACTCCACCAGCCAGGAGGACGACGTCGCCCACTTCAGCGTGCTCGGCGGCTTCTGGACGCTCGGCTACCATCCCGACGACCCCATCGAGATCATCTACGCCTCGGTGCCCACGCCGCTGTCCTTCCACGACCGGGTGCACGTGCCCATGCACGCCTACAAGGCCTACGAGTACGACCCGACGCTCGGCAAGATGCTCTACTTCGACCGCGCCTACAACCCGGCGGTCCGCGAGTGGGAGCGCGAGCCCTTCCCGGGGCTCGACCACGCCGGGTCGCTGGGCAGCTTCCAGGCGGCCACGCCCAAGGGCATGGTCTGCTACTCGGGCAAGGGCCTCTTCCGCTTCGACGCCAAGGCCGGCAAGTGGGAGAAGCTGCCCTGGAACGGCCCGGCCTTTGGCGGCATCTACGCCGACGGCCACGACATGGTCTACGACTCCAAGCGCGACTGCCTGTGGTTCTCCAACGAGAAGGTGGTCATGCGCTACGACCTGGCCAGCGGCAAGGCCGAGAAAGTCGAGGTGGCCAAGCCCAAGGCCCTGGGCCAGTTCTTCTTCTACAGCGAGGCCATCCACCTGCCGGATGCGGACCTCGTCCTGCTCATGAACCTCTTCGCCCGGCCGGGCGGCAAGGTCGGCAACGTGGTCTGGGACCCCAACGACCGCAAGTTCTACTGGGCCGACCTGAAGTTCCTGGAGAACGACAAGCCGGTCGAACTCAAGCCCGGTGTCTTCAGTTGGTCGGACTCGCTGAGCTACGACCCGGGGCTCAAGCTCTGCGTGCTCAACAACTCCAGCGCCCGGAAGGTCTGGCTCCTGAAGTTCGACAAGGGGGCCGCCAAGCTGGAAGAGATCAAGGACGAGTAACGAAGGTGTCAGGTTTCAGGTGTCAGGGATGACGGTAGCGAAGTCCGGTCCTGAAACCTGGCCCCTGACACCTGGGCCCGGAAAGGAGCTGATGATGCGCGCAGTGCTGACGATCGCGATGACGCTGCTGGCCACCGGCGCAGCCTTGGCCGGAGCGCCGGCGCCCAACCCCAAGCTGGACCTGGCCGACAACACCGCGGCCGACCTCGGGCCCTTCACGTGGCAGAAGCCGGCCGGCGAGGGCGACACCGGCTCAGTCACCGACTACAGCGGGATGGCCTACGACCCGCACAACCACCGCATCCTGCTCTTCGGCGGCGGCCACGCCACCACCTGGACGGACGCGGTCTACGCCTTTAGCTTCGCCGAGCTCAAGTGGAGCGCGCTCTACGCGCCGACCCCGCAGAAGTTCTACAAGAAGGAGAACATGGACCGCGGCTTCTGGAAGGCCGGCGAGTCCGGCGACTACCCGCGGCCGGTCGGGCGGCACACCTACGACCTGCTGGTCGTGCCCGACGACCGCGAGGAACTGCTCCTGCTCATGAACGGCTGCGGCCCGTCCGGCGTCGCGCCGGGCTTCGGCTACTGGGGCGGCGGCGCCGGGAGCTTCGACTTCAAGACCAACAAGTGGAAGATCATGCCCACCGCGCCCTTCGGCGGATACGGCGGCGCCGCCGAGTACGACCCGGTCTCCAAGAAGATCATCGGTTCTGCCGGCCAGGGCGTTTTCACCTACGAGCCGGAGACCGGCAAGTCGGCGAAGATCCTGGACGACATCTCCGACAAGTTCAAGGTCAACTGCTACTCCGGCACCATGGTCTACTTCCCGCCGGACCAGAAGATGTACTGCATCCCGGACAGCAAGAAGATCTGGTCGCTGGAACTCGACCGGACCAACTGGAACAAGTCGAAGATCACCGTGCTCAACCCGACCGGCGAGTGCCCGGGCAGCGAGTGCGCGTTCGCCTACGACGCCAAGAACAAGGTCATCGGCGGCGGCGTGAAGGACAACAAGTTCTACGTCTACGACCCGGCCAAGAACTCCTGGACGGCCGAGGCCATCCAGGGCGGCAAGCCGGGCACCATGACCTTCCACTGCCTGGTCTACAGCCCGGTGGACAACGCCTACGTGTTCATCGCCGGGAATCGGACCTGGGCGTACCGCTGGAAGAAATAGCGGCTGTTGCGGACGTGCCGCAGAAAGGGAGCGATACTGTGAGGATGTCACTGTCACTGATCGGGCTGCTTTCAGTCGCGTCGCTGGCCTTCGCCGGCGAGCCGGCCAAGCCGCCGGCCTTCACCAAGAAGCCCGCGGTTGCCAAGGCCGGTGAGAAGACGACCGTCACCTTCGCCGTCGATCGCGAGACCGACGTGGCCGTGTCCGTCGAGGACGCCAAGGGCAAGGTGGTCCGGCACCTGGTGGCCGGTCTGCTCGGCAAGAACGCGCCGGAGCCGCTCAAATCCGGCGCGCTGGAGCAGTCCGTCGAGTGGGACGGCAGGGACGACCTCGGCAAGCCCGCGACCGGCGGTCCTTTCAAGGTCCGCGTGGGGCTGGGGCTCAAGCCCGCCTTCGACCGGATGATCGGCTTCGCGCCGGGGCAGGTGCCGGCCTCGGTGCGGGCCATCGCGGTGGGGCCCAAGGGCGAGGCCTTCGTCTTCTTCTGCTTCGGGACCATCCACCCCATCGACAACTCCATGGCCTGCAGCGTCTTCAGCCGCGAGGGCAAGTACCTCCGGACCATCATGCCCTATCCGGCCAACGTGCCGGAGGAGAAGCTCAAGGGCCTGAAGCGCATCGAGCTCGATGGCGGGGCCAAGGTTCCCTTCATCTACCAGGCCGAAACCCGCTCCTTCATCCCAGGGGCCGGCGATAACGAGAACCACGACGCCCTGGCCACCTCCGACGGCCGGGTGGCCTTCGTCGGGCGCATGGAGTGGACCCGCTACGCCCAGCAGGGTCCCATCCATCTGCTGGTCATAAACTCCGATGGCAGCGCCCCGGCGGACGGCCCGGTGAAGACCAGGATTGGGACGGGAGTCGCCGCCACCCTGGCCATGTCGCCGGATGAGAAGACGCTTTACGCCTCCGACGTGCGCACATCCAAGGCCCACTACGGCGCGCCGACCAACGTGGTCTACAAGTTCGCGTGGGACGACAAGGAAGCCAAACCCTTCCTGGGCGGCAAGGACGCTGCCGGCGAGCTGGCCCTCAACGACCCCAAGGGCATCTGCACCGACAAGGACGGCAATCTTTTCGTGGCCGATAAGGCCAATGACCGCGTGGCGGTCTTCAAGCCCGACGGCTCGTTGCTCGGGAGCCTGAAGACGCCCAAGCCAGAGCGCGTGGCGGTTCACCGCAAGACCGGCGCGCTCTATGTCCTGGGCGGCCCGGGCATCGCCGAGGTGCTCAAGTTCAAGTCCTGGAAGGACGCCGAGCCGGTCGCGAAGACCACCATCCCGACCTTCCGGCACGATGGCCACCGCGTTTCCATGGCCCTGGACGACTCGGCCGAGCCGGCGGTGCTCTGGTTCGGCGCGCACGACAGCGGCTACTCCCGGTACAGCCTGTTGCGGATCGAGGACAAGGGCGCGGCCTTCGGCGACAAGGTCGACGTCCCCGGCCTGCCTGAGAACAAGGGCGAGAGCATCGGCCCGCTGCGTGAGCTCTCGCTCGACCGCGAGCGCGAGTCGCTCTACGTCGGCTACACGACGCGCTACGACGGCCGCACCGGCAAGAACGACAACATCCGGCCGGTCATGCCGCCCAAGATCTATCCGGCGGCCGCGATCCTGGCCGTGGGGCTCGACGGCTTCCTCTACGTCAACCACGGCGGTGGCGTGTCGCGCTTCGGGCCGGACCTCAAGCAACTCCCGTTCGGCGAGGGCGGGCCGATGAGCATCAAGAACGACGGCAGCCTGCGCCTGCACGCCCGCGGGGTGACCGCCGACGCGCAGGGCAACGTCCACCTGATCTGGCAGAAGCCCGAGAAGGAGCAGTTCAGCGCCCTGGCGGTCTACGGACCGGACGGTAAGGCGAAGAACGAGAAGCTCATCGACGCCGACATCCGCAGCCTCAACTCGGTGCGCACCGACTACCAGGGCAACATCTACCTGGCGCTCGGCCTCCGCCCGGGCAAGGACGCACTGCCGGCCGGCCTGAAGGGCAAGCTGCCTGACGGCCCCAAGGACCCCGACGGAGTTATGGGCGTCAACTACTACGTCTACATGTACGGCAGCATCGCCAAGTTCGGCCCCGAGGGCGGGCTGATCAAGAAGGGCGCGGGCGGCACGGAGTGCAGCTACAGCGGCGGGGCCACGACCGAGGTCAAGGGCGCCAAGTGGATCACGCCGGGCGCCAGCTGCGTCCCGTCCTGGCGTTCGCCCAACTTCTCGCCGGACATCTGCCAGTGCGAGTCGCCGCGCTTCGACGTCGACGGCTTCGGCCGCAGCTTCTACCCCGACGCCGGCCGCTTCCGCGTGGGGGTGCTCGACACCAACGGCAACGAGCTCTGCACCTTCGGGAGCTACGGCAACCAGGACTCGGCGGGGCCGGGGAGCCCGGTGCCCACGCCGGCCATCCCGTTCTGCTGGGTCCAGGCCGTGGCGGTCGGCGACGAGGCCGCCTACGTCGGCGACCGGCTCAACCGCCGGGTGGTGCGGGTGAAGCTCGATTACGCCGAGAGCGCGACCGTCCCGGTGCCGTAAGCGCGCTGGCGCAGGTCGGGCGGTGTAGATAGACTCGGGAACTGGACGCGGAACGCGCGCCAAGGAGGAACCATGGCTGCCACTTCAAGACTCTCGGTCCTGCCGGCGCTGCTGGCCTCGCTCTGCGCCGGCGGCGCCCTGGCCGGCGACGCTCCTCCGGCCGCCGGCGGCGGCTGGACCAAGGCCGCCGAGGGCCACGGCAAGCACCGCCAGGGCGCGACCCTGGTCTGGGCGGCCGACCTCAAGAAGATCCTGCTGGTCGGTGACGGCGTGGAGGCCTTCGACCCGGCGGCCAACTCCTGGGCGGAGTTCTCCGCGGCCAAGCCTGGCGGCAAGGACGGCATCCAGCCGTGCTACCAGACGGCCTACGACGCCAAGACCAAGAAGGTCTACTGCCTGTCGCTGGGCAACGTGCTCCACGTCTTCGACCTGGAAGCCAAGACCTGGAAGGCGAACCCGCCCGAGCCGCTCCTCGACAACCTGAGCTGGCACATGCTCGCCGGCGACGGCCAGGGCCGGCTCGTCGCGGTCGGCTCGGACAAGAAGTACGAAAACGTCGGCTGGACGCGCACGGTGGTCTACGAGGCTGCCGCGGGCACGTGGGCGACGCTGCCCCTGCCTCCGGACGACGTGGTCAAGCGCCACAAGGAGTTGGTGGCCGGGAGCGAGGCGCTCATTGACCTGGTCGGCAGGATCCGGCTGGCCTGGTATCGCGATCCCAAGGGCGTCGGTACCGACGAGGAGCTCAAGGCCCTCGTAGAGCGCTGCGAGAAGCTCGCTGCTCATCCCGGCGTGGACGCCTTCAAGGCGGACCTGGCCAAGGTCAATGAACTCATCAAGGCCAAGACCACTCTGGAAGCCCTCAAGGCCGCGCGGGCCATTCAGCCCAGGCTGGACGACGCCGCCTTCGCCCAGTACCCGGTGCCGCACTCGCGCCGCAACGCACCGCTGGTCTACGACGAGAAGAACAAGCTCTTCGTGCTCTTCGGCGGCGACCACGAGGACTTCCAGGTCAACGACACCTGGACGCTGGACCTCGAGAAGAAGGCCTGGAAGCGGATGAACCCGGACAAGGCCCCGGCCCCGCGTGCCGGCCACGCGGCCTGCTACCTGCCCAAGAGCGGTCGGGTGGCGGTCTATGAGGGCTACGCGCCCTCGGGCAGCGGCGACTACGGCGCCAACCCCTGGCAGGTGCTCGATCCGCGCGAACTGTGGGTCTACGACGCCAAGGCCGATCGCTGGGACCTGGCCGGAAGCTGGGGCAAAGCCGGCACGGCCCAGGGCGATGCCCCGCCGCCCGTGGGCAACTTCTTCGGCTACAGCGCCACCTGGTACGAGGTGCCGGCCATGGCCGCCGACGGTGACGACCGGGTCTGCGTGGCCGTCCGCGCCGGGAAGAACGCCCCGGCCGCGACCTGGACGCTCTCCTTTGATGCCGCGAAGCTCGACGCCGCCGGCCGCGACAAGCTCGGCACGGCGCCCAACGGTCGGCGGCTGCGCGCCCCCTACTTCCGGGCCGACTACTCCGAGGTGGCCGACGACTCCAAGCCCACCGACCTGGACAAACTGCCGGCCAACCAGTGGGTCGAGCTCAAGCCCGGCCCGCGCGTGCCGACCCGCGGCTGCCGCCAGCGCGACTGGAGCACCACGGCGTGGGACTCCGACCGCGACCAGGTGCTGATGTGGGGCGGCGGGCACTGCGTCCGGTCCTCGAGCGTGCCGCTGCACTACTCGCCGGTGTCGAACCGCATCGTCGAAGGCTACGACGCCGACGAGCCCTACTGCTACAACGGCTGGTGCGGCCCAGCCTCATCGCTGCTCAACAAGCCGTGGATCGACACCCACGCCTACCACCTCTACGCCTACGACCCCAAGTGCAAGCTGATGGTCAACGCCCGCGGCTTCCTCTACGACCCGGAGCGCATGGACTGGGTCCGCGAGGAACCGGCGAAGCTGCCGTACCGCTACTCCTGGGGCGGCGTGGTCATAGCCTCGAGCCCGCACGGTGCGGTGGCCTGGGCGGTGGCCAACGACAAGGCCAGCCTCTGGCTCTTCGACCGCCAGAAGGGCTGGACTCCGCTCGATCCCAAGGGCGCGCTCTTCGGCCCGTACTGCGATTCCCACGGCATGGCCTACGACTCCAAGCGCGACCGCATGCTCATGGGCTCGGTCGGCGCCACCTACGGCAAGCAGGGCAACGGCACCTTCCTGGCCTTCGACTTCAAGACCAAGTCGGTTGAGCCGGTGACCCCGGAGAACACCGATGTCGCCAAGATCGGCAACTCCCGCGAGCTGACCTACGTGGCCCACGCCGACTGGATGATCGTCAGCGAGCTCTACCGTCACGGCGATCCCAAGACCGGCAAGACCTACCTGCGGGTCTACGACTGCGAGAAGAACAAGTGGTTCCTGCTCGACGCCGGCGCGGTCGGCACCGGCTGGGGCGCCGGCTGGAGCTATGACGCCCGGCGCAAGCTGGTCCACTGCTTCACGTTCAACGGGCAGGCCTGGACCATCCGGCTCGACCCGGCCACGGCCAAGCTGATCGAGAAGCCGGAGTAGCCGGCAGCGGGGCGGGCGCAGGTTTCGGGTGTCAGGCGTCAGGCCGAACCCTGGCCCCTGACACCCGAAACCTGACACCTCATCGTCCGTCGGCATCGGCGCCTCTGGAGGAAATGAGGATGCTGTGCGGCGGGCCGCCGCGTTTCCCGTCGGAATTCTGAAAGTCGCCGCCTTGCGGCGCCGCTCTCCCTGCGGACAATGAGCCAGGAGAGGGAAGCCCGCTCATGGACGAAGCCGCGCTCATAGCCAAGGCCCAGGCCGGCGACCGGGAGGCGCTCGGGCAACTGCTCGAGGCCCACGGGGCCGTCTGCTACGCCTTCGCGCTGCGCCTGACCCGCCGCGCGGCCGACGCCGAGGACGTCTGCCAGGACGCCTTCCTGCGCGCCGCCCGCGATGCGGGCGGCTACCGTCCCGTCGGCAGCTTCCGATCCTGGCTCCTGAGCCTGGTCCGGCACGCGCACGGAGACCGCCTGGACTCCGAGCGCGCCCGGCGCCGGCGCGAGGAGAGCCTGGCCATGGAACGCGCACCGCAGACTGCGACAGCCAACCCGGCCGAACAGGCCGAACTCCGGCGGCAGATCGAGCTCTCTCTGGAGCGGCTCGACGACCGCTACCGGCTGCCCATCAGCCTGCACTATGAGCAGAGCCTAAGCTACGCGGAGGCCGCGGCAGCTCTCGATCTGCCCGAGGGCACGGTGGCCACCAACATCCGCCGCGGGCTGGAGGAACTGCGTGAGTCCATGAGCCGCGCTGGATACTCGTTGGCGGCGCCAGCGGCGCTCGCCGCGGCGCTCTCCCAGACTCCGGCTGTGACTGTCCCGGCGAGCTTGGTGGCCTTCATCAAGACCCTGGCCGTCTCCGGCGCGGTCAAGGGTGCCGCCGGAGCCGGAGCAGCGACGGCCGGCGGCTTGTCTCTCGGCTGGAAGGTGGCGGCGGGGATCGCCCTGGCCACGGCGCTGGGCGCCGGCTCCTACGGACTGTTGCACAGGCCCGCCCCGCCGGTACTGCCGGCGGCAGCCCCGGCCACGGCCGAGGTGCCCGCCGACGCCGAGAAGGAGCTGGCCGAGGCGTTGGCGCGACCGGCCAGCATCAATCTCCGCGGGGAGCCGGCAGGCTCGTGGCTGAACGAGACCTGCGACCGGCACAACCTGGACTGCGCCTGGCCGCAGGGCCTGTGTGGCGTCGACGCTGCGCTGACCGTCAGCCACCAGGGCACGCTCCGCGAGTGCCTGGAGAAGCTGGCCGAGGCCGCCAAAGTCAGGGTGTCCTTCGATGCCGGCCTGGTCCGCTTCTGGCGGCCGGCCGATCCGGAGAAGATCAAGGCGCTCGCCGTGCGGCTGGCCTCCAACGACGAGCAGGAGCGCTGCGTGGCCGTGTGGCGGTTGGGCTGCCTGACCGACCCGGACGCGATCGGGCTCATTCTCAAGCCGGCCCTTGACGACCCGAGCCCGGCCGTGCGCCACTGGGCGGCCAGGGCTCTCGCCCAACAGTGTGCCGGGGGCGCCCCCGTGCTCCTCCCGCTCGAGCCGGCCGGCATAGATCGTGCCGACTGGGTGCGCCGGGCCATGGCCTCGGACCACAGGGTTCTCCGGCGCCTGGCCATCTGCGCCGCGGGGGTCTGGCGGTTGCCACCCGATGAAGGTCGTTCACTAGTTGCGCTTCTGGAGAATGACGACCCTTCCGACGACTCCAGCACCCTGGCCGCCTGGGTCCTGGGCCGATGCCGGACGGCCTCGGCCCGCGATGCCCTGGTCGCCAAGGCCGGCAGCAGTGTCCGGCGCGGAGCGACCGGGCTGACGGTCCGGGCCATAGCGCGGCTTGGGCTGGGCGACTTCCCCGACCGGATGATGCGCCAGGTCCAGGACGGGCCGAGCAACACCGCCCGGCTCAACGCCATCAACGCACTCGGTCAGCTCCGGTGGGCTCCGGCCACGGAGGTCATCGCCAGGGCCGGAAAGGAGAAATCGCTCTCGTGGGCTGCCGACGCGGCCCTCAAGCGGATCGGGCAGACCAAGCTGATCGGCGTGCCGGACGCGGCCCGCGACGCCGCGAGTCAGGACATGGGCCCGGCCTGGGCAGGTGTCTGCCGCCTGCAGACGGCCGACACCCCCGAGGCGCGCGACGCGCTACTCCGGCTGGTCGGCGGGCCCGACGGCCAGGATCCGGGACGGGCGGCGCGTGAGGAGGTCCGCAGCCAGGCGCTGATCGCCCTGGCGCGGGCCGGCGACCGACGCGCCAACGAGGCGGTCTTCAAGCTGGCGGCGGCCGGCCAGGATCGGGAGAGCGCCGGCGCGCTGCGGCTGCTGCCGCAGCTGACCGGCGATGGCGTCCGCGACCGGGCCTTCGGCGTGCTGGTCACCGCCCTCAAGACGCCGACCAGGGATCAGTTCCAGAGCACGCGCGCCGCCGCCGCCGACGCCCTGGCCGCGCTCGGTGACGAGCGCGCCGTCCCCGCGCTGGCCGAGGCCTGCAGGGACAACGAGTGGTTCGTGCGCATGGCCGCCGCCACCGACCTTGGCAAGCTCGGCACGGCCAAGGCCGTCGACGAGCTCTTCAAACTGTTGGCCGAGGACAAGCCCGGCGACAAGCGCTCGCTGCGCGCCGTGGCCTACAGCGGCATCAAGACGGTCATGGACAGGGAGGGAGTGCTCGACCGGGCGATCGCGACCGACGGGCCCAAGAGCTGGCTCTTCAACGGGAATTTCCTCTACTCCAAGCCCTACTCGCCGGAGCTGGCCGACCGGCTCCTGGCCCTGCTCGCGAAGGACGACCCCGACCTGCAGGCCCTGGCGGTCAACGGCCTGGGCCAGTGGGGCCTCAAGGGCCCCGAGGGCGTGCCGGGCGCGCTCCGACTGCTCGGCACGGCGCAGAAGGTCGAGCAGCGCCGCGCGGCGGTTCTTTCCCTGGGCGCGCTCGGGGCCAGACCCGATGAGGTCGACCCGCGCGCCGGGGCGGCGGCGGTCGAGCGGCTGGCCGTGGAAACCGAATGGAGCATCCGGAATCAACTGTGTTCGCTGCTCTCGGCCCTGCCCAAGGAGCCGGGCGCGGCCAAGGCCATTCTGGCACAGGCCGGCGCCGACAAGGAGTACATGGTCCGCACCTCGGCGCTCAAGGCGCTTGGCGCGCTTCGGTCGCCGGAAACGTTCGAGCCGCTGCTGGCCATGCTTGACGAGAAGCCCAAGGTCGAGCGCCCGGGGCTGCCGGCGGTCAGCATCGCTCCGGACGTGCTCAAGGCCCTCGGACAGATCGGCGACCGGAAGGCCGTCGAGCCCGCCCTGAAGCAGCTCGCGGCTAGCGACTCCCAGACGCGCGCCGCCGCCGCCGAATGCCTCGGCAAGCTCGGCGACAAGCGGGCGGTCGAGGCGCTGCTCAAGCTGCTCGAGGACGAGAAGCGGCCGGCGGCCGAGACCACCCTCGCCGCCGATGCCCTGGGCCGCCTGGGAGACGAGCGGGCCGTTCCGGCTCTCGTCCGGATCCTCGAGCGGGGCGACCGCCACGTGGTCTTCAGTGCCTCGATGGCCCTTAATCGGGAGCCGTTCGTCTCCCGGCCGGAGGTGATCAAGGCGCTGGCGGCCTACGAGGTCCGTCGGGACAAGGATCCAGGGCTCAAGCCGCCCGAGGTTCAACCGCGGCCGCAGCCCGAACCGGGCCCAGGGCCCGTGCCGATGCCGCCGGAGGTGTTCTGAGACGGGGTGGAGGGTGGAAGGTTGAAGGTGGAGGAGGAAGAAGGGCCGGCCGGCGAAATCCTCAACCCTCCACCTTCCACCCTCAACCGCTGTAGGACCTATCGCCGTCCCTCGCGGTACTCCTTCGACGCCTGCTTGAGGATCTTCTTCTCCTTGGCCGTCAGCGCCGGCAGGCCCTCGCGGTTGACCTTGTCGAGGATGCGGTCGACCTCGGCGCGCAGCCGTTCGTGGCGCTCGGTGGCGCGCTGGAGCTTGCGAAGCTGCCGTCGGGTCCGCCAGCGCGCGAAGAAGCCGGGCTTCCCTCCAGGCCCGGAGCGGTCGGTGGCCTCGCGCGACCAATCCTGGCGCAGGCCGAGCTCGGCGGCATAGATGTTCCGGGCTTCCGGGTTGTAGACGCCGCCCGCGTGCAGCACCTCGCGCAGCTCACGCTCGGCCTCGAAGAACATGTAGACCGCCAGAAAGCCCAGCAGCACGCCTCCGCCCCTTCCGGCCAGGCCCAGCAGGAACAGCAGCGCGAAGATGACCTGCCCGGCGCGCACGGCTGCCCGTGTGGCCCGGACGTCGCCCATCCGGAAGGCGAGCGCGGCGCGAAGCACCCGTCCGCCGTCCAGCGGGAAGGCCGGGATCAGGTTGAAAACCAGGATGAAGGCGGCCACGCTCCAGGCCGCGTAGAGCCCGGACTTCACCCCGACGGGGTCGCGAAGATCCAGGAGGTCGATCCTCGGCAGGAGCAGGAATATGGGCACGAATGTCCCGGCCGCTAGCAGCAGGTGCGCGGCCGGCCCGCCCAGGGCGACGAAGAGTTCGGTGCGGGGCGAGGGCATGCCGCCGACGATCCGGCACTCGCCGCCCAGGATCCAGAGCATGATGCCGTCCACGCGCAGCCGGCTGCGCCGTGCCGCCCAGGCGTGGCCCAGCTCGTGCCAGACGATCACGAAGAGCAGCGCTCCGGTGAGAATCGCCGCCCGGCCCAGGCCCTGGACGAAGCCGGGCCAGCCGAAGTCCCACGCGCCCTGGGCGGCGCCAGAGACGATCCAGTACCCGGCCACGGCCATCATGGTCCAGTGCACGGTGACGGGCATGCCCCGGATCACGGCGATCCGCGGCGCCCAGGCGAGCCCTCCGCCCATGCTGAACATGCCGGCATTATAGGCCGGCGCGAGAGGTCTTCAACGGGCCGCTAGGGCCGGTGCCGGCGGCTGCCCTCCGCCTCCCACCAGTCGATGAGCCGCCGGCGGGCTTCGTCCAGCCCGGCGGCCGCGCCGCCCGCGGCCCCGGGCGGCGTGGACAGCGGGAAGAAGATCCGCCCGGACATGGATTCGGCCGCCGATACCGACAGCCTGACCACCGCCGCATCGGTGTCGTGCCGCGCCAGGCGCACCAGCGCCGGCAGCATCCAGCGGTTCTCCTTGCGCCCGAGCTGCTGGATGACCTGGCCGCGGTACCAGGCCCGGTTGGGCTCGAGCAGGCGGCCGACCGCCGGGCCCGCCGCCGGGCCGAGGGCGTCGAGGGCGTCGAGGGCGTCGCCGGCGGCCTTCACGTCACCGCGCTCGTAGGCCGCGCGGGCCCGGCCCTCCCACTGGCTGGCGCGCAGCGGCCTCCAGGCCAGGGCTCCGGCCGCGAAGACGGCGGCGGCCAGGCCGAGGAGCAGGTAGAACCACAGCAGGCCGCGCTCCTGGCGGCGGGGTTCGCCTTCGGGAGCCGGCGGGGCGGTCTCCGGCATGGTCGTCATCCCGCGGCCGGTCCGGCCGCCGGATCCGCAGCCGCAGCCGGCGCGGCCGCGGTCACCGCCCGCTCTCCCGCAGCATGTCCCGGAAGATCCGGTCGTAGCTGGCCCTGCCGGTCAGCAGGCGCTCCATCAGGGAGGTGCCGCGCCGGGAGGTCACGGCCAGCCGGTACCAGAGGGCCGGAGCGGCGTAGAAGGCCTTGGCCAGGAGTGAGGCGCGGGTGAAACCCGGTGAGAAGCTCCGCCGCATGGCCCGGTCGAAACCTCGCTCCGGCAGCCGGCCGAGATTCAGATTCTCGACAATGGTCCTGGCGGCCAGGCGCCCCGACAGAATCGCCCGGCGGATTCCGGCCCCGGTCAGCGGATTCACCAGTCCGGCGGCGTCACCGGCCAGGAGGATGCCCGGCGCCGAGAACCGGCGCTGCCCGCGCCAGACGGCCAGTGCCCCGCCATGGACCTCGCCGTCCTTGTCGGCGAACCCCAGTCGGCGCATCTGGCGCTGCAGGCAGGTCATCAGGCCGTGGGCCTTGAGCTCAAAGGTTAGCACGCCGACGGCCAGCGTCCGCGGGCCCGGAAAGCTCCAGGCGATCTGGCAGGGGGACATGCCGAAGTCGCAGCCCACGGCCTCGGCCAGGGGGCCGGCGGCATCGAAGTCGACGTCGGCCTGGAGCGCCGTGGCCACTCGGCCGCGCCCCTGGATGCGGCGGGGCACCTCCACCTGTCCGCAGGCCCCGGTGGCGAGCACCGCGGCCCGGGCCGTGACGGTCCCGGCCACGGTGTCGGCGACCACGCCCCGGTCGTCGCCGCGCAGCGCCCGGCACCCGCACTCCTCGCGGAGGTCCGCGCCGGCGGCGGCCGCCCGGCGGGCCAGCCATTCGTCGAAGGCCGCTCGCTCCACCACGGTCATCAGGGCCGACGGCGACCGGTGGACGAATTCGCCGGTGCCGCCGTGGGTGAAGCGCACGGCACTGACCTCGCGGCGGGGAATGCCTCCGAGGTCCGGCGGCAGCAGCGCCACGGTCTTGGGGGGCAGCCCGCCGGCGCAGACCTTTCGGCGCGGCAGCCGCTGCTTCTCGACGAGGCACACCGAAAGACCGGCCGCGGCCAGCGCCTCGGCCGCCGAGGAGCCGGCCGGGCCGGCGCCGACCACCAGGCAGTCGAAATGCCCGGCATTCACTGGAGCCGGTTCCTCTTCCATTGGCGGCGCCGTGCGGCGGGATGCGGGCCCCGCGGCGGCGCCGGCGATGGAATGCCGCTAGTGGTCATGACCCCTCCGGTGTGCAGCGGGATTATAGGTGGCCCCTTCCGAACCGCCAGTCCCCGCCCTGCCGGCCGGTAGTAGGCGGCACCAGGAGCGGCGCTGCCTCACCGGACGCTTCGGCGTCAGGTCTCCCGGCACTTCCGAAGCCTCGGGCCGATGCCCAGCCCCTCGAAGAGCAGCAGGATGGAGAACCCGAACCAGACCGTGTAGGCCACGTAGAAACCCAGGAGCAGGGCCAGCGTCCCGCAGGATTCCGATGCGCTGGCCGGCGCTATCCCGTGGAAGTTGTAGGCCGGTTCGCAGACCCGGGTGCGCAGGTCTCCGGCCAAGGCGGCGGCGGCGGTCTCGCCGCGCCGCAGGCAGTCGCCGCGGATCGCGCCGAGGGCCTGCCAGTACCGGTAGACGACCTCCCGGCCGGACAGGCCGAACCTGGCCAGGAGCCGCTCGTCGCCGCCCCTGTGCAGTTCCTCGGCGTCGTCCATCAGGGCCAAAGCGGCGGCTCCCAGATCCCCTGCCAGCCGAGCCCGGCAGCCATCGGCCTCGGCCCCGGCCCCGGTGCCCGCGGAGCCGGCCAGCGCGAGTCGGAACACCGCGGCCAGCGCGGCGGCGTCCTCCGGGTTCTCGGTGGCCACGCTTACGGAGAAGGCCGTGCCCCGGAAGGACTCCGCCCTGGCGCGCAGTTCGGGCAAGCCCCGGAAGGCGGAATCCTTGCTGAGCCGGTTGAAGAACCCGTCGGCCCGGCTCAACCACGAGGTGCCGCCGGCGCCCGGAGCAATCCAGAACGCCAGGACGGCCAGGAATGCGGCCAGTCCGGCGGCGCCCAGCGCGAACCTGCGGCGGTTCGTGACGATCACCGGGCGGCCCCTCCTGCCGCGGAGTCCCCGGCGCTCCCGGCGGATCCGGCCCCGTCCGCCGCCCGCAGCGCGGGCAGGTTGCGGAAGAAGCTCCACAGCACCCATATTCCGAACAGACCGATCATCGCGAAGAACAGCAGGATGCCGGCCATCTCCACGGCTGCGGCCGGCCCGGGGCTGAGGACGGTCAGGCCGGCCTCGCCAAGCTTGCCGGGCAGCGCCGCCAGCCTGTTGGCGAAGCCGGCCAAGATGGTCACGGCGTAGAACGCCCGGATGGTCGAACCCCTGGCGGTGGCCGTGACCATGGCCCCGATCTGCACGCCGATCAGGGAGCCCAGCAGCATGCCCATGGCCACCGTATAGAAGACGAACCCGTAGATTGCATACTGGAAGATGGAGGAGTACGCGGTGGTGAAGATGATCTGGAGGATGTCGGTGCCCACCGTGGTAAAGGTGGACACGCCCAGTCCGTAGACGAACATGGGGAAGGTCATGAAGCCGCCGCCCACCCCGATGATCGCGGCGAGGAAGCCCACGACCGCCCCGCAGGCGATCACCGGATAGACCGATATGCTCCGGCCTCCGGGTGCGGAGTCAGGGTCGAAGCTGATCCTCGGGAGCAGCGGCAGGCTCTGCAGCCAGCGGGCCAGGCGGGTGGTCGCCTCCGCCGGATGCCTGCCGCTGGCCGCCTGGCGGCGCAGCCGCCACCAGTCGTGGAGCGCGTAGAACCCCAGCGTTCCCAGGATGAGCACGTACATCAGGCATATGAACGCGTCGCTCAGGCCCTGGTTGACGTCGTAGATCCGCCGGTTTAGCCAGCCCCCGGCGCTTACGCCGGCGATCGATCCGACCACGAACCAGAGCGCCAGCCGGAGATTGACGTTGCCGAGCCGTCGGTGGATGACCGTGCCCATGATGGCCTTGGCGAACAGATGGAACTGATCGGTGCCGACCGCCATGATGCCCTTCACGCCGAAGCTCATCAGCGCCGGCGTCAGGATGTACCCGCCTCCGGCGCCGATCACGCCGGTGATCAGGCCGGCCAGCAACCCGATCAGGATGGAGCCCAGGAAGATGCTGGCGGTGGCGGCGGCCGGCATGCAGGCGTTCTGCCCTCCGATGCTGGCGGGCAGCGCGGCCATGGCCGGGCCGCCGATCAGCACCGCCAAGACGGGCAGCAGGGCGACCAGCAGGACCTTCCGGCGCCGCCCGAGCATCGTGCGGCTGACTTCCAGTTCCCATGCGGCCTGGGCGCGGAGTCCCTCCGTGCCCAGGCGGCCGGCCCCGAGCAGGACCGAGAGGAGCCTTCCGATCATCTCATCGGGGCGGCCGCTACCCGGTCAGACCGCGAAGGCCGGCGGGGGCGTCCGGAGACTGGTGCGGGCGGCGCACTGCCGGGCGGGCCGCTCAGTTCGTCGGGATTCGCATGCTGAAGCGGGTGCCGCGGCCCGGGGCGCTTTCGGCCCAGAGTTGGCCGCCGGAGGCTTGGATGATCTCCCTGGCCACCTGCAGCCCGTCGCGCACGCCGCCGGTGTAGACCTCCTGGACCGGCGGCTGCCCGTCGGCCGAGAAGAGCCGGTCGACCTCGGCCTGGCTCATCCCGCAGCCGCTGTCGGTCACCGAGATCTCGACCTCCCCGGAGCCGGCCGCGGCGCGCACCACGACGCGCCCGCCCGGGGCGGTCATGGCCAGGGCCACCTCGATGAGGTCCCTGACCACCAGTTCCAGCCGCTCGCGGTCGGCCCGCAGCGGCAGCCCGCCGGAGGGCGTCTCCAGAGACAGGTCCACCCCGGCGGTGCCGAACATGGCCTCGACCCGTTCGGCCGCGGAGCGGATCATCGCGGCGCAGTCGAACTCCTCGGGGCGCAGGGAGGCGGCCAGCTTCCCGGCCGCCAGCAGCTCGAGTTCGCGCGCCAGGCGTATCCGCCGGGAGGCCTGCGCCAGGCGCAGGGCCACCCCGCCGAGCTGGGCGGCGCGCGAGGCCTCGTGCGGGCTCGAGGCCCTGGCGGCGTTGGAGAGCATGGCCAGATGGTTGGCGGTGCGCTCCAGGAGCGGGGCCACGTCGCCGAGGAAACGTCCGCAGGAGGCGGCCGGAGCCGGCGCCGCGGCCTGGGCCGGCGAGGCCGGGGACGCAGTCTGGGGCTCGATCACGGCCAGGCGCACCGCCCCGGGGGAAGCGGCGCTGCCGCCGACCGCCGTCACCGTGCATCGCAGCTTCCGCCCGTCGCGCGACGAGCAGAGGAAGGAGCCCGAGGCCCCCTCGGCCAGGCGGCGGCCGATGTCCCCGCCGGCGGCCTCCCCGACCTCCCCGCCGGAGAGCGCCAGCTCGTCCACCCCCAGGGCCTGGGCGGCGCGCGGGTTGGCGGCCAGCACCGTGCCGTCGGGGTCGAGCAGCATGGCTGCCACCGGCAGGGCTTCCAGCAGCGCGCCGGTGCGGAACTTCTCGCCGACCACCCGCTCCTCCACCTCGCGCTTCTCCCTCTTCAGGTAGAGGAGGTAGAGCAGCACCATGGCCGCCAGGGCCACCGCCAGCTGGCCGGCCGAAAGCAGGCCGACCCTGACTCCCTTGGAGACCATCTCGTAGATGAGGTAGATTCCCCACGAAAGCAGGCCGAGCTCGAGGCCCAGGACGGCGGCGAGGATGACGCGGTTGCGGGGCTTCTTCTGGGTCATTTCAGGGGCTCCTGGTTGCCGGGGCGCCGGGCGCCGGAGACGCGCCGGGGTCCTCTGCGGCATTCTGGCGGGTGACGATGCCTTCGCGGCGGTCGCGGTAGACCACCACGCTTCTGAGCCGCTCTTCGATCTCGCGGATGGCGTCGGCGATCTCCACGCGCACCGGAGGGTAGAGCTCCTCGCGGATGCGGATGGTGGCCTCGAGAACGTCGGCGAGCGCCCGGTCGAGCCGGTCGCGCCGGCGGGTCAGGCTGGCGAGCTCCGCCCGGCTCCTGGCCTCCTTGCGGAGCACGCCCAGGTAGATGTCCTGCTTCTCGGGGGCCAGCTTGCGGACGTCGACGTTGGCCCTGGCCATCTTCTCCTTGAGGGCGGTTATCCGGGCGAGGTTCTCCTCGTGGACGCGGATGACCTCCCGCAGCCGCTCCAGCCGCCGGTCGGTCAGGAAGTCGCGGCCCGCGGCGGTGACCGTGTAGGTCCCGAAGTCCGAGCCCAGGGAGCGCGCCTCGATGCCGCGGAGCGCCGCCACCCGGCCGCCGACGATGGCTCCGCGCTCGGCGGTGACCTTGACGCGGGCATTGGAAGTCACGTTGCTGTGGGTGATGGTGTTGGTCACGATCACGTCGCCGAGGGCCTCGATCTCGGCGTCGGAGACGTGCCGCGCCGCCACCCGGCCGTCGGCGAAGACCTTGCCGGCGTTTCTGCCGACCACCCCACCGCCGACCATCACGTCGCCGGAGCAGTGGATCTCGCTGCGGTCGCAGTTGCCGACGACGATGAGCTCGTCGGCCTCGACGCGCTGTCCGGACAGGCTGCCCAGCACCACCACCAGACCGCGGAAGACGATCTCGGGGGAAGGCGGGGCGTAGTCGCCCTCCACCAGGAAGAGCGGCATGACCTCAAGGCGGGAGCCGTCCAGGACGGGCACCCCCGGCGCGGCGGTGACGATCTCCCCTCCCTCGCGCACGACGACGCCCTGGCCGGGCTGGAAGGCGCCGCCGGCCGCCTCCCTGGGGGGGACCGGCTTGCCGCGCACGGTCAGCCCGGGAGCGCCGGGAGCGCCAGCCTGGACTCGCCCTATGGCCTGGTTTTCCTGGACCTCCCGGAGCATGGTTGGCAGGCTGGTCAGCAGCCACCTGGTGTCCAGGCGCAGGCCGGCCTTGTCGAGGTGAGGCACGGACAGCTCGACCCTGGGCGCCCGCGGTTCGCCGGGGGGGCGGCCGGCGGCGGCCAGCACCCCGACGACCGGCTCGCCGGACGACTGCATCTCGGCCACGGCGGCGCGCACCGCGGTGGAATCGACTCCGGAGGTGACCTGGTGGACGTCCAGCTCCCGGAAGCAGTCCTCGCTGGACAGCTGCCGGCCGCCCTTGCGCGGAGGGAATACGCCGATGCGGCACTCCAGGGCGCCGGCCGGGATCTCAACGTGGCAGAAGCCGTCGTTCTCGGCCTGGACCTGGGACTGCCCCCGGAACCAGCCGCGCAGCTCCGCGGCCAGCGCGCCGAGCTCCGCGCGTCTGGCGCCGCCCTGCGAGGCGGCCGCCGCGTCGAGCTGGCCGGCGAGCCCCGCCGGCCGTCCCGGCGCCCGGCCCGGCGAGACCGCCCGTAGAGCGGCCTCGGCCCGCTCGACCATCCGGCTCAGTTCATCCGGGGGCTTCAATCCGCTGCTTCCCTCCTGCTGTTCGCAAGAATCCGCGGGGAAACTCATAACTTCGGAAGGTCCGGAGGTCAAGGGACGAAAGGTCGTCCCAAAAAAGGGGCGGCGGCCATTCGGCCGCCGCCCTTCCGCCCCAGCCGTTAAGCCGGGCGATGGATGAACCTGACTTACTCGGTGACGATCCAGCCAGCAGCCTGCGGGTTGCCCGGGTAGTCGGCAACCAGGATGCCGCCGCCGCCCGCGGCCGGCCCGAGGTCGCGGCCGAACACCGTGCCTTCAGTGTCGATGATGAAGGAACGGTAGCCGGTGCGGCCGTGCACCGACGGGGCGCCGCAGAGACCGTAGTCGTTGATCCAGTCGATGTTGACCAAGTTGATGGTGGCCAGATCGCTGAACACGTAGCCCTGCTTCGGCGGAACACCGATCGGGTTTGGCACGGCCAGGACGCCGGTGCCCAGGTAGGCAGCCGCGAAGGCCGAGTCGATCAGCGTGATCGGGTTGCCGGCGCTGTCGATGGTGTTGTTGAGGGCCGGCAGAGTCGGGGAGTACTCGAGCTCGGCATCGCCGTCCCAGTCGTTCTTCTTGAAGTTGACCTGGGCGGTGGCGTAGGCGCGCATGGAGGCGACTCCCGCCGTCTCCAGCGAGCTGCGGCGGGCGGCCAGCAGGCTGGGGATGGCGATGGCGGCGATGATGGCGATGATGGCCACCACAATCATCATCTCGATCAGCGTAAATCCTTTTCTCATGGCTCTCTTCTCCTTTCCTCAAGTTCTCTTCGGTCCGGGCCCACACGGGCCGCGGCCCCATTTCACGCGTTGGTCGATCCTGCTAGGAGCTGTCGAGCGAGCGTCCGGCAGTCACCAACCCTGCCTCCTTTCTTGACTTCGCCAGGCGTAGCTCCCAACCGCCACTCAGGCGGACGCAGCTGCTTAAGCAAGGTGTGGGCCACATTGTGCATATATATGGCGTATGTGTTATGTGAGTCTATCATCATAAAATTCAGTGTATTACGAGAGCAGCGCGGATAAAGGCATAATTATCGGACAGCTATTGGCAAAATTCGGCGGCCTTGTGGTGCCGTCAGCAGTCACTGCGGTGACAATTGTTGTCAGTGATGGCCGCGCATTCACTACAGCCGTTCGGCGCTGACGCTGATCATGGTGACGGTCTTGGCCCCGCGGCTGTCGTAACCGAACAGACCCATGGCCGCGGAATCGCGGGTTGCAGAGCTGTGCGCGCCGAGCAGCAACTTCTGTCCGGGTGCCAGCGTCACCTTCGTGGAGAGCGCATCGAGCGAGTATGCGCCTCCCCGGTCCTGGCCGGAGACTGCCGAGAAAACCGGATGGAGCTCGAGTTCGATGCGGCCGTCCGCGGACAGGCGCGGCTTGACGGCGAGCTCGGCGCCGACCTGCACGTTCTCGAGGACGCGCACTTCCCCGGACGGCGTGACCACCCTCAGCACCGGCACCAGCGCGCTCCTGGTAACGGAGAGCAGTCCGTCGCGTCCGTCCATGACCACGATCTCGCCGCGCTCCTTCTCGCACTGCGAGGCGCGCCGGCTCCAGGCGGAAAGCTCGGCCTCGAAGCGCGGGCCGGCCGCTCCCAGGCGGATCCCGCCGGCGGCCAGGCCATCGCGCCCGGAGACGGCCAGCTTTTCGTCGGCGTAGCGCCAGAGCCCGGCCATGCCGGCCTCGTCGGCCGCCGCGGCCCGGATGCGCTCGATGCGCACCAGGATGTTGGGGCTAGCGCCCCCTCCCGCCCCCTGCACCGGCCGGCGGCCCTCCTCGAGCATGCGCATGGTTTCGGCCACGGGGTCCTCCCGCTCCTTGGGCGGCGGCAGGCATCCGACGAGGACCATCGCGACCAACAGAGACAGCGGGCGCGCCATGGCGGGGAGCGGCATGGGATCTTCCTCCTGCGGCGACGTCATCGCCGACGGCGCGCATTGTAGCCGTGGCGGCGGGAGATGCCAAGTGCGCCCAATCGGCGCTTGATTTCTCCCGCTGCCCGGATATGATCCCGCCCCTGTTGTCAGCCGGTCTCGCTTCGGGGGAGCGAGGGAACGGCTTCACCCTTCAGTTCACCACATAAACTGACCGGCCACCCCCGCTCGAAGGCACGGCGGTTTGGAGACGAGACATGTTGATTCCCGCCATCCTCGGCCGCAAGCTCGGCATGACCCAGGTGTTCGACGGCAACCGCCGCTTCGGAGTCACCGTGGTCCAGGCCGGACCCTGCACGGTCACCCAGGTCAAGACCCCTGAGAACGACGGCTACAGCGCCGTGCAGCTCGGCTTCGATGACAAGCCCGAGCGCCTGTGCCTCAAGCCCGAGATCGGCCACGACAAGAAGGCCAACACCGCGGTCAAGCGCGTCCATCGCGAGATGCGCTATCCGGAGGGCCAGACGCCCGACCTCAAGCTGGGCGAGGAGGTCAAGGTCGGCTCCTTCGAGGGCACGATCGTCGTCGACGTCATCGGCACGAGCAAGGGCAAGGGATTCCAGGGCGTGGTCAAGCGCTGGGGATTCCTGGGCATGCCCGCCAGTCACGGCTGCTCCAAGCGCCACCGTGCGCCGGGCGCCCTGGGCCGCATGGGCAGCATCTCCAAGGGCGTGGCCAAGGGCAAGCACATGGCCGGGCGCATGGGCAACGACCAGGTCACCGTCCGTTGCGACCTCTTCAAGATCGACGCCGAGAAGAACCTGCTTCTGCTCCGCGGGCCGGTCCCCGGGCCGGATGGCGGAGTTCTCTTCATCCGGCGTTCCAAGGTCAACGACGTGACCGCCGCGCGCCGCAAGAAGGCCGCTGATGCTGCCACCAAGGCTGCCGAGAGTGCCAAGAAGAAGGCTTCCGTCCCCGTCAAGAAGTAAGACGCGCAAATACGAGTCTTAGGTCGGGCTTGGGGCGAGAGTCCCAAGCCCGGCGCATTTTCTAGAGATTCTCATAAATTCTCCTTGACAAGGCATTATTGAAGGCTATGCTGTGAGCGCGTTCACAGTGTGTGCTTGCGCACGATGCGCGTGTCGTGCTGGGGAGCGGGGGATGCCAGGAAGCGCTGTAGTCGCTGCGGAGACGGTAGGCAGGGTCAGCCTCTACCGCGTGCTGCTGTCCGGCCTCCAGCAGGCCGGGATCAAGGGCGTCTTCTCGCATCAGCTGTCCACTTCGGCTGGGGTCAGCGCGGCGCAGGTTCGCCGGGACATCATAACTCTGGGATACTCGGGCAGCCCGCAGCACGGATACGACGTCGCCGAGCTGATCGAGAGCATCGACAACTTCCTGGACGCGCCGGACGGACAGAACGTGGCCCTGGTGGGGGTGGGCAACCTGGGCCGTGCGGTGGCCAGCTACTTCGCCGGGCGCCGCCCGAAGCTCCGCCTGGTGGCGCTCTTCGACATCGATCCCGAGAAGTCCGGACGGGTGATCTGCGGAGTGCGCTGTTACCCGCAGGAGAAGATCACCGAGGTGGTCAGGAGCGAGAGGGTGAGCATCGTGATCCTGGGCGTGCCCGCGCCGGCCGCCCAGGCCGTCGCCGACGCCTGCGTGGCCGGCGGCGCCAGGGGAATCCTGAACTTCGCCCCGGTGGCGCTCCGCGTGCCGCCGGGAGTCTACGTGGAGAACCTGGACATGGCCAGGTCACTGGAGAAGGTCGCGTACTTTGCGCGGAAGGCTGGCGGTTGACTGCCGCCACAGGGAGGAGCTTGATGGGTACGGCAACGACTGAGAAGACGAAAGGCGCGGAAGGGGCCGAGGCGATCCGCGCCATCCTGGAGGCGCACCCGGGGGCGGGGCGCGACGCGCTGATCCCGGTCCTCCAGGAGGTCCAGGAGCAGCAGGGGTTCCTCTCCAAGGAGGCGGTGGTCCAGATCGGCCGACACCTCAAGCTGCCGGCCAGCAAGATCTACGGGGTGGCCACCTTCTACAATCAGTTCCGGTTTCAGCCCAAGGGCAAGTACCACATCATGCTCTGCCGGGGCACGGCCTGCCACGTCAAGGGGTCGCAGCGCCTCCTGTCCAGCATCGTGAAGCTGCTCAACCTGCAGCCGGGCCAGACGTCGCGAGACCGTCTGTTCAGCCTGGAGGTCGTTGCCTGCATGGGGGCCTGCGGCCTGGCCCCGGTCGTAAGCGTCAATGGCGAGTTCTACGCCAAGGTCACACCGCGCAAGCTTGCCGAGATGATACAGGAATGCCGTCAGAAGGAGCGTGGCGATGTCAGCAACTGAGTCCGTGTCGGGTGCCGTTTCTCTTTGCTGGAGCGCGCCGCCTCAGATTGGGCCGGAGCTTCTTGCGGCTCTGAAGTTCGGCCCCTGGGCTGACGCGGCGACGAAACCGGAAGCCTTGGCCGAGCTGACTGCGCGGCTGCGCCGTGAGAAGGTCGACCGGCCGGTGATCTACATCGGCACGGGCACCTGCGGCCTGGGCGCCGGGGCGGGCAAGGTCCTGCAGGCGATCGAGACCTATCTCAAGCGCGAGCGCGTCGAGGCCGACGTTGTCCAGGTCGGCTGCATCGGCCTGTGCTCCGAGGAACCGCTGGTCGACGTGCAGTTGCCGGGGCGTCCGCGGCTGGCGTTCAGCAGTGTCACGCCCAAGCTGGTGCCGGAGATTCTCAACGCGGTGCTGGGCGGCTCGTTGCCGCGGAAGGAGCCGCTGGGCCAGTTCTCCGGGGCCGGGGAACCCTGGCCCGGGGTCCCGCGGATGGACGCGAATCCCTTCCTGGCGCGCCAGTGCCGCGTCGTGCTGGCCACCAGCGGACTGCTGGACCCCAACCGCATCGACGAGTACATCGCCTGGGGCGGGTACTCCTCGGTGGCGCGCGTCTTGAGCACCATGACGCGCGAGCAGGTGTGCAGCCTGGTCGAAGCCAGCGGCCTGCGCGGCCGTGGCGGCGGCGGCTTCCCGACCGGCAAGAAGTGGAAGTTCGCCTTGCAGGCCGAGGCCGACCAGAAGTACCTCGTCTGCAATGCCGACGAGGGCGACCCGGGTGCGTTCATGGACCGCGCGGTGGGTGAGAGCGACCCGCACCGGCTGCTTGAGGGCATGCTCATCGCTGCCTACGCCATCGGTGCGACCAAGGCCTACATCTACATCCGCGCCGAGTACCCGCTGGCCATCGAGCGCCTGAAGGTGGCGATCGCCCAGGCAAAGGAATACGGGCTGCTGGGCGACAGCGTCCTGGGCAGCGGCAACCACATCGACATCGTGATCAAGATGGGCGCCGGCGCCTTTGTGTGCGGAGAAGAAACCGCGCTGATCCACTCGATCGAAGGACGCCGCGGCATGCCGCGGCCGCGCCCGCCGTTCCCGGTGGTCAAGGGGCTCTTCGGCAAGCCCACGGTGATCAACAACGTGGAGACGCTGGCGAATCTGCCGCTGATCCTCAGCCGCGGCGCGGAGTGGTTCGCGGCGATGGGCACAAAGGGCAGCAAGGGCACCAAGGTCTTCGCCCTGTCGGGCATGGTGAAGCGCACCGGCTTGGTGGAGGTGCCCATGGGCACCACGCTGCGCCAGGTGGTTTTCGACATCGGCGGGGGCATCGCCAACAACCGCAAGTGCAAGGCCGTGCAGATCGGCGGGCCCTCGGGCGGCTGCGTGCCCGAGGCGCAGCTGGACATCCCCACAGACTACGAGGCCCTCAAGAACTTCGGGACGATCATGGGGTCTGGTGGCCTGGTAGTGGTTGACGAATCGACGTGCATGGTGGATTTCGCCAAGTTCTTCATGGAGTTCATCCAGAAGGAGAGCTGCGGGAAGTGCATCCCCTGCCGCGAAGGCACCAAGCGGATGCTCGAAATCCTCCAGGCCATCACCCGGCCGCGCAAGAAGGAGAGCGCCAGCGACGCACTGGCTCGTTTCAAGGGTGTGATGCAGCTGCGCGAGCTGGGCGAGACCATCAAGGCCACCAGCCTCTGCGGGCTCGGACAGACGGCGCCGAATCCGGTGCTGAGCACGCTCAAGTGGTTCCGCGACGAGTACGAGGCGCACATCTTCGATCGCCGCTGCCCTGCCGGAGCCTGCAAGGATCTCGTGGGCGCCACCTGTCAGAATGCCTGTCCGGCCGGAACCGAGGTGTGGCGCTATGTCGCCCACATCGCCCGGAGCGAGTTCGAGGAGGCCTACAAGGTCATCCGCCAGGCCAATCCCTTCCCGTCGGCCTGCGCCCGCATCTGCCATCATCCGTGCGAGGCGGCCTGCCGCGCCGGCACCACGGGCGGCGATCCGGTGGCCATCCGTCTGCTCAAGCGCTACGTGGTCGACCACGTCAACCCGCATGTCGGAGCGCCGCCGGCCGAGCCGTCCGCCGCGGACGGCTCCCGCATCGCCGTCATCGGCGCGGGTCCGTCGGGGCTGACGGCCGCTCACTTCCTCTCGCTGATGGGGCACCGCGTGACCATCTTCGAGAAGGAGGGCAGGCCGGGCGGCATGCTTGAATCGGCGATACCGGCATACCGGCTGCCGCGCGGCCTGGTTCGGCGGGAGATGGACTCGCTGCTGAACCTGAACATAGAGATGCGCTACAACACCACGCTCGGCAAGGATGTGACCCTGGACGGGCTTTTCGAGAAGGGGTACAAGGCCATCTACATCTCCACCGGCGCCCATCGCAGCCGGCGTCTGGACCTGCCCGGCGAGGACGCCGTCGGCGTCATCCCCTCGATGCAGTTCCTTACCGCGCACAATCTGCACCGTCAGGAGATGGCCAAGGGCCGCGTCGGCGTGGTCGGCGGAGGCAACTCCGCCATGGACGCAGCGCGCGTGGCTCTGAGGCAGCAGGGCGTCACCCGGGTGACCGTGCTCTACCGCCGGACGCGCGACGAGATGCCGGCCTATCCGGACGAGGTCGAATCCGGACTGGTGGAGGGGGTCGAGCTCGAGGAACTGGTGGCGCCGATGGCGCTGCATGTGAAAGATGGGCACATAGTGGGCGCCAGATTCCAGCGCAACACGTTGGGGCCGCCGGACGCCTCCGGCCGCCGCAAGCCGGTGCCCCTGCCCGGCTCGGAGTTCGACCTGGACCTGGACACGCTCATCGTCGCCATAAGCGAGGAGCCCGACGCGCTGGGGATCGAGACCCTCGGCAGGAGCTCGACTGGCACGATCAAGGTGAACCCCGAATCGCTGGCCACGGACCGGCCGGGGGTCTTTGCCGGCGGCGATGTGGTGACCGGACCGGCGACAGTGATCGGTGCCGTCGGCGCCGGTCGTCGGGCGGCGATGATGATCGACCGCTACGTCCGCGGCAAGGCCCTCCACGTTATCCCCAAGGCGATCCTGCCCTCGGTCTACGTGCCGCCACCCGAGAGTCCGCTGGACGACAACGATCTCACTCCCGCTCGGGTTAGGGCGCCAGAACGCCCGGTGGCTGAGCGGGTGCACAGTTTCGCCGAGGTCGAGATGTGCATCGGCGAACACGCCGCGGTCTGCGAGGCGAAGCGCTGTCTGCGCTGCGACCTGGATTTCACCCAGCCGGACTAAACCGGAGACAGCAACGGAGAGAGACGAACCATGTTTGAGATAGAAGTCGACGGCCGCAAGATACAGGCCAACGAGGGCGAGACCATCCTGACCGTGCTGCGGCGGGAGGGTGTGCAGGTTCCCACCCTGTGCTTCATGGAGGGGCTGCTTCCGAGCGGCGCCTGCCGGATGTGCGTGGTGGAGGCCGAGGGCATGCCCGCGCTGGTGCCCTCCTGCTCCTACCCGGCGGCCGCGGGCATGAAGCTGAAAACCCGGTCGCCAAAGGTGCTGGCCGCCAGGCGCACGGTGCTCGAGCTGCTCATGGCCAACCACCCGGACGACTGCCTGTACTGCAGCCGCAGCGGCAAGTGCGACCTGCAGAATCTCTCCCAGGAGATGGGCATCCGCGGGCGGCGCTTCCCGGCGACCCGCACCCCCCAGGACGCCGACGTGTCCAGCCCGTCGATCGTCCGCGACCCGGAGAAGTGCGTGCTCTGCGGCAAGTGCGTGCGGGTCTGCGAGGAGATCCAGGGTGTCTCGGCCATCGACTTCGTGGGTCGCGGCAGTAGGGCCCACGTGGGCACCGCCTTCGACCAGGGGCTCAACGTGTCCAGCTGCGTCAACTGCGGCCAGTGCATCCTGGCGTGTCCGACCGGCGCGCTGGCCGAGCGCTCCTACATCGACCAGGTCATTGCGGCGCTGGCCGATCCCTCCAAGACCGTGGTAGTGCAGCACGCCCCGGCGGTCTCGGTGACCCTGGCCGAGGAGTTCGGGGTCAAGCCCGGCAAGGACGTCGACGGCCAGATGGTCGCGGCGCTCCGCCGGGTGGGTTTCAAGCGGGTCTTCGACACCTCCTTCACCGCCGACCTGACCATCATGGAGGAGGGCTCGGAGTTGGTGCACCGGGTCCAGACCGGCGGCGCCCTGCCCATGCTGACCAGTTGCTCGCCGGGCTGGATCAAGTTCATCGAGCAGTTCTACCCGGACCTGCTGCCCAACGTTTCGACCTGCAAGAGCCCCCAGCAGATGATGGGCGCCCTGATCAAGTCCTTCTGGGCCGAGCGAGAGAAGATCGACCCGGCCAGCATCGTCAGCGTTTCGATCATGCCCTGCACCGCCAAGAAGTTCGAGTGCAGCCGCGAGGAAATGGGCCGGGGCGGGGTGGCCGACGTGGACTACGTCCTGACCACCCGCGAGCTCGGCCAGCTGCTGCGCATCTTCGGCGTGGACGTGGCTACCATCGCGCCGGAGACGGCGGACACGCCCTTCGGCGAGCGCACCACCGCCGGCAAGATCTTCGGCGCCTCCGGTGGCGTGATGGAGGCCGCGGTCCGCACCGCCCATGTGCTGATCACCGGCCAGGAGATGGGCGATCTCAAGATCCAGCCCCTGCGCGGCCAGAAGGGCATCAAGGAGTTGCACGCCAAGATCGGCGACCTGGAGGTCGGGGCGGCGGTGGCCAGCGGGCTGGCCAACGCCCGCAAGCTGCTCGACGAGGTCCGGGCCGGCCGCAAGGATCTGCAGTTCATCGAGATCATGACCTGCCCGGGCGGCTGCGTGGGCGGCGGCGGCCAGCCCATCGGCACCGACCAGGCCAAGGTGCGCGCGCGCATGGGGGCGCTCTACCAGATCGACCGCGACGAGGCGTCGCGGGTCAGCCACAAGAACCAGCATGTCCAGCGCCTCTACCAGGAGTTCCTGGGCAAGCCCCTTGGCGAGAAGAGCCACCACCTACTGCATACGCACTACCAGAAGCGCGAGGTGCTGATCTGACCTCCGAAGCGCCCGCCGGCGGCAGCTGGCGGGAAATTTGACGGCACCCGGGTACAATGCGCGCCGGCGGACTCCGGCCGGCGCGAGGAGAAGGATGAGATGAGCAAGGCGAAGATCCTGGTGGTTGACGACGATCCCGACGTGGTCGAGCAGGTTTCCCTGGTGCTCGACTCGGGCGGGTATGAGGTGGTCTCGGCCGGCGGCGTCGAGGAGGCCGAGCAGGCGTTGCTCTCCTTCCGGCCGGACGCGGCGGTGCTCGACCTGATGATGGAGCAGCAGGACTCAGGGTTCGTGCTCTGCCACGAGATCAAGCGGCTCTATCCCGACACGCCGGTGATCCTGCTCACGTCCGTCAAGGCGGCCACGGGGATGTCCTTCGAGCCGGCCTCGGCCGAGCAGGCCGGATGGGTCAAGGCCGAGAAGATCCTGGACAAGCCGGTCCGCCCGGAGCAGCTGCTGCGCGAGGTCGAGGCCCAGTTGGTCCGCACGGGCAAGCTCAGCCATCCGGCCGGGAAGGGCCACTAGCGGCCGCCGACGATCGCGCGGCGCTGTCTGGAAGCGAGGTGCTGAGGTGACCGAATCCGCGCCCAAGCACTTCGTGACCACCGCCCCGGAGCGCTGCCGGGTCTGTTACACCTGCATCCGGGAGTGCCCGGCCAAGGCCATCCGCATCTCCGGCAGCCAGGCCGAGGTCCTGCCCGAGCGCTGCATCTGCTGCGGCAACTGCGTCAAGGTCTGCAGCCAGAAGGCCAAGCAGATCGTGGACACCGCCGCACCGGTGCGCGCGCTGCTCGGCTCCGGCCGGCGCACCGCCGCCTGTCTGGCGCCGAGCTTCCCGGCCGAGTTCCCGGACGTCGATCACCGCCGGCTGGTCGGAGCGTTGCGCCGCCTGGGCTTCGGCCTGGTCACCGAGGTGGGCTTCGGCGCCGACCTGGTGGCCGATCGCTACCGGCGGCTACTGGAGGGCGGTGACGGCCGGCGCTGGATCGCCACCAGCTGCCCGGCGGTGGTCACCTACGTGGAGCACTATCACCCGGGGCTGGTCAAGGACCTGGCGCCCATCGTCTCGCCGATGATCGCCATGGCCCGGGCCCTGCGCCGCCTGCACGGACGGGATCTGGGCATGGTCTTCGTTGGCCCGTGCGTGGCCAAGAAGATGGAGGTGGCCGACCCGCAGCTGCCCGGCGAGCTCGATGCGGCCATCACCTTCGCCGAGCTCCGGCGCATGTTGGAGGACGCCGGGATAGACCCGGCCGCGGCCGAGCCCTCCGACTTCGACGAGCCGCGCGCCGGGCTGGGCGCGCTCTTCCCGATCAGCCGGGGGTTGCTCCAGGCCGCCGACATCCACGAGGACCTGCTCGACGGCCGGGTGGTGTCCGCCGACGGCCGCAACAGCATGACCGACGTGCTGGCCCAGTTCGAGGAGGGCGTGCTCGACGCCCGGTTGCTGGAGGTGCTCTGCTGCCACGGCTGCGTCATGGGGCCTGGCTACAGCCGGCCGGCGCAGCTCTTCGAGCGTCGGGCGGCGGTGCGGGACTACGTTCGCAGTCAGCAGGAGTCGGCCGACGCGGACCGCTGGCGGCGGAACGTGGAGCGCTTCAGCGACCTGGACCTCTCCCGCGCCTACGGAGCGGAGGACCGGCGGGTGTCTCCGGTGGGCGACGGCGGGGCGGTGCAGGAGGTGCTGGCCAGGATGGGCAAGCACCGGCCGGAGGACGAGCTCAACTGCGGGGCCTGCGGCTACGACACCTGCCGGGAGCACGCCGCGGCCATCGTCAAGGGCCTGGCCGAGAGCGAGATGTGCCTGCCCTACACCATAGAGCAGCTCAAGGTGACGGTGCGCGAACTGGCCAGCTCCAACGAGCAGCTGGCCAGCGCCCAGGCCGCGCTGCTCCAGGCCGAGAAGCTGGCCAACATGGGCCAGCTGGCCGCGGGCATCGCCCACGAGATCAACAACCCCCTGGGCATCGTCCTGCTCTACGCCCACACCATGCTGGAGGGGGCCGCCGACCAGGCCGCCAAGGCCGACCTGGGGGTGATCGTCGAACAGGCCGACCGCTGCAAACGGATCGTCGCCGGCCTGCTGCACTTCGCCCGGCGCAACAAGGTCGTGCCCCAGCCCACCGACCTGCGTGAGCTGGTGGAGCGCACCCTGGGCATGCTGCACCTGCCCCCGGAGATCCGCACCTCGGTGCGGACCGACTGTCCGGACCCCCGGGCGGAGGTGGACCGCGACCAGATGGCCCAGGTGCTGACCAACCTGTTCACCAACGCGCAGGATGCCATGCCCTGGGGCGGCGAGCTGTCCGTGGCGGTCTCCGGCGGCGACGACTGCGTGCACATCGACGTCAGCGACACCGGCCGGGGCATCCGCCCGGAGATCATCAACAAGATCTTCGAGCCGTTCTTCACGACCAAGCAGATCGGCCGGGGCACCGGGCTGGGTCTGGCGGTCACCTACGGCATAGTCAAGATGCACCGCGGCAACATCACCGTGACCTCCAACGCCGACCCGGCCAAGGGCCCGACCGGCACGACCTTCCGGGTGACCCTGCCCCGGAAGGCGGAGATGGGGTGACCCGGTTCCGACCGGTGCGGGGGGCGGGAGGCCTGTCGTGGACGTCCTGAGGATCCTGATCGTCGACGACGAGCCCGGCCTGCGCATGGGCGCAGCGCGGGCGCTGCGCGACTTCCAGGTCAGCCTGCCCGACGGCGGCGGCGAGGTGGGTTTCGTTCTGGACGAGGCCGACAGCGCCGAGGCGGCCGCCGCGCGGATGGCCGCCGAGCGTCCCCAGATCATGCTCCTGGACCACCGCCTGCCGGGCATGAGCGGCACCGACTTCCTGGACAAGCTTGGCCTGGAGATCAACGGCGACCTGCTGGTCATCATGATCACCGCCTACGCATCCCTGGAGACGGCGGTGGCCGCCGCCAAGCGCGGGGCCTACGACCTGCTGGCCAAGCCGTTCACGCCGGAGGAACTCCGGGGCATGGTCCGCAAGGCGGCCATCCGGGTCATGCTCCAGCGCCAGGCCCGCAAGCTGGCCGAGGAGAAGCGGCGGGTGCGCTTCGAGTTCGTCCGGGTGCTGGCCCACGAACTCAAGAGCCCGCTGGGGGCCATCGAGGGCTACCTGAACATCTGCGTCTCGCCAGAGGTGCGGGTCTCCGAGGAGAAGCGCCGGGAGATGATCGCGCGGTCGATAGAGCGCCTGGCCGGCATGCGCCAGCTGATCACCGACCTCTTGGACCTCACCCGCATCGAGTCCGGCGAGAAGAAGCGCGAGCTGGTCGCGGTGGACCTGGCCGCGGTGGCCCGCGAGGCGGTGGAGAACGTCCTGCCCCAGGCGGCGGCGCGGGGCATCACGGTGAATCTGGATTGCCCGGCGCCGCTCGAGGTCCGGGCGGACCGGGGCGAACTGGCCATCATCGTCAACAATCTGGTCTCCAACGCCGTGAAGTACAACCGCGACGGAGGGCGAGTGGACGCGCGCATCCGGCGCACCCCCGAGGGCGTCGAGATCGCCGTCGCGGACACCGGCATCGGCATGACCGCCGAGGAGGCCGGCCGGCTCTTCAAGGAGTTTTCGCGCATCCGCAACGCCCGGACTTCGGGAATAGACGGGAGCGGTCTGGGGCTGTCCATAGTCAGGAAGCTGGCGGAGCTCTACCGCGGGGAGGCCTCCGTGCGGAGCGTCCCGGGCGAGGGCAGCACCTTCACCGTGCTGCTCCGCGAGGTGAGCCCGCCGGGCGCAGGAGGAAAGCCGTGAGCCACAGGGCCGTTGGAGGGACGCCCCCGACCATCGTCGACGAACCGGCCATCGGCGGGGTCCTGGCCGCGCGGGCCCGGCCCGACGCGGGGCGCATCCGCGGGATCCTGGCCAAGGCCCGGGAGGCCCGGGGCCTGGAGATGCCCGAGGTGGCGGAGCTGGCCTCGGTCAGCGACCCGGAGCTGTTGGGCGAGGTCTTCGCCGCCGCCCGCGAGGTCAAGGAGCGCATTTACGGCCGCCGCCTGGTGATTTTCGCGCCGCTGTACATCTCGAACCTGTGCGCCAACGAGTGCCTGTACTGCGCCTTCCGGGTGCGGAACAAGGCGGTGAGGCGCCGGGCCCTGACGGTCCCCGAGATCGAGCGCGAGGTGCGGGAGTTGGTCGAGCAGGGCCACAAGCGCGTGCTGCTGGTGGCCGGCGAATCCTATCCGCAGAAGGGCTTCGACTACGTGCTGGAGGCCATCGAGGCGGTCTATCGCTCCCGGAGCGGCCGGGGGGAGATCCGCCGGGTCAACGTCAACGTCGCGCCCCTGACCGCCGAGGAGTTCGCGCGCCTGAAGTCCGCGAAGATCGGCACCTACCAGCTCTTCCAGGAGACCTATCACCGCGAGACCTACGCGCGGGTCCACCTGGCCGGGAAGAAGCGCGACTTCGACTGGCGGGTCACGGCCATGGACCGGGCCATGCAGGCCGGCATCGATGACGTGGGCATCGGCGTGCTCTTCGGCCTGTGCGACTGGCGCTTCGAGCTCCTGGCGCTGATGCAGCACATCCGCCACCTGGAGCGCGAGTACGGCGTGGGCCCTCACACCATCAGCGTGCCGCGCCTCGAGCCGGCGGTCGGTTCGGACATGGCCGCCAGCCCGCCCTACCCGGTCAGCGACGTCGATTTCCGGAAGATCGTGGCGATCCTCCGCCTGGCCGTGCCCTACACCGGGATCATAATGTCCACCCGCGAGACGGCCGCCATCCGCCGGGAGAGTTTCGCGCTGGGCGTCTCGCAGATCTCGGCTGGCAGCCGGACCAATCCGGGCGGCTATGCCGACGGGCCGGCGGAGGAGGCCGGCGCGGCCGGCGGGCAGTTCTCGCTGGGCGACCACCGTTCGCTCGACGAGGTCATCCGCGACGTGGCCGCGCTGGGCTACATCCCGTCCTTCTGCACGGCCTGCTACCGGCTGGGTCGCACCGGCGGGGACTTCATGGACCTGGCCAGGCCCGGCGAGATCAAGGAGCACTGCGACCCCAACGCGCTGTCCACCTTCACCGAGTACCTGCTGGACTACGCCTCGCCGGCCACCCGCGAGGTCGGCGAGAGGCTGGTCACGGAGGCGCTCGCGACCATGCCCGAATCCCAGCGCCGGGCCTCCGAGGCCATGATCGCCAAGATCAAGGGCGGCGGGCGCGATGTCTACTGCTGAACCCGTCGGCGGCGCAGCCGGCTTCCGCATCGAGGGCGACTCGCTCGGCGAGCGCCAGGTGCCGGCCGGGGCATTCTGGGGCGTTCACACCGCGCGGGCGCTGGAGAACTTCCCGCTCTCCGGGCGGCGGGTCCACCCGGAGCTGGTCCGCGCCTACGGGGCGGTGAAGCTCGCCTGCGCGCTCACCAACCGCGCCGTCGGGTGCTGGGCCGCCGACCCGGCCAAGGCCGAGGCCATCGAGCGGGCTTGCCGGGAGATGGCCGAGGGGCTGCTCGACGCTCACGTGGTCGTCGACGCGCTCCAGGGCGGCGCCGGTACCAGCACCAACATGAACGTCAACGAGGTGCTGGCCAACCGGGCCCTCGAGATCCTGGGCGAGCCCCGCGGAAAGTACTCGCGGGTCTCCCCGCTCGACGACCTCAACCTCCACCAATCGACCAACGACACCTATCCGACGGCCCTGAAGCTGGCCGCGGTGCGGCTGCTGCGCCGGCTGGAGGCGGAGTTGGTCGCGCTGCAGGAGTCCTTCCAGGCCGCCGAGAAGCGCTTCGCCGGGGTGGTCAAGGTCGGGCGCACCCAGCTGCAGGACGCGGTGCTCACCACCCTCGGGCGGGAGATGAGCGCCTACGCCGACGCGCTCAGCCGCGACCGCTGGCGGGTCTACAAGTGCGAGGAGCGCCTGCGGGTGGTGAACCTGGGCGGCACGGCCATCGGCACCGGCCTGGCCGCGCCGCGCCAATACGTCTTCCGGGCGGCGGAGACGCTCAAGGAGGTCACCGGCATCGGCTTCGCCCGCGCCGAGAACCTGGTGGAGTGCACCCAGAACGCCGACGTCTTCGTCGAGGTCTCCGGGATCCTCAAGGCCTCGGCGGCGACGCTCGTGAAGATCTCAGGCGACCTGCGCCTGATGTCCAGCGGACCGGAGGCCGGCCTGGGCGAGCTCCGGCTCCCCGCGCGCCAGGCCGGCAGTTCGATCATGCCCGGCAAGGTCAACCCCGTCATCCCCGAGGCGGTGACCCAGGCGGCCATGCGGGTCATGGCCAACGATTCGGCCATCGCCTGGGCGGCCGGCTCCGGAAGCCTGGAACTCAACCCCTTCCTGCCGCTGGTGGCCGATTGCCTGCTGGAGAGCGTGGACCTGCTCGCGCGCTCCTGCGACATCCTCCGTCGCCACTGCGTTGAGGGCCTGGAGGCCGACGCCGAGCGCTGCCGCGCCCACGTGGAGGGTTCGACCGCCGCGGCCACCGCGCTGGTGCCGGCCCTGGGCTACGAGGGCGCCTGCCGGGTCGCGAAGTCTGCGAGAGAGACCGGCCGCACAGTCCGGCAGGTGGTCCTCGACGGGAAGCTGATGACCGCCGCAGAGTTCGACGCCCTGATCAGTCCGGAGGCAGTCTGCCGCCTGGGCATGCCGGAGAAGCGTTAGCCGCAAAGATGCGCAAAAGGCGCAAGGGGATTGAGATTGGAGCTACATACGAAGTCAACCGCACCCACCCTCTTGCGCTTCTTGCGCCTCTTTGCGGCCGGCATGACTTCCATGCGTAGGACGCAAGGGATGGGGCTGAAGGCAACGGCATTCACGAGCCGCAAAGGTGCGCAGAAGGCGCAAGGGGATCGGCTATGAAAGAACCGGTGTTCGCACTATGCGATCGGATTCGGGAGATCAGTTTGGCCCTGCATGCGCATCTTCGGCACGGGCACCTCGAGAAGGTCTATGAAAACGGCCTGGCTCACCGACTGCGCAAGGCCGGACTGGCGGCCGAACAGCAGTCTCCGCTCAAGGTGTTCGATGAGGATGGCACCGTGCTGGGCGAATACTCGGCAGACATCTTCGTGGAGAAGATGCTAATCGTTGAGTTGAAGGCCTGCAAGACACTGGCTGACGAGCACACGGCTCAACTGCTTGGCTACCTGCGCGCGTGCCGTGTGGAGCACGGCCTCCTGGTCAACTTCGGAGCTCCGAAGCTGGAGATCCGGAAGTTTGTCTTGTCGCAGTAGGCGCAGGCTAGCCGCCGCAGGGGAGTGAGACGGTGCGATTCATGGCCGCAAGGACGTACCAAGGGCGCAAGGGGTTCTTAAGAAGGAACCCGGCCCAGCAGCCGCCCCTTCACACTCTCTTGCGCTTCTTGCGCCTCTTTGCGGCTGGTCTCCCGGCGCCTTCGGCTTCTGTCGGCCATGGTGAATTTCCTCTTTGCGGCTAGGATGACTTCCATGCGCAAATCACCCAAGGGTTTCCGGCTGCACATCGGCATCTTCGGCCGCCGGAACGTCGGCAAGAGCAGCTTGCTCAACGCCATCACCCGGCAGCAGGTCTCCATCGTCAGCGAGGTGGCCGGCACGACCACCGACCCGGTGGAGAAGCCCATGGAGCTGCTGCCGCTCGGGCCGGTGCTCTTCATCGACACCGCCGGGATCGACGACGTTGGGGCGCTGGGAGCCATGCGCGTCCAGAAGACCCGCCAGGTCTTCGACCGCACCGACCTGGGCGTCCTGGTGGTCGCCGCCGGCGACTGGGGCGAGTACGAGGACGGCATCCTGGCGGCGCTCGGCGAGCGCAAGGTGCCGGCCGTGGTGGTCTTCAACAAGGCCGACCTGGCCGCCCCGGCGGCGGAGCTTGTTGCGCGGTTGGAGGCCGGGAAGCTCCGGGCGGTGCGCACCGTGGCCAGCCGGGGCGAGGGCCTGGCCGACCTGCGCGAGGCTTTGCTCGCCGCCGCGCCGGCCGACTACATCGAGTCGCCGGCCATCCTCTCCGACCTGGTCGGCGCCGGCGAGATGGCCGTGCTGGTGGTGCCGGTCGACAAGGAGGCCCCCAAGGGCCGGCTGATCCTGCCCCAGGTGCAGGCCATCCGCGACCTGCTGGACGGCGACGCCTACTGCCTGGTGGTCAAGGAGCGCGAGCTGCGCGACGCGCTGGAGCGCCTCAAGCGGCCGCCCAAGCTCGTGGTCACCGACTCCCAGGCCTTCCTCAAGGTCTCCGGGGACACGCCGCGGGAGGTGCCGCTGACCAGCTTCAGCATCCTCTTCGCCCGGTTCCGCGGGGACCTCGTCGAGCAGGCCCGTGGGGCGCTGGCCGTCGAGGACCTGCGGCCCGGCGACCGGGTGCTCGTCGCCGAGGCCTGCTCGCACCACCCCATCGCCGAGGACATCGGGCGGGTGAAGATCCCGCGCTGGCTCCGCCAGTACGTCGGCGGCGAGCTCGACTTCACCACCGTCCAGGGCCACGACTTCCCCGAGGACGTCTCCGGCTACAAGCTCGTCATCCACTGCGGCGCCTGCATGTGGAACCGCCGGGAGATGCTCAGCCGCATCATGCGCTGCCGCGCGGCCGGAGTGCCCATCACCAACTACGGTCTGGTCATCGCCTACAGCCTGGGGATCTTCGAGCGCTCGCTCGAGCCCTTCCCGGCGGCGCTCGACGCCTTCCGCGCCGAGAAGGCCGCCCGGGCCGCTCGCGCCGGACGCCCGGGGAAGGGCTGACCGCGTGGACCGCCCCGAAGTGCTGGGCTGGCTCCGCGAGGCGCGGGCCGAGCGCCTGGAGGAGCTCTGGCGGCTGGCCGACCGCGTCCGCCGGGAGTCGGTCGGCGACGAGGTCCACCTCCGGGGGCTCGTAGAGTTCTCCAACCACTGCCGGCGGACCTGTGCCTACTGCGGGATGAACGCGGGGCACTCTGGCCTGGTCCGCTACCGCATGACCGCCGAGGAGATACTGGACTCTGCCCGGCAGGCCCGCGGCCTTGGCTACGGCACGGTGGTGCTCCAGTCCGGCGAGGACCCGGAGCTCGATCCGTCTTGGCTCGCCGGGGTCGTCCGGCGGATCAAGGGCGAGACCGGCCTGGCCGTCACTCTGGGCGTCGGCGAACGCGGGCGCGAGGCCTACGCGCTCTGGCGCGAGGCCGGGGCCGACCGCTATCTGCTGCGCTTCGAGACCTCCAACCCCGAGCTCTTCGCCCGGATCCACTCCGGCGGCGACGGCAGCCTGGAGGCCAGGCTGGAGCGCCTCCGCTGGCTGGGGGATCTGGGCTACGAGGTGGGCAGCGGGGTGATGGTCGGCATCCCCGGGCAGACCTTCGAGGACCTGGCCGGCGACCTGGAAATTTTCAGGAAGCTGGACCTGGACATGATCGGCATCGGACCGTACCTGGCCCATCCGGACACGCCGCTGGGGGCGCAGGCGGAGGCCATCCGCGCAGCCACGCCCGGCCAGGCGCCGGCCGACGAACTGACCGCCAACAAGATGGTCGCGCTCGCCCGCATAGCCTGCCCGCGGGCCAACCTGCCGGCCACCACTGCCCTGGCCACCATCAACCGCGCCGAGGGCCGCGAGAACGCCCTGCGCCGCGGAGCCAACGTGGTCATGCCCAACCTGACCCCGGTCAAGTACCGCGCGCTCTACGAGATCTACCCGGCCAAGGCCTGCATCGGCGAGACCGCCGCCCAGTGCGGCGAGTGCCAGCACGCGCGCATCCGCCGGCTGGGGCGAAGGCCGGGCCGGGGGCCGGGGCCGTCCCGGCGAGGCCGGGCCGCTCGGGGCTGAGATCTCGTCGGGAAGTCCTGTCCGTCATCCTCAGCGACCGGAGCATATCGGTGGTTTTGCGAAGCCCTGGTCCACATTCGCCAAAACCTCCTGGGCGCCGTCGGCGTCCAAGGATATAATGTGTCCCGAACATATTTTGGGGCGCGGCAGGAGGATGTCCCATGACCACGCACCGCCAGGTTGACGAACCCTCTCCGACAATTGTTGGACCCAGGCCGGCCGAAGGCGCCGGCGGCAAAGTCGCCATTCCCCAGGGCATGGAGCGGCTGCTGACCCTCGCCGGGATCAGCGCCGAGTGGCGCGGCAAGGTCCTGGCCGACCCGCTCGGCGCCGCGGCCGAGGCCGGGATCGAACTCGCGGACAGCGAGCGGGCCATCCTTAGGGCGGTGCCGAAGCCGGCGCTCGAGGGCATGATCGCTTCGTTTGCCCGGAAGCACCGGGGAGTCAACGTGGCCCGGTACGCGACCGGCGCGGTGGCGGCGGCGGCGCTCCTGGCCACCGGCATCGCCTACGGCGGCGACTCGCCGGCCACCAAGGGCGGCGTGCGCGCCGACGACCCCGGCGAGAGGCCGATCACCGACATGCCCCTGGGCGGCATCCGCCCGGACGTGCCGGAGGAGGCTCCGCCGATCCTGTGGATGACTTCGCTCGAGGACGCCATGGCCAGGGCGAATAAAGAGAGCCGGGCGGTGATGGTGGTCTTCCTGCATCCCGCGCGGGGCAAGCTTCAGGTTGTGGCGCCGGACTACCAGAATGTCGGTGGCCCCGAGGGACCGGCTGTCGAGAAGAGCGCCAAGACGTTCTTGATGGAAGGCAAGGAATCCAGGAGCGCCATCCGCACCGCACAGGTCATCGCCGTGCGAATCTCCCCTCCGGCAGTTCCGGAGGAACTCATGGCGACAGCCAAAGCGGAAGGCCTGGAGGTCTCTGGGCAGGACTTGGCCGATGCCCGCAAGACCGTCGCAGCCTACCTTGCCCTGCTCGAAAAGTACGGGATAAAGGACAAGCTCCCGGCCGTGGTCTTCCTGGCGCCCGACGGCTCGGAGCTCGCCAAGGCCGTCCAGCCCGACGACGAGGCGGTCTTCGTCAAGCTCATCGCCGAGGTGCCGCCCAAGCTCGCGAAATGGATCAACGACCAGCGCCGGCGAGAGCCCGGCCAGGCCGTGACCGACGGCATCCGGCCGGACGAGCCGGTGACCAAAGGGATCCGGCCGGATGAGCCGAAGCCATTGATAGTCGGCGAGACCATCGACTGAGAGGAGCGAACCGCCATGACCACGCATCGCCAGGTTGACGAACCTTCACCCACCATCGTCGGCCCGCGGCCCGCCGAGGGCGCCGGCGGCAAGCTCTCCATCCCCCAGGGCATGGAGCGGCTCCTGACCCTGGCGGGGATCAACGCCGAGTGGCGCAGGCGGGTCCTGGCCGACCCCCTGGCCGCGGCGGCCGAGGCCGGGATTGAGCTCGCCCCGAGCGAGCGCGCCATCCTCAAGTCGATCCCGGCGCCCGCGCTCGAATCCATGGCGGCGTCCTTCGCCCGGAGGCACGGCGGCGTGCCCGTCGGCCGGCTGGCCGGCGCGGCCGCGGCGGTGGCGCTCCTGGCCCAGTCGGCCTTCGCCGGCGAGATCCCCGCGGCGCCCGGAGGCATCCGCTCCGACGAGCCCGGCCCGCGGCGCCCGGTGG
>Ga0302238_1000281_pt1 | contig 54495 bp, 62 predicted proteins | sample AAG_UR_Asn_MG_FD_193527 | JGI IMG/M metagenome (GOLD analysis project Ga0302238, IMG submission 193527) | Enriched activated sludge microbial communities from anaerobic digester in WTTP, New Holstein, Wisconsin, United States - AAG_UR_Asn | ecosystem: Engineered > Bioreactor > Anaerobic >... | reverse complement strand
TTTTTTTTGTGTAGTTTTTGTGTAGTACCCCACCACTTATAACAAGATACTCCTATCTTACACTCTTACAACAGTTGCCCTTGATATCCATAGTATTTAAAATCTCAAATTGTGTGAGCAGTGCATCAAATGAAAAGACTTGCTCCTCTTGGCTAAAGCGTTTATCTTCGAGTAGCTCTTTAAGTGCTTTGATTTCACTTTTTTTGTTTTTGTCTAAAAACTTATGGGCAAATACAATACCAATCTCTTTATCTAAGATATTTAAAATAGCTCTATGAGAGGCTTGAGTATATTGACCATTGGCATCACTCCCTTGTAGCCACTTGCCACCTATTGCAGTACTTTTTTGTGTGATGTATTCCCAAAAATAGTCTCTAAATACGCTCTCTAGAGCATTATTGTCGGTGTTGATTAAAAGGGTGTGCAAGGTTGATCTTGAGGGGATTTGAATCTTATCTTTGGCGAATAATTCTGTGAGTATTAAACTCTCTTGATTGTAAATCATCCATGTATGAATATCTTTAAATGTTGTATTGCCTTTGATAAGTGCAAAGAGTGTTATGAAGAGTACTTCATGGAGGGGATACTCTATCTTTCCTATATCAACTTTGTAATCTGGTATCTGCTTTAATGCTTCAAGCAGTTGCTCTTTTTTGCTTAGATTCACTTTGACTCCTTATTTTTTAGGAGCTAAAGCAAATTTACTTCCAATTTTAGCAGTGGGGCTGGTTGTGTTTCAGGTTGGTTTTATATTTCATCGGATTTGGCTACTTTAAAAGCACTTTGAGGGGGATTAAAATGATACGAAAGATTTTCCATTTGTGCATGCATCAACTCTTTTTCGATACCCATAGCAATGTTTTTCATCTCCATAGTACATTTTTCTCTCATCGAAGTCATCTCTTCATTATAATACAAAACAGCGATCATACTCATAAGCACGAACGCTGTTCCTACATAAATGGTTAAAAAACGCCAAAGAGCTTTTTGTTCTTCTTTATTCAAAACAGTATCCATTGCCTCTGATAGTGTGTATCTTTTGCTTGCCTAAAAGATGCCGAAGATTTTTGGGTATTTCTCAACAAACAGGGTAAAAGTCCCATGGTTCTTAGGAATGGCTTAAAACCACTCTTTTTGCTAAAAACAAGCCCTCATATTTCATCTACAAGCCACAAAATTAATTTTAGAGACCTGAAGGTTGGGCGAACTCTTTTTCTTTGTCAATCGCAATTAAATTGTAAACTCTCTTTGAATAACTCGTAAAATCATAAGTTCCATAGAAGTTAATGTGTTGCCAATGGACGATTGAACTTGTTTTGATAGCTATTATAATTTCATCTTTTTCTATTTGATTTTTAGCCTGCTGCAGTTTTTTTGTGAGATACAGATAGTTCCATAAAATTATGGCATTTTGAATCAGTCGCTTTGAGTTATTGGCGATATTTTGTTCTTCAGCTGTTGCAACCGTAAACTCTTGATTGTTTCCAAAAAATACTGCTTTTGAAAATCGATTAGAGGCTTCTACTTTATTCAGCTGTTTTTCTATTCGCTGGCGAAGCTTCACATCATCAATATAGTTGAGTAAAAAGTCAGTTTTAATAATCTTTCCAAACTCCTTTAGTGCTGTATAAAGCTTATGTTGTTTTGAATAGGATGTGAGCCTCTTCAGAAGCTGCGTTGCCGTAGTTTTCCTCTCTTTGATTGTTGTAGTAAATCGTAAAATATCGTCCCAATTTTCCTCGATAATTTGGGTATTTATTTTTCTCTTAGGGGTCAGCTTGTAACCTAAAGTATGATAATATTTTGGAGTAAAAAAGCCGTAGAGCTGTTGATCTTTGAAGTTTTTAATTCTTGGACCAAAATTAAATCCAAGAAGATTTGTCAAACCAAAAATTAGCTCAGTGTAGCTGTGGCTATCCCCGGAATGTAAATCGCTCTTGATGGTTTCATTGTGCAAAAGTCCATCAATAACATACCCCGATTCTCTTTCACTGACATTGATAACAGTGGAATGAAATAGACGATTTGATTCGTCAATAAACGTATAGGCAACAACACCTTTGTCGGCACCAAAGTATTTGTTGGAGTATCCTGCATTGGTAGAATCGATATTTGAAGCAATGGAATATTTTTGTCCATCACTGGAAGTATGATTGATATCGGTATGATGTCTTACTATTTTTACAAGTTCCAATTTCTCCATATATGCCACAATCTTATCATTTGCTTCGGTCGTATTATCCTCTGAAAAGTACCATATTTTGGTATTATCAAGTTGATTTTCATTGATCCCTTTTGAGATTTTACCGATTCGTAAAAGACTTAGATTGCATCCATATCCTAAAATAGATGCAAGCAAAAGATTGTGATTGCTTTTGATACGACTTTGCGCGTAGTGCTGAAATGAAGATAAAAAATCTGTTTCCCTATCAATTGAATTGAGAACATCAATTACGGATAGGTATTCTTCTGCTGGGAAATATTTTGCGAGAGGATTTTTTTCTTCATCTTCATTCTTTTCTAATTTAGGAGTTTTGAGGATGTAAGAGTCGTCCATCGCTGTAAAGTAGGTGTTTGCGCCTTTTAAGATATTGGTGTTTGCTTTTTCATAGCTCGCTTCAACTTTCTCCTCAACAGTTTTTATAAAACCATCGAAATCTCTTAAGTATCCCATATCATGCTTGGTGAGAAGTAGCTCTTTATTTTTAGTCCAATCATCTTTATCAATCATATAGTCATCAAAGTTTTTGTATCTGTAAGAGTATTTCAAATTAAGTGTTCCATTTTTAATGGCATCGCTTACATGAAAGAAGAGTAAAATTTTATAGAGTGAGACTCTAAATTTATCCCCATCAAACACAGTGATTCGCTCCTCTTCATCTAAAAACGCTTTAGGTGCTTTATGGGTGAGGATGGGATTGTTTTTGAAATACTTAATGGCTTCAATAAGATTTTTATTGGATGCTTTTTCGTCAAACTCAATTGCTTTTAAAATCCCAGTAAGCTTTCCTTGCAGCGACACTGACTTGCTCTCAATAAAATCATATTTATTTTCAACAACAGTATCAAAAACTTTTTTCTCTAAAAGAATCTCCCTAAGAGCAAGTGTCTTTTTTTCAAGAAGTTTTTCTATTTCAGCCACTTTATTTCGTGCGCTTAAATCGCTGTCTTTGACAATAGCTTCAATCTCATTTAGCGTTGAAAGATTTGCATTTTCAAGCGACTGCATGACTCGGTTTTTGTGAGGTTCTTGCTCAAAACTATACTCTTTTTGAGAGCGAAGTGAGGAGTTTTTAGCCGTCTGTACCGTTGATATAAATCTATCTATGAGATTATCGTTACGAATGAGATACTGATAATACACAAATGATAGAAGTAAAAAATTTGATTCTACATCTTTTTTGCGTTTCACTTGAAAGACTTGGCTTTTTTCAATCCATTTAGCGTGATACTGGGCTATTTTAGGAGTGATTCCTCCTAATATAAAGATACTCTCCAAGATATTGAATTTTGATTGTATTGTTTTAAATTTTTGAAGGCTTACTGTTATGGCAGCTTTTTTAGTAGAGTGCTCCAGCATCTTATAGTGTGTAAGACTCCATCTGTTTTTATAGTCTCCATCTTTTTGTAAAAATTCATCCAAGACACCCAGTTTTTGATCTTGAACAAATGGCGTTAATCTCTCTAAAATATCTCTCTTTTGAGAATTGATGGCGACTGTAATAATGCGGTATAACTCCGTGTAACTCGGCACTTCGATTGATAGCTTTTTAGAAAACTCAACAAGGGCATAAAAGATTTTCTTACGATGGATGAAATTATTCGCCAGTGTGGTAGCTTCTTTTACAAGGATATCTTTTATCTCATCGGTATATTCGTTAATTCGCAAATGTTGCTTAACAATCTGCTGATATCTATAAAGTGTACTTTTTGTTAAACTTACAGCATCAGTATCGATTGATATTTTTAAAACATTGGAGGCAATGTAATCTAAATTTTTATCCTCATTTAAATCTGTGAAGAATTTATTTGTTGCTTTGAAATAGCCGTACAGCAGCGTGAAATAAATTTGATTAAAATCGCTTGCTATTTTTTCAAGCAAACTTTTTGGGATTGAAAAATAATATTTTTGTTGTTGAGAATTGAATACAGGTTTTTGATTAAATGTTTTTTCTTCCTCTTTTGATAAAATCTGTAAAGTTGTCACCTTTTTCCTTTTTTTGTAATTTATTCTGATTATATATAGTGTTTGCTATACTTTGTTTAATTTATGGTTTAAGTTACATGTATTTGGTTGTTTGGCGATAAATATTATGGTGTAACACAAACGAAGGTTTAATTTACATCTCAAAGGAGAGTGAAATGCTTATCGGTTATGCAAGAGTTTCGAAATCTGATGACTCTCAAGTTTTAGATTTACAAATCGATGCACTTCTTCAAGCAGGGGTAAATCAAGGAAACATTTACACCGATAAAATTTCAGGAACCAAAGACGAAAGACCTGGCTTGGAAAGTTGCTTGAAAGCTTTACGAGAAGAAGATATTTTAGTTGTATGGAAGCTTGACCGACTTGGTAGGAATCTCAAGCATCTTATCAATACGATTGATGATTTAAACAAAAGAAATATAGGCTTTAAAGTTTTAAGCGGGCAAGGTGTTAATATTGACACAACCACATCTGCTGGGAAAATGATGTTTTCTATTTTTGGTGCTTTTGCAGAATTTGAAAGAGACTTAATTAGAGAAAGAACGATGGCTGGACTTCAAGCTGCAAGGGCAAGAGGTAAGAAAGGTGGAAGAAAATTTCAGCTAACAAAAGCTCAAGTTAGACTTGCACAAGTTGCTATGCAAAATCGTGATACTAGTGTCGCAAAATTATGCAAAGAGTTAAGAATCACAAGACCAACTTTATATAGGTATGTTGGACCTAATGGCGAGCTACGAGAGTTTGGAGAAAAAGTTTTAAATAATAAAGTTTAATCACTTTTTAATTAAGTATATATTATCATTAGATGATAACAAAGGAAAGTAGTGGACAATTTAGAAAATCTTTTAAACTTACATGGTGAGCTCTTCCCGATGGATAGTGGTCATTGGATTAAATTTGAAGCTCACCTTGTAGAACCAAGTAAAAGTATTCCTCATGGAATTAAATATTCTTTGACATTACACAATAAGAGCAATCAAAGAGTTTTGGGCTATGACAATGCTCACAGCTTTAAATCTACTAAAAAGTACAGTGCCACAAAAGAGACTTATGACCACATCCATAAAAAGATGGAGATTGTTGCTTATGAGTTTGAATCGGCAGATCAGCTGCTTGAAGATTTTTGGAAAAGTGTAGATTACTATATGGAGAACAACACATGAAACTAAAAACTGTAACTGTTGGCATTATGTCAAGGGAAGATTATAAAAATAGAACAATGGCAATTGTGAGAGGTGAATACAAACCAAAAAAAGATGATCCAAAAATATGGTTTGAATCTATAAAATCGATGGCGCAAATTCTCTCAAATGAGAATCAAGAATTATTAAAGATAATTTTGAAAAATGCACCTAAATCATTGAGAGAACTTGAAGAGCTAACTGGTCGTGCGAAATCAAATCTTTCGCGAACACTCAAAACACTTGAAAGATATGGTATTGTTGAATTACATAAAGAAAAACAGTCAGTGGTTCCAGAAGTCATTGCTACTGATTTTAGAGTGGAATTTGGATTGAGTGCTGCTTAATCGCATTATACATTTTAAACTATGGGCAGACTCATCAGTCCTCATGCTGAGAAAGTGAGTTTTTGGGAAAGGCTCTTATGAAGTCGCTTTTTGTAGTCCTAAATTACGATGCTTAAAAATTATATCTTAAAGCACTTTAAGTTTCAGTGGCAGGATTAACCCATTTATGTAAAGGTACCCGATATTTTAGTTGTATGGAAGCTTGACCGACTTGGTAGGAATCTCAAGCATCTTATCAATACGATTGATGATTTAAACAAAAGAAATATAGGCTTTAAAGTTTTAAGCGGGCAAGGTGTTAATGTTGACACAACCACATCTGCTGGGAAAATGATGTTTTCTATTTTTGGTGCTTTTGCAGAATTTGAAAGAGACTTAATCAGAGAAAGAACGATGGCTGGACTTCAAGCTGCAAGGGCAAGAGGGAGAAAAGGCGGGAGAAAGTTTAACCTTACAAAGTCACAAGTAAGATTAGCAGAAGCAAGTATGAAAAATAGAGATACCAGCGTAAAAGAACTTTGTGCAGAGCTCGGGATTACAAGGCCTACTCTTTATAAATATATTGGACCGAATGGTGAGCTAAGAGATTTTGCCAAGAGAGTGCTAGAAATCACAAATTAAGCTATTTCTAAGAACCATGGGACTTTTACCCTGTTTGTTGAGAAATAGCCAGTTTAGCAAAGGATAATGGTGCAAAAACGTGAGGTTATGGGTAAAGATACCTCCTGCAACGAGTAGCATAGCAATGACTCCAATAATACTTAATGCTTGAATCATTTTAGGCAATAAGGCTATTAAAAGATTTCCAATTTTTTGGATAAACACATTGCTCTTTTTAAGCAAATAGAGTCCAAAATCATCCATACGCACCAACAGTGCTACTAAACCATAGACTCCAATGGTAGCCAGCACGGCAATCAAAGAGGTCACAACAATGCGAGTAAGCAGAGGTGATTCACTCACTGTTCCAAGGGCTAAAATGATAATTTCAATGGAGAGAATAAAATCGGTGGTAATGGCTTGCTTGATCTTCTCTTTTTCACTACTTTGATTGATCGTTCCATGAGGTTTAGAGTCTGTTGTAGGCTTGTGCCACAGATGCATGAGCGTATGCAAAACTTTTTCAGCTCCTTCGTAGCTAAGATAGAGTGCACCAAAGAGTAAAATAGGTCCTATCATCCAAGGGGCAAAGGCTGAGAGTAACAAGGCTAAAGGAAGAATAATGACTTTATTGAGTAAAGAACCTTTGGCAATGGCCCATAGTACTGGCAATTCTCGATCACTGGCAAAATGAGCAGACATATTGGCATTGACCGCTAAATCATCACCTAAGATACCTGCCGTTTTTTTCGCAGCCACTTTACTCATAATAGCGACATCATCCAATGTTGCTGCTACATCATCTAAAATGGCAAACAGCCCTCCAATGTTCATTGCTCCTCCTTGATCATAAAGGGATTATTATAGCTAAAAAATTTTCTTCAGATACGGAACTTTTTAGGAGTAATTAAAAAAATGGGTTGCTAAATTATCATTTAAACTCTTCTCAAAAAAAGCTATGCCAAATTAACATCTCGCGAGAAGATGGCATTTGCTAAAATTGTACGTGAATGTGAAGAGGGGGGATGTACAAGAACTCTTTGATGCCAATGTTGTTTCCAAAGATGTATTCTTTCATCTTTTAGGCGCTTCACCCTTAGCCCCATTTATCAAATGTGCTATAATGACAGCAGAATAAGTGATGATTTTATAAAGGAGGCTATCTATGGTTGATATTGAAAAAGTAAAAAATGAAATTGTAGAACGCCTTAAACCATTAAACCCTGATAAAATCATTCTTTTTGGATCTTATGCATATGGCACACCTACGGAAAATAGTGATATTGATATATGTATAGTAGAAGCCAATGTAGAATCTAAATCCCAAGAAAAATCAAAAATTCGTACTTTGCTTAAAGATATTAAAATGGCTAAAGATATCTTAGTTGAGCAAAGTGATGATTTTGAAAAACACAGCAGTGAACTTTGGATTAATACTGCTTTGTACGATGCAGCGCATAAAGGAATCGTGCTTTATGCAAAAAAGTGATATCAAAAACAGTGCCGATCTGTTTTTGTATAAAGCCATCATTGATCTTAATAGTGCCAAATATCTTTTAGAAGGCTTCAATAAAGACAACGTTGAAATTGATATTGAAAAAATCTATTTTGAACTACAACAAAGTGCCGAAAAAGCATTAAAATCTTTACTTTCAAAACATGGTATCAAATTTCCTAAAAGCCATGATATTGAACAACTTATTAGCATGTGTGAAGAAGCAGCTATTCCTTTAATTCAAGGCATAGAAAAACTGATTGAGCTAAGTGATTATGCTGTTGAGGGACGATACTCTATTATTTCTGATGACCTTAATGATTCTGAGATGTTTATCGGCCTTATTCAAAAATTAATCGAAAGCATTGAATCATAATTTTGTATTTAGTGAATTTCTAATTATTGAAAATTTAGATTTTCAAAGTTATATGTGAAGCAAAGCGATAATTCTGTACTGCATACCTCACTCCCTTTTTTCTTTGAGCTTCTTATAAAATTTTAAATATTTTTGTTCTGCCCTCTCTTTGATAGACCATTCTTTTACAGATTTCAGATCGACCTTGTTTTGCTGTGTGACCCAGATGGCTTGTTGTAAACATTGCTCATCATCCCAATGATAATAAGCAGCCAATCTATCTTTAACACAATCTGTTGGCGTTAATAATCTTAATACTCCAGCTTCCGTTTCAATTTCTGCAATCTCATCTACAGGGGCATCTCCAACACCTAATGGACCGGAGGGAAATTCAATGAAATATTTTGTATCTTCATGCACAAAATAACGATCATGTTCTTTAAATCCTAATTTTATCATGAGTGCATGAATTTTTTTAAATTGTTCATTGTATTGATTGATTAAATCTAAGTCCCACGAGGTATATTCACCTCTACTATATATCTCAACACATGAACCGCCAGAAAGAACAACATAAATATTTTCTGCTTTTAAGGCTGAGCAAATAAAACTACCAAGCTCTTTTACATTCATATCTTTAATGGATTTCATAATGGCTTCTCTGGTCGTCTTGGGCGTTTACGTTGCATTTCAAGTTTCTCTTTGAGTTCAGGCTTATAGTACAGTCTTGCTTTATTTAAAAGTGCCGTTACCTCGTCTAAAAAAGCATATCGTGGATTTAAAAAATAGACTTTTGTTCTACCAGACATTTTACTTAATACCAAACCACCCTCTTCAAAATGTTTTAATTGATTTTGAATCGATGGAAGGGCTACATTAAAATATTTAGCAATTTCTCTTGCATACCCTTCTTTAAATACAAACAAGTATTGTAGCGTCAGTTCTCTAGTCATCGTTCCAAATAGTGTTTCTAGCATGGTGTTTTCCAATAGATATAATGTTACACTAAATGATATAATAAATATATCATTTGATATAGTAATTATATCATATAACTTCACAAAATTTTAGTAAAGTATGCGCACAATCCCTCTAACTCTTTTACTAAAGCATAAACAGAGCATTTAAATAGAAGTGTTTTATTGGTTACGTTTTTCTGACTTTCACCAATGGCAATGAGTTGCATACAAAAAGTATCTAACTTTTAAAGCTCCCCCTCATCTGTTTCTAGCAATGCGGGATCAGATATAAATCGCTTCTTCGTTAATTTGACTTTTCAACAAAGGATTCATTGTATCTCTTAGCCTAATAACATCAACAGGAACTTTGAATGATTCTTGCAATTCTTGTTTCAGGGCAGATAGTGTTAAAAGATTTGGTTTGGCAAGTTGTACAACTACATCTATGTCACTCTCACTTGTTGCATTACCTTTAGCATAGCTGCCAAATAAACCTAATTTAGTGACAGAGTATTTTTGATAAAGTTCATCTTTGTGTGCTTGAAGAAATGCTAAAACATACTCTTTATTCATAAGTATCTCCTCCTATGGTTTTTAAATTATCTGTTTGCAAAATAATCTAACACTTGTTCATTAGTGAACACTACTATCCTTAATGTTGTCAAGAGAGTCGTATTTCTTTCAACTCTCCCCTAACCTCTTATCAGCCTCTCTGTAAACTTCTAGCTTATCTCTTTTCCCAATGGCAATAATAATCACAATAATGATTTCATTGGCATCATTCATAGTGTAAACGAATCGGTATTTTTTCTGGTAAAAATAGATTTTATAGCACCCTTCAAGATATATATCTAAATCGGGTCTATCAAAGAGGGGTTCTCCTAAATAGGGATTGATTTTTAACTGTTGCCAAATTTTTTCAGCCTCTTCAAACGCATCATCTTCTTCAATATTCTGCAAATCTTCATAAATAGCATTACTGACCGCTTTTACAATAGCCATCATACGCCTTAGGCTCTAGCTCTTGCTTCACGAGCTTTTTGAAACATCTCATCCATACTCATAGTGTTTTCATGAGGCTCTTTACCTCTTTGCTTGACCATAGCACTTATTTCTATCATTTCCAAAAGTCGCTCTTTTTCTTTAAGTGCTAGATAATCATCAATATTCACTAATACGGCTTCAGGTTCATTGTTCTTTAAAATAATGACTTTTTCTAATGCTTTATCTTTGATTTGTGTGACAAGATTATTTAAACCTCGCGCAACCTTGGTAATAGAAAAAAGTTCATGTAAATGAACACGTTGCTCTTGATGTGCGATACTTTTTCTCATTGTGACTCCTTGTAGCGCATATTATAGCTCTTTTAAGCATTTAATTCAATGTTTTATTTACTGTCTTATATAATTTTAGGCGTAATGAAAAAAACGAGAGGCTAAGTTATAATTTTTCATTATGCTGACTCAAGAATTCATCTATCAGTTTTACCTTCCTTTTTTTAGCCAATCCCTGATGTAATTTGATCAATTTTTTAAGCTGAGAAAAGACACCACCATCTAAATGATTGGTCGTATTTGGAATGTTAAAATCTTTGTGATTTTTGTAAGTGAATAGATAAGGTTGATTGGTATTCAAGCTTCTATAGGCAGATACTAATCTAGCATGCGTTGGTGTCAGTCTATTGGTCTTAACATTTAAAGTTTTTTCATCCAAAAAAGATTTGTACTTTAAATACCATATGTTTAAAGCATCACTAAATCTATCTTGCGTTAAAAAAGTAAGTTTGCGACAGATTTTGAGTAAATCAATCGAGGCTTCTAATTTTGGTTTATTGGTTAAATATCTCTTGACAATAGCTATCTGATGAAAGTGACACATTTGTAGAGGAATATCTCCAAAAGCCTTAGCAACGCCTCTTTTGCCATCAACAACAGCACCTTGAATCGTAAAACCTTTTTCTAGGAGTTCATCAACCAGTTGTTTATAGTCATCGGCATTTTCTCGTTCAATGTGTTTATTAGCGATTATTTTACCACTTATCACATCTTTAAAAACAAGGGTGCCAAGTCTATCAGATCTTCTTCCAAAGAAAGTAGCATCTGCTACTATTGTTACAACGTTAGAGCCAATCTTTCTCAAATTCGGCTGATACTCATCTAGTTGTTTCTTAATCCAAGGAATACTACGATTATATTTGAAGGAAAGTTGTTTGAGGGTTTGTTTACCTTGGAAATATTCATAAAAAAGTTTTTTGGAAAGTCTTTGTGGTCGTCTAATGGATGAAAAATTATGTCCACAATCAACACATTTATAACGCTGAATCTTTCTTTGAAATCCGTTCTTTTTTATCTCTAAACTTTTACACTTTGGGCAACTTTTACCACTTTTTTAAAACTCATTCTAGATAATCCTTTACAAATTACCATATTAACGAAGTTTTCTTGTAGTTTTAGCCTCTCGTTTTTTTCTTTACGCCTCAAATGAAAACATTTGAACATCATTTCTGCCATATTGTGATGATTTTACTCGATAATGCTATCGAAACAGCGCTTGAGCGCAACATCAGCAATACCGCTATCACCGTTGTAATAGATTTTCAAGATGAGGCTGAAACCACCTTACAAATTATCGTCGAAGACACCCTCGGAGGCATTTGGCAAAAACCCTTAGAGTCCATTTTCGAATTTGAATCATCCCGACAAAATGACAAAAACACACAACATGGCACAGGGCTTTTTATGCTCAAAACGATATTGGAAACATTTTTCAAAGGAATCATTAGCGCTACAAACACGGCCAAAGGTGCCCGTTTTGAGATTAAAATTATAGAATAATGTCAGGAGAAGTGGAGAATTCTGCAAAGGTTTTTAAATTGAAGATGACATTCTAGCCTTTGATTGAATTAAAAGCTGACTAAAACTGCACTTCGTTTGATAACCCTGCTCTTTTAAAAAATAAAGCATCACTTTTTCATACTCATTTTTAGATAAAGCAATGGGTTCTTTCTTTTGAGCTTTAGCGTTGAGTTGTTCTAGTCTGCTTTTAAAATCACTCTGTGGATAAAAATGTGTTTGAAGATATTTAAAAAAGTTTTTAAGTACGACAAGATGTAAGTTCTTAGAATTAATGGATAAGCTCTTTGATTCAAGATAATTAATGATAAAGACTCTATCTATAGCTTCTAGTGAAATTTTATCACAATGTAAAGTATAGTACTCATAAAATGCATTTAAAACTCTTTCATAAGTCATAAATGTATTTTTAGCGCTATTCAACGCTTTTTTCTCATTAAGATAACTTTTTGTAAAATTATTAAGTTTAAAAAGTTCATCTTTTGGCATTAATTCTCCTTATCTGAGAGAGTAATTATACAATAATAATGCATTATGTTATATTATGTACTATTATAAAAGCCATATAACCCTTACTCTGCCCTATTTCTTAAGCTTTTTCAAAAATGAGAAAATTCAATAGAATGTTGCCAATAAAGACTAAATTTATTTTTACTTGACAAAAGAATAATAGGTCATTATAATATCTTTTAAGTATCTTATAGTATATTATAATGACTTATTGGAGATGTATATGAAAAAGACTAGAGTATATTCTTTGCTAGCACAAGAAGCTGTCACCTTGCTTGGGAAAGAGATAAAACTTGCAAGAATGGAACGCAAGTGGTCATTAGATAATCTAGCCGAGCGCATAGGTATTTCAAGAGTCACGCTTCAAAAAATAGAATCAGGTGAAATGGCATCATCTATTGGGCTTGTTTTTGAGGCAGCTGTTTTAGTAGGAGTCCCTTTATTTGAGGAAGATAGCAAAAGTCTCGCTAAGAATATTCATTTTGCTCAAAGCAAAATAGCGCTATTTCCTAAGCGTACCAGGATCCAAAAAAAGGAGATAGATGATAACTTCTAATCAATCTAACAAAGAAGCGTATGTTTGGATTTGGCTTCCAGATGCAACTGAGCCTGTCGTTGCTGGAAAGCTTGAGTATCATGAAAAATTCATTCATTTTAATTATGGTAAAAGTTATTTAGCACGGTCGAATGCGCTATCCATCTATGAACCCGAACTGCCGTTACAAGCAGGCATACTTCCTCTTCTAAATGGCTTAGAGATGCCTAATTCTATTCGGGATGGCGCGCCAGACGCGTGGGGAAGACGTGTTATTATCAATAGAACAATGGGATTAAAAGGAGCACACACCGATACGGCTGATTTGAGTGAAATGACGTATTTACTGGAATCGGGATCTGACCGTATTGGTGCATTAGATTTTCAGCGCTCTGCTACAGAGTATATCCCACGAATGCCACACAATGCAAGCTTAGAAGAACTCCTAGAATCTGCGCAGCGTGTAGAACAAGGAAAGCCACTGACCCCCGAGCTAGACCAAGCCTTGTTTCATGGCAGTTCCATCGGCGGTGCACGTCCTAAGGCACTTATTGAAGATGAGCATTCAAAATATATTGCTAAATTCTCCTCAAGTAGTGACACGTATAGCGTTGTAAAAGCAGAGTATATTGCTATGAGGCTGGCTCATCTTTGTGGCTTAGAGGTTGCAACCGTCAAACTTGTGAGAGCCTCAAGCAAGGATATCATACTTGTGAAGAGATTTGATCGCTATCTCAAGGACACTCAATGGACTCGAAAATCCATGGTTTCTGCCTTAACCCTTTTTGGTTTAACGGATATGACAGCACGGTATGCTAGCTATGAAGCGCTAGCTAGCATGATTAGAGAACGTTTTACGCAACCCAAAAAAACGCTCCATGAGCTTTTTAGCAGACTTGTTTTTAATATTCTCTGTGGAAACAATGACGATCATGCTAGAAATCATGCTGCATTTTGGGATGGAAGAGAATTGAGTCTCACACCGGCTTATGACATTTGCCCTCAAAATCGCACAGGAAATGAGTCTACACAAGCCATGAAAATCATTGGCAATAATGGCTTTAGCCAACTTAAAACATGCCTCGAAGTAGCTCCTCATTTTTTACTATCTCAGGCAAGCGCCATTGAAATATGTGATAACATTGAAACTACCATTCATGAAAAGTGGGATACTGTTTGTGAAGAAGCAGAGCTTAGCGAAATAGATAAACGTTTCTTCTGGAAACGCCAATTTTTAAATCCATTTTCTATTATGCGATAAGTATGGGGTAGATATGATTGGCTATGCTAGGGAGAGGGTCCATTAACACCCCCTCCTCTTTCTTCATACGATGTGTTTATTAGTGTGGAGCCTTGCTAAGTGAGGGTAGTATCACACTTCGATAGATCTGCTCGCTCACCATATCCTCTGTGGACTCCACATGATCGATAAAGAGTTTACCGATAAGATGATCAAACTCATGTAAAAAGATACGGGCTAAAAATCCCTCGAAGCGCTTTTCTTCTTTTTTGCCTTTTGCGGTGGTATAGGTGACGTCTATCCAGGTATAGCGAGGCACCTTGGCTCTAATGCCTGGGATACTCAAACAGCCTTCCCACTCTTTTTCCTTTAAATCGGAGTGTGCACGTATCATGGGATTAATAAGCGCCATTGGCTCCATCAGTGGCGCATTGGGATAACGCTCGTTAGGATATGAGGCCATGATGAAGATAGCTTGAGAGATTCCAAGTTGGGGTGCAGCAATGCCAACCCCTTTGGAAGCTTGGCAGGTGGTAAGGAGGGTTTGAATCAATGCTTGGGTTGCGTCATTGGTGACATCATGAACCCTATTCGCGATATGACGCAACAGAGGGTTGCCTAGTTGAAGAATGACTTGGTTGGGGGATTCACTGCCCTGCCCTAGTGTTTCCAAACAAGCTTCAAAGGTCTCTGCAATAACGCAGGGTGCAAACATCAGATTATGACTAAGGCCAAAGTCTTCGATGAAGTATCCCTCGTTATCCTGTGGGCTATTGCCTAAACTAAGGATTGCTTGGGTCTTGGTTTTCAGGCTTCGAAGATCATTGGAATAGGCTAAGACGGTTTTACCAAGGGCTTGTGCAAAGCCTACTTCCCATACGGTATCACTATCAGGTTCTGCTCCTCTAAAAGAAGAGAGATTGGCAATGACAATATCACATGAGCGAATCATGGCTATATTGGCTTCTTGAATCCTTTTAGCCATGACGTGTGGCGCTTGGGGAGGAATCTCATTATCCATGGGAAACATGCCCTCGTAGCCATACTGTTGGCAGAGTGCTTTAAGACGTTTACCCTCTTCTATCGCATGCTCTAAAAAGACCTCAGGTCCTGCGATGTAGATTTTTTTCAATCTTCACTCCTTACTTCCATAAGCACACTCATACAGGTTAACCCTGCTTCGGCTTTGACAAACTCACTGATGTTTACGGATTCTACTCTGTACCCTAAGCCTCTCACAAGGGCTAGGGTATGAGGAAAGGCTTCATTCATACACAAGGTTGTACCAATTCTGAGGACATTGGCACCAAAGGGCTCCGTAGGATTGACTGCTATCTGTCTAAATCCTTCAAAGGTATTCGCGTCCACCCAAGCAGGGTTTATCAAAAGCGTCTGCTCATCTAAGGCAGTCACTCCCGTTTTTAGATGCAAACAGCCGGTGACGTTGATGGGAATGATTCTATAGCCCAAAGGCTCAACAATCGTTTTAAGCGCTTCAATCCCTTGGATGTTGGTTCGAGCCGATACTCCGACAAAGAGGGTTTGACCCACTCTTAAGACATCTCCTCCTTCAATACGGGCGGGAAGCTCAATGCGTTCTATCCTTCGATACGCTTTGAAAAATGCCTCCATCGCGGGAATCTCTTCGCGCCTTGAAGCTACTCCCATGGAGGTAAGAATTGCTACTTCATCTAACACAATAATGGGATCTTCTACAAAGACGCTATCGGGTAAAGAAAGGTTGGCATCTAAGGTCATCACCTTAGCGCCACAGCGCTCAAGCATGGCACCGTAGGCTTTGTGTTGGAGGAAGGCTTTAGCCATATCAATGGGCTCACTTTCCAAAAAGGTGAGTTCACAGTGTTGCAGGTGTGGGGAGGGAAGATGGGTGATGGCTAGGAGCATTCTCATCCTTTGATGTTTTTAGGGAAACGATACCAAGAGCTTTTCAATCTCAACTTTAAGCTCTTCGTGCAAGTTCTCGGCTTTAGTGTGCAGCCAAATAAGATAATTACGGTCTATCTCTAAAATCTCTTTAGGCGTTTTACCGGCATACTTTCCAAAGCTGATAGTGAGCACCACCGCTTCTTTGGTTACTTCTAGGGCATGTTCAATGGAGGCTCTCATATCGTGATCTAAGCTTTCACTTTTAAGCATATAGTGCAAATCTCCCCTCGCCTCTTTGGCCACCTCTACAAAGCGTTTGCCTTTGTGTTTACCATACGGAATGTATTCTAGGATGATAGGGGCTTCACAGGCAAGGATCATTTGGGGTAAGGAGTGCTCCGTGCTTAGTCTTTCAAAGAGGTTACGAAGGACGATGACATCGCTTAGGGCATCATGGGCAGAGAGTGTGATACCTAAGGCGTCACATTGCTCTTTTTCGGCTTTATAGAGTCCCCATTGGTAGCGTTTGTATTGTAGGCTTGAAGAAGTACCATTGTTAGGATAAAAGGCTCTTAGGATTCTAAAGGTGTCAATGAGCTGCATGGAAGAAACAAAGCCCTCTTTTTCGAGCATGCCTAAATCAAAGGCGGCGTTTTGAATCACGAGGAGATTGGTGGGCTGATTGAGCTCACATAAGGTTTGGTACGCCCTACTCTCTTTGCAGGTGGGCTTTCCTTCAATCATCTCTGGGGTAATATGATGAATCGCCATCGCTTCATAGCCAATGGGGATGGGTGGCACACATAAATCATTGAACACCGCTTCTATCTCTAAATCCACATCACACACTAAGAAGCTGAGCTGACAAATGCGATCACTCACACCGCCTCCGGTGGTTTCAGTGTCTAGGATAATGATTTTCATAAAGCCTCTTTCGCTTGGATGATATTAGTAATGAATGCTGTGGTTTTAGGGGAGACATGTGCTTGGGATGCCCATTCTTTCCACATGTAAATCGCCTTTTGAACTTCGCTTAGTATTGTGTGCGCATTTTTGAGCTGATGTTTTTGGGCCAGAGCTATCAGATGCTCTTTGGTAGGATTTTTACCTTCACCTAAAACGGTGGTACTGTGTTCGCCTGCTGGTCCGCTTGAAAAGGTGAGATCATAAGCAGGAGAGAGTTTCCATGCACCCTCTTGATCCATGATGAATGAAAAGTTTTTAGCATGATCATCTCTGTTATGCGATAACACATTAAAACAGGCCAAGCGATAAGCGCGTTCTACTTCTTGAATATCTTTGGTGAGATGATGGGTAAGGAAGAGAATATCATCGTAATCAAGGGAGGGAAATCTAAAATCGGCATGCACTAATCCTGCTACTGTATGAACATGTATTTTTACATCTTTGCATCTATCAAAGCGCTCACACGCAAAGTAGCTTCCTTTTTGAGATTTTAACAGCGTTGTTTTTGGCATCACAATACCAGCATTTTTAGCCATTACGCTATACGCGTATTCTATGGCACCGATCTCTTTAGAATCAAGGCTTGAGGGAAATTTTACAATCCAATGCTCATACCCCTCTTTTAAAGGGGCAGAGCCATGAATGATATGGGTATAGTCATGGTTTGTTTGAATCATCGCTTTAGGACGTGCTCCTGCGGACGATCCATTGAGGGAAAGCAACACTTCTAACATCTCCTCACTCTCGCCTTTGAGAATTTCGTTGGCATGCATGGCTAGTTCATCGACGTTAAACGTATCGGGATATTCAATAGTGATGGAATGTTCTGGTTCATAGCTTAAAGCACCCATACCATATTTTCCAACGAATTTTAATCGATCAAGTGGGGTAAGAGAGGAAGGCGTTTGCCCTAAGGTATGTAGATGTCTATCAATCAAGAGTCTTCCCCATCCATCAGGTAAGCTATCGGCAAACACCCCAAAAAGCCCTTCAAAGATTTTATCATCGCAGAGTATGACTCCTTTTTGAAGGGGGAGCTTGTAAGGAGAAATCTGAAGTCCTCCCTCTATGAATGCTGCATCGTATTCAAAGTAAATCTGACGCTGTGAATACGCTAATCGCCCTACTTTATAGCAATGCCCATAATGGTCTAAAAAGACGCTCAGCACTTCAGTTTTATCTGGTTTCATTTTATGCTTCCTCGTTTACGCGAAGGTGTTTTGGGGATAAGCAAGGCATCAATACTCTGAGGCATAGCTTGCTTTTCTTTAGCAATCTCTTGAAAATCTTCCAAGCATTCGAGCACAAACGCTAGTTTTAGAAGCGATGATAGTGATATGTGACCTGTTTTTTCAAAGAGTTTTAAAGAGCCCAAACTCACGCCTGAGCGTTGTGCTAAACCTTCTTGGGTATAGCTTAATGCCAATCTTTTGGAGCGAAAGCGTTTGCGTATAAGATCCATCATGGATTGGGGTGTTTTATAAATAATATCTATCATACTATCTCTTTAGTTTATTTAATGGGTATTATAGCTAATATAATATCTAAATAGATAAACTTTTACCTATCCATTCTAACTTTGTACTCCCACTCTATATTCAGAAATGCTGATGCTCTTCAACCAAGTATCTTTTTTTAAATCCAGCTCATAAGCACTTGTATTAAAGACTTCCGCTTTAAATGGGACGCACATATACTTGTATTGTTTTTGGTTAATTGTTAAAAAAAATGTTGAACATCCTGCATCTTTGTGCATATAACGAACATACCCTTTACTATAAAACTGTGCCGAAATATACATTCCAATTTTTTTTATCAATTTGTCATCTTCACCATTGACATATATGTACTTTTTAATGATGCTGTTGTAGAAGGTTACAGAAAACAATACGGTGTCATTATAGCTTATACTATGAATCCCCTGTGGCTTTTCAAGTGTATAGATGTTAATATTTGCTCTTAGCTCAGCAATAATTTTAGCTTCCAAGTCATCGTTAAAATCAATCGATTCAGGCGTATCGTACCGAGGTTGATTGGAATTTTCATGAGCAATTGGGACACTAATAATGTAGCTTTTTTCTACATTATCGCTTTTGATATCGTCCTTTGCTATATTTTCTTGGTGTTGAACTTTAGCCATATTGCGCTCTTTTGTTCGCGATTTTTTGGCTACATTTACAGCAGGAGTTTCTGGCTCTTTTGAGCCAAGATTTACATGGTGATCATTATCTAAAACTGGCACAGTAATATGCTCTAGAAGCGTTTGGGTGTCGGGAAAAGTGCGTTTTTCTTCATTGCGTCTTCGTTGCCATTCTAGCATTTCTGCCTTTCTAGCCTCTTTATCTGCATAGATAATCATTCTGGTTAACAAAGAAGTGGAATTAGGCGCTGAATGGTGGTTATAGATAGCCTCTTCTATAGAGACATACCCTGCCCACATTTCGCCAAAGAACATTTTTGATATGGCTTGATGAGGGTTTTGAGTCAAAATCTCATTGGGATACTCTTTCTTAAACTGACTTACTTTATGAAGTTTTCCAATATCGTGTGCAAGCGCAACTATGATGCCATCACACATGGATGTCTCAAAAGAGATGGGGTCTTTGTCTTTTAAAAATTCAATCGCCTTTTCAACAACGTTCATGGTATGGTTAAAAAGGGTGACATCATGAAACACATCGTACATGGTTTTGCCATCCGAAGTGATAATGGCTTGAAAGCTTCCTTGTTTTTCAGGATCGCTTCGAAACTTAGAAGCAACACTAGGGATGAAAACCGCTTCGGTTTCTAATATTTTTAGCAATTCAAAAATTATTTCGAGTTTTTCTTGTGGAAAAAACCGCATATTCTTTTCCATATATTTCACCACAAAATCTCTGGTTCTTTCTTGGGTAAAATTTTTAAGATAGACAACGGGAATTGTCTCCTTGATGGGAGTATCCACTCTACCCGCTCCCCAAATCTGGGCAAGCTCTTTTAGCGAAATCGCATAGATACGATTTTCCCTGAGATGCTGATATTTCTTATATTCACTTTTAACATACATGTATAAGAGTAAGAGTGCTGATAATACAGCTATTACAGTGGAAATATGCGCAAAAAACGCAGGATCGCGAAGGACATCTACAACATCATAGGGCGTTAAAAGGTAGATTTGCTTTGTATGAAAAAAGACCAATGCAAATGTGAAACTATAAACAGCCACCATCACAAAAAGTGTAATGCCTAAAAACTGATAGATCATATGCGATATTCTCCTGTGAAAAAGTGTCAAAGAGCCTCAAAAGGCTCATTTGAAAAATTTATGCAATCTCTTCTTCTTGAAGGATATTGGGCAGTAGAATTTTAAAATTGACCGGTTTTACGGCATTGGTTTTACCAAAGAACTGTCCCTCAAACCCAAAATAATAGAATTCTCGCTTTTGCAGACGCAGCATATCTTCTGGAAGAATCGTATATTCATCTGTTTCTCTCACCGTTATTCCTCCTGTTGATGTCATAATGGGGCTATTTTTCTTCTGTGTGCCACCTAGTTCGGCAAAGACCTTGGCTGAGTCTAGGTCTTGAACTCTCATGATGATTTTGGTATTTGTATTATCAAGAAGTTGTTTGGCACCATCTTCTCCAAGCGCATTAATCATGTCAGCAATGGATTGGGTCATTCCCATAATCCAAACACCAGCCCCTCGCCCTTTGTTGTAAAGGTCTTGGATGCCACGGTACACCACATTGGAAAGCTCATCGATATAAAGACACAACTCTTTTTTAAACACCTTACCAGAGAGATAGTATCTGCCTACGACCGATTGTATCATCGATAAAACTTCTTTACCGACAACATTGGCGGTTTCACGGGCCAACATGGTTCCTGTTTGTACATATAAAATAGTTCCCCTTCCACTCTCTAAGCGCTCAACAAAATTATTGGCATTGGCATTGCCAAGCACTTTACCGATATTTCCATTGGTCATAATATTAAGGGCTGAGCGTAGTGTGGTGGAGACTTTTGAAAAGTAGTCTTGAGGGGAACTTAGAATTTGATCCAATAAGGCGGTTGTCTTAGCAATATCGTTTTTTAAATTCGTATCGTTCACATTACAGATTCCATCTTTGAGATTTTTTAAGCCATCATAATAGGCATAGCTTGCAATTTCTTCAAAATTAATACGGATACCCTGCTTTCCTGTCGCCTTACGCTTTAATACAATGGATTGAACAATCGCCATGGTTGTCTCTTTAGCAACATTGTAAAAGAAGTCATCTTCACTAGGAACTGCTGCCATAACATGTTCCACAATTTCCTCGTAAATATAATAGTGAGATGTTGGATTAATTTCGATAGAAAACTCAGGAAATATGGGGCTTAAAAACAAAAGGTCTTTCATCCTCCCCGCTTTTATTGCCGTTGCAATGATGGTGTTAAGCATATCAGCATCCGATTTAGGATCAATGTAAACAACATTGCGTCCCGCATAGATATCTTGAATCACCATGAGTTCTGCCGAGCGTGTTTTCCCAACACCGGTGGAGCCAAACAAGAAGATGTGATTTTTACGATTTTCATTCATAATATCAATCACCTCAAGCTTTTCACGCTTCTTATCGTTTAACACATAGCCTTGACCTATTTTGGTGACCTTTTGCATGGCAATCTTTTTAAACTTTCGCTCATCGTAGTGAGCAAACACATATTCAAGCATAAGCGGGGCTTGAGAGATGGGAATCTTTGGTATTTCCATTAAAGGCTTCTTTCATATTGCGCGTATAGCTCCAGAAATTTGGAGAGAAACTCTACTAGGGTTTGCGCAGGGATATCCCCCGTAACCGTATTGACCAATTGGCTTTTTTTGTCATTTAAAATATGAATACTAGGAACAACACCTGTAAAATCAATATCATAAGGGATTCGTGAGCCCTCGTTGACATTAACAGCCTCTACGTCAAAATGGCGCAAAAGCGCTCTCACGTGTGGGTCTTTGAGTGAGCCTTCGATAAACGAAGTACAATGAGAGCATGTATCTGACCACAGGAGTAAAAAGATAGGTTTTCCGATACTTTTAGCCTGACCTGCCAACAGTGGCGTACAAAAGGTTAGCATCACTGCAAACAATAGATTTTTAATCACAAGGGCTCCTTTCTATCGTTTTTAAATGCATCTTTGTGCTCCTCAAAAAACAAAAAGTCGTTGACATACGATTGCGCATCAATGAGACCTCGTCTAATGCGTTGCCACTTTTTGGTATCTTTGTAAAACACAAAATTTTCAACATCTTCTGTGATGCCAAGTTGCCTTTGGCTATCAGGGAAATCCTCAAGACTAAAGGTTCTGCTCTCTATGGCAAAATCGCGCTTTAAATCCATATTGGCCATAATTTGTTTTTTCGCAAGCATGCTATTGCCCTCTTTAACAAACGTTACAAAGACAATATTTTCCGTTAAATATTTGGCTTTCTCTCGATGCTTTTGTTCTTCTTTCATACCGTTGTGAGAAAACCCTCCTGTGCCAATATCTGTATGCTCGTATCGATCGTCCATAATACTTGCTAGCTTGAAGTTAGTGGTAAACACTTTACTTTGGTCGGTTGAAAACTTGATCATTTTCTTCCACGCCATAATATTCTCTTGTGTTGGCTTCATAACGGCGATGGCGCGTACTTTCTCTTCTGCTTTTTGAAACGCTTCTGCACTAAGGCTTGTAAAATCATCTGGCAATGAGGCAATAAAATTTTCATCTTCGCGGGATGGGTCTTCGAGCGTTTTTGGAGGGTCTTGATAATAGTGCCACCCCTCTTTTGTTTTGTCAAAATATTCATTTTTGGCCAACAAAGAGAGGGCTAATAACACCAAGACTAAAGACTGCCGCATGTAATATCATCCGCTAATTCTTGAAGGGCGCTAAATGCACTTGCCGCCTCTTGGAAGTTATTAATAGCGCCGCAGTCATGTTTGATGCTTTCTCCTTTAGAAGGAGATAGTGGGCAGATGTTATTCACACAAAGCCTTGTTTCACTCTGCCATTGTTGGCCACTGTTGGTTGCGGTGGAACGCTCTGTATTGTCTGTGAAAACTTCATTGGAAGCACTGAGCCATTTTACTTGACAATAGAGTTCTTCATCACTGGTTAAAGGAATTCCAACATGCCCCTGCAAGGTTGCTCCTGTTGCATAATTTTTTGTGGTAAAATCAGTGGTTCCCTCCTGGTGGGACACAGAGCCCAACGTTGCTTTGCTTGCATTTTTTGTACTCGTAACGTGGGTCGTCACACTAGGGCTATGGGTAGCATAATTTTGGGAGGTGCCTAATAGTGCCGTATAGGAGCTCTTAGGGTTTGTTGATTGCAAGAGTATGTTCGAGCTTGGATCAATCGATGTACTCGTGCCGGTTTGTGCAACGGTGCCTTGAAAATTAGCACAACCATCCACTCTTTGGCCAAAATATTCTGCTACCCCATTGACAATTTTAACATCTGAAAGCGCATACGATGCACTATAAGGGGCTACAACCGAATAGACATTGGACGCAATGGATCCAACCAAAGCCTCTTTTTCACTGCTTGCAAGAGAGCCGCATGTGTCATTAATACAACGGCAAGCGGACATCGTATTGGATGCCGAGGCGACAAGAGAGAGCATGTTGCCATCGTACTGGTATTGATAATAGGCACACTGATTCGCATTGGTAAAATTTCCTCCAAGACAGACCGCAATACCATTACTGCAAAGCGCGCTTGCGGTGTAAGGCGAGACGAAGGTGTATTCTTTGGTTCCATCAAGATCTTTGTCAATCTTCACAACCGTAACGATACCACTTTGTACCGAGCCTAGCGTATATGTAACACTCATAAAACTTTTTGTTGTTTCACCGCATGTCATATTGGCACTAAAGGTCTTAGAGCCATCCATGGTACTAAATGGCTTTGCTTCATTCGTCATAGGCTCCACTAAAGTGCTTTTGATATGGGTGCCATAATGTGTTTTAACGCTTGCACCAAAGCTCTTCCCCGCATTCCAAGCCTCTACATCATCCGATTCCAAAAGCGTTGTACATACCATACATCCAAGTATTAAAAGGGAAACTCTATTTTCCAAGACGGTACATCCCTTTTCGTGCAAGCTCACCCTTAAGACGCTTAACCGTATCGTCAAGTACGCTAATTTGAGAGACCCTCCCCTCCATTTTTGCTAAAGAGGCCTGATAGGCTTGGCCTGCTTTTTCATTGATGGCAACAATTCTTTTTTCCATTTCAGCAATAGCGCCATTCTCTCCTGTTATTTTCTTGGTTGCATCACCAATGGTTCCTAGTGTCACCATTCTTCTCTCTTTTTTCACAAGCTCATTAATGAGTCCCACAAGTTCTTGAGAGACAATGACATCGGCAATATAGTCTATTAAAAGGGTATCGCCCGTAATCGAAGCCACATTGAGCGCTTTATACACAGGAAAGCGAAACGATGATAAAACCTTGGCATTGTTTTTGACCTCTACATTATTGGATTGTTTCATGGAGGTTAAAATATCGTAAATCTTTGACCTAACAGACGCATGAATGGAGACGGCTTTAAAGGTACTGCCTAGATCTGCTGGTTTGGGGTCTTCTTTTAGCGGAGGATAGTGTAATCCACCGCATGTCATATCGCCCGCCCCTATGGTTGGCATGTAGAGCCCTTTGAGTTTCATATCGGTACCATTATCTGCGCCTAAAAATATTTTGATAGCTTCATCAGGGCTCATTTGGGGCATAATAACGGCTAAATCATAGGCCTTTATTCCCCCTTCGGTGTCACTTCCCGCACAATTATCTTCTTCAACATAGCCATAAAAATCACCAATCATATTTCTAAAAAGGGCTTCAGCGTCGTCTTGGTTTAAGCCTTTAAACCAATAAGAATAAGTACTTGCAGCATCTTCACCTTGGACAACGGAACTTAAAAAACTGGAATTGTCGGTAAAAATTTTATGTAAAAATGAGCCTTGAAACTTCTCTTTTTCCAGTGCTTTCTTTTTAGCATTCGCCGAAGAGGTGTCTGTACATTCCCCCGATGGTCCACAGTTAATGACAGCTTGAATATTACTCGCATAACTAGAGATCGCACTTGCCGTATTTTTAATCACATCCTCTATGCCTGATTTTGCATCATCTTTGGTTCCAAGCTTACTATTTAATGCGCTACCAATCGATTTACCCCAACCAACAGCGGACTTACAAGCATCAAAATTCAAGCCATTGATGCTATCGGCTACAGCATTGAGTTGGTCCATAATCGATTGACAGTCTTTACACAAAGCAGAGAGCGCCATGTTAAAAGCAAATGCAGGTGCGGCAGAGGCTATCTTTTGGAGTTTTTCAACCAATTGATCAATATTTAAAAAGCTAAAGCCTCCAAAGCCAATATCAACGCCACCGCAACCCGAAGCCAAGCGAGGCATTTGAATATTAAAAGGGCGAATGGAGCTTCCCATATCGCTACGGATGGATAAGCCACCAAAATTATAATACCCTCGTGTCTGGGTTTTAATACTCGATGGTCCTGCATAATCAAACCCACCGTTTGTCGAACTTAAAATATCATCAAGCCCTGTGCTCGCTTGCAAGGAAGGCACTAAGAGGTAAGCGCACACCCAAGCACCTAGCAGCCATCTTAAAAGCGCCATAGCCCTATTGCCTCTACTGTATTTTTATTCAATAAGCCAAAATACCGGCTATCATAACTGCGTGGGTGTTCTGCGGTTAAAAACATATAGCCTTGCGGGATCTCTCCATCAAACTCGAATTGCTTCATTTTTCGTCCTTTAGAATCTTCCTTGAGCGCTATGGCAATGCGTTGCTGATTGCAAAAAAATTCTGTGCCCACACTCGTAAGCCTATCCCCACTATCGCATGCAATGTGTTTTAGCAATACATGTCCTTTATCGATATAAGGCGTTTCAAAATCAACCCTGAGTGCTACCAATACTCCTTTATGCAATTCATGAGGAGCAAAATGCTTTTTTACAAAAAAATAATCCTGCGGAAAACTCTTCGTCATATTACAATAAAGACCATAGTTGTTTGAGAGGTGCACTCCTGCACTCATCCAAAAAATAATACACAAAAGCCAATACACTCTTTTTGTAAACGTTGTTGTAGCCCTATTCATTGATGGCTTCAATAAATGCGTCTGTGATATCTTTTATACCCACACCCTCTGAGACTATGGCCCCTTTTTCGAAAACGATTACCCTATTTTTTTTCGAATACTCTTTGAGAGTAGTGGCAATTTTGTGGGTATATTTTTCAACCCTTTCTTGAATTTGGGCTTCGGATAAGATGGTATTGTTTTGGAGCATTTCCGTGTCAATGGCTTTGGCTTGGGATGCAATCACACCCGCAACACTGATGGTAACAAACGTTGGTGGGGTGTTCAAAGAGGACTGATAGGTCCCAACCATAAAAGCCCCAACCATGCATAAGCCAATAGCACCTGCTTTTATCCAAAAAGAGCCCCTTGCCATCTGAGTATATTTTGGGCTGTTGTCGGGCATTGGTGAATCTGTGGTGTTTTCTGCGCTCATACAACACTCCTTTTTGCATCTTCTTCAATCATGATCTTTATGGCCTCATCAAAGCTATAGCCCTCTTCTATTTTTTGGTTAAATCTGCTTTTGTCTGATTTTTTGGTACTGGTCATATAGTAAAAATAGGCATCAAGGGTTAGACGATAGACATACTTGTACTCTTCAGGCGTAATGACGAAAATTTCAGAATACTCTCCGAGCACCGTTTTGGCTGTTCTCATCAACTCTTCTTCCATCGGGTTTAAACTAAAGACCCCCGCTTTTAGCAGTAAATTAATGGACGTTTCGGATTGTTTGAGGAAGAACTTCCATGAAGAGGAGTTAATAATCGCTTTACCCGCTCTTGAGAGCATGCCACTTCCGCTGTCGTATATGTCTTCAAAGCCTTGCGTGGCAATAATGGTTGAATTTTCTTCTTTCCGTCCACGACGATAGAGTTGCTCAATGAAATCATCCATTCTGGCATCTTTGCCAATATACTTGTGCGCTTCATCATAAATGCTAAGACTTTTTTGAGAAGATGTTCCCTTTTTTTTAAAAATGGCATTGCTTTGGTGATAGGTAAGCATCATAATAATGGCATCACGAAGATCTTGCTCGCCTTCAATTTTTTGAACTTCTGCAACAATAAACTGGTTTTTAAAATCAACTTCGCATGGACCGGTAAAAAATTCTTCATAAATTCCTCCCCTACAAAACATCGATAATTGTTGACAAAAATCGATAATCTGCTGGGCATTATTGACCCGTCCTCTTGCTTCAAGAACATCTTTAAGCTCTGTAATTTCAAGCCTTGTCCCAAAATCCATATAGCCCTCTTTAATCACTTCAAGGATGTGGGATTTAAAGAACTTCTCGTCTTTTTCATACTGTTCTTTATTTTTAGAAGCTCCCAAGGAATAGACAAATGTTGCCAGAAAATCGAGTTCATTTTTCAGTTGTTCCATCGTTAAAATCGTACTAAAAGGATTGAGCGAGAAAGGGTTTTGCCTATCTGGCTCGATGTATTGTCCGCCGACAATTTGGCAAACCCTTTGGTAGCTCCCACCATAATCGAGCACAAAAACTTTGTCATTGCGTGTAAATGCCAAAAATGCCATCATTATTAAAAAGACCGATTTGCCTGAACCAGACTCTGCAATCACATAGCCATTGTAATTGTTGTTTGAAATGAATAAATCAATCGCAGCAAGTTGCCCCCTGCGCGATGCTAAGAGTAGATGGGCTGAGCCATTACCCTTCCAATCACACTCTAATGGCACAAATTGACTTGCTTGTTCGCTAAACATACTTCTGTATTTGCCCGTGGTTTCCAAATAGGCATCGCTGATGCCCATTGGCAAAGAGGCCAAAAAGCAAAGCTGGTGAATGCCTTTGGTTTCTCCTAATACGATGGCACTTGTTTGTCCACCCTTATTCCAATATGAGGCAATAATCTGGGCATTGAGTTGCGCTGATTTTAAATCTTTCCCGGAAACCAGTACATTCATATCCACATAAAATAAACTCTGCTTTTTAACATCGATCCTATCTAGAATAGAAATACTCTCTTTTTGCACATCATTAAACTTGCGAAACAGTGTTTTACTCCAACTCTGCGTTAAAATGACACCATGATTTCGTTTAACGCGTGCGAGTTGATGTTTGTTTTGTCTCGCGTAGGAGAGGGTAATAATGAAGTTGTCTTTGAATTGATTGGTGTTCATTGCACTTGAAATGTAATCCCCAATTTTCATCCCCATGTCTGAAATGGATGCATACTCAGGGTAACGAATAGGGGATAGGTTTACCCAGTGCCGGCCGTCCATTTGGCATCCATCATCCGTAAACTCTATCGTCGTATCGTGAGCGATGACTTGTGCATTAAGCTCCTTGTGTTCATCATAGTCTGGTGCCTCATGCAAGGGATGGTTGGCATTAAAAAGCTCCCACAGTAACATTTTCAAGGTATCCGCATTCATAGGCACAGGATAAAATCTATTTCCCTCAAGCACATCCCGTAAAATTTTACGAAATGTTTTAGCCTCTTCTAGGCTTTCACTCACAAAGCTAAAATAAATTTTGAAATCTTTAAGACAGGTACTCATCTGGTTGGAGACGGGCTCATTAAACTTTTTACGGTAAAAACGTGCCATAGCCCTGATTGCAGTATGAACAATCGTTTTAACTCCTTCGCTTGCATATCCACCCATTGTGCTTCGTTGATATCGCATACGCTCCCACGCATCAACCATGCCACCATCATTGCGAGAACCCACCATCATGACTTGTAACTTCATTGAATCTGGCATTTTTGAAAGTATCTCCACAAAACCATCCGCCGTTTGTTTCCCGGCATACTGCCTAGGTGAGATGGCCATAACAACCCCGTATGTTTGATTGTTGTTATGAAAAATCCCTGAATGCTGATCGTAGAGATGATACGGCAAATAACGCCCTAGTTTATCATGGCTATGCAACAACGCCCATGTTTCGTTGGAAAGCGAAGAGACACTGAGTTTTCCATCTGCATTTTTTGTGTAAATGGCCCAAATTTTATAGACCACATACAGCCCAATACAAAGAAGGGATACTAAGATGAATGGCATATTAATGGATCCTTTTATGAATCGTGTATTCACCCTCAGGTGTTTTTCCCTCACGCTTACCCAACACAAAAGCTTCATCTTTAATCTTGATCCATACAAACGTATAATCCGTGTAAACATCTCCGGATTTATTTAACAGAGGAAAATCAAGCGCTCTTGCATATCTTGCCGTTATCTTAACCGGCATGGGGGTAGCTGTTTTTGTTAAATTTTGAATATGCGCTTCTTTGGGATATTTTAAAGCAAGCTCTCCACTATGAGAAAATAAAGCATCGCTGGAGTCTTGGGAGGTATTTTGAAAAGGAAGTGGGCTTTTTTCACGCTCACCATCACTTTTTTGCTCTGGTTTGGATTCTTGTTCACTCTTAAAATCAACGCGCACCAACGCACTTAAGACATAAGCATTGGGCGAGGATGTCTTATACCAAGCACCATCCGTGGTTTTAGCAATAATATCCAGCGTATCGCCTCTTTTTTTGGTGGCTATCACTTCGCAAGTACTGGAGGCACACGCGTGTAAATCTACCTCTTGTGCGCTGAGTGTGCCACGGTAGAAAACCGGTAGCTCTTTGGTCTTAAAGGTTGTATCCACAAGGGCTTTGATACTTTTTTCTCCACGGGTTTGATTTTGAAACACCATCACTTCACTGTGTTTGATGTAGCCCTCTTTTAGGCGAATATAGCCATCCTTCACCTCTTCGTCTGCTTGGATGACTTGATGAGCACGGATTGTTTTTAGAATGGGTGAAGAGGGTGAAGGCTTTTCATACACATGAGTGCTCTGATCACTCATATACAATACGGTCTTGGCCATTGCGGGCGATGCGAGAGAAAAAAGAATCAGCGTGAATGCTTTAATGAAATGGTCGTGCATGGAATTCCTTTATTGGGTAATACCGTATTGTTTTTCGAAAGCTCTTTGTTTGAGCCATACAGCCTCACTGACATCTTGACATTTTTGGCAATCGGGTAAATCACTTTTCGTGTGCGCTTCAGCCTCTTTTTGGGCTGTTTTATTCGTAGGGGCCATCATCGTTTTCGTGCTAGTTCTGGTTTGCATTTCGCGATAATTTTCAGACATAGAAGCACAGTACCCCTCCCCAACACCTTTATTGCAGCGAAACTCATCTTTGTAGGGCATCAATACACTACACCCAGACACACAAAACATCACGCCCAAAACGACTGCTTTTTTGAAAAAATGTTTCATTGGAGTTTGCCTTTGAGGTATGGACCAAAAGCCTTTGTGTCTGCCCCAGCTATTGCATTGACAGGTTTTTGGGTTTGAATCTCATACACGATGCTCTGGGGTGTCCCTTTTATGCCCAACGCCGATGCTATTTTTTCACCCTCTCTGATTCGCATGATTGCCTCTTCTTCTGAAATAGTATTTTTTTCCATGACGATTTTAATGGCTTTGGCTCTCGCGTTTGGATGCAAAGCGTCAATGGGGGTAAAGATATGATCAACGGTGATATCTTTGGCGTTTAAAAAGGTATCCAGCTGTTGGCAAAAGGGACACTCTGGATCCGTAAACACAATCAAACCATAGGCACTATTGCCTATCTTCATGCGCGTACTGACTTTAAAAAGTGGGGAGATGTCCAATGTTCCATCACTGTTATTTTTCGTGTTCTTAGCCCCTATCTGTGCCATGTGTTTTTCAGAGACACTCACCCCATCTGTGGTGTAGATCTCGCCAATAAAAACCAGTTTTTGCGAGGGGACAAGATAGACAATCTCTTCATTGGCCAATAAAACAACCAGCATGTTTGGAATCTCTGTTTGTTTGACATTAAGAATCGTGGTTGAGGGCATCATTGTTTTTGCAAGCTCTAAAAGCTCTTTTTCTTTTTCTCCCTTAGCGTTCAATGACTCACCCACAAGCATACAGGTAAGCATGACGAAGAGGGCTATTTGTTTCACTCTCACTTTGGTTCCTTTTTTTCATTTTTTACCTGAGTGCTGTTGGTCTTATTAGCAGCATGCTCTTCTTTGTATCTGTCATTTTCCAAGGTACTCATCTCTTTTTTATTGGTAATCACAATATCCACTTCTCGACCGGCTTCTATTTCAATGACAGGGAAGACTTGGTCTGCTAGCTTTAAGTAAAAATCAGCAAGTCTGTTTGCACCAGAGCTAAATCCACTGTAGATTCCTTTTTTTGCCAATTCACTGCTGCTAATATCTGCACTCGTGGATGTTGTGCCATAAGGGGTGACTTGTACCGTATTGCCTACTTGAGAGAAAGCCTTACCCACACCATCAACAAAGCCTGCCACAATGGCTCGCGCAATCACCGCACCTTGTTTGGAAACAACCTCCCCTCTCATACCTATTTTTCCATCTTCACCCGCAACATACCCTTTGATCTCAAAATCAATATGTTCCCCCTCCTCGGTAATACACGAAAGATTGTTGGTACGCACATAGACCCTCTCTGCACTCAAATCACCGTATCCTTCGCCTAGAATGAAACATTGGCGCATGTCGTATTGATAGGTATTGGGCAAAATAGCCAGGTCTTTTACAATCATGTGGGTGATGAGTGGATTATCTTTGGCTTGACTCATGGTTGGGGCATCCATACCGTTGATGAGTATGGCTTTAATAATAGAACCTGTGGGCAAAAGATCCAGACTCTTTCTTTCAGGCGTTTGTGTGTCGCTTTTTTTAAGGGCAACCGATTCGAAAGCCAAACTGCCCTGATACTCTTTTGTTTCAATCACTGCAGTTTTAGAGAGAATCTTCTGTGCACTCAAGGCTCGAACATCCTCCTCTTTTGTTGTCTTACCTGTGAGTTCTTCTAGACTCTTAACTCCCTTGGGCACAAATTTTTCCAACACCTCGCTCTCCTCTTTGGAGGGTTTTGGAAATTTTTTATACAGTGTGTTTTCTTCCTTGGTCTCTTCTACCTTTTGGGACGTTCTTTCATTCTCTTGTTTTTTTAATCGCTCATTAAGGGCTTTATTTTCTTGCAAAATCTCTTGCATCTGTCTTTGGATGTTTTTGATACTATCGTTGTGGATTTTAAGCTCCCCCGCAGCCTCTCCCACCCATTTTGCCTTGAGAGCCTTATCTTCTTTGATAATGCTAAACGTGCCCGAATCCGTTTTGGTATCTCGTTTATCTGTTGTTTTGACCGCAAAGATAACCAACGCAAACAGAATCAAAAAGATGAGTACTTTCAGTGCACTTTGAAAGCTTTTTCGATCGTTACTGCTTTTGATTTTATTTAAAAACTCAAGCATCATTTAACCTCGTCGTTGGCCACAATAATGATTGCCGTAGCTTTTGCGTATGGTGGAATTTCCATAATCTCATTATCATAATAAAGAGCAATGCGGTATATGGGCTGATCTGTAAGCGCCATTAAATCTCTTTCTTGTACCTCAATGCCCTTGTTTGTTTTATTATGTAATTCGAATTTGAATACCGTTAGTTTGGAGCCTTTAAATGTTTGGGTGTGCATAATATCTATCATGGTCGAGGAGGCAACCTCTTCATGCCTCACTTCACTTTCGTAGCCCCCGAGCCGTTTGTTCGAAAAAATCTTTTGCGTTAACGCATCTAGCGTATTTCTAAAAGGTGTGTGAGTTTCTTTATAGTCCAACTCTTTTTTTTGGATTGTTGTATGGGTAACTGTAATGGTTTGTGCATCAATTTTAGAAGGAACCAAAATAAAACTGTATGTTACATCATCTTCTGCAAGCAAATAGAGCTCTGTTGGACCTGTTTGAACATACTTTATTTCTTGTTTTTGAGGCTTAGCCTCTTTTTCGGCTTCCATTTGCATTTTAGTAGTTTCCACCATGGGAGAAAATTTAATAAATGCCTGGTTGCCGTTGGTAACAATCTCAAGATTTTTTTCTTTCGAGAAGACTTTTGATACAATTTTGGATGGCAAGACAATTCGGTTCGTTTGCTCAAAACTCACAGGAACACTCAAAGCTACTCCTTGATAGTCCCACTCTTGATTAAGAGGGCCTTTGGCAAACAATGTCATACTAAGTCCCACGATACAGATCACGGCGTTTCTCATTTTATCTCTCCTCTTCTGCGGCTATTTGGACGCCATCTTTTTTTAAATCTATTCCTTTGAGCCAAAACCGTCCACCTTTGACAAAGTAGGTAATGTTAAGATGGTATAGAGAAGATTCCATTTTTTTATCTCCAACATACTGCTTAAGCACTCCCGTAACCTTGATGAGCCCTTTGGTCTTTACGTCATAGGAATGGGTATAAAAAACTTGAGAAATGGAGTTGTTTTGAATAAATTTAATCTGGTTCTCAATCGCACCCCTTACAGCATTTTGATGCTCTGATGGTGTTAAAGAGTAGAGAAATTCTGTATTGGGCTTTCTTTCGGGGGCAATGTTTAGCACATTATAGGCAATACCATCTGCTACCATTTCGAGATAACTATCGGATACATTTTCACCACTGACCCAAAATTCTTTTAATGTAATAAAGGGTGGCATCACAACAACGCGTTGATTATCTACTTTTGCTACAAGAAAATAGACCAACACCAAGATTGTAAAGGCCATCACCAAGGTAACCATGCGAAATGCTTTATTTTCGAATGCTACGGTGTCGAATGTGTTCATAAATTGATTAAAATCCATACGCTCCAAACTCCTTGTGATGGTGTGTTAAACGTCTTTATGCGCCTAGAAACTTACATTGGTAACTAGGGACTAAAATTGTTGGTTCTACAAAATTGCTTCGGTAAATTAATTGTTTAAAATAACCCTTGATTGAATTATTTTTAACTTTTGAATAAAACCATGTCACAATCCACCCAAGTACAATGAAGATACATGTTCCTATAAAATCTGAGGCAAAATAAATTCCAGCCTCAAAAAAAACTAAAAATATAAAAACAACATCTATTGTCCAATTACAAAACATAGGCAAACTATCAATATGTTTGTTTATGTAGACATACCCACTATCGCTCGTTTCTTCCATGCGTAACTCTTTTACCTAAGGGTTTGTCTTATATCATTAAACCGTAAGCCCCATCGACAAATCGAGGCAAGAAGCCAACAATCATGCTAACAACGGCTGTCATGGCTCCGGCAACATAATTCTTTTGGTACGCCAACACAGCACCCCCTAGCGTTCCGCCAAAGCCGATAATCTTATTTAAACCATCATCACTGACAATATTGGCTAACTTAACCATGATTTCTTTAAGACCAAATGTATCGGTCCCACTCACCGTATAAGCTCCAGCAGACCCTGCAAGGCCTGTGGTTTGTGCCATAGCCTCTATGGCTATTCCGAAAGATAAAATGCCTAATAACAGCAACTGTTTTTGATTCATTAACGTGACTCCTGTATGAATGATGGATGGAATCTTAACACATAGTAAAAATTTATTTGGTTAGTTTTTTTATAATTTGTGCCAATTAAAAATCAATAAGACTGTAAAATTCCATCATCAAACACACGAAGGAAGGTTGTGAAATCACGCAAAAGAGTCTCGTTCCTTTTTGCCTTAATAGCCATGCGCTTACTGGGCATGGAGTGTAGTGATTTTGGTGAATTCAAAGAATATGCTGGACACTATTACGCCCTGAGTGGTTTGAAATATACTTTTTCACAGGCTAAGCAGATTGCTGAAAATAACAGTGGGTATCTCGCCATTCCTAACGATAGCGCTGAAAACACTTTCTTGGCAAGCACCTTTGGTACGACCTGGATTGGTATTTATGATCCTAATTTGAGCCAGAATGGCTTGTGTTATCCTGGAAATACATGCTCTACAAATACTTCTCGTTTTTTAACGGTAAAAAACACTTCCATTACATACGCCAATTGGGCCTCAGGTGAGCCAAATAATGTCATTTATGACTATGATTTTATCAATGGCAAACAAATGGTTGCGCCACTTGGTGAACACTGGGGTGTCATCGGAGAAAATGGTCAGTGGGGAAGTTTTGGAAATCATGCCCAAGAAAACAATAATCCTATACAGTTTAAAGCTATTTTTGAATTTGATACCAAACCAGAATGTGTTGTGGGAGGTCCAAAAAGCGAGCCTTTAACAGAAAGAAAGTGCACTGATGCGATTTTCAATACAGGAAGTTCAACCTCAGGAAGTCTTGTTAATAATGCGCTAGGTGATGTCGCCATGACAACCACAAATACGTTTACGTGTCAAAGTGATGGTTATGGAAACGAGTATTGCCCTGCGCAATTGGCCAAATGCGATGAAATCTGGGGATATGATGCTGGTTATAGTGTGTCTCACGCCCTATGCCCTGATGGATCTAACCCCGTAAATAACATGTGTAAAAGCACACTCTTGGCTTGTCCTGTAGGACAAGCATATAATGGCATAAACTGTGAAGCAAAGAGCTATGTTGAACCCTTATCAAACCCCTCCATTTATAATATTGGGTGGTGGAACTGTAATAGCGGTTGCAATGGTCAATTTCCACAAATGCTTAGTGCATCAACGGATACTATTTGGCAAAATGGCACAACAACAAGTGGATTTTATGCTGCACTTATTATGACAGCAAGAGCTGCTGGAGCTACCTCTTGGAGTTTTAAAAGTCCAAACTGTCTCCAAGATGATGGGGAGGGATCGTGTTATAAATATTCTGCTTGCGATCAAATAATTGATGTTACCACTAATCCTAAACATGTGAATATTAGTGCATCGTGTTTATTTGTTACCGATAAATATGGCTCATACCCAACAGAATTTAGACACAATGCTTTTACGCAAGTCACGACTTACGATACTGGCGGTGGCAAACCTATGTATTACGCATCTTCCACAATCAATAAATGCCAAAACCTTGTGCTTGTTCAAGGAGGGAAAGATTTTCCATCCCACTATAAATGTATGGATCCTGGCACTTTATCGTGTCCATCAGGTTATGCACTTAGCGCTGAAAGTGGTGGTGGATACTCTTGCTTAAAATCTACACTCTCTCAAAGCTTGTGCCCAGCGAGCTATCCCAATGTGGATAATACAAGTGGTTACTGTTCTGCCGTACCGATGACCTATTATACCTATCATTGCGCAACAGCTACAAATGAATACGCACAATCTTATAGTATTCAAAATTCCGGAGGAATTGATTCAAAAAATCCAACACCCCCTGCAAACAATTGCCAAATAAAAAGCTTTTCTTGTGTCCCTGCAACCGATAGAAAGTGTGCCTATATTAGCAATCAATGGCAATGTTCCCCTTTTCCTTGTTTTGGTGAAAGTAATTTAGAAAGTGCAGACACCCCTGTTGGGGAAATTGACTCAAAAAACAAAGGGTTTAACAATGATGGAACGTGTTCTTATCAGATTAGACTTTTTAATGGAAAAGATATGCGCTGTCGCAGTTGGGATGCACTCTTTGGCTTAATTGGTGGCGGTTGTTGCCAAAAAGAAAAAGGTACGGGGCTTGGTGCTTTATTTGGAGGCCAATGCAAAGAAGATGAGAGGTTACTTGCAAAATATCGCAAAGAGTCCATGGATAAGAGTCACTATATCGGTGAATACTGTTCAAAATATCTCAAATTAGGCTTTACAAAAATCTGTGTTCAGAAGAAACAGACCTACTGCGTCTTTAATTCCAAGCTAGCACGCATCATCCATGAACAAGGAAGACCTCAAATTGCTATGCCATGGGGTGAGGCTAAGTCACCAAGCTGTAAGGGATTTACACCAGAAGAATTTCAAAAGATTGACTTTTCAAAATTAGATCTATCTGAGTTTTATGGTGATTTAGAATCAAAAATAAAGACAACCTTTGATGCCAAAGTAGGGGTTACCATACAGCAAAAAATGTCGAGTTTTGGGATAAATACGCATGGAAACTAATCCACTATTTCGCATGCGAAATGGTTGTAAAATTATAATAAATTATGTATGTTTTTTAATACTAGCAGGTGGCTTACATGCACAAACCCTCTTTTGAATTCACAGCCGAAATGGAAGCCATTAAGCAAGAATACGGACTGGAGAATGAAGATGTTGTACTTGCCTTGCAAAGTGCCCTCTCCAAGAGTCTAGGCAGAAACATCATTCTCACAACGGATGAGAGCAATCGCCTACAGATTCTTCGTATCAATCGTGATGGAACACGCACCGTAGTAACCTATAAATCTTATAAAAAAAGCAGAAAAGCACTTGCGCATGAACTAGAGATTAGAAAAAAGCAAAAGACAAATCATAGGCTTTTTGCCTTGTTTACACCAGGCGACATTGTAAGAGGAGAAATTCTAAACACAACCAAAAACGGCTGCTTCGTTGCCATCAAAGGGGAGAGAGCTTTCTTTGCTTATGCCAATGGATACCAAAAAGAGCGGTGCAATGGACTTTACGAAACAGGAAGTACCCTTCATTTTAAAATTTTACACATCAAGGAGAATAAACTCATGCTCACACGAAAAAGTGTTCGGATTTTAAAAGAGAGTGTTTACGCATTAATACAAGGCACCGTGACACTCAAAAAGAAAAGTGAGGATACCTTTATACTCTATTGCCAAGCACCTTTTTTAGATGCGTCGCAAATGGCCCTTATTAGAGCAACATTACCTGTGGATATCCTCTTTAAAAAGCAGACCAACGCATGAGTGGTTCATTCGTAAATAGTGGTGGTTCATCGCCATCTCATAACCATAGTAGCGGCAAAGATTTTATAGCAGAACTAGACAGCGTACGCCACGAAGAAGAGTGGAGTTGGACCATTATTGGTGCAATGGCTAGAATTCAAAGCCAATATGCCATTGAACGGAATATTGAGAATAAACTACCTAAAGACTATTTCACAGATGCTGACAAACTAAAGTTCTTTTGGTCTGGGCTTACCAATAGCTCTTCAGTTAAAACGTTTTTTGATCTTCTCATTCGCAGCATCGTTAATTGGGAAATTATTCTTTTACTCTTTGCCATGGTATTGGCGCAAGTGTTTATTTTTTCCACCTTTGAAACCAAGCCCTTTATTCCTATTGCTATTTTTGCGTGCACGTATTTTAGCATTGTAGGCTACAGCCTGTATATTGCTTCGTGTTTTAAATATTTTGTTTATGGGGATCTCTCTGCACGAATGATGTTCATGCTGATGATGGGAAGAATCGTATTTTTACTCATTTCGGCCACTGCCTTATCAGCTTTTATTTTTTTCATTGTCACCTATTTTGAAAACAACCCAAAAGAGCTCTATGGTTGGTCCTCTGGGCTTTATTGGATTTTGAATGTATTTGAAATTGCCCACGATTGGCTAGGAACAAAAGAGCAATTTTATACCGTGATGTATCAACAGGTATTGCCAGAACTTAGAGCAACGGGCAAGGAAATGCTTGCTGTGTTTACCCTCTTTGGCCTGTTGCCTCTTGTTTTGATGTTAACAGGAAAAGCCTTTAGATCGATACGCATCGCTCGAGAAACACGCACATTTAATAAAGGGGAATAGGTGACACAACACACGGGGATAAGCACCACGCCAATGGGTGTGGATATTGTGTATGAAAAAAGATTTTTAAAAGACTTTATCCAATCCTTGAAGATACTCAAAGGAGAACATGGACGGAAAATAGAGCTGGTTGGTGGGCTAGTCGAGCGACTCTCAGAAGCCTTGGAGTGCAAAAGTGATGCGCTGTTTTTTGCAGGGTATTATGCCAATATCGGGCTTTTGATGTTAGAAAAAATTATTAGCAGGGCTGATTTTATTAGCAGTGCGCATGAAAGCAATATCATTAAAGACCATGTGCATTACAGTGCACATTTTTTAGAAAAAAGAGGGCTTCACAGCAGCGCTAAGATTGTTGAACTGCATCATGAAAAACCCAATGCTAAAGGGTATTTTAACATCATGAACAAAGATAAAAATGCAGCCATCGTGAACATTGCTGATGAGTTCGTTGGACTCTCTTCTGAAACAAATTATCGACCCCATAGGGTCAAAAAAGTGGCTATCGCAAAAACGCTCAAACACTACGAAGCCACCAACCTCTTCTCAAAACATGAGAGGCAGGTTATCGAGAACGTTCTAAGCCATTTCTACCCTACCATAAATGGCGCTCACTAATGTTTAAAATAGGTATCGCCCCTTTTATCACATCGACTTTTCTTTTAGCCAATACCACCTTTTATGTGGGAAAAACATACGATTTTGCAGAAAGAGACATCATTGATGCCATCCAAGCACATATTCAAAACAATGGGCCAAGCATTGAAAAAAAATATGAGGAACTCAAACAACACGCCATGGATAAAATGACCACCATTGCCCCTAAACTAAAAAGTGAACTGCCCTTTGCTACCGAAGATAAAGAGTATTTTGCAAAAACACACTACACCAATCCAAAAGACATCAAAGATGCCAATGGGAAAATACTCTACAAGGCTGGATACACATTTGATCCGATGGATTATATCTCCTTGCCTTATGCCATTGTCTTTATTAATGCAACAAGAACAGCTGAAATAGCTTGGCTTAAGCGCTCAGAGATGCTAAATTCTGCACATTATAGAATTCTAATCACCCAAGGAAGCTATCTAGAAGCCACCAAAGCCCTAGGGCAACATGTCTTTTTTGCAAATGATGCCATCATTCATCGAATGGGCATCAAGGCAACCCCCTCAGTGGTGACGCAAGAAAAGAATCGCTTAAAAATCAGGGAGGTGCGTGTCAATGAACCCTCTCAAAGAGACTAAAGCGTGCGCCGCTCTTTTGTTAATAGCGATGCTTCTTTTGATAGCACCACCTAAGATCGAAGCCAAATGTCCCACAGGGGGTTTTGCCATTATCAATACCCTTTTTAGTGTGTGCTGGGAATGCATGTTCCCCATTACGATTAGTGGTATTACCATCATCGATGGTCCCATGAAAAATCAACCCTTACTCTCTGGTGCGAGACAACCTATTTGTACATGCCCTATGCCTCCACCCATTTTCATGCGCATCGGCATTCCGGTTGGCTTTTTTGAGGCAAGTCGGATTGCTGAAACTGTGAGTGAAGCATTTTGCTTTCCCATGTTTGGATTCCAAATCGCCAATCCATCTAAGGGGACCCTTGATGGCTCTCAAGCCAGTAAAACGACCCAAAAAGAAAACGCTGGTAAAACCTTTATGCAAGTCCATTGGTACGATTTCCCCATCTTTGCCATTATTGAGATGCTCACAGATTTTATGTGCTTAGAGCAAACAGGGTTTGATTTAGCCTATATTACAGAGGTTGATCCCCTGTGGCAAGATGATATGCTCACCGCTTTGATTAATCCTGAGGCTTTATTGTTTGGAAATCCTATTACCAATCTTGCGTGCATGGCGGATAGTGTTTCTTCACTAGCAGGATATTCACTTGATCCGTTGTTTTGGTGTAAAGGCTCATGGGGTAATGCCTATCCTATGTCTGGAAACACGCATACAACCAATCTTGTTGAGGACGCTGCAAGCATTACTGCTTCTTTTATCTATAAACTCCACCGCGAGTTAGTGTTGTGGAATGCTTTTGGACCTGGTGCCATGCTATGCTATAAAACACCCGCCCCCATATGGCATAAAAATGCCTATCGTATGCAAATCTTATACCCAAGAGCTCATCCAAAAGGCATGGTGATTGGAGAGGATGCCGCAACGTGGGGAATGGCAAAAAATATTCCATTTAATGGGGATAATTTTGGATTCTTAGTGTTTAAAAAACGCGAATGCTGTGCATTTTAAAATGCTACTACCACGCTTTTTGGGTGTTACTTTTATGACATTGAGCGTATCTACTCACCAGGAGCTTAAAAATCATGCCTAAAATGAACCCTTGGATTATTGCTTTGAGTCTATGGTTAGGCTGCATTAGCCACATGTCTGCAAACACCGACTTTGGAGATGCGAATGTCACACAAGAAGAGTTAACACACTTTAACGAAAAGTATCTCAAACATAAAATTCAACCCGACACACAACGACAATCCAACACGGCTAAAACGATAAAAATCAGTGACATTACAACACTTAAAGATGTCAATAGCACGATGCGGGCCATAGAATACTCTGCTTTTGGGCAAAGCCTCGCTCAAATGTATCAAAGCGAACACGCCTCGAACATTGAAGCCCTTAGCAAAGATCAACATTTTAGGGATGCCATCAAAGAAAATAAACGCTTTATACTTGAAAATTATGAAATTGCGGGTAAAAAAATGGATTCAACCCACGATACACGTGAATTTATTGAACATACCAACCGCCCCAACAGCAGAGAAAAACTCTTTATTGTCATCTCATCATCCATGCCAGATACTCTGCTTAGAGACTATTTTAAACAATTAGAAGGCAAAGAGAATGTCACATTTGTTTTAAGAGGTCTAGTAGGGTCTGCTACATCCTTTAAACCTACAAAAGAGTATCTAGAAAGGATTGTCAAAAAATATCCATTGGATCCGAACAATCAAGAAGTTTACACTATTACCTTGGAAATTAATCCCAAAGTCACCCGCAAATACGGTATTGAAAAAGCTCCAGCCTTTATCTATGTTGCCAACGATGATGGCCAACTTGAAACAAGTGCCCCTATCGATCCCGCCATGGTTAGCAATTTTTGGATTGCCTATGGGGTATCCTCTTTGGAGCATACGATTCAACAAATCAACTCAGAAGCTAAAAGTACATGGCTAGATTCCTTGTTGGACAAAGAGACATTTTTCAAAACCAAAAGCAAGGAGAAATAATGTTTAAAATGCTTGTCGCTCTTCTTATGCTATCCTCCTATGCTTTGGCTGCTAATAATGCAGATATTATCTGGACGTGGGGCAATGGAAAATCAATTGCTGCAGTCTTTTCCTTTCTCTATTTTTTTCTCAACATTGACAGCTTGGCCATTTTGATAAAATATGCTGCCATCATAGGTATGCTGGTTGTTTTTATGCGTGAATATGCCAAGGGTGACGGCATGAAGCCCTCCATTCTTGGCTTAAAAATGTTTATGTTTTTTGCCATTACCCAAGCAACGGTGATATTCTTTTTAACAGTAAAGCAAACTTCGGAACATCGGGTCTATATTTTATCGGCCAATGAACTCTCTTTAGCTTCTTGGTCCAAATGCCGTCCCGTTAATGGTGATGATGCGTGTTACGCGCCTATTGGCATCAAGCTACTCTTTTCAACACTCACCAACTTTGAAAAAGCAGCCCTAACAAGCATGGAAAGTGCCATGATGGATGCCAATGCCCTCACCTATTCTTTCTCACGAATGGGGTATGGCTTTGGGCTTAACTATGCAGATGCCATGTCTAAAGCAACGGTTGGAACCCATCAATACAATACGTTTATGGAATTTCATGAAAACTGTATCGTCTATGATCTCAGTGATGGGTCTAAAGATGTTGAGTCGTACTACAAGAGTAAGGACTTATCGTCATACATTATCAGTAGCAACTCTCGTCTTACAACCGTTTACAACAATGCAAACCCTACAGGGATAGTCAAAGCATGCTACGAAGTCACTCAAACAGACCTTTTAGGAACGATTACATGCACCCAAAAAGCACAATCTCTTATGGCTGGTTTATCCGGTGCACAAGCAGCAGAAACGTCCATTAATGATATATGTACGGCGGGAGAAAATTTTACGCAGCAACTCTTTGATTCAACCAAATCTGCTGATGATAGCATTAAACAGCAGATTGCTATAAACCTATCCAATGAAGCCATGGTCAACAGTGCTGTTGCAAGTGGTCTTAACCCTTCTGAGTTAGCTTACGGAAGCGCATTGGCTCAAAGAGAGATGCAAGGCAAATGGACAACCATGGGAATGCTTGCCAAAGAGTGGATTCCCTCCATGAGGGGAGTGATGCAAGGAATAGCCATAGGACTGATATGGATTTTAGCCCTTATGAGTATTGCAACAGCCTCTCCTGCTCCCTACCTAGGCTCTGTGATAGGCTTTCAGTTGAGTTTAGTTGTCTGGTCACTGATGCTCTCTCTTATCAATTACATGGCCATTGAAAGAATCACAAGCTCCGTACCCAATCTTTTTATTTCCGATCTTGGCACCACAGACCAACTGACATTAATGACCAATGGCGCTATTAAAGAAGAGACACATAAAGCTATGGCTTTTTTGGGGTATATGGCCATTGCGAGCTACGGTGTAGCTGCAGGACTCATCAAACTTGGTGGCAATATGCTCTCTTCTCTTGGCAACGGTGTAGGGCAGCTCAGTGTTGGCATGGGTGTATCCTCCGATATGGCAAGAGGTCATCAAGATTATGGTCTAACCAAAGCAGGGGTGAATGGGACCCAATCGGTGAACAAGCGAGGTGGTCTTGATGTGGTCAACGCTAATGGTTCCCAAGAACACACAAACCTCAATGGTGTTGACACTAACACTACCACAGATGGAGCAGGAACCAAACACGTCACTCAAAAGGTTAATGGCAAAAGCACCACATCCATGGAAACTACCGGTGGAAATAAGGCTAGCTATGATGGGGGAAATGTTACAGGTGTTACTGTAAACAATGGAACCACAGGGGCAATACAAGAGCTAACACTTCAATCTGCTTCCCAAGAAAAAGCAAAAGCAATGCAAAGAGTCCAAACGTCAGAAGAGGCACACACACGCGCACTCACTAATCAAAACTCACTGGCAACTGATGCCATCAAGACGGCTTCTCAAGCTGATGGCACAGAGGTATCAACCACGCAACAAGAGGCAGAAAAAAGAGCGTTTAGTAAAACATTGGACGAGATGGTGGCAAATAAAGAGATTGACTCTCAGACCAAAGAAAAAGCCAGTCAGCTTTACTCCAAAGCTCAAATGGAAGGGAGGGTTGGTTTTGATACAGATAAGCAATTTGGAACGAAAATTCTTGGAATGGCAACAGGCGTCAGTGCAAGCCTTAGTGCATCAGCTGCTGGCGGCTGGCAAGGAACTTCAACCGACAAAGATGCCCACCAGAGTGCTCTTGAAAAATCGTTTGCTGATAAGTTTTCAAAAAATTATTCACACGAAGCCTCATCCGTATTGGCAACATCGAGCAATGTTTCCCAGTCCACCCAAGATTCCTTTTCTTCGAAATTTTCGCAAGCGCAAACTCAGTCCAATGCAACAGCCAACTCTTACAAAGAGGCTCTCTCTGTGGTGCAGACAGCCACTCAAAAAGAGCAATATGTTAAAAGCCATGCTGATTCTATCTCCAAAGATAGTGCTCAGCACTATTTACAAGAGGTTGCCGATAAAGCTGGTGGAGGTGAAGCTGGCCTTCAAGCGGTTAAAACCGAGCTCAATCGGCTCGAAAGTGCTCATTATGCCTATGCCACGTTTAAAGAACGAGCAGAAACAAATGGGAAATTGGATATCCAAAAACCTATAAACACTGCTTTAGTGGAGCTTGAAAAGGCTGAAGATGCGATCAGTGGGGGTAAAAATATCCAGACGCGTGAAAATAATGATAACAAGGCAAGAGAGCAAGGGATGCTAAACGAAAGCTATGTGAATTCAAAAATCACCCAACATAAAAATCCAAGAGGAAACAACGAGCACTGATTAACCTAATGCGTTGGCACACCTTATTGGGTTAATCATGCATACTGCTGTAAAAAGTATTGCCTATCAAAAGATTATCACAAGGGTTCGTGTGCCAATCGGTTGTTCTTTCCATCCTTCTTCTTTCAAAACCCTCCTTGCACATCCTATCAAATAAGAGGTGCTTTACAAAAAAAACACCACAGATACCAGCTCCCAAAACAAATCCAATCTCCACGGTTTGCGAGATATCCATCTTTTTAAGCGGTTGCAATAAGGTATGCACAATATTGGCAAAGAATCCAAAGAATAAAAAAACAATACTCACATTTAAAAACGTTTGTATGCCTGCTCTTAATGTGGTATTTTCACTTTTAGGAAGCTCTAAGCGTTCAATAAGCACACCCTCACTCATAGCCCTAACCCTTTGGGCCATATCGAATGTTACGAGACTCATCCCATAATCTCTTGCAATTTCAATGATTTTTGAATCATTGCTATCGTTACTTTTATAGGGTTTTCGCACCATCACATACAAAGAGGTTTCTCCTAAGTGCATTTGATGAACGGTATCTCTTTTTTCTAACACCATTGCATGGTGTGGTAAAACCATTAGTGCTTCTTGGTTTTGTTTTCCAAGTCTTCTAAAAAATTCTCTTGCTTTATACGCAATTACTGGGTTAGCATTATTTTTATGACCGTCTAATTCTTGTAAGACTATATCCGTGACAAACACCCATGCACTCTTATTGAGTGTGGCTATCACAGACTCTTCTCCTTCTAGAATCATAGAAGTATCCATAAGGATGGTGCGTCGTTTTGTTTCATGTGCCATCGTTTTATCCTCCGTATTCGACTCTTTTTGTACTACCTAGATGCCCTGCTTCCACAAGGCTCTTAGGGCTAAAAAACCAAGTTGCCAATAGCATTGTAATATTCAGATTGCTCAAAGACTTGAATATGTTTTGCATAGGCAGGATCTATAAAATACCCTCCTCCTCCCACAAAACATATCTTTTCCATTTTGTCGAACTCATTGCCATATTTAAGCTCTAAAAACGCCATAATCTCTTTGGTGTATTCCTCTTTGAAACCCGCCACAACCTTAGAGAGATCATGCTCTTCCCCTCTTAAGCGATACACGCCGTGCGTTATAATTGGTAATGCTTCTTTGAGGGATATTTCCCGTGCAAATGTTGCACCTAAATGTTTACGCATCATTTCAGCAATGCTAATTGCACCACGCTTCTCAAAAGAATTTGCTTCACTGATTTTACCCCGCTGGATGACTTTATCGTAGACAAAAATAATATCTACGGTATTAAAACCGATATCCACCACAAGATAGTCATTGGGTTCTTTAATCCCCTTCTTAGTATCACTGAGATACTTAATAGCCCTTACCGCACCCACCCCTTGAGGAAGCAGTCTGGCTGGAATGGTGTGGGTTTCCCCATTGACCTCAAAGTGAGAAACCCTCTGTTTAAAGGCATGCGTACTATCGATGTGTGCAGGTGACAAACCGCACACTATTTCAGAAACCTCTAAAGGCCCAATACCCTCTTGTTTTAAAACATGCGCGATAAGCAGAGGTGCATATTTTTCAAGGGCTTTATAGCTAATGAGCTCTTCGATCTGGTGGCTTGATTGTTTATTGGCAAGATCGCCAACATAGTACATAGTGCCCTCAAACACACTAACACCATCTAAAGCCTCTTTGAGGTTATCATTAGCAAAAGCAACCACACTTGGAAACTTCCCCGTTACCAATTCTTCGTCTTTAAAGTAAGCGTATTTTGTGTGACCAAAACCTGTGTCAATCCCAATTTTAATCTGTTTTAATTCATTAGAAGTCGAAACCATCTATATTCTCCTTATCATTGTGTGCTGTGTTTTCTTGTGTCAATGTGCAAGTACTAAGCTTCATCTCTTGAGGTACTTTGGGATAGTATCGTTGTAATTTTGGTGGGAGTGATGTTTTTTTATGGGGGTCTGCATGGTTCTTAGGATGAATGGTTTCGAGTAATTCATTGACACGTGAGACCGGGAAATACTCTATCAGGAAATCAGCCATCTTTCCGCTTTTAAGTGCATCTGTTACCAAGGCGTTAATGATAACGGATTTGCTGTGCCCTAGTCTGCCAACGACATTCTTTGCCATCCCTTTAAATGTGATAGTTGTTTTATAGGTAGCACTATCAAACGAGAGCTCATTTTGTTTTTTTCTCACACTAGTTCCTTTTGGATTCATGGATAAAGGCTACCTGTTTACTCGATAAAACACAACAAATTTTAGAGATATTTGATAGATGTTTGCGTTCAAGTTTAATGCCAATCGATAGATAAACGATATAAATTTTATATAAAAATAGACATGGTTTAGTTATAAACGATAGACACTTTGTGGCGTTGGATTGAGTCGTATTTTTTTTATTTCGCATGCGAAACACTACGATTTTTTACGCGTCTAATTCCACACGATTTATAAAAAACACAAAGAGCATTTAAATACCTTCTAATAGGTTCTTTTGAGATATAAAACTCATCTTGTATCCAGACCATTTGGATAAACCTACACACTTTTTTCACATCAACCCCCTCCTTTGAAACCAATTCGTTTTCAGCATTTCTTTCAATGGTTAAAAAGGCTTTTCGGATTCTAGCAATCTCTTTTCGATGAATACTTCTTGTAAAAAGCAAGAGAGGGTTTGTCTTATCCCACTCTTGTCTTTTTAATGGGTCCTTTTCCTGTCGGTTCAAAATATAGAATTTAATGGATGATTGGGTTATATGACTTTTAACCGGAAAGGGTTCTTTGTGATTCACCATTTTGTTGAGTATGTAGCTTCGTATTGAGCCTTTAATGCTAAGAGCCACTATGCTCTCTTTCTTTGGACTTTTTTGAAATGCATCATAATCAATCGTCTCAATCGTTAATGCCTCGGACATATATATCCTTTTTTTAGTATTTAAAATTATATCATATTTTTTTAATTAAAAATTTTTATACTTTCTGTAACCCTTATAACAAATACCCCCTAAACTAGTCATACTTTCGTTATGATGCGATGAATTCTTGACAATATATACTATGCAAAGTGGTAATATAGTTTGATTTTAAACCGTAGCCCTTGTTACAAATACCCCCTAAACTAGTAGTACAAAATCCATACTAGTCATCTTTGCTATATTTACGTTCTACTAAATACCCCCCAAACTAGTAACCTTTTTTGGAGTAAAACATTTCCATTTTGTGCCATTTTCACCCCGTTTTTTACCCTCACCCGCTCCGCCATTAGGTCCGATACCGTTATAAGAGAAATGCTGATTGAAAAGATTCATTCATACCATGCGCCATTCCGCCACCGCCAAAACGGTTGGGCTTGAGTGTTTCCTAGAGCAAGATTCGTCTTCATTTTGACAGGGTGTATGCGACCTCAAACGCCCCCTTGAAAGGCATGTATTTATATTTCAAACCGTACTAGTCCGCCAGTTCACAACGAACGAGCTTTATAACAAAGGCTATAACGCAAACACTTGAAAGGCAAAGGTATATCTGCGCAAGAAATAATTCATATCCAATGGCTTGAGGAAAGAAAAATACGTGGCATTTGTAGGCGAATATGGTAGCACTCCTATTGTAAGGAATCATTTACACGGACATCACTCTCTCCCTCCCATATCCAATCATATCCACGCCATATTTATCCCTTATCTTCATCAGTCCTTGGGAAAGCTTGGCATGTTTACTGTCTTTATGAAACTCCAACATGGAAAAGCTTTTGCGTTTATGGATTCCCGTACAATTACTCGCCCCCAAACCAATATAGTGAATTTTATAGCGTGGGTGAACATCAAGCTCTTTGAGCATACTTTGGGCAAGGTCGATAAAGAAGACTTCATTGAAAAGTCTATCATGGGTAAATGACTTTGACGATTTGGTTCCATATTGGTAGCGTATTTTCATAAAGAAAGTAGTGGGATTAAGACCTAGTTTGGTGATGGTGTAACTTAGATACCGAGAAAGTATCATGACGCGCCTTTGTATCTCTTCTCTATCCTCAATAGCTGCAAAATTTCGACTTATTCCAATACCTTTTCGCTCACGCGATGGATGCACAGGCTCATTATCAATACCTTGAATGCGTTTATAAAGCTCTTTGCCTGTTTTTCCATAGGCATCAAAGAGCATAGGCAGTCTTTTAGCCTCTTCAAGCGTTTCTATACCGTAGTGTTTTAATCTTTGCTCTACGGCTCTACCAACGCCAGGGAAATCTTCTACTTTGATAGGATTAACAAATGCGTTTACCTCATGAGGATAAATGACTTTCACGCCATAAGGCTTAATGGTATCGGTGGCTAGTTTGGCTATCCATTTGCTTTTACTCGCAGCAATAGAGATAGGCAAATCAAACTTTTCGGTTATTTCTCTTTGAAGCATCGCAATAAATTCTAGTGTATTATTATCTTCAATCCATCCGCCAACATCTCCAAAAAATTCATCAATGCTGTATTGCTCAAGTAGGGGAATTTTTGTTTCAAGATAGGCTTTGAGTTTAAAAGAGAGCATTTGATAAAAGAGATGATCACTAGGAAGCACGATAAGACCAGGGCACATCATAAGTGCATCTTTAAGCGGTGTACCTGTTTTTATTTTGAATTTTTTGGTTTCATAACTTTTAGCGATGACAATACCGTGTATGGTTCCATCTTTGTCAATGAACTCTTCACGCCACTGTTTAAAAAGTGGCGTAATGCTAGGCTTTGTGATAAATTGTAAGGTACTGTTAAACGCCCCACTCTCTTCTATCAATACAGCTTCTTTTTTTTCTAATGCAAATATTCGTTTATCACTCCCTTTGGCAACGACCACAGGACGACCTTTTAAAAAAGGATAACGCGTTCTCTCAGCCGATACAAAATAACAATCTAAATCCATATGTAGTTTCAAGGTTTCTCTTTACATGTAAGCTTTTATTTCAAAGTGTAATATTTAATCAAGAGGTGTCAAAAATAAGTGATAATATGTCAACTAAACGAGGAAGGACTATTGAATGGAGCTTGGGCGTGTTATTGATAATCTCAAAGATGTGTTAAGTTATGAGCTTGGCAATAAAAGGGTTTATGATAAAGATGTTGCACAGGCTCTTGGAATATCTAAAGAGAGCTTATCCCATTTAAAAAAGCGTAACAGCGTTCCTTATGAAGCTATTGTCTATTTTTGTGCCAAAAGAAGCTTATCGATTAATTGGATTTTGTTTGACCAAGTGCCAAAGTCTTTGGAAGAAAAAACAGAAAAATTTGCGCGTATCAAATACTTCAAAGAACTTCACACCAGTGCAGGCGGTGGGGCGTGGAATGATGAAGAAGGGTTTGAGTACATGTATATCGATTACGAGGGATTAAATACACTTTCGCACTTAAAAGAAGAGTATCTTCATGCCATTAATGTGATTGGTGATTCTATGGAACCAACTTTGAGAGATAAAGAGATTGTGGTGTGTGATGTTACATGTAAGGAAATTATCGATGGAAATATCTACATTATCAATACTCCAAACAGTGGCTTGCTTATCAAACGCCTTACATGTAGAGATGAAAAGCTCTCTATCATGAGCGATAATCCACAATACCTTGATGAAGTCGTCAATATCTGCCATGAGAACATTCATGTCCTCGGTCGTGTTCTTGGCACATTGGCGGAGGCGTAAAATGCAAATACGCCCTATTCTTATACGCCTAGAATATGATAAGACACTGTGTACCAAAAGAAGTTATGGAAAATACCTCTTTTTCATCATTGCTTTTATGGGAATTATAGTGTTTTACATGTAAAGAAAAATAAGCGCAATCAAGTACGCGATTGATGTGGATTTGTAAAATAGTATCAAGATAGATTTAGCTATTGAACTAAATATTTTATTTAGCTAAGATACTGTTTAGTAAAACAACTAAAGGCATACTATGAGAATCAATGCAGGTGGACTATCTGAATTAATGGTGGGTCGCCATAACGAAGTGACTACGCTAAAAGCGTACATCCAAATGGGGCAACACTGTGCGATTGTAGGGCCAAGAAGATACGGTAAAACCACACTGGTCAATACAGTTTTGTCTGATTTAAACAAAGAGTATCTTGTGATTACGCTTGATGTGTTTAATGCATCAAGCATCAGAGAACTGTGTATGCTCTATATAGATGCCGTCTATGAAAGCCATGGGGTATCCCATTTTATCAAACACACCAAAGATGCCCTTTTGGATATTACTTCTCGTTTTTCACTTGAGCTTCAAGATGTAAAACTCGGATACGATGCTTTAAAAGAAGAAGATGAAGCCATTCTCATTCAAAAGACATTTGAATTAGCCGAAGTGTTTGCACAGCGTTTTCACAAAAAAGCAGTGGTATTTTTTGATGAATTTGGTGATATGGAGCGATTTGGTATCGATGTCATTAAAAAGATGAGGAGTATCTTTCAAACGCATAAGCATACGGTCTATGTTTTTGCAGGTTCTCAAGCTTCAACGATGAACACTATTTTTTTAGATAAAAGCAATGCATTTTTCAATTTTGCTTCTATCATGAAAATTGGTACACTAGGAGACAAAGAGATTTCTACCTTTTTAACTGGCTTAAACATTCAGGCAAGCTCATTAAGTTTAGATGCCAGTGCTCTTATCCAGACGATTGTGAAAGGGCATCCATTTTATCTTATCAAATTGGTTCAAGAGTCTTATATTGCATCACTTTTAAGGGGTGATACACATATTCAAACAGAGGATGTTGAAAAGGCTGTTGATAAGATTTTGTTTGACAATAAATCATTCTTTGAATCAGAGTGGAGTAAAATTAACGCCAAAAAACACAAAGGTTTAATCTTAAAAGAGCTAATCGGCGTTGCAATAGAGCAGAATAAAGAACTCTCACTCTCTTATAAAAGTCAACTTCTCAAAGAGCTTAAAGACCAGACTATTATTGATGAAGAAAAAAAATGTGTGGATGTTTTTTTTGAGCTATGGTTAATCAAAGAGTTTACGTAGTGAACGATGCATCACCCCACCTCTAGTACTTTTATGGGTATAATACTGCTTTACATGTAAGGAGGAATCATGAGTGTATTAGAATTAAAAATAACCCTTTTGGATACAAAGCCATCCGTCTATAGAACCATCCACATTGAAAAAATACGCTCATTTTATGACCTTCATGTCGCCATTCAACTGGCTTTTGGGTGGCAAAATTACCATCTATACGAATTTAGAATCAATGAGGATATCATTGGCGAAAATGAATTTGATGGAGAAACCGATGTCCTTGAAAGTAGCAATATTCTTCTTTCTCAAAAGATGATTTTTGAAAAGCAGAAGTGTTTTTATACCTACGATTTTGGGGATAATTGGGAACACAAGATTGAGCTTGTCAAATTTGTAGAACCTAAAAAAACCTTTTACCCTCAATGCGTCAAAGGGGCTAAAAATGCTCCTCCTGAAGACTGCGGTGGGGTGGGTGGCTTTGAAGAGTTTAAAGCCATTATGAAAGATAAAAAACATCCACAGCACAAAGAAATGAAAGATTGGAATGATGGTCTCTTTGATGAAGACTTTTTTTCATTAGCTTTGGTCAATCAAGCCTTTGAAAGTTTTGATGCAACGCTAAAGGAGTTCAAAGAACATGATGAAGATACAATGTAACATCTGCCAAGGTAGTGGAAGACTAAACGATGGCACTTTGTGCTCTGCGTGTGATGGAATAGGCGAACTTGTTTCACTCAACTTTACCATCTCCCAACAAAAGCTCAATGATTTTATGCTTTTTTCCAATAGACTCAGACACGATACCTTTATGGAATACGCCGACCCAAACCATAAAGAAGCTGAAACTGAGCGATTTAAGCGCGCCGTTTATGCTTTAGTAAAAGAGTTCGAGGGATGAGACGCGCATTGGTAGAAATAACAAACAAGAAATATCCTTTATAATTTTAATGACTATAGCTTTAGATGAAGCGTTTTTTACTGTTTTTATACACTTCAAATAACGCTTCGTCTTTGATTTTTAAAAGCTCTTGAGCATCCTCTATAGCTTCCAATCCTCTTAAGACATCAATAAATTTCTCCAAGGTTATTTTTCCACTGATTTCAAACTCTTGATATGAGCGAAAACTTATCCCGATATGTTCTGCGAACTGTTTTTGAGTACCATTTTTCTTTCGCTTTTTTTTTGCTCTTGAAGCAAGTTCTTTGATAATCTCCTGCGTTGTTGCTAACGTAAAATCTATCTCGCTCACTTACTCACTCCTTTGGCAAAGCTATCATCTACGGTTTGTGTACTTTCAAGTACCTGTAAAGCAAATTCTTTAGGAATACCAAGATTGATACACTCATTTACTAGTTTTGTGTTCTTTATCTCTATCATTTTTTGTATCGTTTCTTCTAAAAATGACTCATCTATATTGTAAGGCTTAAACGTATTTTTTAAATCTTCAAATGTGGCACGGTTAAGCACCTTACTGCCAAGTAGCATCTGATGATAGCCGTTACTTGTATAGGTTAAATCATAAGCAGGAGCAAATGCCCACTTCCCATCACTATTCATAAGAAATGAAAAATTTTTTGAATGATCATCTTTGTTTCCAAAAATGGCATTAAACAAAATTACCTTTGCCATTTGCTCTTTTTGGCTTTGTGGAAGGTTAAGTTTATTGGCTATTCTAAACATATCCATATAGTCGTTATACGTTTCGCTTGGGTTATAATGCATCATGCCCGAGAGTGAATGGATATGAAATCTAACATTGATTTTTCTATCAAATCTATAGGTTAAAAAATGGGCTTTTCCATCAAATTCTAATAATTCACATGAACTCATTATAATGCCAGACTCTTTTGCAAGTAGATGATATAAATATTCCAATTTTGTAGGAACAGAAAACTCTTTGTATTTATGCGCTAACGTGGGGTACATTGATATATCACCATCATCATATTTGATAATAACAGGATAATACTCTTTTGGAAAATCTCCTTGTTTTCTAGTCAAACTTATTGTTTTATCACTAGGATTAAATCCGACTATTGCTTTTGCTCTAGCACCTCCACCAGCAGAGTTTGAGAGTGCAATAAGTGTTTTTAATGTTGGCATAGAATGATGATTGTTTTGGCTTTCATGACTCAAAAGTTTTTTAGACTCATCATATACTTGAGATATCGTTAATATCTCTTTATAATCTTGCGTTTGATATGCGGGATGAAACTCCAAAGCACCCAATGTATGAGTGCCTAAAAATTGCAATCTCTCTATAATGGTAGGTTTTCTTTTTAGATGTTCACATATAAAACGATCCATATAATCCATACCATAACTGCCAGGTAAATGGTCACTGATTAAACCAGGAAGTCCATACTGATAGGCAAGATGAGAAAATTCATAAACTTGTTTATTTTTCATAGGCATTTTAATAGGAGAAAAATCAAGTACATTTGTATCTGAATATTTAAACTTGATTATCCCTTTATGCTCTACGAGTTGGCCAATATCCTCTCCCCATGCTTTCACATAAATCATTTTTTATCCTTAAATACATTTATAGTGTATATTTTATCATAATATAACCCAAACTGCTAGTTGTAAATATGGTTTGAAAGTTGCTTTAGACTCCATAAAAAGCCGTGGGAGGCGAGATTATGGAGCGAGATATTATAACAGTTTATTGTTTAATTGATGAGTATTTGAAGGTA
>Ga0302238_1000271_pt1 | contig 55817 bp, 39 predicted proteins | sample AAG_UR_Asn_MG_FD_193527 | JGI IMG/M metagenome (GOLD analysis project Ga0302238, IMG submission 193527) | Enriched activated sludge microbial communities from anaerobic digester in WTTP, New Holstein, Wisconsin, United States - AAG_UR_Asn | ecosystem: Engineered > Bioreactor > Anaerobic >... | reverse complement strand
CCTTCTGGGTCGCGACCGGCGTGTTCGTCGTGGCCTACGCGGTGATCATCTCGGACAAGATCCACAAGACCATCGTGGCCCTGGCCGGGGCCGGGCTGATGCTCGGCCTGAAGATCCTCGAGCAGCACGAGGCCTTCCACGTGGCCGAGCTGGGGGTGGACTGGAACGTCATCTTCCTGCTGATCTCGATGATGGTGATCATCAACATCATGCGCCCCACCGGGGTCTTCGAGTATCTGGCGATCAAGAGCGCCAAGGTCGGACGGGGCGAGCCGGTGCGGATCATGATCATCCTGTCGGCGGTGACGGCGGTGGTCAGCGCCTTCCTGGACAACGTGACCACGGTGCTGCTGATCGCGCCGGTTACCCTGGCGGTGGCCCGGGATCTCAAGGTCAACCCCATTCCCTACCTGCTGGCCGAGGCGCTGGCCTCCAACATCGGGGGCACGGCCACGCTGATCGGCGACCCGCCCAACATCATGATCGCCTCGAAGGCCAAGCTGGACTTCATGGCCTTCGTCTACCACCTCGCACCCTGCGTCCTCATCATCATGGTGGCCTTCCTGCTCACCCTCAAGCTGATCTTCGGCAAGCAGCTGGTGACCACGCCGGAGCTCAAGGCCCAGGTGATGCAGATGGACGAACGCGGGGCCATCAAGGACCGGCCGCTGCTCGTCAAGTCGCTGGTCGTGCTGGCGCTGGTCCTGGCCGGGTTCGTACTGCACGGGGTGCTGGGCTTCGAGCCGGCGACCATCGCGCTGTGCGGAGCGGCGCTGCTGCTGCTGGTCTCCGGGACCAAGGAGCCCCACCGGGTGCTGGCCGAGGTGGAGTGGGCCACGCTCTTCTTCTTCATCGGCCTCTTCATCATCGTCGGCGGAGTGGTCAAGGTCGGGCTCATCAAATGGATGTCGACCCAGGTGCTGGCCATGACCCAGGGCAACCTGTTGGCCACCAGCATGTCGGTGATGTGGCTGTCGGCGATCCTGTCGGCGGTGATCGACAACATCCCCTACGTGGCGACGATGAACCCGCTGATCGTGGACATGGCCGGACAGCTCTGGCCGAACACGGCCAACCTGCCCGCCGACCAGTACATGAACGGTCTCCTGCAGCACAAGGACCTCATGCCCATCTGGTGGTCGCTGGCGCTGGGCGCCTGCCTGGGCGGCAACGGCACGGCCATCGGGGCCTCGGCCAACGTGATCGTGGTCGGCATGTCGGAGAAGGCCGGGCACCGGATTTCCTTCGCCAAGTTCTTCCTGTACGGCTTCCCGATCATGATCATGACCGTGGTCCTCGCCACCCTCTACGTCTGGATCCGATACTACGTGCTGGGCATCTAGGGCCGTGATCCCGAGTCGGGGGGGCGGGAAGTGAAACGCTTCAGGATCAACGCGCGCCGGTGGGTCCGCAAGATCCTGGGCCTGGGCGATCCGCCGCACTCCATCGCCCTGGCCACCGCCGTGGGCATGTTCGTGGCCTTCACGCCGACGTACGGGTTCCAGATCATCCTGTCGGCGACCGCGGCGGTGCTGTTGCGCTGCAACAAGGTGGCCACCGTCCTGCCGGTCTTCCTGACCAATCCCGTGACCGCCCCCCCGCTGCTCTTCCTGCAGTACCTGCTGGGCCGCGCCATCCTGGGTGGCGGATCCGAGCAGGACCTCGAGAAGGCCAAGCAACTGGCCCGGGTCCTCAACGATATCGCGCTGACCGATCTGCGGGCAACGCTTGGGGCGGCCGCAGGCGCCGTGCGGGATCTTGGCTGGGGCATCTTTGGCCCCACGGTGCTGGGCGCCATGATCAGCGCCGTGGTGGTGGGTCTGGTGACGTACCCGATCACCTACCGCAGCGTGGTCTGGTTCCGCCGCAAGCGGGAGGAGCGCGCCGAACGCAGGCGTTTGGCCGGGCTCCCCATCGGCGGCGCGGCACAGCCCGCTCCCGACGCCGCGGCCCCGGCGAAGACTGCGGACTCCGCCGCCGGGGCCACCCCTCCGGATCAGACCGGGCCGGGCCGGACCTGAAGCTGTACATTTCCTTGTCCCCATCCCTGGCCGGCGTGTACAATGCCGCCGCTTCCCGGCGGAAGGCGGGCCGGCAGGGCGCCGGGCCTGGCCGGGACCGCAGGCACGGCGGTTGCTTACGGCGGGACTGGACCGGCCGGTGAGCTCCGCCCGGGGCGGGGACCGGGCCGGAGGATGGGGAGAGCGCGATCATGTCTGATGCCTTGGTGAGAATAGCCCTGGCCCTGCTGCTGGCTGGAACGGTTTCCGCCCGGGCCGGGGAGGCAGCGCCTCAGGCCGGGCCCAAGGAGGACGCCGATCCCAAGAACGTCTTCAAGATCGGCAAGGTGACCTGCCACAAAGCCGAAAGGCGCATCGAGGTCGACGGCAAGATCTGCATCCAGGAAGGTGCCATCGAGTACCTGGCCGTCCTGGCCGGCGGCAAGGAGCACGAGAGCGTCCTGACCTTCGACTGCAAAGCCATCGACCTCAATCTGGCCATGATCGGCCTGGGCTACAAGGCCGCCGGCCCGGCCAAGAAGGCCGACGACCCCAACATCCTGCGCGGCGATCCGGTCTATCTGTCCGTGGAGTGGGCCGAGGAGGGGGGCAAGGCCAGGCGCATCCGCGCGGAGGAACTGCTTTACAACCGCGCGACCAAGAAGGCCATGCGCCAGACCGCCTGGATCTTCACCGGCAGCGACTTCGCCCGCGACCCCGACACCGGCAAGCTCTACATCGACCCCGAGACCAAGCGCACCGTTTTCCTGGCCGACCTGGAGCGCAACCTGATCGCCATCTACTTCGACCCCGTGGCCATCTTCAACAGCCCGCTGGACACGGCCAACAACGACCTCCAGAAGACCATCAACTACTATGTGGCCAACAAAGACGTATGTCCCAAGCCGGGCACGCTGGTGAAGCTGGTCCTGGAGCCGGCCCCCAAGGAGGCGCTCGAGCCCGAGAAGCTCAAGGACGGCGCCGGCCTGCTCAAGCTCGACGACAACGGCGGCGCGCCAGCGCCGGAGCCCAAGGATGCCCCCAAGCCGACTCCCGGCAAGTAACCCCCGCAGACGGAGAGGAACCATGCCCCGCAGCCAGGTCCGCCGCGCCAGGCGCGTAGTCGTCAAGGTGGGCAGCGCCCTGCTCGCCCCGGGCGGCGAACTAGACCGCAAGTTCATCGGGGGTCTGGCCAGGCAGGTCGCCACGCTGGTCTCCGCCGGCCGGGAGGTACTCCTGGTCACCAGCGGTGCGATCAGCGCGGGCCTGAAGCCCCTGGGGCTGTCCGGGAGGCCGAACGAGCTGCCGCTCCTGCAGGCCGCGGCCGCCGCCGGCCAGGGCCAGCTTATGCACGCCTACCAGATCGCCTTCTCGCGCTGCGACCTGGTCGCCGCCCAGATCCTGATCACCCGCGACGCCCTGGACGAGCGCGAGCGCTATCTCAACGTGCGCAACACCATCCGGGCGCTCCTCGGACGCCGGGCCGTGCCGGTGATCAACGAGAACGACACGGTCAGCGTCGAGGAGATCCGCTTCGGCGACAACGACCTGCTCTCCGCGCTGGTGGCCAGCCTGGCCGAGGCCGACCTGCTGATCCTGCTGACCGGCGTGGCCGGGCTGCTGGACGGCGAGGGCCGGGTGGTTCCCACGGTCGAAGAGATCAGCCCGGAAGTCAGCGCCTTGGTGCGCTCCGACCGGAGCGCCGAGGGCACGGGCGGGATGGGCTCCAAGCTCGCCGCCGCCCGCATCGGCCAGAAGAGCGCCTTCCACACGGTGATCGCCCCGGGCCGCGAGCCGGACGTGATCGCCCGGATCATGGACGGCGAGGAGATCGGAACGCTCATCAAGGCCGGCGGCGAGAAGCTCCTGGCCAGGAAGCGCTGGCTGGCCTTCGGGCAGAGGCCGGCCGGCAGGATCGTGGTCGACGACGGCGCCGCCAAAGCCCTGGTTGAGCGCAAGAAGAGCCTGCTGGCCATCGGCGTGGCTGCCGTCGAGGGTGGATTCGCCGCCGGCGAGAGCGTCTCCATCGTCACCAAGCGCGGGCGGGAGCTGGCCCGCGGGATATCGAACTACTCGGCCGCCGACGTGGAGCGCATCAGGGGCCGCCGGACCGACGAACTCGCGTCGATCGTCGGCGAGGTGCGTTTCGAGGAAGTCGTGCACCGGGACAACCTGACGATGCTGTGAGCGGCCGGGGCATCCCGGCCGCGAAGAGTGGGCTCAGCCGCAAAGAGGCGCAAGGGGTGCGGAGGAAGGCCGGATGTCCCCTTTGGGGCTTTGGGCGTTCGCACGCAGGCCGCCCTGGCGAACACTCTTCGCAGGCGCCGCCTGTCTCCTGACCCTGTTGCTGGCCTATGCGCTCTGGTTGCCGGGCCTGGATGTGACCGATGGCCGGCACGACCTGGGCCACAACGGCATCTGGATCCAGCACGGCTGGTTGGGCGACGACGCTTGGTTCGAGCGCAACGGCAAAGCCGCGCGCCGAACAGAGTTCCGTTCCCGGGAGTCGGTGGAGGCGCTGGCTGATCGGCTTAGGCGCCATGGCATCACCGACGTCTTCCCGCACCTCTGCCCCTGCACTTCGGACGGATCGCTGCCGCCGGTGGATCCGGAACAGACAAAACGCTTCCTGGCCGCGTTCGCCGGATTTCGGGTCATGCCCTGGGTCGGCGGGGTCAGCGGCGAGACGGCCGACGTCGAGAGTGATGCCTGGCGCGCCGGGTTCAGCCGCTCCGCCCGAAAGCTCCTGGAGGAACACCCGGGCTTCGCGGGCATCCACGTCAACATCGAGCCCTGCCCGCCGGGCAGCCCGGGATTCCTGAAGCTCCTCGAAGTGCTGAAGGCCTCGCTGCCGCCCGGGAAGGTTTTGTCGGTGGCGGCCTATCCGCCGCCGACCGTCTGGCACGGTTTCCCGGAGGTGCACTGGACCAAGACCTACTTCCGGCAGGTGGCTGCGCGCTCCGATCAGCTGGCGGTCATGATGTACGACACGTCTCTGAGGAACGAGAAACTGTACCGGCACCTGATGGCGCGGTGGACTCGCGAGGTCCTGGCCTGGTCCGGCGGTACCGAGGTCCTGCTGGGGCTGCCGGCCTATGGCGACGCCGACTCAGGCTATCACCATCCCGAGGCGGAGAACCTCAGCAATGCCCTGCTCGGGGTCCACGCCGGGCTCGGCTCTCCTGCCGAGATGCCGGCGAACTACAGGGGCGTGGCTATCTACTGCGAGTGGGAGATGGATGAATCCGAGTGGGCCTGGTATCGTGAGCGCTTCCTGAAACACTGACCGGGACGCTACTTCCCCACGCAGAACCTTGCGAAGATCCGGTTGAGCACCGCCTCGTCGAGCTCTGCCCGGCCGGCGCCCGGCTCGAAGTGGCTCGCCACCTCGCGGGCGGCGTCGCGGAGGTCGTCGGCCGCGCAGGCCAGGCCCAGGCCGTCCTCCAGTGCCTCGGCCGCCGAGCGCAGGGAGCAGCGCGCGCGGGCCAGCGCCTCCTGCCGGCGGAGGGCGGCGGTCGAGCGGGCGGCGCTGCGCTCCACCTGCCCCTCGCGCACGAGCCGGGTCAGCAGCGCGGCCAGTTCTTCACAGCCCGCGCCGGTGAGGGCGGAGACCTCCAAGACGGCCACGGGGATAGAGCAGGTTTCAGGTGCCAGGTCTCGGGTGTCAGCAGCCGAGGGCGGCCGGTGCCTCTCCTCCGACCGCTGAAGGCTGACATCTGACACCGCTCCTGCCGCGTACCTGGCCGCAGGCAGATCGCACTTGTTGAGCACCAAGACGGCGGGGATCTCCGCCTCCCGCACGACCTCGGCCGCCGGCCGCAGCCGCTCCAGGCCGTCCGGATCGGTGCGGTCGGCGACCAGGACCAGCACGTCCGCCCCGCGCCAGGCTCGCTCGGCCGTCGTGCGGGAGAGCAGTTCGATTTCACCGGGAGGGGCGCCGAGGCCGGCGGTGTCGACCACCGCCAGATCGCGCGGCGCGGCGGCCAGGGGGGCCTCGCGGACGTCGCGGGTGGTCCCGGGCGCGGCGGAGACCAGGGCCTCCCGGCCGGTCAGGCGCGAGAAGAGCAGGCTCTTGCCGGCGTTCACCGGTCCGGCCAGCACGGCGCGCACCGCCTCGGAGCCGCCGGCCGCGGCGGGCCCGGTCGGATCCTCCCGGGCGGCGATCCGGTCGAGTTCCCGGGCCAGGCCGGAGAGCTCCCGCGCGGCGGACTCGTCGTCGAGGAAGGCGCCCGCGGACTCCCCGTAGTCGAGTTCGGCCTCCATCCGCGCGGCCAGGTCCTCGGCGCGGGCGCGCCAGGCGGCCAGCTGCCGCCCTCCGCGGCCGGCCAGCCCCGCGGCGGCGGCGGCGAGCTCGGAGCGGCTGCGCGCGCGGATTACGGCGATCACCGCCTCGGCCTGGTCGGCGCTGATGCGGCCGTTCTCCAGCGCCCGCCGGGTGAATTCCCCCGGCTCGGCCAGGCGCGCTCCGGCGGCGAGCGCCGTCTCCAGGGCCAGCTCGACGATCACCGGGCTGCCCGGCAGGTGCAATTCGGCTACGTCCTGGCGGGTGTAGCTGCGCGGCGCGCGCATGAGGTAGAGCCGCGCCGGGGCGTGGGCCGCGCCGGCCAGCAGCAGCTCTCCGGAGAGGTGGCGGAAGGAACGCAGCTGCGGGCTGCGGGAGGCGGGTTGCGAGTCAGGGGGCACTGCGAGAAGCGCCAACGCGATCTCGGCGGCGCGAGGACCGGACAGCCGCACGATGGCCCGAGCGGACCTTCCGGCCGGGGAAGAAACTGCGACTATGGTGTCGTCACGCATTCCCACCACGGAACCCGCAAGCGACCCCGGCTACTTCCGGCCCTTGCCCAGCTTGTCCTCGGCCTCCTTGGCCCAGAAGGCCGCCGGGTCGGTGACGGGTGCCGGCTTGGGGGCGTCCTTGCCGGCCGGACCGGCGGCCGCGCCCGGGGCCCCGGACTTGGCGGCCTCCCTGGCCTTGGCCCTGGCGATCTGCTTCTTGATCATCCAGGTCTCGAGGATGCCCAGCGCCCCGTTGGTCACGAAGTAGAGCACGAAGGCGCTGGACAGGCTGTAGAAGAAGAAGAAGAACATCAGCGGCAGGAAGCGCATCATCCAGGCCTGCTGGCGTTGCTGCGGATCGGCCGGCAGCGGGGTCATGAAGCTCTGCGCGGCCATGAGCCCGGCGTAGAGGATGGGCAGCAGGTTGAGATCGTGCGGCCAGAAGCTGAAGTGCACGATCGTGTCCGGCCTGGAGAGGTCGCCGATCCACAGGAACTCGGCCTGGCGCAGCCCGAAGGCGCCCATGATCGAGCCGTAGAGGGCGATCCACACCGGCATCTGCAGCATCATGGGCAGGCAGCCCAGCGCCATGCCCGCGGGGTTGAAGCCCTCCTCCTTGTACAGGCGCATCATGGCCTGCTGGAGCTTGGCCTGGTCGTCCTTGTACTGCTCCTGGAGCTCCTTCATCTTCGGAGCCAGGGCCTGCATCTTATCCTGATTGCGCTGCATGACGATCATGCCCTTGCGCTGCAGGGGGTGCAGGCAGAGCTTGACGATCAGGGTCATGAGCACGATGCCCCAGCCGTAGTTGCCGATCGCGTTCCTGGACCACTCCAGCAGGCTGAGCATCCAGCGCGCCGGGCGGTCGAAGAGCGACCAGCTGAAGGTGATGGTCTTGATCATGCCCCGGTTGACCGGCTCGCGGCCGGTCGCGCGGACCTCGTAGGCTTCCAGTTGCTCGGCGATCATGGGGCCGGCGCGCAGCAGGAAGCCGCGGCTCTCGGCCCGGCCGGGATCGATGACCAGCGTTCTCACCTCCACCCCGACCGCCATGTTGCGCCTGGACTTGTCCGGCTGCTCCTGGTCGAGCGGTTCGGCGAACGCCTTGATGGTCGTTTCCGGGTCTAGCGGTGCCAGGATGACTCCGAAGAAGCGCCCGCGCAGGGCGGCCCATTCGGTGCGGTTCTGACTGAGGTTCTGCCGGTCCAGGCTAGTATCGGGCGCGTCCGCGGCGACAAGTTCCCGGAACTCCATGTCGTCAGTAACGGAGCCTCGGCCGGCCAGCTTGGCGGTGAGCGCTCCGGGTTCAAGCTTGGGTTCGTCGGGGAGCATCCCGGCCGGGCCGATCAGGCGGTATTCCAGGGAGTCGCGCTCCGCGGCGTGGTTGGTGACGGCCACGCCCAGCTCGATGTCGAAGCCGGAGCGGCGGAAGAGGTAGGTCTTGACCACCTCGACCGTCCCGCGGCGGGCGCGGAAGACGATCCGGCGCGTGCCCTCCTGGCCGGCCAGCCGGTCGTCGTCGCTCTCCAGGCGGAACGGCCAGTTCTCGAAGTCGATGGCGCCCGTGTTGGCCTTGAAGCCGCGCAGCACCAGGGAGCGCCGCGGGCCGGTGTAGCCGCGTCCCTCGGCCGGGTCCGCCGAGTTGAGCAGGAGCAGCGGGGCAGTCTCCCCGCGGTTCTTGTGATACCCGGGCAACTCCAGCTTCTCGACGGACGCGCCCACCGGCGACAGCCGGACGACGAGCGAGTCGGTGGTCACGACCACCGGCCGGATATCGCCTTCCTGGCGGATGTCGGTGGCCGCGGGAACTGGCTGGGCGGGGGGCTGCGCCACCGCCGTGCTGGGCTGTTCCGGAGCCTGGGAGGTTGTGGTGGGGCCGCCCTGCTGCTCCCCCCTGTTCATGTAGTGCGACATGATCAGCATGGCGGCGCCGGCCAGCATGATCATGATCAGCATGCGGTTGCGGTCTTCGGGATGCACTTGGGCTCCGATCAGTTTCTGGGGGCGGGCTGCATGCCCGTCCCGTGGTCCTCTTCGGTCCCCGCGGCCGGCACCGGGTCGAATCCCCCGCGGCAGAAGGGGTTGCAGCGCAGCACCCGCCAGACGGTCAGCAGCCCTCCGCGCACCAGCCCGTGCCGGCGGACGGCCTCCAGGCCGTAGTGCGAGCAGGTCGGCTGGAAGCGGCAGCACCTGCCCAGAAGCGGCGAGAGCGTCAGCTGGTAGGCCCTGATCAGCAGGCAGACCAACCGCGCGGGAAGGCTCACCGTCCGCCTCCGTTCCCGCCCTGCGGCGTTCCGCCGGGGCGCTTGCCCAGCTCGGCGGCCACCCTGGCTGCCAGCGACGTCAGGCTGCGCCTCAGCTTCTCCGGGCCGGCCCCGGCCGCCCCGCCCCGGGGCCCGACCAGCAGGTCCAGGCCGGGCGGCAGCTCGGCCTGGCAGGCTCGGAAGGCCTCGCGGATCTGCCGGCGCAGGCGGGAACGGGCCACCGCTCCTCCCGCGGCCCGGCCCACGGCCAGCCCCAGCCGGGCGAACCCCAGCCCGTTGGGCAGCGAGCGGACGTAGAGCAGCCCGTCCCCCGCGGCGACGCCCTCTTGGCGGATGCGCCCGAACTGGGTGTCCCCGCTGATCCGTTGGCGTCGCCGAAATCGTGCACTGGCCATTGACGGAGTCGATTCTAGGCCCGCGGCGGGCGGGTGTCAAGAACGGGGTGCGGGCTCAGGCGCCGTCCAGCAGGTGCCCCATCTTGTTCCGCTTGGTGGCCAGGTAGCGCTGGTTCTCGGGGCGCGGCGGGATGACCACCGGCACGCGCTCGATGATCTCCAGGCCGTAGCCGGCCAGGCCCACCACCTTGCGGGGGTTGTTGGTCAAGAGCCGCAGCTTGCGCACGCCCAGGTCCTGCAGGATCTGGGCGCCGATGCCGTAGTCGCGCAGGTCGCAGGGCAGGCCCAGGTCCTCGTTGGCCTCGACCGTGTCCCGCCCGCAGTCCTGCAGGGCGTAGGCCTGGACCTTCTTCTCCAGGCCGATGCCCCGGCCCTCCTGGCGCATGTAGAGGATAACGCCGCGCTCGGCGGCCGCGATCATCTCCATGGCCCGGGCCAGCTGCTCGCCGCAGTCGCAGCGCAGGCTGCCGAAGACGTCGCCGGTCATGCACTCGGAGTGCACCCGCACGGGGACGGGCTCGTCCAGGGCGGCGCGGCCCGGCGCCAAGTCGCCGCGGACCAGCGCCAGGTGGCACTCGCCGGTGACTTCCGAGCGGTAGTGGTACATCCGGAAGTGCCCGTGGCGGGTGGGCAATTCGGCCGCGCCGGTGGAGACGATCAGCTTCTCGTTCCGGCGCCGGTGGCCGATGATCTGCTCGACCGAGCAGACCTTGAGGCCGTGGGCGCGGCCGAACTCGACCAGGTCGGGCAGCCGGGCCATGGTGCCGTCGGCCTGGATGACCTCGCAGATGATCCCCGCGGGGGAGAGCCCCGCCAGGCGGCAGAGGTCGACGATGCCCTCGGTCTGGCCGGCGCGCACCAGCGTGCCGCCCGGGCGGGCGCGCAGCGGGAAGATGTGCCCGGGCCGGACCAGGTCGGCGGGGACCGCGTCGGGCGCCACCGCCGCGCGGATGGTCTGGGCGCGGTCAGCGGCGCTGATTCCGGTGGTCACCCCGCGGCGGGCCTCGATGCTCACGGTGAAGGCCGTCCCGAAGCGGCTGGAGTTGTCGGCGGCCATGGGCGGCAGGGCGAGCTGGTCGCACTTCTCGGCGGTCAGCGCCAGGCAGACCAGTCCGCGACCGTGGGTGATCATGAAGTTGATGGCCTCGGGCGTGACGTGCTCGGCGGCCATGGCCAAGTCGCCCTCGTTCTCCCGGTTCTCGTCGTCCACCAGGATGACGATGCGCCCGGCGCGGAGCTCGGCGAGGACTTCCTCGATGGGGGCGAACGGCGTGGGCATGGATCCACCTTGCGCTTTCCGGTCATGAGTGCCGGCGACGGCGCGATTATCCGGCCGGAGAGGAGCAGTGTCAAGAAGCCCCGGCGCTTGCGCCCCGGTCCGGCTCCATGGACAATGTCCGGGTGTCCGGGCCGAAGCGCCCGGCGATGACTGGCGGGAGGAAGGGCGATGGATTCCGATCCGGGTGCAGTGCTGGCGGGTGTCGGCGCGGTCTTCTTCGTGCTGGTCATCATTGGCCTGCTTCTTTCACTGGCCGTGATGGTCTTCATGATCTACTGCTGGTGGCGGATCATGGTCAAGGCCGGATACGCCGGCCCGATGGCCTTCCTGATGCTCGTGCCGTTCGGAGGACTGATCCTGACCTGCTGGCTGGCCTTCGGCCGGTGGCCGGCGCTCCAGGAGTTGGAAGAGCGGCGCTCCCGCGGTGTATAGACCTGAGTGAGGTCAGGCGGCGGCAGGATCCGGCCTTGTGAGCCGGTTGCCGCGTTGGAGGTGTGCGTCATGAGAACTCCGTTGGTCGCCGTGCTGTCCGTGCTGCTGGTCTCCGGGGCCGCCCTGGCCGGAGAGGCCCTGACCGCCGACGGGGTTGTGGCCAGAGCCGGCGTGGCCGGCGGGCTCGCCTCCTTCCCGCGCGCCTCGGCCGGCGACGAGAAGCTGATCCTCGAACTCGCCCGGCGTCCGGCGATGGTGGTCCACGCCCTGGCCCGCGACGAGAAGGCCGCCGCGGAGCTGCGCGAGGCCGGCGAGAAGGCCGGGCTGCTCGGCCGGACGCTCTACGTCGAGGCCGGCGACGCCGCGCACCTGCCCTTCGCCGACCGGCTGGTCGATCTGATGGTGGCCGCGGACATGTCCGAGGCGGAGCTCACTCCGGCGCTCAGGGCCGAGTGGTTCCGGGTCCTCGCCCCGCGGCGCGGGGCGCTGCTGGTCGGCGGGACCGTGCTGCGCTCGGAGCTGCCGAGCGGCTCGGACCCCTGGACCCACCGCTGCCACGGGCCGGACAACGCCCAGGTTTCGACTGACGCCACCTTCAAGCCGCCCTTCCTGACCCAGTGGTGGGCCCTGCCCCGCCAGGACGGCTTTTGGGGCACGACGGTGGTCTCAGGCCAGGGCCGGATGTTCACCGTCCGGGCCAGCCGCCGTCCGGAAAACCCGGTGATCCTCACCGCGCGGAGCCTGACCAGCGGCCTGGTCCTCTGGCAGAAGCCGCTGCGCGCCGCGCCCGAGGGCGCCAAGGCCCCCCACGGCGGCTACGCGCCCGGCCGGCAGTGCATCGCGGTCGCCGGCGACACGGTCTGCCTGATCGACCGCGACGGCGTTGCCCTGCTCGACGGCGAGACCGGCAGGGAGCGCAGCCGCATCGCCGGGCCCAAGCCCGGCGGGAGCGTCAAGTGGCTGGCGGTCTCCGACGGCAAGCTGGCTGTGCTTTCCGGGGACGCCGATGTCATTCAGCCGATCACCTACCAGACGGTGGCAGCCAACCCCGTCGGCCGGGAACTGGCCGTCTACGACCTGGCTACCGGGAAGGAACTCTGGAAGCAGACCGTCGCCGGCGACATCGACGAGCGCGCCCTGGCCGTCCGGGGCGCCCAGCTGATCTGCCTGGCCCAGGCCGAGGGGGTGGTCGCCCGCGAGCTGGGATCCGGCAAGGAGGTCTGGCGGAACACCGATGCCGCCATCCAGGCCAACTTCAAGACCCCCGAGCAGAAGACCGTGGGGCAGCTCCTGAGCTCCCAGCCGGTGATGCTGGCGCTGGACGACGTCATCCTCATGCGCACGCCCTGGGCCAAGGAGGTCTACGCGCTCTCGGCCAGGGACGGCGCCACGCTCTGGCACCGCGGCAGCGGGCTGACCTACCGCGGCCTGCAGGCCCTGCCGGTCGACGGCCTGTGGCTGGGCCCCGGCGGCCTGAGCATCGACCTCAAGACCGGCCAGACCGCCAAGGGCCCCAGGTTCACCTCCTCGGGCTGCGGTCCGACCACCTCGGTGCCCGGCTACCTGATCACCTGTTTCGGCGCGGTCAGCGATGCCAAGACCGGCAAGGGCATCCGCTCCGAGGACCTCAAGAGCCCCTGCGACGTCGGTTCGCTGGTCTCCGAGGGGATCATGGTCACCGTGCCCTCCGAGTGCAGCTGCGCCTTCGAGGTCAAGTGCTACCGGGCGCTGGCTTCGGCCGGCGCAACCGTGCCCCACACCGCACCGCCGGCCAAGGACCGGCTGAGCGCCGTCGACACCGCCGCCCCCGCCGCACTGGCCCTGACCGAAGCCGACTGGCCCACCTACCGGCACGATCCGGGCAGGAGCGGTGCGACCACCGCCTCGGTCGGCGAGGGCGCCAAGGTTCTCTGGCACTGGAAGCCGGCGGAAGCCAGGCCCTACAAGGACTCCTGGAATCCGGCCAACGGCCCGCGGCTCGCCCCGGACTTCATCGCCACCGCGCCGGTTGCGGTCGGCGGCAGGTTTTACTTCACCTCGGCCGACGGCGTCGTCCGCTGCCTGAAGGCCGACGACGGCAAGGAGGTCTGGAAGTTCGCCACCGGCGCGATGGGCTTCGCGCCTCCGACCATCTGGGAGGGCCGCGCCCTGGTCGGCGGCGGCGACGGGCGGGTCTACTGCCTGGACGCCTCGACCGGCAAGCTGCTCTGGAAGATGCTGGCCGCGCCGAGCGAGCGGCGGGTCTTCTGGATGGGGCACCTGGTCAGCACCTGGCCGGTGACCGGCGGCGTGGTCGTAGCCGACGGCGTCGGTTACGCGGCCGCCGGCTACGCCGCGGAGAACGGCGTGCACGTCTCGGCCTTCGATCCCAAGACCGGGCAGACCGTCTGGGAGAAGCACGACGCCGGCACGAACGGCATCGTCTCCGGCGGGCACATCGCCGTTGCCGAAGGGCGGCTGTGCCTGGCCGGCATGTCTGGCGGCAGCTTCGACCTGAAGACCGGCGAGGCCAAGAAGATCGGCGGCGGCTACGGCCAGGAGGTCGGCGCACTCTGCGGCAAGTGGGTGATCGGCGGAGCCAGGCGGCTGACCGAGCTGCAGTGCGACATCGGGGCGCCCATCAACGGCAAGGACTTCCCCGCCTGGGCTCCGGGCGGCACGTCGCTCCCGGCCTGGGACGCTGAACTCGTGGTCTTCGGACCGCGCGGCGGCTCGCTGCTTGCCGTGACCGCCGAGAAGTACTCGGCCTTCCGGACCGCCCCGCCGCCGCCGGCGCCGGCTGCGGGCGCGCCCAAGCCCAAACCCCCGGAGGTCGCCGACGTCAAGCTCTGGGCCGGCGCCCAGGGACAGCACGCGGCCTTCGCGCTGGCCAAGGACGCCGTCGTCGCGGCCCTGGCCGGAGCCAACAAGCTCTGCGCGTTCAGGCGCGCCGACGGGACTCAACTCTGGTCGGTGGACCTGCCCGAGCAGCCGGCCATGAACCGGCTGGCCATCGACCGCGACGGACGCGTCCTGGTCGGCCTCTGCGACGGATCGGTGATCTGCGTGGGGCGCTGAGGCGCCGCTCGACCGGGGCTGGGCGGGACGCTCTTCCGGCTACTTCGCGAAGAGGGCCGCCAGGTCTCCCCAGCGGGCCGACTGGTCGGCGCCGATCCGCGCGACTTTGGCCTCGAACTCGGCCCACATGGGCTCGCTGATCATCTCGTAGGAGTGGCCCCAGAAATAGAAGACCCCGCCTGAGCGGGCCCGCTCATAGCGCTCCCAGAAGTCCGGCGCCAGGAAGTGGCAGCACGGGTGGAAGGCCATGGGGTCCCCGGGAGGGAACGGCTGGTCGGCCTTGCCCGTGGTCCGGGCGTAGACGTGCCCGGTCTCGCGGACCGCGGCCATGACCGCCTCGTTGTAGGTCCCGAACGGGTAGGCGAAGCCGGTGACCTGCCGCCCGAAGAACTGCTCGAGCCGGTCGCGCCCCTCGGCGATGTCCTTCCGGGCATCCTCGATCGCGATCTGCTCGAGGTGCGGGTGCGAGAGGCTGTGGTTGGCGATGCCGAACCCGGAGTAGAGCTCGCGCATCTCGTTCCAGCCGAGCCGTCCGACCTGCGTGCCCTTGAAGACCCACCCTGGCTGGCGCTCCGGGGCGTGCTTGGCGGCGTTGAGGTTGAACGTCGCCGTGGCCCGGTGCCGGCGGAGGATGTCCACCAGCCGTGCATCGGCGGTGACGCCGTCGTCCCAGCACTGCACCACGGTCATTGTGGACATTCCGGCTCCCGGCGGGCTGCTAGTAGACGTAAAGCGTCCCGTACGGCCGGTGGCTGGTGGGCCTCAGGAGCACGAAGTCCTCGCGCTTGAACTGCCCCTGGTCGATGCCGAACTCGGCGCAGTAGGGTGCGAGGTGCGTCTGGAAGGTCTCCCACTCGGCGTCGCCGATGGGCACCTGGCCGACCTCCTTGCCCAGCTGATGGGCGGAGACGGGCTTCCTGACCCACATCTCGCCGTTGTGCATGCCGGTGCCGAGGTAGCGGCCGGCCACCGGCTCACCCGCGGGCACGCCCTGGCCCAGGACCACGAGCAGTCCCCCGGCCATGTACTCGCCGGCGTAGTCCTTGACTGCGCCGCCGACCACCACCACCGGGAAGCGCTGGCCGTAGGCCTTCATGTGGATGCCCACGCGGTAGCCGGCCGAGCCCTTCACGTAGATGGTCCCGCCGCGCATGGAGTGGCCAAGCAGGTCGCCGGCGTCGCCGTGAATCACCAGCGTGCCGGCGTTCATGGTGTTGCCCACCGCGTCCTGGGCGTTGCCCCGGACGACGATGCGCGGGCCGTCGGTGAAGGCGGCCAGATCGTTGCCCGGGACCCCGAAGATCTCGATGCGGGCCTGCGGCGCAGTGATCCCGGTGCCGATGTAGCGCTGGCCCAGGGCGTTCTCGATGAGCAGTTCCCGCTCGCCGGCCTCGATCGCCGCGCGGACCCTGGCGTTGAGGTCGCGGTAGTGCAGTCCGGTCGCGTCGATCTTCATACTTCGATCCCCGCCCCGGAGACCACGTGCTTGCGGTACTCGGCCGGCAGCGACAGCACCCCGAACTGCTCGGTGAGCAGCAGATCCTTCACCGCGGAAACGTCCGTGCCGCTGCGGATCAGCCCGGTGAAGAGGCCGGCCCGGTCGATGTCCCCGACGAGCATCGCGCCGACCACCCGGCCGTCCTGGATGACCACCTTGCGGTAGCTGGGGGGCTCGGCGCGCTCTGAAACGAGCACCTCGGCGCCGGCCGGCGCCACCGCGGCCGTACCCACCGAGATGGTGGCCAGGCCGAAGACGCTCACCGAGTTCATGACCAGCGCGCCGTCGTAGTTCGCGACCTTGGCGCCGGCCATGGCCAGCCCGGCGATCCGCCCCTGGCGGAAGGCGCCGGGCCAGATGGGGATGGCGCGCTTGGTACCGGAGAGGGCCTCGCGCCCCTGAGCGACGTCGCCGGCGGCGTAGACGTCGGGGGCGCTGGTGCGCATCGCATCGTCGACCAGGATGCCCCGGTCGACCTCCACCGCGCCGCCGGCCGAGCGGGCCAGGGCCACGCTGGGCACCACGCCCACGGCGACGATGACCAGTTCGCAGGGGACCTCCGCGCCGCCCTTGAGGCGCACCCCGGCGGCACGGCCCTCGCGGGCCACGACCGCCTCGACCTCCGCGCCGCAGCGCACCTCGACTCCGGCGTTGACCATGGCCGCCTCGGCCAGCTTCGCGGCCCGCTCGTCGAGCGCGGCGGCGAGCACCCGCGGGGCCAGTTCTACGACCGTGACCCGGACGCCCCGCGCCGCCAGGGCCTCGACGGCCTTGACCCCGATCATTCCGGCGCCGACCACCACGGCGCGGGCCACCTTCCGTTCGGCGATGAAGCTGCCGACCCGCTCGGCGTCGGCCCACTCGGTGAAGGTGAAGACCCCGGCCGTCTCGCGCCCGGAGATCTTCGGGACGATGGGGGTTCCGCCGGTGGCGATGAGCAGCTTCTCATAGCCGATCCGGCCGCCGTCGGCCAGCTCCACAACGTGCTTGGACGTGTCGAGCTTCACGGCCTCGGCTCCGAGGACGGCCTTGACCTTCAGGTCCTCGTAGAAGGAGCGCGGCCGCCAGTCCATCCGCCCGTCGTCAACCTTCCCGGCCAGCCAGTAGGAGATCAGCGGCCGCGAGTAGACGTGCTTGGGCTCGCGGGAGACCATGACGATGCTCCCGGCGGCGTCCGTCTCGCGGATGGCCTCGACGGCGGCCACCGCGGCCACCGAGTTGCCGATGACGAGGTACTTGGTGCTATCGTTCTTCATAAACGATGGCCTCGTTCGGACAGTTGAGGACGCAGACCGGGGTCTTGTCGCCGGCGCAGAGGTCGCACTTGGAGGCGGCCTTCTGGTCCTTGCCGCGGCGGACCGCACCGGCCGGGCAGGTCATCACGCACATCCAGCAGCCCACGCAGCGGTCGGCGTCGCAGAGCACCGCCCCGGTCTTCGGGTCGCGGTGCATGGCCCCGGTTATGCAGGCCTCCAGGCACGGCGCGCTGTCGCAGTGCCGGCACTGCATGGCGAAGGTCACGTGCCCGGCGGACTCGACCATCACGCCTGGCGTGATCTGGTCGCGCTCCTGCCGGAAGGCCTTGATGATTTTCTTGGACTTGGAGTGCCGGACCAGGCACTGGATCTCGCAGAGCCGGCACCCCAGGCAGAACTCCTCGCGGGCGTAGATTCTCTTCATCGCGCTACTCCCCCGCCGGCTTCACGCCCAGGATGGCCATCTCCCGGTCGGACAGGCCCACCGCGCGGAGGTGCTCGCGGTTGCCGCGCAGGCTCTCGATGGCGTTGACGCCCATGCCGCCGAGCATCTCCTTGATCTCCAGGCTCCAGCCCCTGAGGAGATTGGTGAGCCGCCGGGTGGCCACGTCGGGGTTAAGGCGCTTGGTCAGGAAGGGGTCCTGGGTGGCGATGCCCCAGTTGCACTTGCCGGTGTAGCAGCGCTGGCAGAGGTGGCAGCCCATGGCCACCGCCGCGGCCGTGCCGATGTAGACGGCGTCGGCGCCGAGCGCGATGGCCTTGGCCACGTCGGCGGCCGAGCGGAAGGAGCCGGCGGCGACCAGCGAGGCCCGGTTGCGGATCCCCTCCTCGCGCAGGCGCGAGTCCACCGCGGCCAGAGCGAGCTCTATGGGGATGCCCACGTTGTCGCGGATGGTGGTCGGGGCCGCGCCGGTGCCGCCGCGCAGGCCGTCGATGGCCACGATGTCCGCCCCGGCGCGGACCGCGCCGGAGGCGACGGCCGAGACGTTGTGGACCGCGGCGATCTTGACCGAGACCGGCTTCCTGTGCCCGGTGGCCTCCTTGATGGCGCAGATCAGCTGGAGGAGGTCCTCGATGGAGTAGATGTCGTGGTGCGGCGCAGGGCTGATGGCGTCGGTGCCCTGGGGGATCATGCGCGTGCGGGAGATGGCCGCGTCGACCTTCTCGCCGGGCAGGTGCCCGCCGATGCCCGGCTTGGCGCCCTGGCCGATCTTGATCTCGACGGCCGCGGCGATGTTCAGGTAGTCCGGGTCGACCCCGAAGCGCCCGGAGGCCACCTGGACGATCATGTTCGAGGCGTAGGGCCGGAAGTCGGTGTGCAGCCCGCCCTCGCCGGTGTTGGCGAAGGTTCCGGCCTCGGCCGCCGCCTGGGCCAGGGCCCGGGAGGCGTTGTAGGAAATCGAGCCGTAGCTCATCGCCGAGAACATGATTGGCGTCCGGAGCTTGAGCTGCGGGGCGATCTCGGTGGCGAGCTTGGCCTTTCCGTCCGGACCGCGCTCGACCCGCACCTGGTCGGGCTTGCGGCCCAGGTAGGTGACCAGCTCCATCGGCTCGCGCAGCGGGTCGATCGAGGGGTTGGTGACCTGGGCGGCGTTCAGGAGCAGGTGGTCCCAGTAGACCCGCCAGGGCTTGTCGTTGCCCATCGACGAGAGCAGCACGCCGCCGCCCTCGGCCTGCTTGTAGACGTTGCGGATGTTCTCCGGCGTCCAGTTGGCATTGGGCTTGAAGTCGAGCTGGGAGCGGCCGATGGCGATGGCCCCGGTGGGGCAGAGCGTGGCGCAGCGGTGGCAGCCCACGCAGCTGGCGCCGTCGGAGGAGACCAGTTCGTCGTCCTCGTCGTAGCTGTGCACATCGTTGGCGCACTGCCGGACGCAGACCTGGCACTGGATGCAGCGCGCCGGGTCGCGCTCCACCTTGAACTCGGGCTGGACCAGCCACCTACGCACGAGCGGGCTCCTTCTCCGGCGCGGCCAGCGGCACCTTGAGCTCGCAGATCACCGGCTTGCCGCCGTCGGCCTGCCAGACGCTGTCGAGCTGCGGGGAGATCTCGCGGATGGCGGCCTCCTCGCTGGCCAGGAAGACCTCGTCGCCGCGCCGGGCCGCGTACATCGGCCGGAGCTTGATGCGGTCGTTGAAGCCGATCATCCCGCGGGTGTGGCCCAGGATCACGCCGAAGGGGCCGTTCAGGAGCGCCCCGGCGTAGGTGATCCGCAGGGCCTTGACCAGCTCGCGCTTCTGCGGCTCCATCCGCTCGATGTCGTCCCAGAAGGGCGGGGCCAGCGCGATGCAGGCCTCCTCGATGCCCAGGCCGTGCTTGCGCAGCAGCATGTCGAAGAGGTAGGTTACCACCTCGGTGTCGGTGTGCATGGTGCAGTGGTAGCCGAAGTTCGCCAGGTACCGGCGGTTGATGCCGTAGCTGGAGATCTCTCCGTTGTGGACCACCGCGAAGTCGAGCAGCCCGAAGGGGTGCGCGCCGCCCCACCAGCCGGTGGTGTTGGTCGGGAAGCGCCCGTGGGAGATCCACAGATAGCCCTCGTATTCCTCGATGCGGAAGAAGCGGCCGATGTCCTCGGGGTAGCCCACGCCCTTGAAGATGCCCATGTTCTTGCCGCTGGAGAAGACCACGGCGCCCTTGATGTTGCCGTTGACCTGCATGACGTGGCGGACCACCAGGTCCTGCTCGGTGAGGTCGTAGTGCTCGCCGAGCACCCGCTGACGCAGGCTCACGAAGTAGCGGCGGAGGATCGGGCGATTGCGGATCTCGCGCAGCGGCGCGGTGGGGATGACCTCCTCGGTCTCGATCTCGTAGTAGCGCCGCAGGAACTCCTCGAAGGCCTCGCGCGCCGCGGCGTTGTCGAGCATCACGTGGAAGGCGTACAGGTCCTTGTGCTCGGGGTAGATGCCGTAGGCCGCGAAGCCGCCGCCCAGCCCGTTGGAGCGGTCGTGCATGTTGGCCATCATCCGGAGGATGCGGCTGCCGTCGAAGGTGCGCCCCTGCTCGTTGAGGATGCCGCCAACGGCGCACGCCGCCGAATCTCGCTCGCTGCGTGAGAGGGCGAATTCCTTGGAGGGGTTGGGCTGAACGTCCATGGCGGGTTTCTCTACCTTCTGACTGGCACCCCGGCGATGAAGACGCCGAAGTTTAATGGCGGACCGGGGAAAGTCAACCCTCCACCCAGGGAAAATGTCGCCATCCGGCACGCTGTGAGCGCAAGGGCCAGGAAAACGCGGGATGCACCGAGCCCGGCCGGCCGATTATCAGGCTTGCGCCAGTCCGTGGCTGCGTGATAATGACGATCGACATGTTGACCGGTCGACCGCGGCGCCCAGTCATCCTGCTGGCCGAGTGGGAGCGCGTGCTCGGCGAACCGAGGAAAGGCGGCGACCAAGTGAGTGGGACCGAATCCGCCGGACTGACCGCCGCTCTGCGCGGGCTATCCCCCGATGTTCTCCTTCCCGAGGAGTATGGCCGGCGGCGGGCCATGTGGGCGCTGGAGATCAGCCGGCGCCTGGCGGAAGTCGTCGGGCGCGAGGACCGCGAGTGGGACGCGGTGCGCTCGGTCGCCGACTGGGAGCGTTTCCGCGACCGGCGCATCGCCGCCCTGCGCGACTCGCTGGCGCTGCCGGAGGAGTCTGCCGCGCCGCAGACCTGCCGGGTCACCGGCGAGGACGCCGGAGATGGCTGGCGCCTGAAGAAGGTCGTCTACGAGACCCAACCGGGCGTCGTGGTGTCCGCGCTGCTCTACCTGCCCGCCAGGCCGGCCGGCCCGATGCCGGCCATCCAGGTATGCCATGCCCACCACCGGCCCAAGGAGCAGGTCGAGCTGCAGGACATGGGCGTCAACTGGGCGCGCGCCGGCTGTGCGGTGCTGATTCCCGACCTCGTCGGCCACGGCGAGCGCCGCGAGGACCCCTTCGGCGGCCGGCAGGGCTACTATTCGCGCTACCACAGCGCCATGCAGCTGCACCTGGTCGGTCGGAGCCTGACCGGCTGGATGGTCTGGGACCTGCTGCGCGGCCACGACGTGCTCCTCGGCCTGCCCGGCATCGACCCGGGGCGGCTGGTCATCGTCGGCGCGGTGGCCGGCGGCGGGGACCTTGCCGCTATCGCCGCGGCGCTCGACCCGCGGGTGCGCTGTTCCGTGCCCTTCAACTTCGGCCAGGGCAGCGCCTGGCCGCGCGACCTCGGCTGGGAGCCGCCCGCCGGGGTCAACCTCGCCGGTTACGGCTACTGGGAGACGACGCGCAACCTCTGGCGCTCGGCGCGCGACGGCTTCCTGCCCTGGGTCATCGTCGCGGCCGCGGCGCCGCGCCACCTGGTCTACGCGCACGAGTTCGCCTGGGACGCGGAAGCCGACCCGGCCTGGGACCGGCTCCGGAAGGTCTACGACCTGTACGGCCACCCGGAGCGCCTGGGCTGGTGCAAGGGCGAGGGCCGCTGCGCGCCCGGCTCCGGCAACACCCACTGCACCAACGTCGGGCCCATCCACCGCGCGGGCGTCTACCCCTGGCTCGATAAGTGGTTCGGGATGGTCCCGCCAACGCCGGAGGTCCAGGACCGGCGCGAGCCCGAGCGGCTCGTCTGCCGCGACGCCGAGGCCGCTGGGCGCGCCGTGCCGCTCCGGAGGATCGCCGCCAGCTTGGCCGGCGAACTGCTGCGCCCGCTCCGCGCCGAGCTCGAGTGCCTGCCGGGCGACGAGCGCCGCGCCCGGCTGCGCGCGCTCTGGAGCGAGGTGCTCGGCGACACCGCTCCGGTCGGACCGGGCCGGGCCGTCGCGCGCGCGAAGAGCCCGGTTCTCGGCCACGGAGCCGAAGGGATCCTGCTCGAGACCGGGCCGGGCATCGACGTGCCGCTGCTGCTCCTCCGGCCCCGGGCCGCGGCCGCCAGGCCGCCGGTGGTGGTTGGCGTGGCCCAGCACGGCAAGGCCATCTTCCTGGAGCGCCAGGCCGCCGAGATCGCCCGGCTGCTCGAGGCAGGCCTGGCCGTCTGCCTGCCGGACCTGCGCGGCACCGGCGAGACCCGGCCCGACGAAATGCACGGCCTGGAGAGCGCCTACATCAGTCATTCCGAGGACGAACGCATGCTCGGGCGGAGCGTGCTCGGGAACCAGCTGCACGACCTCCGGACGGTGCTGGCCCACCTTCGCTCGCGGCCCGACATCGACGGCGCGCGCCTCGGCCTGTGGGGCGACTCCTTCGCGCCGTCTGAAATGGCCGGCGTCCCGCCAGAGGAGCACGACAGCCGCAAGGTGGACAATCCGACCCGGCCGAACCTGCCCCACGGCCCGGCGGTCGCCGAGCCGTCGGGGGCGCTGCTGGTCATGCTCGCCGGGCTCTTCGAGGCGGGCGTGACGGCCGTGCTCGCCCGCCGGGGGCTGGCCGCCTTCGCGGCCGTCTTCGAGCCCTGCTTTCTAGGCATCCCCAGCGATGCGGTGGTGCCCGGGATGCTCCGCGCCGGCGACATCCCCGACCTGGCCGTAGCCCTGGCTCCGCGGCCGCTGCGGATCGAGGCGCCCGTCGACGGCCGGAACTGCCCGATCGGCGCCGACGAGCTGGTGCGCAGGTTCGAGCCGGCGGCGGAGGCCTGGCGCTCCGCTCCGGAGAGCCTGGTGCTCAGCGCCGGGCTCGGCGATGACCCGTCCGGGTGGCTGGCCGCGGTGCTCTGCGGGGGGCCGGCGGGACCGGTGAGCCTGGCTGTCCGCCGGTAGCGGCGCAGAGTCGGGGCGCGGTTTCGGGATGGAGTGCGGCATCTGTCGGACCTGCTTCGAGCGGGTAGGCCCGAAATGAAGCGCGCGGCTTCATGCGAAGCCGCGCGCCTTCACTTCGGGAGCCAGTTACTTGGCCAGCTCGCCTGCCAGCGTGGCGAACTCCGTGTCCTTGTACTTGTCGATGAACTGCTGGAAGGTGGCCTTGGCCTGGGCCAGGACCGCCGGGTTGCGGGTGGGGCCGTAGATCTGGGATAGCAGGCTGGCGAACACCTGCTGGGCCTCGAGGTTCTTCCGCACTTCAGGGTCGTTCTGCAGCGCGCCCACCTTGGCGGACACTTCGTTGCGGTCCTTGGCCTGGGTGTAGACCCTCAGGTAGCTGGCGCCGACCTTGTAGGCGCCCCACTTCTTGCCGTCCTTCTCCAGCTTGTCGAACAGCTCGCGCTTGGAGACCCTCAGGGCCTCGATGCGCTTGACCAGCTCCTTCTTGAAATCGCCCAGCGCGCCCTGATCGGGCAGACGCTGTGCGAAGGGCTCCAGCTGGCCGAGTTGTCCGCGCCGGACGAGCTCGACCACCACCTTGGCCTCCGGCGGCACGGTCAGCCCGCCGAGCAGGCCCTTGCCCTTGAGCGGATCGTAAGCGTCCTTGAGCTCGGCGTAGTTGAAGGGGGGATTGCCCGGCGCCTGCCGGAAGTAGGCCCCCTTGTGGGCGTCGCCGCCCTTGGCCAGGGTCTCGAATTCCGGTCCCAGGATGACGAAGGCCGGCTGGCCGCCACTGCCGAACGTCTTGCAGTTGAACGCGCCGGCGTCGAGCAGGCAGTTCACGTCCTGTCCCCACAGGCTCCGCGACAGGCCCGCGAACCCGCCGGGGTTCTTGAAGACGCCTACCGGAACGAGGACGAAGCTCTCTTCAGTGGAGTACTTCTTGATGGCCTGAGCCGCACGGGCCCAGCATGGGCCTCCTCAGCCACAATCGTCGTCGAAGAAGCACAGGACGGTTATCAGCCCGCGGTAGTCTTCCAGATACACCGGCCCGGATCCGCTGCCTGCCACGGGAAGTTCGGGGGCGGGAGCGTCGGCAGCATACGCTGTAGCGGTTGCCAGCATGCCCAGCATAAGAGCAACCCCGCCGAGACGTCCGATGGATCTCATTATCCGGCCCTCCTCAACGGCACATTACCCTATATACCCAATCTCCAGGGGGTTGTCAATGGTTCGCCCCGGGCGATGGCCGCGTGCGGTCTGGCGGCTACCCCCTCAGCTCGTTGTAGAACATGGCTGCGGGCGCACCGCCGAATGCCATGCCCAGCGCGGCGGCCTCGGCGATCTCCGCGTCGCCGGCCCCCGCCTGGCGCGCGGCGGCGGTGTTGATCTTGATGCACGGGCCGCAGCGCGTGCTGACGGACAAGGCCAGAGCGATCAGCTTCTTCTCGCGCAGGCCCAGGGCCCCGGGAGCGCCGACCGCGCCCATGTAGGCGGCGAAGGCCTCGGCTGCGCCGGCTGCCGCGGGCGGCAGCAGGGTGTCCCTGGCGGTCCCCGCCGGCGAGCAGCAGGAAGTCGCCTCCGCGGCCGCCTTCGCAGCCGCCCGGTCTGGCGCCTGGTCCCCGGCCAGGACACTGGCTGCGGGTTGTTTGCCCGAACCGGAGGTCGATGGCGACCAGGCGGTATCCCGTTGAGTGGTCGCGCGGATCAGCCCGCCGCGGCGCACGCCCGTCACCCGGCCGATGATGGCTGCGGCTGCGACTCCCCGGCCGCGCAGCTCCCGGACGAAGTCCGCGGAGCGCTTCTCCGGGAGGCAGACCAGCAGCCCGCCGGAGGTCTCCGGGCAGAAGAGCACGGCGCGCTGGGCGGGGGCCAGCCGTTCGAGGTCGAGGGTGTCCGCGGGCACCGCCTCGCGGTTGCGCTCGACGGCCCCGGGCAGGACCTCGGCGCGGGCCAGGGCCTGCACCCCGGCGAAGACCGGGACGGCATCGAAGTCGATCTCGACCTCAACTCCGCTGTTGCGGACGATCTCGGCGAGGTGTCCGAGCAGGCTGAAACCGGTGACGTCGGTGGCGGCGCTGGCGCCGTGGGCGGCCATCAGCTCCCCGGGTGCGCGGTTCAGAGCCTTCATCGATGCGGTGACTTCGGCCAGGAGCTCCGGCCCGGCCCGACCGACCTGGGCGGCGAAGGCGGCGATGCCCGACCCGAGCGGCTTGGTCAGGACCAGGGCGTCCCCGGGGCGCGCCCCGGAGTTGGTGACGAACCGGCCGGCCGGAGCCGTGCCCAGCACCGCGAAGCCGCACTTGACCTCCTCGTCGTTGATGCTGTGCCCGCCGATGACGCTGACCCCGGCCTCGGTCATCTTATCGACCCCGCCGCGGAGGATCTCCCGTCCGGCGGCTACCGGCAGGGCGTGCACCGGGAAACCCAGGATGGAAAGCGCCGTCTGGGGCGTCCCGCCCATCGCGTAGATGTCGGAGAGCGAGTTGGCCGCGGCGATCTGTCCGAAGTCGTAGGGGCCGTCGACCGCGGGGGCGAAGACGTCCACGGTGAGGATGGTGGCGGTCTTCGGGTCGAGCATGATCACGCCGGCGTCGTCGCCCGCCCCGGCGCCGACGACCACCCGCGGATCGGCCAGCTCCGGCAGACCGGCCAGGAGCTCGCGCAGGTCGGTCCGGGCGATCTTCGAGGCGCAGCCGGCGTTGCGGACGTGTTCGGTCAGCCGCACCGGCCCGGCCGGGGCCGGGGGGCGCTCGCCGGCGCACTCGCAGATCGACCGCTCCCTGAACAGCGGGCAGGGGCAGCCCTTGCGCGGATTGCAGACGCAGTGGCCCAGGGCCATGGACCGGCCCATGATCCGCCGGCGTTTCTCGATTTGTTCGGGCGTCATCGGGAGGTCTCCTCGCGCCGGGTCGGAGCAGCCAGGAGCGCTGCCCCGTAGGCGGCTGTGAGCTGCGGGCGGTTCGAGCGGCGCACCGGCATGCCCAGAACGGACTCGAGCTCGAGCCGCAGGGTCTCGTTCAGGGCCACGCCGCCCGAGAAGTAGAGGGGCTCGGTCGCGCGGAGCTGCTTGAGGGTCGCCGCCGCGCGGCGGGCGATGGCCCGGTGGACGCCGGCTAGCACGTCCTCGAGCTTCTTTCCCTGGGAGAGGAGGCTGACCACCTCGGTCTCAGCGAAGACCACGCAGGTGGAGCTGACCTCCAGCGGCTCGGGTCTGAGCTTGTGGAGCGCGGCCAGGTCCGCGAGATTCCGGCCGAAGCGCGCGGCGATCACGTCGAGGAAGGCCCCGGTGCCGGCGGCGCAGCGGTCGTTCATGGCGAAGTCCTGGACCAGCCCCGCTTCGTCCAGGCGAATGACCTTGGAGTCCTGTCCGCCGATGTCGAGTATCGTCCGCGCGTCGGGGTGCAGGTGGCGCACGCCTCGGGCGTGGCAGGTGATCTCGGTGACCGTCTGGGCGGCGTAGTCGACCAGGGCCCGGCCGTAGCCGGTGGCCACCGTCCGGACCTGTCCGGCTCCGGGGTGGCCGGACAGCAGCTCCCCGCGGAGCCGCGCGGCCGCCGCCCGCGGGTCGTGGCCGGTGGGGCACATGGCCGTGCCGAGCTCGGCGCCGGCGGCGTCGAGCAGCACGGCCTTGGCGGTCGTGGAACCGACATCCACACCGAGAAAGAGCGCTTCAGCCATCTCGTCAGGACCTCTTCGTCAGCGGCCCTGCCGGCCGCGGGCCATCTCCATCAGCGACCCTATCCGGGTGCGCAGCTGCTCGGTATCCGACCCGGAGTAGTCGGTCTCGACCTTGAGGAAGGGCAGCCCCCTGCCCTGCGCCCAGCTCCGCACCTGCGCGCTCTCGATATTGTAGGTGTGGCAGGCCATCCAGACCAGGTCGATCACCGCCGCAGGCCGGAACTCGGCGACCAGCCGGTCGAGCAGCGCGAAGCGTCCGGGGTTGGGGCTGAAGCACGGGCAGGGCAGGCTGAAGTACTTGCGGGCTATGGCCTCCAGCGGATCGCCGGCTCCGTCGACGTCCTCGACCAGGGGCTTGGCGCCGGAGCAGGACTCCTGGACCACCACGATGCCACCGGACTCCTCGGCCAGGCGAAGGACCTTGTCCACGCCCGGGCCGACCGGCGTCCCGGTCAGGAGCACCCGCACGGCGCCGGGCGGGGCAGCCGTCCGGCCGGCGGCGCGGCGGCGCTCCAGTTCCGCGCGCACCGCGGCGAGCAGCTCGTCCTCGAGCGGGGTGCAGGCCATGCGCTGGTTGACGAGCAGGCGCTCGGTGCCGGTCAGGTAGACCTCGTCGGCGCGGGTGAAGTCGTAGAGCGAAAGCAGTTGCTGGCGCCGGCGGTTCATCCGGGCGATGGCCGTGCGCAGCCGCGCGTCGGTGATCTCCGTCTCCAGGGTCCGCTCCAGGAAGCGCCGCAGCTCGCGGACCTCGCCGAGCCAGTGCTCGAAGGCCCGGGGTTCGTCCGGCTTCTGGGTGAGCTCGAGCACGAAGGTGGGGTGGCGCCCGGCGATCATCTCGAACATCTTCTTCTTGCCGTCGCAGGTGGTCTCGGCCACGATGGCCGAGGCCGCCTCGAAGAATGGGCACGCCCGCTCCTTGATGTAGCCGTAGCTCGACTTGATCAGCGGGCAGAGGTTGGCGGGCAGGTCCTCCTCGGCCGGGGCGACCATCTCGGGGGTGAAACCGCAGAGGCAGACCGGCCAGGCCCCGGCCGCGAGGATCAACTCCCGCGGGGCGTACTCGCAGTAGATGCCGACGAGCTTCTCGCCCCGCTCTCGCGCGGCCTCGGCCCAGGCGATCTCCTCGAGAATGGACTCTTCCAGCCGCTCGAAGACCGGTGCCTGCGGAGTAGCGTCAGACGCTCCCGCTTGCTGATCGCGCTTGCTCATCCGAGCACTAGAGCCCAACCTGCCGGCGGATGCCCCCCTTGGGGCAGGCCCGGATGCAGTCTCCGCAGGCGATGCACTCCGGGCCGCCGGCTTCCTTCCTGACGTCCAGGTCCACCGGGCAGGCCTTGTCGCACAGGCGGCACTCGACGCACTCCCGGAGGTCCGTCTTGATGCGCACCAGGGCCAGCCGGCTGCACAGGCCGTAGATGGCCCCCAGGGGGCAGAAGGTCCGGCAGAAAGCGCGCGAGACCAACACCATGAAGATCAGGAAGAAGGCCAGGATCGAGTAGCGCAGCGGGCTGCCCCAGTACGAGGCCAGCAGGGTCCGGTCACTGGCGCCCAGCGCCGCCGGCAGCGCCGCGCTGAGCGTCCCGTTGGGACACAGCCGGCAGTAGTAGAGCTCGTAGTGGTAGCCGAGCTTCGTCTCGCTCTGCGGCGAGGTGACCACCAGGTCGGCCGAGTTCAGCATGTTGGGCACCGTGAACCCGGGCAGCGCGACGGACTCGCCGGGCGCAACGGCGATCGCCGGGAACTCGCGGCGCTCGCGGAAGACCTCCTGCTTGGTGGCGTTGTCGCGGAAGACCACGTCGAGGGCCGGTCCGGCCAGGGGTTCGGTGCTGTAGTTGGTGACCTTCACGGTCACGTCGAGGCCGCCGGAGGCGTTCTTCTCGGGCTGGGGCTTGTTGACCTTGAGCATCCCCGAATAGCGGAAGCCGAGCGCCAGCGGCAGGATCACCACGAGGAGCGCCAGCGCCGCATACTTGGTCCAGCGGGTCCATCGCGGCAGCCCGAATTTGCGGGTGGGGATGCGGTGGAGCAGGTCCTGGAGCCAGCCGAAGGGGCAGGCGAAGCCGCAGACCAGCCGGCCGAGGACCGCGCCCACGGCCAGCACCGTGCCGACGGCCAGCGCCGGGAAGGTCCGGACCGCCGCGCCGTAGGCCATCACCCCGACCGGGCAGGCCATCGAGGACCATGGGCAGCCGTGGCAGTTGAAACCCGGCGAGCACACCGACTTCGAGACGGTGACTCCGAAGGTGCCGAGGTTGAAGGCCAGGGCGGAGGCCAGCCCCGTGTAGGTTCGGACCAGTTTCAGAAAGCCGGTGCGCTCAGCCATTGGCCCTCCCGGGCCGCGTTCTCTGGCCGCGCGCCGCGCGGCCGACGTCACTGGCCTCAGGTCTTGCAGTCTTTGATGCTGGCCGACTCCGGAGCCAGCCCCCTGGCGTCGTAGAGCCGGCCGTCCCTGAGCATGAAAGCCTCGTAGGTGGCGCCGGCGGTGAAGTCCGGGCCGTTGACGGCGGTCGATGAGGCGGGAGCGTCCAGCTTCCAGACGCGGTGGAGCTCGCGGAAGGCGCCCCAGGCCAGGAGCGACAGGGACAGCGCCAGGAAGAGCAGCCGCAGCAGCCTGTCTCTCATCGCGACTTCCCCGCCTCCGGCCTGGCCAGCACCCGCCCGGCGTCCACCCGGCGGGTCAGGCCCTCTCCGTCGAAGTGCTCCAGCACGGACACCGCCAGGTTGCGGCTCAGGCCCGTCGCCTTCCGGAAGGCGGGCAGGTCCACCACCGGGGAGCGTGCCAGGAGCTCCAGGAGCTTCTTTCTACAGTCATCGACCACCGAGCGCAAGGCCAGGTTGCTGCCCAGGACCGCGACCAGCCCCTCCTCCACCAGCAGGCGCAGCACCAGGCGCAGGTCGGGCTCGCCGGCCCGCAGTTCCTTGAGCAGGTCCCCGCGGGCCGGAGCGTTGACCCCGGCGGCGGTCAGGCGCTCGAGCACCGCCTCGCGCAGCCGCATCTGGGCGGCGCTGATCGCCGGGGCCCACCCGGCCAGGGCCATCCGGCCGTTGCGGACCGCAACCTGCCCGCCGGCCGCGAGCAGCTCGGCGAGCCGGGGGAAGCAGCTTCCCGGCAGGCCGAAGAGGCCGCAGAACCGCGTCGGCTCCATGCCCCAGGCGTACTTGTGCTCGGCGTGGTCCCGCGCCAGTGCCTTCCGGGCCGTCTCCAGGACCTCGGCCAGCCTGGCGCGGAGCAGCCAGCCGCCGCCCCCCAGGTTGGCGAGTTCCCCGGACTGCTCCTTGGCGGCGATGAGCGGCTCGGCCGCGGCCGGGGGCATCTGGGTCAGTCGGACGAGTTCCTCGCGCCTGAGGACCGCGCGCGGCCCGGCCAGCAACTCGGCGCCCAGCAGGTCGCCGGCCTCGGCCTGGCGGCGCGCGGCCGCCAGCCTTTCGAGCAGCCCCGGCTCCGTCCGGCGCGTGCCGGGCGCCTCGGCGGAGAGCACCGCACCGCCGCCGAGCGTGCCCACCGGCGTCAGCGAGCGGACCACGAAGCGGTCGCCGGCGGCCAGCACCACGGGCGCCTCGAGCTCGAGGTGGACGAAGCCGCTCGCGCCGGGGATCAGTTCGTCGGCGTCGAGCAGCCGCGCCTTGGCCAGCACCGCGGCGGTCCCGGAGTGGAAGCGCACCTCGGCGCGGCGCTTGAGGACCAGCGCGTCGCTGGCGTTCTCGACCCAGGCCAGCGCCGTGGTCGTCGGGCGGTAGACGCCGGGGGCGGCCACGGTCATGCCCCGGGCGACCTCGGCGGCCTCGATGCCGCGCACGGCCAGCGCGGCGCACGCGCCCGCCTGGGCGAAGTCGGCGTCGAACTTGTAGCTCTGCAATGCCCGCACCGAGGAGGCCTTGCCGGCCGGCAGGAGCTCGAGGGGCTCCTCGACGCCCAGCCGTCCGGAGATCGGCACGCCCGTGACCACCGTGCCGTAGCCCTTGACCGAGAAGACCCGGGCCACGTTCATCCGGAAGGCGCGGCGGTCCGGCTCGCGCCGGGCCCCCTCGACCATCTCCCGCAGCTTCTCGCGGACCTCGGCCAGGCCGTCGAAGGTCTTGTTGGACGCCGCCAGCACCGGCGCGTCGGGGAAGCCGGCGCGGGCCAGGAAGGCGCCCAGATCGGAGCGGACCTGCCCGAGCCGCGCGGCGTCGACCAGGTCGGTCTTGGTGATCACCGCGAAGACCCGCGGGGTGCGCAGGAGCTTGACGATCCTCATGTGCTCGTCGGTCTGGGGCATGATGCCGTCGTCGGCGGCCACCACCAGCATGAGCACGTCGATGGAGGCCGCGCCGGCCACCATGTTGCGGATGAAGTCCTCGTGCCCGGGCACGTCGACCAGCCCGGCCACCCGGTTGGCCGACAGCCGGCAGGGCGCGAAGCCCAGGTCGATGGAGATGCCCCGGGCCTTCTCCTCGGGCAGCGTGTCCGTGTTGCAGCCGGTGAGGTGCTCGACCAGCGCGGTCTTGCCGTGGTCCACGTGGCCGGCGGTGCCGACCATCACCGGGAAGATCTCGGGCCGCTGGGTCTCGATCTTCATGGTGCGCCGCGCCGATGAATGCTGGCGGCAACACGCAACATGCAACACGCAACACTCAACACGCAATGAATCGGCGGAAGGGGCCTACGCATCTCGGCCTCGCCCGTTGGCCGCTCATTTTTCACCATTGGTTTGAATCCCTGATTTGCTCTGCGTGTTGCGTGTTGCATGTTGCGTGTTGTGTGTTGGCCTCCTCGTCTCAGCCTATGGAGCCCCCAGCGCCCTCCGCAGCGCCGCGGCCAGGTCGCCGGCCTCCTCCGGGAAGACCGTGCGCATGTCGAGCAGGAGCCGCCCGTCCCGGATGCGGCCGAAGACCGAAGGGAGCCCGGTCCGGAGCCGCACGGCCAGCGCTCCGGCCGAGAGGCCCTCGGGGCGGAGGGCCAGGGCCAACGTCGGCAGCCCCTGGTCGGGCAGCGAGCCGCTGCCCAGGTAGGCGGTCTCCTCGACGGCCTCGGCGGCGACGGCGGGCAGGCCGGCCAGCGCCGCGGCCAGCCCGTCGGCCTGGGCGCGGAGCTCGTCCATGGGGCGGGCCATCATCCGGTAGAGCGGCAGGCGGCACTTCCAGGACTCGCCGTCCAGGAAGTGGAGCAGCGTGGCCTCCAGGGCGGCGATGGTCAGCTTGTCCACCCGGAACATGCGCGCGAACGGGTCCTTGCGGATGCGCTCCACGGCGGCCTTCCGGCCGCAGATGATGCCGGACTGCGGTCCGCAGATCAGCTTGTCGCCGCTGAAGCAGGCGACGTTGGCGCCGGCGGCCAGGGAGGCGGACACCAGCGGCTCGTCCGGGAGGCCGAAGGTCGAGAGCGGCACCAGCGCGCCGCTGCCCAGGTCGTCGATCACCGGCACGCCGGCGCGGCGGCCGAGGGTGCAGAGTTCGGCGATGTCCGGGGTGCCGGCGAAGCCGCGCACCCGGTAGTTGGAGGTGTGCACGTGGATGATCGCGCCGGTGGCGGGGGAGAGCGCAGCCTCGTAGTCGCGCAGATGGGTGCGGTTGGTGGTGCCCACCTCGCGCATGATCGCGCCGCTGCGGGCCAGCACGTCGGGCAGGCGGAAGGCGCCGCCGATCTCGATGAGCTGCCCGCGGCTGATGATGGCCTCGCGCCCGGCGGCCAGCGCCGAGAGCACCAGCATGGTGGCCGCGGCGTTGTTGTTGACCACCGTGGCCGCCTCGCAGCCGGTGAGCTCGACGAGCAGGCGTTCGACCTTCTCCTCGCGCAGCGAGCGCTCCCCGCTCTGCGGATCGGCCTGGAGCAGCGAGTAGCCCCCCAGGCCGGAGAGGGCCGCGGTCGCCTCGGAGCACAGCGGCGCCCGCCCCAGCCCGGTGTGCAGCAGGATGCCGGTGGCATTGATCGCCCGCCGGCCCTCGGGGCGGGCCAGGCGCACCAGCCGCCCGCGGAGCTCCTCGGCCAGAGCGGCCGGCGGGGGGACCGACTGGCGCCGGCCGCCGCGGATCTCGGAGCGCACCAGTTCGAGGAGCGCGCGCAGCTCGAACCTGACCGCGCCCGGGCCGAACTCGGCGGCGAGCGCCCGGCCGGGCCCTGAATCGAGGACCTCGGACACGGCGGGAATGGCGCGGAGCAGCGCGCCGGAGGGCTCGGCCATCAGTTCCTCGCTATGATCCGGCCAGAGAGATGGCGGAGGCGTATGGGAATCGAACCCACCCAGAGCCTTGCGACCCTGCCACAGTTTTGAAGACTGCGAGCACCACCAGGCACCTGACGCCTCCGCGCACGGGACAGGGGCGGTCCGCCGGGCGGATAGGAGCAGCCCCGCTGCCGGACTGCCTTCGCCGGCCCAGTCTAGCCCGGTCCGGGAGCCTTTGCAAGTCTCCTCGCTTGAAACCTGCTTGCCCGGATCATACCATGGCCCGGGTCCGGGGCGGCCCCCGCCGCCGCCCCCTTGGAGAGACGGGAGAGGAGCAGCCGCAGATGACCATCAAGCTTTCCGGGTTCGCCGACGAGGCCGGGCCGACCCTGGCCGAGCAGATCCGCGCCCACCAGGAGCTGGGCTGGGACTCGATCGAGGTCCGCATGGTCGGCGAGGGGCCGGCCGCCAAGAACTTCACGGAGATCGACGCCGCGGCCTACGCCCAGTGCAGGACCGAACTGGCCGCCGCCAAGATGGGCATCTGCTGCTTCGGCTCGCCCATCGCCAACTGGGCCCGGAAGATCACCAACCCCTTCGAGCAGGACGTCGAGAGCCTGCGCCGCTCCATCCCGCGGATGCGCGAGCTGGGCACGAAGTACATCCGGGTGATGAGCTACCCCAACGACGGCCTGTCCAAGGCCGACTGGCTCAAGGAGGCGGTCCGGCGCCTCAAGGAGCTCTCCAGGATGGCCGCCGACGGCGGCGTGATCCTGGCCCACGAGAACTGCTCCGGCTACGGCGGCGAGAGCCCGGAGATGCTCGGGGAGCTGCTCGCGGCCGTCGACTCGCCGGCCTTCAAGGTGGCCTTCGACACGGGGAACCCCGTGGCCCACACCGGGAAGAACGAGGACTGCGTCGAGGGCAAGACCTGGGCCTTCTACCAGGTCTCCAAGGCCCGCATCGTCCACGTGCACATCAAGGATGCCAAGCCGGGACCCGACGGCAAGACCGCCTTCTGCTACCCCGGCGAGGGCGCCGGCGAGACGCGGCGGGTGGTGAAGGACCTGGTCGCGAGCGGCTACAGCGGCTGGATGTCCATCGAGCCGCACATCGCCAAGGTGGTGCACCTCGGCGAGACCGGCGGCCGCCCGCTGTCCGGCTACGACAAGTACATGGAATACGGCCGGCGGATGAAGGCCATCCTGGACGAGGCGCTCAAGGGCGCGAAGTAGCCGCACGGCGGCCTTCACCACAGAGGACGCAGAGGACACCGAGGGCGACGCGGTTCTCTTGTCCGTGACGGGAGCCCTGGGCGCGACGGCCCTGTTGCCGCAGACCAATGACGTTTGCCGTCCTCTATGTCCTCAGTCTACTCTGTGGTTGGTATCCGTCGCACCGTTCCTGTAAGCTCAGCCCGGGGGCGGGTTGAGCAGGTTTCTTGCCCCGGCGAAGGTCATCTGGGCGGCCAGCGCCGCCAGCACCAGGCCGGTCAGCTTGGTGAGTATGGTGATGCCCTTGCGGCCGATCAGCCGCTCCACCGAGGAGGCCAGGAAGAGCAGCGCGCCCACCGCCACCACCGCGGCGGCCAGCGCGCCGAAGCCGGCGAAGCGCTGGAAGTTGTCCTCGGCCTGCGCGCCCATGACCAGCAGGGCTCCGGTGGTGGCCGGCCCCACGGTCATGGGGATGGCCAGGGGCACCACGGCGATGTCGCCCTCCGCGTCGGCGGCCGCCGGCGCGTCGCTGCCCCGGACCAGGCTCACCGCGGTCAGGAAGAGCAGTCCGCCGGCGCCCACCCGGAAGGCGTCCACGGTGATGCCGAAGAGCGAGAAGATCAGGTTCCCGAAGAAGTAGAGCACCGCGCAGACCGCCACGATGGCCAGGGTTACCCGCACGGCCAGTCCCCGGCGCTCGGCCTCGGTGCGCTCCCGGGTCATGGTCAGGAACATCGAGACCACGAAGAAGGGCGTGAGCAGGAAGAAGAACATGATGCCGACGCTGACCAGGTAGGCCATGGGCGGATGCCCTCCGGGTGCCGAACCCCGGCCATTCTCGGCGCCGGCCGCCGGCGCGCAAGTGCGACGCCTGGAGGCCACGGTGTGCGGCCGGTCCGGCGGCCCGCGGCCGGGGGCAGGCCGCCTCCGGGTTTTTCCGGAACCTTTCGCAGGCTGGACGGTTCATACTCCCCACGCTTGCAGCCCGGGACCGGGGGGCCATAATGACCCGGCCGGACCGGAACGACCCCGCAACCGACTGGAGACGAACCAAGATGCTCAGCCTCAGAATCATCCATGCCCTGCCGCTGGTCATCGCCCTGCTCCCGGCCGTCCCGACGGCCCGGGCCGCCTCGGCCGACATGGAATGGGCCCGCGAGAACTACTACGCCGGCCGCTACGCCGACGCCGACGCCAAGCTCCGCAAGGTCCTGGAGGGCAAGGACGAGGCCGAGGCGGCCGCCGCCCGGCTGCTCCTCGGGCGCGTCCTGCTGCTGACCGGCAAGTACGACGAGGCCGCCGCGCTCCACGCCGACGCCAAGGAGCCCTCGCCCGAGGCCCTCAACCTGCGCGGCGAGGCGCTGATGGCCCGCGGCAAGTACCAGGAGGCCGGCGAGCTCTTCCAGAAGGCCTTCGAGGCCAGCAAGGAGCGGTCCGCGGAGGCCCGCGTCAACCTCATCGAGTTCTACGAGCTGACCAACCAGCGGCCGCTGGCCGAGCTCTCCCGCGACTGGTTCTTCAAGACCTACCAGAAGGCCGGGCAGATCGGCTACACCCGGGACGGCAAGGACGTGACCGATCCGCAGGAGCTCATCTGCCTCGGCCGGGCCATGGCCAAGCGCGACCCGCAGGGCGCCATCAACGCCCTGACCGGGGCCGAGAAGGCCGACAAGCGCGAGGTCGAGCCCTTCCTCCTGTCCTACAACCTCTTCGCCGAGCGCTTTGCCTGGGGCGAGGCCGACAAGGAGCTGGCCCGCGCCCTGGCCATCAACAAGAACCACCCCGACGTCAAGCTGGCCTCGGCCTGGAAATCCTGGACGCGCGAGGACGACGCCGCCGCCGCCGAGAAGGCCATCGACGCCGCCCTGGAAATCAACCCGAACATGGCGGCGGCCAGGGTGCTGCGCGCCAGCCTGTCGCTCTTCGACGACGAGCACGACAAGGCCAGGAAGGAGATCGACGCGGCGCTGGCGGTCAACCCCAACGACCTCTCCGCGCTGGCGGTGCTGGCCGCCCTGCACTACGACCTGGGCCAGGAGAAGGAGTTCGAGGCGGCCTCCAAGCGCGTGCTGGAGATCAACCCCGGGTTCGCCGGCCTCTACCTGACCCTGGCGGGCTGCTGCGAGCGCAAGCGCCAGTTCCCGGCGGCCGAGGCCTTCTACCGCAAGGCCATGGAGCTCGACCCCCGCGACTGGCAGGGCCACTACGGCGCGGGCATGGCCCTGGCGCGCCGCGGCCAGACCGCCGAGGCCAAGGCCCTGCTGGAGAAGGCCTGGGAGCTCAACAAGTTCAACATCTTCTGCCGGAACATGCTGGTGGTCATCGACAAGCTCACCCCGCCCGAAGGGCAGGAGCCCCGGTTCGAGACCCTGACCACCGCGCATTTCGTGATCCGCGCGCCGAAGGAGGACGCCCCCCTGACGCTGCCCTACTACGGCCGGCTGCTGGAGGAGGCCTACGCGCGGATGAAGGAGCGCTACAGGTTCGAGCCCGAGGGGCCGCTGGTGGCCGAGATCTTCAACAAGCACGGCGACTTCTCGGCGCGCACCGCCGGGCTGCCCGGCATCGGCGCCGACGGCGCCTGCTTCGGCCGGTTCATGACCCTGGTGGACGCCAGGGTCTGGCAGGCCAAGTCCGTGCCCCAGTTCAACTGGGCGATCGTCGCCGAGCACGAGCTCATGCACGTCTTCAGCCTGCAGGCCAGCGGCTACCGGATCCCCCGGTGGCTGACCGAGGGCCTGAGCGTCTACGAGGAGTCCGCCCCGCGCATCGACCTGGACCGCCTCTTCCTCACCGCGGCGCAGTCCGGGCTGCTCATCAAGGTGGCGGACATGAACCGCCAGATGAGCCGCCCGAAGATCCCGGTCAACGCCATCCTCTCCTACTACCAGGCCAGCCGCATAGTTGACTACATCTACGCCAAGGGCGGAGCCGAGGGCATGGGGCGGCTGCTCGCCGACCTGCGCGCCCGGAAGAAGCCCGAGGAGGCCATCAAGTCCGCCCTGGGCATGTCCATGGAGGAGTTCGAGGCCGCGGTGCTCAAGGCCCAGAGGGACTTCGCCGCCGCCAACATCCGGATGACCCCGCAGTACGACCAGGTCCAGCTCACCAAGCTCATGGTGGACGCCAAGGAGCACCCGGAGGACCCTGAGAAGCTGGTGGCCCTGGCCGCGGCCTACGCTTCGCCGGAGATCAAGCGCTTCGACGCGGCCAAGAAGTACGCCGCCGAGGCCCTCAAGAAGGCCGGCGAGGCCGCCGGCGGCGCCGCCGCCCGGGCTCAGGCCGTCCTCGGCGTGCTGGCCTTCGAGAAGGACAAGAACTACCGCGAGAGCAAGGAGCTCTTCGGCAAGGCCCTGGCCGCCGACCCGGACAACTTCAGCGCCCGCCTCTACCTCGGCCGCATCGCGGTCAAGGAGGGCGATTGGAAGGGGGCCATCGAGCAGCTCGAGAAGGCCCGGGCCATCTACCCGCGCTGGCTGGGCAAGGGCGAGCTCAGTCTCCACGAGCACCTCTACAAGGCCTACGACGGCATCGGCGAGAAGGACAAGGCCTTGGACGTGCTTCGCGACCAGGTGGCGCTCGACAAGTTCGCGTTGGAGCCCGCCGTGCTCCTGGCCAAGCGGGCCATCGGCCTGAAGAAGTTCGACCTGGCCCAGTGGGCCTGTTTCCAGGCCATCAAGGTGGACAACTTCGCCTTCGAGCCGCACCTGGTCTGGGGCGAGGCCGCCGAGAAGGCCGGCGACATGGCTGTGGCCGAGCGGGAGTATGCCAACGCCGTGCGGGTGGATGCCACCAAGGTCGAGCCAAGGCTGGGCCTGGCCCGCGCGCTCTGGGCCCGGGACAAGAAGAACGAGGCCCGCCAGGCCGCTGCCGAGGCCGCGGCCCTGGCCAAGGATGACCCGGAGGCGATCCGCCTCACCAAGGAGTACGGCCCGCCGGAGGCCAAGCCCGAGCCGAAGCCGGAAGAGAAGCCGGTGCCGAAGGCCGAGCCCAAGCCCGCGGACAAGCCGGCCGACGAGCCGGAGCCGAAGGAGCTGCCCAAGCTCGAGAAACTGTGATTGCCGCAAAGAGGCGCAAGATGCGCAAAGGGTTTTGAACCAGGAACCAGGAACCAGGAACTGGGAACTGGGAACTGGGAACTGGGAACCATCATGCCCCTTGCGCCTCTTGCGCATCTTTGCGGCTATGCAGCTTCAGACAATCGTATCTGAGTGGTGTATAGGGGTATAGGCGATTGTCCGGTCAACCGTGCCGCTCGTTGGGAGGGCTTCCTCCGAAGTCATGGGCACCGACTTGTTCCGATTGACCTTGATCGCCGGAGCGGCCTGGCTGATCGCATTGTTCCTCGCGCCCATCGCCGCCGCCGGCGAGCCCGGCTATTCGAAGCGGGTCCTCAAGGTCGGGCCGGACAAGCAGTTCAAGACCGTCGCCGCTGCCGCCCGCGCGGTGAAGAACGGCGACACCGTCGAGATCGACGCCGGGCTCTACAAGGGCGACGTGGCCTCCTGGCACGTCAGCGACGTGATCATCCGCGGCGTCGGGGGGCTGGCCCACCTCGAGGCCGACGGCAAGGACGAGGGCGGCAAGGGCATCTGGGTGGTCGGCGGCCGCAACGTGGTCATCGAGAACATCGAGTTCTCCGGATGCAAGGTCTCAGACGATAACGGCGCCGGCATCCGGCTCGAGTCGGAAGGCCCGACGGTCATCCGCAACTGCTACTTCCACGACAACGAAAACGGAATCCTCGGCGGCCACGGCGGCTGCGAGCTGGTGGTCGAGTACTGCGAGTTCTTCCGCAACGGCCACGGCGACGGCTACAGCCACAACATGTACATCGGCAACTGCCGGAGCTTCACCCTGCGCCACTCCTACAGCCACGGTGCCAAGGTCGGCCACAACGTCAAAAGCCGCGCCTTCAAGAACGTCATCGTGTACAACAGGATCATGGACGAGGCCGACGGCTCGGCCAGCTACGAGATCGACCTGCCCAACGGCGGGCTCTCGTACATCATTGGCAACGTCATTCAGAAGGGGCCCAAGGCCCAGAACTCCGGCCTGGTCGCCTACGCCATGGAGGGCGGCAAGAACCCCGAGCAGGAGCTCTACGTCGTCAACAACACCATGGTCAACGACTTCGGCAAGGGCACCTTCGTGGCCATCCGCTCGGCCACCAAAGCTGTGGTGGCCAATAACCTCTTCATCGGTCCGGGCAAGGGCGTCGGCGGCAAGGCCGAGGAGGCGGCGAACCTCGCCACCCAGGACGGGAAGTCCGTACTGGACCGCGCCAAGTACGACTACCGCCTGGCCGAGAACTCGCCGGCCCGAGACAAGGGCACCGACCCGGGCAAGGCCGGGGACTTCGCGCTCGCCCCGGTCGCCCAATACGTGGACAAGGCCCGCGGCGAAGACCGCGCGCCGGTCGGGACCATCGACATTGGCGCCTACGAGTTCGGACACGTGGCCACGAAGAAGTTCGAGCCGGGGGCAATCGCCCTGATCGCCGCGGTGCCGCCGCCGGCGCAGCCCAAGCCGGAGCCGAAGCCAGAGCCGGCGCCGCCGGCGGTCGTAGCTGCCCCGCCCCCGTCCCCTCCTCCTCCGGTGCGCACGCCCGAGCAGATCTGCCAGGGGTGGTTGTCGATGGCCCGGAACTACAAGAACGCCGGGATGACCGAGGAGGCGGTGCGCTGCCTCAACAAGATCATCCAGGGATATCCCGACAGCCAGTGGGCGGCGCAGGCGAAAGAGGAACTGAAGAAACCGTAATTAGCCGCAAAGAGGCGCAAAGAAACGCAAGAGCGCGAGTCGGCATTCGGCTTTGGGCTTTCGGCTTTCGGAACAGCCGGACCGACGGCGAGCCGTTGTCCTGCCGTACCGAAAGCCGAAGGCCGAATGCCGAAAGCCGAACCTGTTCTAGGCCGTCAGTCCTTGATCTCCTCCAGGTTGGCCGCCTTGCGGTCGAACCGGAGCGCCCAGACCCGCCTGCCGCTCGAGTTGTTGATGAAGCAGAGTTTGAGCTCCGGGTCGTAGGCCAGAGCGTCGGAGTGGTTGAAGGGGTTGGCCTTGAAGGCCGGGTCCTTGCCGTTCTCCGAGAACTTGACGTCCAGCCAGTAGAACTTGCTGTCGTTGGGGTCCCAGGCGTAGCACGAAGCCTTGCCGTCGGGGCGCACCGCCAGCATCATGTTCAGGATCAGGTCGGAGTCCGGCAGGTACACGGCCTCGAAGGGCAGCAGCCACTGGCCGAGAGCCTTGGGTTTGGCCGGGGCGAGCTTCTCGGCCGTGCCCGAGGCGAAGTCGTACTTGAAGATCTCCTTCTCGTAGGCCATCCACAGGCAGTTGCGCTTGGAGTCGTAGACCATGCACGGTCCGTCGCACCAGGCGCCGGTGGCCTTGGGGCCGTTCCAGGGCAGCTTGTTCCACTTGCCCTCCTTGGCGTCGAAGCGGAAGAGCCCCTTGTCGGAGTAGACGACCGCGCCGGCCGGCGTGGCCTTGATGTGGCTGTTCATCGGCCCGCGGTGGTCGAGCCCCGGGAAGGGCGCCGGCTCCCACTCGCGGACCAGCGGGTTGTAGGCCCGGTCGAAGTAGAACATCTTCCCCGCGGTCTGGTCGTAGGCGTAGGCCTTGTAGGCGTGGATGGGCACGTGCCGGCGGTCGTGGAAGGACAGCGGCGTGGGCTGCTCGGCGTAGACGTTCTCGATGGGGTCGTCGGGGTGGTAGCCGATGGTCCAGAAGCCGCCGAGCACGCTGAAGTGGGCCACGTCGTCCTCGTGGCTGGTGGCATGGCCGCCGCCCCAGAGCAGGAACTGGTGGCGGTCGGTGTCGTAGGCCGAGGTGCCCCAGCGGTTGGTCGCGCCGGGAGCGTACTTGGGGAACCTGAATGCCGTCCACTGGTTGGCCGGCAGGTCGTCGAGGAACTTCTTCGCGGCGGCCGGGTCAGGGACCGCGGCCTTCTCCCAGATCTCCGGCGAGATGGTGTTCCAGACGTAACTGCCGGAGAAGGGCGCGGCCGAGGCGTCCTCGGCGCCGGCGGCGGGCTTGGCCGGGTCGACCTTCGCCGCCCAGACGGTGTTCTTCTCCTGGCAGACCAGGACGTCGCCCTCGGCCACCGCGCCGACCTGGAACTCGCGGGCGTTCACGCTCGGGCCGGCGCCCTTCATGAGCGGCGTCCAGGCGTTGGCCGCCGTGTCGTAGGTCCAGATCTCCTGGGCGAGCGGCGTCCGGCTGTAGCCGCCGGCGACGACGATCTTCTTGGCGCCTGGCAGCCAGCCGGTGATGTGCCCGGCCCGCGGCGAGGGGCACTTCGCCGGGAAGCGCTGCTCCCAGCTGCGCGTCTTGCAGTCGTAGACCCAGGTGTCGGAGAGCGCCCGGTCGAGGCCGTCGCCTCCGAAGAGGACGATCTTGCCGTTGGCGGCGTCGAAGGCGATCTGCGAGCGCGCCCGGCCCGGAGGCTCTGGCCAGAGCGCGTCGACGGCCTGTTCGAAGATCTCGCGCGCCGAGCGCACCGCGGCGATCTTCTCGGGGGTGATCGCTCCGGAAAGGCTCGGCCCGGCGGCTTTCACGGCCGCGGCCGCGGCGGTCAGGCGCTTGACGGCGACTTCACCGACGGTCTTCTCGCTGCCGGCCAGCCCCGCGGCGCCGACCTCGCCGGCGAACTTCTCGGCGGCGGCGGCCAGTTCCGCGGCCTTGGCGACGAGATCGACCTTGGCCTCGGCGGGAGTCTCGGCGGTCGCGTGACGGCTCGAGGTCCGGCCGAGCAGGTCCTTGGACTGCCAGCGCAGGTCCTTGGACTTGGCGAAGAGCTCCTTGAGCTTCGGCGAGCCGAACTCGAGCTTGCGCCACTCGTTCTTGGCGATGTCAAAGACCCAGGTGGAGATGTCGGCGCTGCCGCCCTCGCCGCCGGCGTGGAGGATTTCCTTGTTAATGGGATCGTAGGCCATCGAGCCCCACAGGCGGCACTTCTCGCGCGGCTTAGCCTCCAGGTCCTTCCAGGTGCGGCCGGCGACGTCGTAGGCGATGGTCTTGTTCCACATGTAGGCGTAGACCGTGCCGCCGGCGCCGCCCTCGGGCACGTAGCAGTACTCGCCGTAGGTCTTGCCGTTGTGCCACTGGCCGCCGGCGCCGGGCCGGAGGAACTCGCCGTCCTTGTAGAAGGGCGAGCCGCCGCTGTAGCCGTGCTTGGAGCGCTCCTTGGCGTACTGCTCGCCGAGCGGCCCGGACTCGGGCCGGTCCTTCTCCATTCCCGGAGGATAGGCGTTGAACCACTTGGCCTGGGCCAGGTCGAACTCCTCGGTGTCGTAGTGGCGCGGGCCCTCGCCGCCGGTGTGCTGCACCCCGGTGGCGGCCACGAACTTTCCGGCCTTTGACGCCCACACGAAGACCGGCTGCTCGCGGGCGCCGGTCTTCATCTCGAGAATCTTCACCCAGGTGTTGGCCGGGGCGTCCTTGAGCGCCGCCGGCAACTCCGGGGCCTTGACTGCCGGGGCTTCCCCCGCGATGGCCGCCTGTAGGGGCACGGCATGCCGTGCCCCTACCCCTACCGCCGTCAAAACGCCCCCGCCGCCAACCGCCAGGACCGTACCGGTCACCACCGCCACCAGCTTGATCTTCGTGAGGATCATGGTCTTCGAGACTCCTTTCGTCAGGGCGAGGACCGCCGGAGACGCTGCCGCTCCCGAGGCCGAGGCGGCCACCGCCGCGGTGAGTCCTGCCGGCAGCGCCGCGCCGGGCGCGTGGGCGGCGAGCAGCTCGCCTAGGGCCACCGCCGAGTAGCCCACGCCGGCCGCACCGAGCCGCTCGCGCAGGCGCGAGAGCCCCCGGCCCAGCCGGCTGGCCACCGTGCCCTCGGCGCAGCCCAGCTGCCGGGCGACCTCCGCGCGCGAGCAGCCCTCCAGGTAGGTGAGCACCAGGACCTCGCGCTCGCCGGACGGCAGCCGGTCGAGCGCGGCGTCGAGCCGAGGCCCGATGCGCGCCCAGGCTTGCTGGTCGGCGCGGTTCCTCTCCTCTGCAGCCATAACAGCGGCCTCCTCTTCCCGGCGCCGACGGCGCTCCTCGGCGCGGCGGAACTCACCGGCGGCCAGCGTCGCCGCGCGGTGGAGCCACCCGCCGAGCGAAGCGTCGCGCGGCAGCGACCGGGCTTTTCTCAGGAGAACGAGGAAGGTGGCCTGGGCGGCGTCCTCGGCGGCATGCGCGTCGCCGAGCGCGCGCAGGCAGGCGTTGTAGACCATCCGGCCGTGCGCAGCCGCGGCGGCACCCAGCGCCTCCTCGGCGCGGGAACCGCCGGCAGCCAACCCGGCCAGGATTTCAGCGCTGGTCACTGCCCGTGCTCCCTCCATTCATGTCTACACGGCCGCAGAGGAGTAGTTCTGTTCCCGGAAACCGTAAGAGGGAATCTACCTTTCCGACGGGATGCCTTTAGGCGCTACCGGAGGATTGAGGTGGCGTCTCAGCATGCTGCCCACCGAAAACGCCACAATCAGAATCAGAACGGAGAGGATCAGATAACTCGCGATGCTATCCAGCACATGCCCGGTACCCGATGGCGAGATCACGAAACAGATCAATGCGAAGAACAATAGCACTCCCGATGCTGTAAAAGCAAGCCAAGGAGGATGGACCCAGAGGAGGATGGGCGTCGCGAAAACACCAAGGATTGCGGCGTAGACGAAGGCTTTCAGCAGTAGAGCTTTCACGTCGATCATTCCTGGCTCCGATCCTAGTCTGTCGCGACGGTAGCCTACTTGATAACCCCCAACTCCCTCCCCACCTTGACGAACGCCGCCACCGCTCGCTTGACGTGTTCGGTCTCGTGGGCGGCCGATAGCTGGACGCGGATCCGCGCGGCGCCCTGGGGCACGACCGGATAGCTGAAGCCGATCACGTAGATGCCTTCCGCGAGCATGCGCTCGGCCATCTGCCCGGCGAGCTTGGCGTCGCCGAGCATCACCGGGACGATGGGGTGGACGCCCGGGCGGATCTGGAAGCCGGCGGCGGTCATCTCCCGGCGGAAGAGCGCGGTGTTCTCGCCGAGCTTGCGGCGGAGGTCGTTCGAGCCGGCGATCAGCTCGACGGCGCGGAGCGAGGCCGCGGCCACGACCGGGGCGACGGTGTTGCTGAAGAGATAAGGCCGCGAGCGCTGGCGCAGGAGGTCGACGATCTCCTTCCGCGCGGCGGTGAAGCCGCCGGAGGCGCCGCCCAGCGCCTTGCCGAGCGTGCTCGTGACCACGTCGATCCGGCCCATGACCCCGCAGTGCTCGATGCTCCCGCGGCCGCCATCGCCGATGAAGCCGGTGGCGTGCGAGTCGTCGACCATGACCATGGCGCCGTGCAGCTCGGCCAGGTCGCAGATGGCGCCCAACGGCGCGATGTCTCCGTCCATGCTGAAGACGCCGTCGGTGGCCACCATCCGGCGCCTGGCGCCCGCGGCCTCCTTGAGCTTGGCCTCCAGGTCGGCCATGTCCATGTGCTTGTAGCGCAGCCTGGTAGCCTTGCATAGGCGGATGCCGTCGATGATGCTGGCGTGGTTCAGCTCGTCGGAGATGATCGCGCACTGGTCGTCGAGCAGCGTCTCGAAGAGCCCGCCGTTGGCGTCGAAGCACGACGAGTAGAGGATGGCGTCATCGAAGCCCAGGAAGCGGGCCACCGCGGCCTCGAGCTGCTTGTGGACGCCCTGGGTCCCGCAGATGAAGCGCACCGAGGACAGCCCGAAGCCCCAGCGGTCCAGCGCCGCCTTGGCCGCCTTGACCAGCTCCGGGTGGTTGGCCAGGCCCAGGTAGTTGTTGGCGCAGAAGTTGAGCACCTCGCGCTCGCCTCCGCCCGGCGAGGCCGCCCGGATCGTCGCGCCCTGCGGCGAGGAGAGCACCCGCTCGCCCTTCCAGGTGCCGGCCGAGCGGATGGATTCGAGGAGCTCAACGTACTGGGCGCGGGACGCTTCGAACATGGCGTGGTCTCCTGTCGGCTGACGCGGGAATGGTAGCGGGTCGCGCCGGTCCGCGCAAGGCTCTCGCGCCGCGGCTGCGACCGTCGCAGGAATCGTAGAAATCCAACCAAGAGGACGCAGAGGACGCGGAGGACGGCAGGTACTTGTTGTGCGTGGCCATGGCCAATACCCGCCCAGAGGAGACTTCCGCGGCTGGCGGCTCCGGGTTGTCCTCCGTGTCCTCCGCGTCCTCTGTGGTTCAGATCCTGCGGTCACTGTCTGCAGTTCCTGAAAATGGTCCTGCGCCGCGGCCTCCGCCCTTGCGCCGCCCCTGCCGCGGGCGGATAATCCCAGCCAGCCCGCCATCGACGCGGGGCCTGCGGAGGGACGGCTGCATGAAATTCGGTGAGATCCTGGGCCTCGGGCTGGCCTTCCTGGCGGCCGTTCTGGCCGGCCGAGGCGCCGCGGGTGCCGAGCCCGCCTCCGCGATGGTCGGCGCCGACGGGCGGATCCACGTCTCGCGCGGGCGGACCGCCGTAGTCAGCCTGGGCGCCGGGCTCTACAACCCGCAGTGGGCCTCAGCCGAGGCGGTCGCGGACGCGAAGGACGCGGCCGAGTCTCCCCGCCGCGCCCTGAGGCTGGGGGTGCCCGGCGGCGGCGTCATCAAGGGCACGGCGGCAGTGGCCGCCGAAGGCGGGCTGCTCTCCGCCGAATACGTCTTCACCCCGGAGCAGGACGTCGCGCTCAACTCGCTGCACGTCCACGCCGACTTCCCCATAGCCGCGCTGGCCGGCGGTTCCTGGAAGACCGACAGCAAGAACGGCACCTTCCCGCGCGACTTCGGCGAGATGATCCTGGCGAGCGGCCCGACCAAGTCGCTGGCGCTCGAGTTCCCCTCCGGCGAGAAGCTGGAGTTCAGCTTCCCGGAGCCGACGCCGGTCCTGCTCCAGGACAATCGCAAGTGGGGGCCGAGCTTCGTCCTGCGCATCATCCGCGCCTCCGAGAAAGGGCAGCCCTTCAGGAAGGGCGTTCCCGTCAAGCTCGCCTTCAAGCTCGCCGCGCCGGGAGGGATCACCGTGGAGCACGACGCGCCGGTCACCATCACCGCCGGACCCGATTGGATACCGCTCGACCTCGCGCTCGACATCGAACCGGGCTCGGCCCTCGACTTCTCGAAGCTCACCGGGCTCGACGCGCCGGCCGGCAAGCACGGCTGGCTCCAGGCCAGGGAGGACGGCACCTTCCGCTTCGAGAAGCTGCCCGAGCGGCCCCAGCGCTTCTGCGGGGTCAACTTCTGCTTCTCGGCGCTCTTCATCACCCGCGACCAGGCCGACCGGCTTGCCGAGCGCCTCTCGCGCCTGGGCTACAACACCGTCCGGGTGCACCACTACGAGGCCGAGCTCACCGAGAAGGCCGACCGCACCAAGCTCAGCCCGGACAAGGCCGAGCAGCTCGACTACCTGCTGGCCGCCTTCCTGAAGCGCGGCCTCTACGTGACCACCGACCTCTTCGTCTCGCGGCCGGCCGACGTCGAGCGCTTCTGCCCCGGCGTCGAGGCCGTCAGGCGCGACCGGATGAACGCCTACAAGCTGCTGGTGCCAGTCAACGAGGCGGCCTGGGAGGACTGGAAGGCCTTCTCCCGGAACTTCCTGGCCCACGTCAACCCGCACACCGGCCGGGCCTACAAGGACGAGCCGGGGCTGGCCTGGCTCTCGCTCATCAACGAGGGCAACCTGGGCAACTACGTGGGCCTGATGAAGGAGATCCCCGACTACCGGAAGGCCTGGAACCGGTGGCTCGCCGCCGAGTACCGGGACCGCGCCGGCCTGGCCGCCGCCTGGGGAGCGGTACTCAAGGAGGGTGAGGACCCCGCCGCCGGCTCGGTGGCCCTTGACGGCAACTTCTATGACCAGGATGCCCGCGGCCGCGACCTGGTCCGGTTCCTGTCGAGGGTCGAGGCCGACTTCGTCGCCCGGGCCACGAAGTTCCTGCGCGAGGAGCTCGGCTGCAGGGCGCTCCTCACCAACGCCAACGGCTGGACCAACCCGGCCACTCTGCAGGGCGCGCGCGCCGCCATGGACTACGTCGACGACCACTTCTACGTGGACCACCCGCACTTCCTGGAGCAGCCCTGGCGGCTGCCCAGCCGCTGCGGCAACACCAGCCCGGTGGCCGGCGGGGCCTCCGGAGGCCGGCACGTGGCCTTCACGCGGCTGCTCGACAGGCCCTGGACGCTCTCGGAGTACAACTACTCGGCGCCGGGGCGCTACCGCGGGGTCGGCGGGATCCTCACCGGCTCGATGGGCGCCATCCAGGACTGGGGCGTGATCTGGCGCTTCGCCTACAGCCACAACCGCGACAACCTCATGAAGCCGGGCAAGCTCAACTACTTCGACATGGCCGCCGACCCTCTGGGGCAGGCCGCCGAGCGGGCCAGCCTCTGCCTCTTCCTCCGCGGGGACATGAAGAGGGCTCCGCACGCCCTGAGCATCGCCATGACGCCGGAGGACCTGGCCAGGCCTCCCGCGAAGGTCCCGATGGTCGCCCCGGGCTGGAGCTGGGCGGCGTGGGTGGCGCGCGTCGGCACCCGGGTGGTCAAGGACCCGGCCGCGCCGCTGGCCGACGAGCTGGTCCTGCCGCTGGGCTGGGCGACCCCGGCGAGCGCCTACGCCAAGGCCAAGACCGCCGCCGACGCCGGCGACCCGTACAAGCTCTCCGGCGACAGGCTCGCCGGGCTGCTCCGCGAGCGCGGCATCCTCAGGGACGGCAACCCCACCGACCCGGCCAAGAACGTCTTCCAGAGCGAGACCGGCGAGCTGACCATCGATGGGCCGCGCGACACCATGACGCTGGACACGCCGCGCACCGCCGGCGGCTTCGCGCCGGCCGGCGCGAAGATCGTCACCAGGAGCGGTGTCGAGGTCGCGGTCCAGGACGTCGAGGCCACCGTCTGGGCGAGCGCCCTCGACGATGCGCCCATCGCGACGAGCCGGCGGCTGCTCGTCACCCACCTGACGGACCTCCAGAACACCAGGATCCGCTACGCCGAGCGCGCCCGGCAGACGCTCCTCGACTGGGGCGAACTGCCGCACCTGGTCCGGGCCGGCAAGGCCGAGGTGCGGCTGAAGCTCAAGGAACCGGGCAAGTTCAAGGTCTGGGCCCTGGCCACCAGCGGCAAGCGCCTGGTCGAGGTCCCGGCCAGGGTCGACGGCGAGCATCTCGTCTTCACCGCCGACGTGGCCTGCGCCAGGGACAGGAGCGCGGTGATGTGCTACGAGGTGGCCGAGTAGGGGCGCAACAGCCCGCTCCGCCGAAGCAGCCGCTTCGGCTGCGAAGGCTGGATGCTGCGCCCCTACTTCATCTTCAGCGCCAGGTACACGGCCCGCCCGCGGTAGCGGACCTTGAGCAGCGTGGTGTCGACGTCGGCCCCCAGGGCCTTCTTCAGTTCGGGGACGCTGTTGACCGGCTTCTTGTTGACCTCCTCGATGATCACTCCGGGTTCGAAGCCGGCGTTGGCGGCGGGGCTCCTGGGCTTGACCTCCACCACCACCACGCCGGCGGCGTTCCGGCGCAGGCCCAGCTGTTCGCGGATCTCGGGGGTCAGCTCGCGGACGACCAGGCCCAGCTTCTCGAGCGTCTCCGTGCCGGTCTCGGAGGCCTCCACCTCCGGGGTGCGCTCGGCCACCTTGGCCTGGACGGTCTGCGGCTTGCCGTCGCGGTAGAGCTTGAGCTCCACGGTGCGGCCGACGCCCGCGAAGCCCACCGCGTTGAGGAACTCCTCGGCGCTGCCGACCTCCTTGCCGTTGAAGCCGACGATCACGTCGCGCTCCTGGATGCCGGCCTCGGCCCCGGGGCTGTCCGGGAAGACCTCGGCGACCAGCGCGCCGGAGGGCCTGGGCAGCTTCAGAGCCCTGGCCATGTCCTCGGTGACGTCCTGGGGGCGCACGCCCAGCCAGCCGCGGATGACCTTGCCGTGCGCGATCAGGTCGCTCATGATCGTCCGGGCCATGTTGATGGGGATGGCGAAGCCGATGCCCATGCTGCCGCCGGAGCGGCTGTAGATGGCGGTGTTGATGCCGACCACCTCCCCGTCCAGGTTGGCCAGCGGCCCCCCGGAGTTGCCGGGGTTGATGGCCGCGTCGGTCTGGATGAAGTCCTGGTTCTGGATGTCGACCACCTTGGTGCGGCCCAGCGCGCTGACCACTCCGGAGGTGACGGTCTGATCCAGGCCGAAGGGGTTGCCGATGGCCAGCACCCACTCGCCGACCTCGAGCCTGCCGCTGTCGCCCAGCCGGGCCGCCGGCAGATCCTTGCCCTCTATCTTGATGACCGCCACGTCGGAACGTTCGTCGGCGCCGACCAGCTTGGCGTCGAAGGTGCGCTTGTCGGCCAGCTGGACCCTGATCCGGTCGGCCTGCCCGACCACGTGGTTGTTGGTCAGGATGTAGCCGCGCGCGTCGACGATCACGCCGGAGCCCTGGCCGCGCTGGACCCGTTCCTGGGGCTGGGGGCGCAGCGGCCGGCCGGGCTGGCCGAAGAAGCGCCGGAAGAAGTCGTCCTCGAACTGGTTCCAGTCCTCGTTCTGGTAGGTCTGGGCCTTCTGGAAGACCTCGATGTGGACCACCGCGGGCATGACCGCCCTGGCACTGGCCACGAACGGCCGGCTGAACTCCTTGCCGGCCGTGGGGACGGCCGGCGCCCCGGATGCGGCGGCGGCCTCGGCGGCGTGCGACGTCCGCGGGGAGAGGTCCAGGTCCGCCGGGGCGGGCTCGCGCCTGACCAGGACGGCCGCGGCCAGCGCCCCCAGCAGCGCCGACGCCGCCAGCCCCAACGCCCACCTGAGGTTGGATGCACCGCCATTCATGTCGCTTCCTCCCATGGCCTGGCTGCCCCCGACTCAGGCAGGGGCTACTCTTTGCCTTTAGCGTCCTTGCGGGACTTCTTCTCCGCGCCCTTGGCGGCCGGCGCCGGTGCGGGAGGGGTCTCCCTGGCGCCGTCGCCGCCGGACTTGGATCCGCCGCCCGCGTCCCCGGCCGCCGGGGCCTTGTCGCCCTTGGCCTTCTCCCGATAGGAGTCCGAACGATAGTCGGTGCAGTAGAAACCGGAGCCCCGGAAGATTATTCCGGCGCCGGTGCCGATCAGGCGCTCGACGCCCTTGCCGCACTCCGGGCAGCGCCGGACGGGCTTGGCGGTGATGGACTGGAACTGCTCGAAGGTGTGCTGGCACGTCTTGCAGCGGTACTCGTAGGTGGGCACGATGACAGGACCTCCTGATGCGGGTGCCGGTTTCTTTCCGGACGGCGATTATATGCCGACGCCCGTTCCGGTCACGGCCATTTTCGCCGGACTGCCCCCGGCGGCGGCCCCGCTGCGGGCCCGGCCTGCAACTTTCCAGGCAACCGGCCATTTCCGGGGTATAATCCGGGAGTCGCCGGACAGATCGCGATCCGGCTGCGGGGGATTCGCCACATGCTGACATCGTTGAGAGTTGCGGCCGGCGCCGTGCTGGCCGCGGTCGTCCTGCTGACTGCCGGGGCCGCCCGGTCCCCGGCCGGCGAAGGCCCGGGCAAGGGACGGCCGGACGCCGGCGCGCCCGTGCCGGTCAAGGCCGCGGTTGCCGAGAAGAAGGCCATGCCGGTGGAGATCGGCACCTTCGGGACGGTCGAGGCCAACGCCACGGTCACCATCAAGCCGCAGGTCACCGGGGTCATCAGGGAGGTCCTCTTCCGGGACGGCCAGGCGGTCACCAAGGGCGGCAAGGATTCCCAGACCGGCGAGACGACCAAGCCCACGCCCCTCTTCAAGATCGACGACCGGCCATTCCAGGCCGAGCTGGATCGCGCCAACGCCCAGCTGGAGAACGCCCAGAACGAGTTCAACCGCCAGAAGGAGCTGACCGAGAGCGGCGGGACCACCAAGAGCGCCATGCAGCAGGCCGACGCCAACCTCAAGGCCGCGCAGGCCGCGGTCAAGAGCGCCGCGCTGAACGTCGAGTACTGCACCATCAACTCGCCGATCGACGGGCGCGCCGGGGCCTGCCTGGTGGATGCCGGCAACCTGGTCAAATCCGGCGACGCCGCCCTGGTGGTTATCAACCAGATCCGCCCGGTCCAGGTGAGCTTCTCCGTGCCCCAGCAGAACCTGGCCGAGATCCGCAAGCGCATGGCCGAGGGGGTCCTGAAGGCCAACGCCTCCATCCCCGGCCAGCCCGCGCCCGAGACCGAGACGGGCGAGCTCACCTTCGTGGACAACGCCGTGGACCGGACAACCGGAACGATCCGGCTGACGGCGGTCTTCGACAACCAGGGAGAGCGGCTCTGGCCGGGGCAGTTCGTAACCGTTCGGATCGTCCTCCGCAGCGAACCCGACGCGGTGGTGGTGCCCAGCGCGGCGGTCCAGAACGGCCAGAAGGGCCAGTACGTCTTCGTGATCAAGGACGACGGCACGGCCGAGAACCGTCCGGTGACCGTCGACCGGGAGCTGGGCACGGAGAGCGTCATCTCCCGGGGCCTGGCGGCCGGTGAGCGGGTGGTGACCGACGGCCAGCTCCGGATCCTGCCGGGGGCCAAGGTCAGCGTGGTGGGCAAGGACGCCAGCCCGGAGATGCCCAAGGCCGGCGGCGCCGGCAAGGGCGAGACCGGCGAACCCGCCAAGCCCGCCAAGTCCGCCAAGCCCGGCGCCCGCCCGGGCGGAGTTCCCGGCGCATGAACATAGCCGCCACCTTCATCCGCCGCCCGGTCATGACCTCGCTGGTCATGGCCTCGTTTCTGCTCTTCGGGCTGATGGCCTACCGGCAGCTGCCGGTCAGCGACCTGCCCAACGTGGACTTTCCGACCATCAACGTGTCGGCCAGCCTGCCGGGGGCCAGCCCCGAGACCATGGCCTCCTCGGTGGCGCTGCCGCTCGAGAAGCAGTTCTCGACCATCGCGGGCATCGACTCGATGTCCTCCTCGAGCTCGCAGGGCCGCACCCAGATATCCCTGCAGTTCGCACTCACCCGGGACATCGACGCCGCCGCCCAGGACGTCCAGGCAGCCATCGCCCGCTCGCTGCGCAGCCTGCCGGCGGAGATGCCCTCGCCGCCGTCCTACAACAAGTCGAACCCGGCCGACTTCCCGTTCCTGTTCATCGCCCTGACCAGCCCCACCCTGCCGCTCGCCAAGCTCAACGAGTACGGCGAGACCATGATGGCCCAGCGCATCTCCATGGTCAGCGGCGTGGCCCAGGTGCAGGTCTTCGGCTCGCAGAAGTACGCCGTCCGGGTGCAGCTCGACCCCCGGGAGCTGGCCTCGCGGGGCATCGGCATCGATGAGGTCGCCGGGGCAGTCGAGCGTTCGAACGTCAACATGCCCACCGGCACGCTGTGGGGCCCGGAGCGGTCCTTCACGGTCAAGGCCACCGGGCAGCTGCTCGAGGCCGAGGACTACCGGCCGGTGGTGGTCACCTACCGCAACGGCGCGCCGGTGCGGCTGGGCGAGCTGGGCCGGGTCTACGCCGGGGTGGAGAACGACAAGTCCGCGGCCTGGTTCTGCACCCCCGAGGGGCAGAACCGGGCCATCGTCCTGGCCATCCAGCGCCAGCCCGGGGTCAACACCGTGGCGGTGGCCGAGGCGGTCAAGGAGCTCCTGCCCAGCTTCAAGGCCAAGCTGCCGGCCTCGGTGAGCTACCGGGTGTTCCGCGACTCCAGCGAGGTCATCAAGGAGTCGGCCTTCGACGTGCAGTTCACCATGCTGCTGACCATGGCCCTGGTGGTCATGTCCATCTTCATCTTCCTGCGCAACGTCTCGGCCACGGCCATCCCCAGCGCGGCGCTGCCCATGGCCATCGTGGGCACCTTCGCGGCCATGTACGCGCTGGACTACAGCCTGGACAACCTGTCGCTGATGGCCCTGACCCTGTCGGTGGGCTTCGTGGTCGACGATGCCATCGTCATGCTCGAGAACATCTTCCGGCACATGGAGATGGGCAAGCCCCGCTGGCAGGCGGCGCTGGACGGAGCCCAGGAGGTCGGCTTCACCATCGTGTCCATGACCCTGTCGCTCTCGGCGGTCTTCATTCCGGTGCTCTTCATGGGCGGGCTGATCGGGCGGCTGTTCCGGGAGTTCGCCGTGACCATCGGCGTGGCCGTGCTCATCTCCGGCTTCGTCTCCCTGACCCTGACGCCCATGCTCTGCAGCCGGTTCCTGAAGCCGCCGGCCGAGGTGCAGCACGGGCGGCTCTTCATCTGGTCGGAGCAGGTCTTCAACTGGTGCCGGGACCTCTACGGCCGATCGCTCTATCCGGTGCTGCGCCACCGCCTGGCCACGCTGCTGGTGTCGCTGGCCATCCTGGCCGGCACGGTGTGGCTGTTCATGGTCGTGCCCAAGGGCTTCGTGCCCAGCGAGGACCGCGACCAGATCATGGTCCAGACCGAGGGGCCGGAGGGCGTCAGCTACATCTCGATGCTCGAGCACCAGCAGCAGCTCGCCGAGGTGGTCCGGCAGGACCCGGACGTGCTCTGCTTCATGTCCAGCGCCGGCCCGGGCGGGCCCGGCGGCGGCGGCAACAACGGGCGCATGTTCATCGCCCTGAAGCCCCGCCACGACCGCGTGCGCAGCGCCGACCGGATCATCCAGGAACTGCGCCCGAAGCTCGGGGCCGTGCCGGGCATCAAGGCCTACCTCCAGAACCCGGTGACCATCCCGGTGGGCGGGCGCATGTCCAAGGGCCAGTACCAGTACACCCTGCTGGGCCCGGACACCGCGGAGCTCTACTCCGGCGCCGAGAAACTCATCGCCCGGATGCGCGGGATGCAGGAGCTCCAGGACGTGACCAGCGACATGCAGCTCAAGAACAGCGAGCTGACCGTGATCATCGACCGCGACCAGGCCGCGGCCCTGGGGCTTTCCGCGGCGCAGATCGAGACGGCGCTGTCCTACGCCTACGGCTCCCGGCAGGTCTCGACCATCTATGCGGCCAACGACGACTACCCGGTGATCATGGAGCTGCTGCCCGAGTACCAGCGCGGTCCGGAGGCGCTCGGCTGGCTGTACGTGCGCTCCTCGGCCGGGCAGTTGGTGCCCCTGAAGGCGGTGGCCGCCCTGAAGGAGAGCGTGGGGCCGCTGTCCATCAACCACACCGGCCAGCTGCCCTCCGTGACCATCTCCTTCAACCTCCAGCCGGGCGTGTCGCTGGGCGCGGCCACCGCCGCGGTACAGGCGGCGGCCCGCGAGGCTCTCCCCGACACGCTCAGCGGCAGCTTCCAGGGCACCGCCCAGGCCTTCCAGGACTCCCTGCGCGGCATGGGTTGGCTGCTGGCGCTCGCCGTGCTGGTCATCTACGTGGTCCTGGGCATCCTCTACGAGAGCTACTGGCACCCCATCTCGATCCTATCGGCGCTGCCCTTCGCCGGCTTCGGCGCGCTGCTGACTCTGCTGGTCTTCCGCGCGGACCTGTCCATCTACGCCTTCGTGGGCATCATCATGCTGGTGGGGCTGGTCAAGAAGAACGGCATCATGATGGTGGACTTCGCGGTGGAGGCCGAGCGCCGCGGCCGGCCGCCCCTCGAGGCCATCCATGAGGCCTGCATGGTCCGCTTCCGGCCGATCATGATGACCACCATGTGCGCGCTGATGGCCGGGCTGCCCATCGCCCTGGGCTTCGGTGCCGGCGCCGAGGCCCGGCGGCCACTGGGCCTGGCGGTGGTCGGCGGGCTGCTCTTCTCGCAGAGTCTGACCCTTTACGTCACGCCGGTCTTCTACCTCTACATGGACAGCCTGCACCGCTTCATGGGCCGGGTCTTCGGGACCGGGACGGCCGCCCCCGAGGCGGCCGGCCCGGGCTGAAGGCAGTTGCGTCCGGCCGCGGCCGGGCTATCATACTGGGCTTCGGGGGGAGGCAATGGCTGACGAATCGGTCCAGGTGCTCAGATCCGGCGGGGCCCGCCAGGGCAGCGCCACGGGTCTCGACATCCTTGACCTGGCCTCGCTCTTCCAGGCGCTGGCCGCCAACCGGCGCACCGGCACCCTCAAGGTGGCCAACGACGCCGGCGATGAGGCCCACGTGTACTTCCAGGAAGGTTCGCTGCGCCTGACCAGCTCGCCCGTGCCGGGCTCCAGCTGCCTGGAGGACGCGATGCTCAAGGCCCGGCTGGTGGACAAGGCCGGCCTGGCCGCCATCCGCGAGGCCGCCCAGGCGGCCGGCCGCAGCGCGGCCCAGCTGATCATCGCCGACGAGAGCTACGACCACGGCCGCCTCAAGAAGCTGCTGATCGGCCAGGTCACCGACCGCGCGGCCGACCTGCTGGCCTGGCGGCGGATCCACAACGAGTTCTTCCCGGGCAAGATCGCCGGCGACCGCCTCGATCCGGAGCTGGCCGCCTACTCGCCGGGGGTCATCGCCGACGGCATCCTGCTGGAGGCCGCGCGCCGCCAGGACGAGTGGGAGCGCATCCGCCAGGTCTTCGACCCGGCCGCCGACGTGTTCGAGCTGGTGCCCGACCGCCCGCGCATCGAGGCCCGCGAGGCATGGAAGGAGCTGGCCGCCATCGTCGACGGCCAGCGCGACGTCTCGGAGATCGCCGCGCTTTCCACCCTCAACGGGTTCGAGGTCTGCCGCGGGCTGCTGGACATGGTCGAGAACGGCCTGGTCCGGGTGCGCCCGCCGGCCGAACTGGCGCGCATGGGCGACCTGGCCGCCGCCGGCGGCGACTGGGCCAAGGCCCTGCGCCTTTTCCGCCGGGCCTGGACCGTCGATGACACGCGCAACGACCTGCTGGTCAAGATCGCCACGGCCTGCGAGGCCCTCGGAGACGTCAAGTCGGCCCGCTCCAGCCTGATGGCCTTCGTCACCCGCAGCCTGGAGCTGGGGGCCGGGGCCGAGGCCGCCGCGGCCTGCCGGCATCTCATCCGCCTGGACCCCGAGAACCCCGAGCCGCGGGCCAAGCTCTTCCGCATACTGCTGGAGGGCGGCGACCGCGCGGAGCTGGCGGCCTGCGGCCGCGAGCTGGCCCTGATCTACGAGAAAGAGAAGGCCCTGGACGCGGCCGCCACGCTGCTGGCCAAGCTCCGCGAACTCTTCCCCGACGACCACGCGATCGCCGAGATCGCCGCCCGCGTCCGGCTGGCGGCCGCCGAGCGCACCGAGGCCATCCTGGAATTCGAGCAGCTGGCCGAGAGCTACCTGGCCAACGGCGACCTCGAGAACGCCGAGCGCACCTTCCGCAAGATCGTCTACGAGATCGACGAG